>QLIP01022654.1_pt1 | contig 24048 bp, 24 predicted proteins | sample 1769771 | NCBI WGS metagenome assembly QLIP01 (sample SAMN09428762, study PRJNA476227) | Gut metagenome, whole genome shotgun sequencing project. | isolation source: cecum | host: Rhizomys sinensis | place: China: Jinsha town of Minqing, Fujian Province | collected 2013-09-23 | reverse complement strand
AGCACATGAAAACGAGGTTTTCAGACGGTCTGAGGGGGGGTATTAGCTCAGGCAGCAACAATCTATCTGATTCATACATTTAGCCCGAAAAAGTGGATAGCAGGAATACTGGTGATGGGGAGTGCTGTCCGGACAACATACACATATCCCGCCCTTTCACCGATACGCACTCTTATGCCGCTGCTGATGTGTGCATATCTTACATGGCTATATAAAGGGAAAAAGAAAATCTGGTTTACCGGGTGGCTTGGCATAGGATTGTTGGTTAGTACATTGTCTGTGTTATGGAATTTAGAGACTGGAGCGGGGTGCGCTTTGGGCTTTGCGGCTTATGTCATCATAGAGCAGATGCAACAGATGAAATCATTTGGCATGAAAATATTAGGGATTTGCGTGGGGATGATGTGTTTTTGTGTATTAAGCATTCTGGGAGCCATAGGCATTGTAAATGGGTATAATCTGTTTACAGGGGGGGCAGATTCCTGTTTTTCGCACCTTTTTCTTTCCGTATATCACCAAAGCTTCAAATTCTGTTTTAGAATATATTCAATGCAATCCACCATCGGGAAATCATGCGTGGGTATATATTCTGGTATTGCTGTTTGGGGTGTTTTGTTGGGCAATATATAATACCGGAATTTTGAGCTGTCAGGAGAGTTATATGGAGGAAACCCCTTTGTTGGGCGCGATCAGCATGATAGGTATTGTTGTGTTTACATATTATATGCATGAGGCTCATTGGGGATGTATGGACATAGTCCGTCAAATTGCTGCTTGCTTGGCAGCGATTATACTGTTTGAGTTATGGCCGTTAACACAGAAAAATGGAAGTTATAATCAAGTCTGGCATCAGATGTTAAGAGCTGTTATAATACTTGCAATTTCTATATTTTCGATACAAGCATTAAGTGTATATAATGATCCGGTCAGAATTGCGGCGAGGCATTCTGCGGGAGCTTACAGCTTTCAACGGTATACAGAAGATGTTGAAACTCTGGCTAATAGTATTCCGGCAGATACGTTAGGCATCGGACAGGGTATTAGCATGATTTATCACACGCTTGGCTGGGAGAACCATTTGCAGATGCAGGATAGTACATTGTTTTTGCCATTTGGAGCTTATGAAGATGTAATTGCGGCTGTCTTGGAACAAGATAGCTTTTTGATTTGTGAATATTACGGGGATACAGTAATGCTTGAAGATATTCTTTCGAGGGATTCTTCCTATGTAAAAGAGAACGAGTTCCAGATAGATGGAAGAATTTATTATTATTATGAGAGAGGAAAATAAAAATTATGAAGAAGATAATATTTCACAGTTATATGTGCAAGTACCAAAACTGATTAAGAGGGAATTAGTGGAATAAGAGTATCGATACACGAGTAATTGACAGCCCTGTGGTGGTGGAGGAAGAACGGATTAACTTTTAGAAAACATTAAATACATATTTCCCGGAAAGGAAAGAAAAGATGAAAGTTGTATTACTGGCGGGAGGGCTTGGAACGCGGATATCCGAAGATTCGCATTTTCGTCCGAAACCGATGATTGAAATAGGGGAAAAGCCTATTTTATGGCATATTATGAAGGAGTATTCTTATTATGGATTTACTGATTTTATCATATGTGCTGGTTATAAGCAGTATGTGATAAAGGAGTGGTTTGCAGATTATTTCCTGCACAATTCAGATATAACATTTTCTTTTGAAAACGGAGAGAATGAAATAATCGTCCATGACCAGTACTGCGAGCCGTGGAAAGTAACGGTTGTAGATACCGGATTAAATACGATGACGGGGGGGCGGATTAGGCGCATTCAAAAATATGTCGGTGAGGAACCATTTATGATGACATATGGAGACGGTGTCTGTGATGTCAATATCAAAGAATTGTTGTCATTCCATAAAGGACATGGGAAAATAGCCACATTGACAGCCGTGTTGCAGGAAGAGAGCAAAGGAATTCTTGATATTCGAAAAGATGGGGTGGTGCAGTCGTTTCGAGAGAAAAAAGCTTCGGATGCAGTGCCGATCAACGCCGGATATATGGTTCTTAATCCTGAGGTATTTTCCTATATTGATGGGGATGGGATGGCGTTTGAAAAGGAGCCTTTGGAGCGTCTGACGAAAGCAGGGGAATTGATGTCGTATATTCACCGGGGATTTTGGCAGTGTATGGATACGCTGCGGGAAAAAGAGATACTGGAATCTCTATGGGCAAGCGGACAAGCGCCGTGGAAGAAATGGGAATCATAAACAAATGCAGCGGGGAGGATAAAATGGCTTACCGATTTGAAGAACAAAGTATAAGCGGTGTATATAAGATAACTCCGTTTTCCGCTTCGGATTTCAGAGGATATGGAATAAAAGATTTTTCCGAAGAAGTCTTTAGAGAAAATGGAATTTGTTTTCAGCCTAAAGAGATTCTAACGTTCAAAAGCAAAAAAGGAGTTTTGAGAGGCATTCATTTCCAGCGGACAAGAGGACAGGCAAAATTGATTCGCTGCATTGATGGCAGAGTTTGGTGCGTTGTAGTAGATATCAGAAGAGAATCTGAAACTTTTGGGCAATGGGTGCCGGTAGATATCAATGAGGGATTGGAAGTATATGTACCGGGAGACTGCGCTGTAGGGACATTGGCGTTAGAGGATTCGCTCATGCTATGCACTTGTGATGAGAAATATTATGGGGAATATGACGACGGCATACGTTGGGATGATGAAGAGTTTGGCATAGAGTGGCCGTTAGGGAGAATAAGCGGAGTTCCAATAATGTCAGAGAAAGATAAAAGATTAGACAGTTTTAAATGAGTAGTGTATAGAAATATTTGATAAAAAGGAAGAAGAGAGATGGCCGTAAGAACACATTGTATTGTATGTGATGCCCCTTTGTTTAGAGAAGCGCTTTTTATACAACAAAATATGCCCGCCTTATCACAGAACCTTCCTACAAAAGAGGAGGTGGACAAAGACAAACCAATAGAATACCGTATATGCCAATGCTCCGGATGTGGACTTGTTCAATTCGATTGTGAACCTGTGCCATATTATAAAGATTCAACAAGGGCGGGAGAACGCTGTGAAATATTGGTGGATGTGCGTAGAAGACAGTATAGACATTTAATCGAGACATATCATCTGCAAGGAAAGAAGATTATAGAAGTTGGGGCTGGGAAAGGTGGATTCCTGAAAACATTACAGGAAATGACACAATACCATGTAAAAGGATATGGCATTGAAAACAATGCTGACTTTGTATTCATAGCCAAGGAAAAGGAGGGAGTAAATGTTTTTCAAGGAGATATTGAAATCCCAGGACTCCTGTTAGAGGAAGCACCGTATGATGCTTTTACTTCGTTTGCCTATCCAGCCAGATTATTGAATCCTAATGTAATGTTAAGAAATGTATATCATAATACAACGGAAGGAGCGGTGGGGCTTATACAAGTCCCAAGTATGGAGCATTTATTGCGGCCAGGTGGTTTTTATGACATTACAAAGGATCATATCGCTTATTATGATGAAAGCTCGCTACGGTTTCTTCTTCAGAAAAATGGATTTGAAGTATTGGAATTTGGAGAAATATTACAGATTTATATCTATGCAATTGTACGGAAAAGAAAACCATATGAATTAAAAGAGATTTGGGCCGATGTAGAAGACTTAGCCGGGCAGATAAAAGGCTATGTAACAGAAGCGACAAAGGATAATAAAAAAATAGCGGTATGGTGTGCAGGGCATTTTGCTTTTACCGTACTTTCTGTCTCTGGAATAGGACATAGGATTTCTTATATTATTGACAATTCGGAATTTAAGAAGAACAGGTATTCACCGGCTTCGCATATACCGATTTATGGACCTGAACATTTTAGAGAAGAGCCTGTGGAAACAATTATTATTCTCGGACCAATTTACGTTGATGAGATAGTAAAGGAAATAAAAGAAAGATACACAGATTATGTACAAATTGTTATTATGAGTAAACAGGGATTGAAAGAGGTGAATTAGAGTATGCGTAAATTAAAAGTTACAGATTACATTGTTGAATTTTTTGTTGAAAAGGGCATCACGCAGGCATTTGGCTATCCGGGAGGTTCTATAACAAACTTAGTCGATTCTTTTTATAAGTACAAAGATAAAATATCCGCGCATACAGTATACCACGAACAGGCAGCTGCATTTGCTGCTTGCGGATATGCACAGACAAGTGAGAGCTTGGGAGTTGCTTATGCAATTGGTGGGCCGGGAGCTACTAATCTAATTACGGGAATTGGACATGCCTATTTTGATTCGATACCTCTCATTTGCCTTACTGGAAATGTAAATACATATGAGTCCTCTAAAAATATGAAAGTACGGCAGAGAGCGTTTCAAGAATGCGAGATAGTATCTGTTGTAGAGCCACTTACAAAGTATTGTGCTTACGTAGAGAAAGCGGAAGATATCCGTTATCATTTAGAGAAGGCTTATCATATGGCAATGGATGGGAGGCGTGGACCAGTACTTTTAGATTTGCCGATGGATGTTACACGAGCATATATAGATATAGACAATTTGAAGAGTTACAAGCCAGAGATTTTTGAACGGGAAAATAAGGCGAAAGAATTTGAAGAAAAACTTCGGAAGCTTTTAAAAAATGCAGAATATCCATGTCTGATCCTTGGCAATGGCGTAAAACGAAAGGGATTACAGAGCTTTATAAAGAAGACGGTAGAAAATTTGGGAATTCCCTGCATGACAAGCATGATAGCTTTTGATGTAATGGGTAGTCATCCCCTGTTTTTCGGTTTTCTGGGCGCATCTGGAAAAAGGTATGCAAATTTTATTGCAGCAAAGAGCGATCTGGTCATTTCTGTAGGTTCCAGATTAGATATCAGACAGGTGGGAGTTGACAGGGCTGGTTTTGCACCGAATGCAAATATTATTCGAGTAGACATTGATGAGGGAGAATTAGAGTACAAGCTTCATGAAGATGAATGTGATTTTTGTATGGAGGCAGAAGAGGCCCTGCATATTATGGCAGACCTGAGAATAGAAAAAGAATACTCTCATTGGATTGATATTTGCAACATGATCCGGGCAAGGCTTGCAGGGTTTGATCTGTATACGCCGAATATTTTCATGCGGGATATCAGTAGGATGATACCGGAAAATACTGTAATAACAACGGATGTAGGGCAGAATCAGGTATGGACGGCACAATGGTTTGAAATTAAGGGTGGACAGAGCGTTCTTTTCAGCGGTGGGATGGGCTCCATGGGGCATGCCCTTCCAGCAGCCATCGGTGCACATTTTGGAAGCGGAGGAAAAACTGCAGTAGCCATATGCGGTGATGGCGGTATGCAGATGAACATTCAGGAGCTTCAATTTATTGCGAGGGAGAAACTTCCGGTAAAGATTATTGTCTTTAACAATAATGCTTTAGGAATGATTCGCCATTTTCAGGAAACTTATTTTGAAGGCAGATATTTTCAGACCAAGCCGGAAGGTGGATTTTCTTCTCCGTCGTTTTCTAAGATAGCTGAAGCTTATGAAATCCGAAGTGTGGAAATAAACAGCATAGAGGAACTAGAAAAGTGCAGGGAGCTGCTATCAGATCACGAGTCGGCTCTGATAGAGATTAAACTTTCGGGAAATACATATGAGTATCCGAAATTAAAATTCGGCAGTCCAAATCAGGATCAGGAACCTGCTATGGACAGGAAATTATTTCAAGAATTGATGAATTTGAAATAATGAATAATGAGGTGATATCAAGTGAAAGACTGTTTTATCATTGGACAGGTTTGACTGGGGGTCGAGACTTTCCTGTGACAGGGTGGTTGAACAGGTAACAGAGTATTTTGTGAGAAAACAGTCGGGAGAAGATGAACGCACGATATGCTTAAGGCAGATTGCTGAGTTTTATCGGTAACAGCTTTTGGGAGACAATATGGATAGTAAGAGAAATAGCAACATTGAGTTGGCAAGATTTTTTGGTGCTATAATGATCATGATTCAGCATATCGGAATCATGGGATTTGACAATCATGTTCCTGGTTGTAGACTATATGTAGAATTTTTTCTAATTATAACTGGGTATTATACAGTTAAACACTTTGATAGGAAAAATTATGATAATCCAATTAAAGAGAGTATCATATATACTATTAAAAAGTTTATTCCTCTTTTACCATATACTATTGTAACAACAATATTGATGTATATATTAAATGCGTCTCCCAGACTATTATTAGGTGAGTTGAGTCTGGGGGGTAATATATGATTTTATTAAAACAGTACCTTTAGATGTTATGCTTATTTCGACAAGTTATACTGACTTTCCTATTGTAGATCCATTATGGTATGTATCAGTCTTGTTTATAGTTTTACCGTTATTATCATTTATACTACAAATACGTAATAGATACTGGATTATAATTATAACTTCAATGTATGCGTTATTTTTTAATATTGGCAAAGGAACAGAGAATCTTTTTGCAAGAGCTATATCAGGGCTATGTATAGGAATTTTTATTTATGAGATCATTTATGCTTTTAGCGATTACATAAAAAAATCAATAAAGTATTATTAACAATTATAGAGATATTTGCTTTTTTATTACCGGTAGTTTCTATTATTAAAAATAATTTTGAAAATAGACTTATTCTATTTTGCTTCACTGTATGTCTGACTATTATGCTGCCAAATCTCTCATACACTGGGAATATAAATTGTAAATTTTTTGATTATTTAGGTAAATTAAGTATGCCCATATATATTATTCATTATTTGATAGGTAAGTTTATTCTTTGTGCTGAAAAAGTAAGTGGTATTATATGGCAAAATGTTACTAAATTAGGCTTATATTTTGGAGTATCAATTTTAGTATCCATAATAGCTATGTATTTAGTAGATCATTGGAAATGGTTTCAGAGCATAATTAAAAAACCGTTTATATTAAAAGACTGAGGAGCGGAGTCTATCAGAAAGAAAGGGGGAAGATATTTATGACAGTGGCAAAATATTTAGCAGAATTTCTCAGAGATCATGACATTACTAAGGTATTTGCTATTCAAGGTGGAGGTAGTGCCAGACTGATAGATGCAATTGGAAGTACAGAAGGAATTGAGTACATTTGTAATCAGCATGAACAGGCAAGCGCAATGTCGGCGGATGGCTATGCAAGGGCGACAGGGGGAATAGGCTGCGCATTATCTACCAGCGGACCGGGTGCGACAAACTTATTGACAGGTGTATGCGGTGCTTTTTTTGATTCAATCCCTACACTGTTTATAACAGGGCAGGTATCGTCGTTTCGCTCGAAAGGAGATATAAAAGTCAGATGTATGCATACGCAGGAGACCGATGTTGTGGATATTTTTAAGCCCGTGACGAAGTATGCGGCTGCTTTAAAAGATCCGTATGAAATACGGTATGAGTTGGAGAAATGTTTATATATAGCGACAGAAGGACGGCCTGGACCTGTAGTGATTGATATTCCTGATGATTATCAAAGAGAAGAACTAAAAAATGTTACGCTGAAAAGTTTTTATAACAGCCAGGAGTATAAAAAAAGTATAGAAAAAAAAGAATTGCAGAGTGATTATAAAAAATTATTTGATTTGATAGAAGAAGCGGAAAGTCCCGTTGTTATTGCAGGCTGGGGGATTCATTGTTCAAAAGCTGAGAATGAATTTATGGAAGTTATTGAAGAACTGAATCTTCCAGTAGTTTTTACATGGGGGGGGTAATGACATCTTGCCTGAAAATCATTACTTGAAAGTTGGCGTACTGGGAATGAATGGTTCCGAGGCGGGGAATATGGCAGTAAGAAAGGCGGATTTGCTTATTATTATTGGTGCAAGAATGGATCAGCACACTATTATCGTGCCGTTGCAAGAGTTTGGGTTAAATGCGAAAAAAGTTTATGTAGATATAGATCCGGAGGAAATTCGAAAGTTTAAAGATAAAGGAAGCAGGCTTGATTTGGTTATACAAGAAGATATTAAAAAATTTCTGCAAAGATTTTTTCGAGATACTCCCACTGTTGAAAAAAATAAATTTGCATCATGGATTAAAATTTTGATGGACTGTAAGAAAAGAACATATGACAGACTTGAGAAATTTCATTCCGAAGATAGTATTGTAAGCCCATATAGGTTTTTTCATACACTGTCAAATTGTATGGAAGAAGATGCTATGATTTTTATAGACACAGGCTCGTCTCTTGTGTGGGCGGAACAATCTTTTCAGATAAAGAAAGGCTGGCGGATACATAGTTCTCTGAATAATACGCCAATGGGATATGCCTTGCCCGCAGCAATCGGTGCGGCGATAGCGACAGGTGGTAGAGTATATTCCGTTAATGGGGACGGGGGCTTGCAAATGAATTTGCAGGAATTGGCAACAGTTATTCGTCACAACTTGGATATCAAAATTATTTTGTTTGATAATTCAGGATATGGCATGATAAAAAGAACGCAGGATACATACATGGAAAGCCGGTATGAAGGAACAGACTTATCGAGCGGCTTAGCATTTCCCGACTTTGAGAAATTATTTGAAGTATATGGATTTAAAGTGACAGTCATTGATGATGATATAAACTGCAAGAGCAAACTGGAGAATGCGCTTTCGAAAGAGGGACCTTGTAGTATTATTGTAAAGGTTTCATTAAATGAAAATTATGAAACATTTCATGGAAAGGATATTACGGAACGTTAGGAGGATGCAGTATATGGCTAAGGTGTCAATAGTTATTCCTTGCTATAACGAGGAAGAAAACATTCCAAAATTATATCAAACAGTAACTGAAATTATGAATAAAGAACTGCCGGAATATGATTATGAAATGTTAATTCTTGATAACAAATCGAAAGATGGAAGTCGAAAGATCATACGAGAACTCTGTGTAAAAGATAGCCGTGTCAAAGCGATTTTTCACAGAGTTAACTGCGGTTCTAATGCAAATGCATTTTATGGTATTCAAAATTCCGATGGGGATTGCACGATTATGCTTTTTGCTGATTTTCAAGAACCGCCAGAGCTAATTCCGGTTATGGTTCGTGCGTGGGAGAAAGAACATAAATGTGTGTTTATGATTAAATCTTCCAGTCAGGAAAATAAGATGGTTTATTTTTGTAGAACCATATATTATAAGATTTTTAAAATGATGAGCGATGTCAGTCAGATTATTCATTTTGATGGGTTCGGGTGCTATGACAGATCTTTTGTTGAGGTTTTGAAGAAAATTAAGGACAATACGCCGTTTCTTAAGGGGGTTATAGCAGAGTATGCTCCAGAGCATATCAGAATGGAATATAAGCAAAGAAAAAGAGCGGCTGGAAAGCCGTCTTTGAATTTTTGGGGATATTATGATTCTGCAATGCTTTCTTTTACCAGTTACACAAAATGGGGACTGAGGATAGCGACTTTTGCAGGCATGATCATAGCAGGAATAAGCATTATTATTGGTATCGTATATTTTGTGTTAAAACTGATGTATTGGAATCAGTTCGCCGCAGGAAATGTACCGATTGTACTTGGAATATATTTTTTAGGTGGATGCCAACTCTTATTTATGGGATTTCTTGGCGAATATATTATGAGTATAAACAAAAAAGTCATAAACCGGCCGATAACGATAGAGGAAGAAAGGATAAATTTTTAGAATGAACGTCTTTATATCTGGTATTACGAGTGATATAGGAATGTATATTTGCAAAAATTATATGCAAAGAGGAGCTAAGGTATTTGGCACATATCGGAAATTGCCTAACAAGATAATGGAATCTGAGATAATTGAACGGGGGGGTATTTTACAATACTGTGATTTCAAAGAGAGAAAGAGTATTGATGCAGTTGTCAAGAGATTTACAGAATTGGGGTGGAAATGGGATATTTTTATTTCTGCTGTGGGGGTTATGGAACCCGTCAAAAGATTTGAAGAAACTACAATTGACTTATGGGAGGAAAACATCTATGTGAATAGCGTAAGCCAGATGCGTCTATTGCATGGAATTTTTCCATATAGAAAAGAAAAGGCGTGCGTTTATTTTATGACATCGAAAGGTATCAATGATACATTTCCCTTGCATTCCGCATATTGCATTTCAAAAATCATGCTTATTAAAATGTGTGAATTGTTGGATGATGAAATAAATAATTGCAAATTTATTGCTTTCAATCCAGGATTTATCAGAACAAAGATTATTAAGCAGGAACCAGAGATGTATTTTTCTGATGGGATAGGAATAGAAGGAGACGATTATAATCAGCTGGAGAGAGTATGGAAATTTATTTTATGGTCTTCTCAAGTTAACAAAAAGATAATCAGTGGGAGAAATTATTTTGTGAAGTATGACAAATGGGAAAAAGAAGATTTTTTAAATTTCTTAAAAGAAGATAACAATACATACAAATTAAGGAGAAGTAAGGATGAATGGAAAAAATAAAAACATAGTAGTTACCGGAGCGACCAGCATGATAGGAGTTGCGTTGGTTGAAGAGGCGCTTCGGGATAAAGGGATAGAAAAGATTTATGCTGTTATACGGCCAGGCACAGAGAAAATAAAGCGTCTGCCTGAAAAAGATTCCCGTATGATGATTGTGCCGTGTGAATTGGAACAGTATGACAGACTTCCGGAATTGATCAATGATCAATGCGGCGTATTTTTTCATCTGGCGTGGCCAAGGATTTTAACGTATCAGGAAAGCTATGAAGACATACAGGAGAAAATAAAGGGTCTTCAAGCGGTAGTAAAAGCAGTTCACGCCGCGGCGCAAATGGGCTGTGGTAAATTCATAGGGGCTGGTTCGCAGTCAGAATACGGAATTGTAAACGGTATTATAGACGCAGGAACCCCATGTAATCCGATCAACATGGATGGTGTGCTTCACCTTGCAGCAGGAAAACTTGCCGGAATGATGGCTGAGAAAGAAGGCATGAGTTGTATCTGGATGAGGATATTCAGCGCATATGGAAAAAATGACAGAGCTAATTCCATGATTATCTTGACTATAAAAAAATTGATGTCTGGCGAACATTGTTCCTTTACGCCGGCTGAACAAAAATGGGATTACCTTTCCGCGGAAGATGCAGGAAGGGCTTTTTATTTAGCGGGGAAACATATAGAAGGAATCAAAACATATTGCTTGGGACATGGGGGGGTAAAAACTCTGCGTAGTTATATAGAAGATATTCGTAATATTGTATCGCCGGATGCCGTATTGGGATTCGGCGAGCTGCCATATCCGAATAATGCGGTAATCCATTTGGAAGTTGACATTCATGAATTGGAGAGGGATACGGGGTGGAAGCCTCAGATTGATTTTGAGGATGGAATCAGGGATTTGTATAACAGCATGAAAACAGAAAAAAATTAAAACCATCATTCGATAGAAGGGAATGGCCAATGCGTAAATTCTGGAATAAACGGAAAGTGCTTGTAACAGGCCATACAGGGTTTGTAGGTTCGTGGCTTTGTATGGCGCTAAAATATTTTAATGCCTCGGTAACCGGATTTTCTTTGCCGGAAGAGCAAAACTCATTATATGAAAGATTGAAACCGGAACTAAAGATAAATAATATATATGGAGATTTAAGGGATGCGTCGGCGATAAAAGAATGCATTCAGGAATGTAGACCGGAGGTTGTCTTTCATATTGCGGCTTTCGGCTTTGTGAAAGAGTGCTTTGAGGATCCGGATCGGGCATACTCAACAAACGTGCAGGGAACGTTGAATCTGCTGCATACGATACGGGATATGAACAGTAGATGCCGGATTGTTGTGGCAAGCAGTGACAAGGTTTACCTGAATAACGGAAAAGACAGATATTTATTTAAAGAGGAAGATCCGCTTGGAGGAAGCGACCCATATTCTGCTTCTAAAACATGTGAGGATATATTGGCACAGGGTTATTATGAATCTTATCTTTCGGACGGGGAAAGATCGCTCTGCATCGTGAGGCCGAGTAATATACTCGGTGGAGGCGACCATAATATAAACAGGCTGATTCCGGGCATATACCACAGCCTGAAACATGGATTGAAGCCTCAGATCCGGAATCCGGCTTCCGTACGCCCATGGCAAAATGTACTGGATATGACAGACGCGTACCTTACGCTTGCAGTTAGGGATGAAAAAGGATGTACAGTATATAATGTAGGTCCGGAGCAGGAAGGCATTAAAACGGTCGGAGAGATTTCACAGTATATAATGGGACTATATGGGGAAGCTGGTCAGGGAAAAAGAGAGGATGCTTCGGCGGTAAGGGAAAAAGCGTATCTTGGCTTGTCCATAGACAAGATAAAACAAGAGGCTGCATGGAAACCGAGAAGAAGCTTAAAAGATACTTTAAATGAAATATATGAATTTCACCGCAATGATAGAGGTGTCAGCACATACCAATTGTGCTTATCCCAGATAGAAAAATATTATAGACAGATAGGAGAATGAGAATGAAAAAATGGGAAAATGAGCAAGCGGCAAGAAAGGAAATTAAGGAACTGGTCAGAGAATATTACCATGCCTTCAAAGAAAATAAAAAGTCTTTCAAAGAAGGTGACAGAATCAATTATTCCGGACGTGTGTATGATGAAAAAGATATGATGGCACTTACGGATGCCACGTTGGATTTCTGGCTGACAACGGGGAGATTTGCGGATGAGTTCGAAAGCAGAATTGCAAAGCTGATAGGCGTAAAATATGCCCATTTGGTGAACAGCGGATCTTCGGCAAACCTCATGGCATTTATGGCATTGACAGCGGATGAGCTGGGTGAGAGACGAATTAAGAAAGGGGATGAAGTGATTACGGTTGCAGCGGCCTTTCCGACAACTGTTAATCCGATTATCCAGTATGGCGCAGTTCCTGTTTTTCTTGATGTCACAATTCCGCAGTATAATATTGATGTGGATAAATTGGAGGAAGCGTATTCTGAAAAAACAAAGGCCGTTTTTCTTGCGCATACACTGGGTAATCCCATTGATTTGAAAACGATAAAGACGTTTTGTGATAAACATAATCTATGGCTCATTGAAGATAATTGTGATGCTTTAGGCTCTGAATATACAATAGACGGAGAGACAAGGCTGACGGGAGCGTGGGGAGATATTTCTACATACAGCTTCTATCCGCCGCACCATATTACGCTTGGAGAAGGAGGATGCGTCTGCACGGATAACCCTATTCTTCATAAGCTGATCCTTTCTTTCCGTGACTGGGGAAGGGACTGCATCTGCCCGTCAGGAAAGGATAATCTTTGTGGGCACAGGTTTGACGGACAGTTTGGGGAACTGCCGCAGGGATATGATCACAAATATGTTTACAGCCATTTCGGATATAATCTGAAAGCTACGGATATGCAGGCGGCAATCGGGTGTTCGCAGCTCGACAAGTTCCCTGATTTTGTGGAGAAGCGAAAGGCAAACTGGAAAAAACTGCATAACAGGCTTTCGCCTTTACAGGACAAGCTGATTCTTCCGGTGGCGGCTGAAAACAGCGTTCCGTCATGGTTTGGATTTTTAATCACGGTGAAAGAAAATGCCGGAATCAGCAGAAATGAAATTACGCAGTTCTTAGAGGGGCATAACATTCAGACAAGGCTTCTTTTCAGCGGCAATATCATTAAGCATCCCTGCTTTGATTCCATCCGCGGAACAGATGCATATCGTGTAATAGGAAGCCTTGAGAATACAGACCGGATCATGGAACGTTCTTTCTGGATCGGAGTTTATCCGGGGATGACGGACGAGATGATCGAATATATGGTCAGGATGATTGAAGAGGTATTGCAGAAACATTAATTTTTCAAATGAGGATAATATATTGCATAAATTAGAGGAAGTTATAAAGGAAGCAAGGGCATATGTAGAGGATCCAACCAAAGGACTGCCTCAGGAGTTATTTTTGTTTTTATCTGAAATGCTTCCCTTGCCTAACGTGGATCTTCTCGTCCACAATGAAGAAGGAAAAGTCCTTCTGGCCTGGAGAAATGATCCGTGGTGGGGAAGCGGGTGGCATATTCCCGGGGGGATCATCCGGTTAAAAGAGACTTTTGAGGAGAGGATACAGAGAACGGCGGCGGCGGAACTGCATACGTCTGTCACATTTGACGAGAAACCGTTGGAGATTGTGCCGATCATTGCAAAAGAATTTAAGCAGCGAGGTCATCATATTACGTTTGTATATAACTGCAAAGTGCCGGAAGATTATCGGATCGACAACGGGAATCTCAGTGAACATGATACCGGTTTTCTTGCATGGCATGAAACGTTTCCGGAGGATATGCTCAGATGCCATGAATTTTACCGGAAATATTTTAGAAACAGCAATTAAGAAGCGGTGAAAAAGCCACTGATTTGCAAAAAAAGGAAAGCGAGGAATGAAAAATGTCAAAAACAATTATGGTAACAGGAAATCTTGGTTATATCGGCTCAGTTATGGTGCCGTTTCTTACAGAAAAAGGATACAATGTGATCGGCTATGATATCGGCTACTATGAGGACTGCTATTTAAAGCCGGCGCCGCAGAACTTGGTGAAGCAGATCAAAAAAGATATCCGCGACTGTGTGCCGGAGGATTTTGCAGGCGCTGATTATGTGATTCATCTGGCAGGACTTTCCAACGATCCGTTAGGGGATTTTGATGAAGCTCTGACATACGCCATCAATTATGAGGGAACGATGAAGATGGCAAGGTGTGCGAAAAAGGCAGGCGTAAAGAGATTTGCATACGCGTCCTCTCAGAGCGTGTACGGCATTTCCGATACCAGTAAGGCGGCGGATGAAGAGAGTGAGAAAAATCCCATTACGGCTTACGCAAAGACGAAGTGGATGTGCGAAGGTGAACTGAAAGAGATGTGCGACGATACTTTCAGCGCGACAATCCTGCGTCCGGCTACAGCTTATGGCGCAAGCCCGAACCTCCGCTGCGATATCGTGTTCAATGGCTTTGTGGGATATGCCTATACCGGCAAGATGATCGAGATCAAGAGCGACGGCACCCCCGTAAGACCAATGTCCCATATCAGAGATATCAGCAGCGCTTTTCTTGCTGTTTTAGAGGCGTCGGAAGAACTTGTGAAAAGCGAAGTGTTCAATGTCGGAACAAACGACAACAATTACACTGTCAGGGAACTGGCCGAGATGGCGCAGAAGTGCGTGCCGGGCTGCGGGCTGACGTTTACAGGAGAGCATACGGATCCGCGGAGCTACCGGGTTTCATCGGAAAAGATACTGACGGTGCTGAAAGACTATTACCATCCGGAATGGAATATTGAAAAAGCAGGAAAAGAACTGATGGAGTTTTATGAGAGTGTCGGTTTTGACAAGGAAACATTCAATGGGTGGAAATGCACAAGGCTAAAATGTTTAAAGAAGCGTATTGAGGACGGAAGCATTGACAGCGAACTGCGCGTCATCGGGAAATAAGATGGATAAGATATATGACGTGATTATTATTGGAGCCGGAGCGGTAGGCTGCACTATCGCAAGGGAACTTTCACGGTACGAATTAAATGTTCTTGTATTGGAGAAAGAGTGCGATGTAGCATATGGAACCAGCGGACGTATGTCCGGCGTGGTTCATGCAGGTTTTAACAATAAACCGGGAACGTTGATGGCAAAATTCTGTGTGGAGGGAAACCGGAGATTTGAAGAAATCTGTAAAGAGTTAGATATTCCCTATAAAAAAACCGGAAAGATACTGGTGGCATTCGACGATGAGGACATGGAAGCGTTAAAAGGCATCATAGCTCGCGGCGTGGAAAACGGCTGTGAAAGGCTGAAGCTCGTTGATGCGGAAGAACTCCACCGTATTGCGCCGGGCGTGGGGGGCATCGGAGGAATGCTGTCACCGAATACGGCTATATTTGATCCGTTCACTTACTGCATTGCGCATACAGAAAATGCCATGGAAAACGGTGTGGAGTTTGTCTTTGACAGCGAAGTGACGGGGATTGATAAGAAAAAAGTTTTTCATGTTCAAACCGCGTCCGGCGCATATCAATGCCGATATCTTGTAAACTCTGCGGGGTTATACTGCGATAAAATATCAGCAATGGCGGGTGTAAATAAATATACGATTTATCCGTGCCGGGGGGAGTATTTCATTTTGGACAAGGTGGCGGATCAGATGCTGGATATTCCGGCATATCCGGTGCCGAAACCCGGTATCGGCGGACTGGGAGTCCACCTCACTCCAACGATTGACGGAAATCTGATTATAGGTCCCAGTGCGGAATATCTGGAAGAACGGGATGATTACGGAACGACGTCGGAAATTATGGAGAAGCTTTTTGCGGAGGCGAAAGCGCTGCTTCCCGCGATTGAACGAAAGGATATTATAGGCAATTACTGTGGTATCCGCCCGAAACAGGCTCCACCGGGGGAAGGGGGATTCCGGGATTTTATTATCAAAGAGGAAGAGGACTGTCCGGGGCTTATCAATCTGATCGGCATTGAATCGCCGGGTTTCACGGCTTCCGCGCCGATCGCCGGAATGGTCTGCGATATTCTTGGAGGACATTTGGAGCTGAAAAAGAAGCAGCATTTTAATCCTGTCCGGAAAGGATTTATTCGTTTTCGGGAACTTCCGACGGAAGAACAGGCGGCATTGATTGCGGAAGATCCGGAATATGGCGAGATCATCTGCAGATGCCAGAACGTGACCAAGCGTGAAATCCGTGATGCCATCGAAAATATGTTTGGGGTAAGAAGTCTATCGTCCATCAAATACCGTGCGTGGTGTATGACAGGGCGCTGTAACGGCAGTTACTGTATGAGTAAAATTATTGATATGCTGATACAGGATTACAATATCCCTGCGGAGGAAATCTCGTATAGGGGAAAAGGCAGCGAGATGTTTACGGGGGTGGTAAAATGATGCGGAAATGTGACGTGCTTGTCATCGGAAGCGGTCCCGGAGGTCTGGCGGCAGCCTATGCGGCAAAAAAAGAGGGCGCAGACTCCGTTATTGTGTTGGAAAGGGACAGGGAAGCAGGCGGCATATTAAATCAGTGCATTCACAGCGGTTTCGGCTTGATACGTTATAAAGAGGAACTGACGGGACCGGAATATGCGGGGCTTGCGATAAAAGAGGCTGCAGCAAGCGGTGTAGAGATACTGACATCCAGATCTGTGGCGAAGATATCAAAAAATCATACGGCGGTTGCTTATACTGGTAAAGGGATAGAGGAATACCATGCGAAGGCGGTCATCCTTGCTACCGGATGCAGGGAGAGGACGAGGGGGAACATTTCGATTCCCGGAAGCCGCCCGGCAGGCGTGTTTACGGCGGGAACGGCACAGAATCTGGTGAACCGCAAAAATGTGATGATAGGAAAGCGTGTGGTCATTCTGGGATCGGGCGATATAGGGCTGATCATGGCAAGGAGGCTGATGCTTGAGGGGGCGGAGGTATTGGCTGTGGCGGAGATACTTCCGGAACCAGCGGGGCTTGCCAGAAATGTGAGTCAGTGTGTTTATGAATTTGGGATTCCTCTTTATGTAAATACCACGGTATCGAAGATCATCGGAAAGAGAAAATTAGAGGCTGTGGAACTGTCGGCTGTAGATGCGGGGCGGCAGGCGATGCCTGGAACGGAGCGGGTCATTGCGTGCGACGCGCTGATACTGTCTGTAGGGCTGATCCCTGAAAATGAGGTGGCAGAAACGGCAGGGGTGAGGCTGAATCAGGACAACAGCGTGGATACGGATGAGTATTTGCAGACGAGTATAGACGGTATTTTTTCCTGCGGCAATTCCCGCCGCGTGATGGATCTTGCGGATTATGTGTCGGAGCAGGGGGAGATGGCGGGGAGGAACGCCGTGCACCTGATCAAGGGTGAGCCCATGGAGACATGGGATGAGGGGAAATCCGGCTGTATGAAGAAAGGGTTTCCGGAAGAGGGAGCTATTATCTGTACGGTATGTCCGAACGGATGCACAGTGAAATGGGATGAGGCAATGAGGAGTTATATTGGAAATAAATGCTGGAGGGGTGCGGAGTTTGCAGCACAGGAGAGGACGGAGCCGAAGAGAACTGTCACTACGACAATGCGGGTGGGAGATGGAAAACAGCCGTTGGTTTCTGTGAAGACAAAATGGCCGGTGGCAGGAAACAGGGTGATGGAAGTGATGGAAAGGCTTCGCGGCATGGAGGCTAGTGCGGATGTAAAAAGAAATGATGCGATATGTACTTTGTCTGCAGGAGAAGAGCAGATGCCTGTGATTGCCACATCAGATGCGAAATAGAAAATTAGAGGAGGAAGAACGCGTGACAGTATCGGAATATATCTTTGATTTTTTACAGAAGAAAGGTGTGACTACTGTTTATATGGTGTCGGGAAGTTCTGCCATGTGGCTGACGGATTCGCTGAAAAGAAATGAGGAACTGAAAGCGGTATGCTGCCAGCATGAACAGGTTGCGGCGATGGCAGCAGATGCGGAAGGAAGGATAAGCGGTGTTCCGGGAGTCGCGCTTGTGACGATAGGTCCGGGGGCAACCAATGCCATAACCGGTGTTGCGGGGGCATATACCGACTCTTCCCCGATGTTTGTGCTTTCCGGGCAGGCCAATTCCAGAATGTTAAAATACCAGATGGAAACGGAGATGCGTACGAACGGCACGCAGAGCATTACACTGGACAAAGTGGTGGGCGGCGTAACAAAATACTTTGCCGTGATATTTGACCCGGCACAGACGCGCTATCATATGGAGAGGGCATATTATGAGGCAATGGACGGGAGAAGAGGACCCGTCTGGATTGATGTGCCGGTGGATATCCAGAACAGGCAGATTCCGGAGGAGATGAAAGGATTTGAACCGGAGCAGGCAGCAGAAGACGATGTTGATTGGAAGAAGATAAAAGAACTTGTGGAAAATGCAAAAAAACCGTTAATTTTCGCCGGATACGGAATATTGAGCACGGGTGTAAAAAAGGAGCTTTTAACTTTTGCGGAGCGTTTTTCCATACCGATAGTAGCTTCCAGAGGAGGAATCGGCGTGATTCCGTCCGCAAACTGCCTTTTTGTCGGAAGACCGGGAGCATATGGAGACCGTGCGAGTCATTTTGCAGTACAGGAATGTGATCTGCTGATAATCTTGGGGAGCAGACTGTCACAATCCACGACAGGATATTATCCGGATCATCTGGCACCGGATGCTGTTAAGATTCTGGTGGACATTGATGAGAAAGAACTGGCAAAGAGAGATGTGCCGGTGGATATTTCCATACATAAGGATTTGAAGAACTTTATGGGAGAGCTACTTCCAATTTCGAAAGGCTGGAAAAGCGATGCGCATGAAGAATGGATATCTCATTGTCAGGAAAACAAGAAAAAATATCCCGTGGTTGATCCAGCGTATGAGAAAGAAGATGGTATCAACAGTTACTACTTTACGAAGCTGCTTTCCGAAAACGCGCCTGACCATGTTTCCGTAGTAGTGGATACGGGCAGCGTCTGTAATGTGGTGTCCCAGTCGTGGCAGTTAAAAGAGCATCAGAAATATCTGATATCCGGCGGCTTCTCCTGCATGGGATTTTGGGCGGCGGCAGTGGGAGCTGCGGCGCACGGAGAAGTGATCGCGTTATCGGGAGACGGCGCGACGCATATGAATGTGCAGGATTTTGCGACGATAGCATATTATAAACTGCCGGTAAAGCTTTTTGTCTACAACAATCACGGCTATCTTTTGATCAGGCATAACCAGCACAACTACATGAATGACCGTTTCCTCGGCGTAGGACCGGACAGTGGTGTTCCATCCGTGGATTTTTGCGCGGTGGCGAGAGCTTACGGGCTGCCAGCGGTACGTATTGAGGAGAAAGAAGAGATCCTTTCAAAAGTGAAAAAAGTATTCCGGATGGAAGGACCGGTCATCTGTGAAGTCATGACGCAGGAATTCGGCATACTGGCGCCTCGCATTGCCTCTAGGGTGATGCCGGACGGCTCCTTGAAAGCGGCGGAGTTTGATGACCTGTGGCCGTTTCTGGATGAAAATGAAAAGTGAATTTTTAGACAGGCTGTTTCGGAACAGCTCTGTCATTCAGTTTATAAAATTTGGGATTATCGGCTTTTCCAATACGGTTTTGTCATACATACTGTATCTCGTCTTTTTGTATCTGTTTGAAAAAACGGAGAGTTTTCCGGAGTATGATTATCTGGTAAGTTCCGTTTTTACTTTCTGCATTTGTACGGTGTGGTCGTTTTATTGGAACAACAGATTCACATTCCGCCAGGAGGAAGGTGAGCGGCGGAATCGATGGAAAGTCTTTGCGAGAACGGTAGTCAGCTATTCTTTCACGGGACTTTTTCTGCATAATGTGCTACTTTATGCACTTGTGGAATGGTTCGGGATTTGGAAAAAGGTGGTGCCGCTGATTAATCTGGTCGTGACGGTGCCGCTTAATTTTATATTGCATAAATATTGGGCGTTCCGAAGTAAGGGGTAAAAGGTATGGAGGAAAGGTAATTGACATATGAGGCAGAAAACAATAAACGTATTTAAGTTAGATGTGAAAGAACGGAGACTATATTTTAAACTATTGTTTGTCAGTCTGCTGTATGTTCTACCCATTGTCATTGCGGATGTGCGGTATAATGACGATATGGCTCGTTCCTTATACGGGCTGACCGGATGGTATGGAGACGGCAGGCCGTTGGGCGAACTGCTGATCGAAGTCCTCTGCGGCGGCAATCCGATAGTTGATCTGGCACCCTTTCCGCTTCTGCTGTCGGTAGCAGTCTTGTCGTATGCGCTCGTGCTGTACAATAGGAAATATCTGGATTTTGTATCAAACGATGCCGCCTCCGTGCTGCTGCTGTCGGTTGTGCTTATGAATCCTTTTGCAATGTCGAATTTGTCATATCGTTTTGACAGCATTATTATGTTTAGCGCACTCAGCATTCCGTTTCTTCTTTTTGCCATGCCGGATGCAGCAGGCAAAGTCGAAACCGTTATATATTCCACTGCTGCAGGCGTTGTGATGATGACATTATACCAGCCTGTGCTGGGGATGTGCATCATATTGTTCGGCATTCATATTTTTTTCTGTGCCGCTGATAAAAGGGATATTTTCCCGGGATTGTACAGAATGGGCGGCATAGGCATAGGCGCCGCGTTTTACAAACTGATAGTGGCCAGACGATTCATCACCAGCCAGCACGACTGGAGATATGCGGCATCAAAAATAGTGCCGCTTAGTCCGCGGTCAATCAGTATTATGGGCAATAATGTGGTGGAATGCTGCAGGTATATTAAAAATTGTATCTGGCAAATGCCGTATCTGTACAGAGCCGCTTTGGCTGCGATGTTTTTGATTGCTGTTGTAACAGCGCTTTTCCATGTAGCTCACCCTGCCAAAAAGACCGGCAGTGCACAAAAAATATTGGCAGGATGCGCTTTTGTGATTTTGCCGTTTTTTATTTTTACGGCGTCTTTTCTGCCTATGATAGTATTGGCGCAGATGGGCATGAGGAGTCGTATTTTTATATCGCTTGGCGGTTTTCCGCTTTTTTTGGGCATTATGCTGATTTATTTCAATAGAGAAAGGCTTTATGTGAATCTGTTGCTGGCTGTTTTCTTTTTCAGCCAGATGGCATATATGTTTTCCTACGGGAATGCGCTCAAGAGCCAAAACGAGTATGAAAAGTATATGGTATACAGCATTGTCCATGACGTCGAGACATTAAATGGCAACGGAGAGTATGAACAGCTGTCTTTTGCGGGGGCGACCCCAAGAGCCAGAGAATTATCTATGATATGCAGCAAGTATCCGTTTTTCAATGAGATTGTCCCTATTTATTTCGGAAACAGCACATGGATCGGGGGGGCGTGGGTATACCACTATATGCAGGATGAAATGTACATATCTGAATTGAGCGAAGAGGAACAGGAGTACTTGGATACAGCGGAGCCTGTGCTAAAAAATGCACGGTATGCGTGTTATGTATATGCCGACAAAATCATTGTCTGCTTCCGCTGAAGGGATGGCATTGGGCATCAGGAAAGATTATCAATAGAAACGGAGGAACGATATGTCACCATTTAACAACGCAACTCTTTTAATTACCGGCGGAACAGGAAGCTTCGGGCATACGGTTTTAAAGCATTTTTTAGACACGGATATCAAAGAGATACGCATTTTTTCACGGGACGAGAAGAAACAGGACGATATGCGGCATGACTTACAGAAAGAGCATCCGGACTCCGCGTGGAAAGTAAAATTTTATATAGGCGACGTCAGGAATCCGCAGTCCGTGCATGACGCCATGCCGGGTGTGGATTTTATTTTTCATGCGGCGGCTCTAAAGCAGGTGCCGTCCTGCGAGTTCTTTCCGATGGAGGCGGTCCGCACGAACGTGGAGGGGACGGACAACGTCCTCCATGCGGCCATCGAGGCGGGCGTGAAGCGCGTCGTCTGCCTTTCCACGGACAAGGCGGCCTACCCGATCAACGCGATGGGAACGAGCAAGGCCATGATGGAGCATATCGCCAGAGCAAACGCGAGGGTAGCGGCGGAACGGGGAGAGACGGTGATCTGCTGTACGAGGTACGGGAACGTAATGTGTTCGAGAGGTTCGGTAATCCCGCTGTTTATCGACCAGATAAAGAGCGGCCAGCCCATTACAATCACAAATCCCGAAATGACGCGGTTTCTTATGAATCTTGACGAGGCAGTGGAGCTTGTAAAGTTTGCTTTTAAATATGCAGAGCCCGGCGACCTTTTTATCCAGAAGGCGGACGCGTCCACGATCGGCGTGCTGGCAGACGCGGTGAAGGAGCTGTTCGGGGACACCGGCACACGCATTATCGGCACACGCCACGGGGAGAAGCTGTATGAGACGCTGATGACGAAGGAGGAAAGGATGAGGTCGGAAGACATGGGCGGCTACTACCGCGTGTCTGCGGACAACAGGGATCTCAACTATGACAAATATTTCGTGGAAGGGCAGGAAATCGCTGAGACCGGGGAAGCCTATACGAGCAGCAGCGCCAAACTTCTGACCGTGGAAGAAACGGTACGGAAGATACTGACGGCGGATTATGTAAAAGAAGCATTGGAAGAGGAGCGGGGGCTGCGGAGCCATACTCCTGCAGGGAGGTAGACAATGAGGGTGCTTGTGACGGGGAGCAACGGGTTCGTGGGGCGCAATCTCGTATGGAACTTAAGGGAGATACGGGACGGCAAGAATCGGACGAGGCCGGGACTTAAGATAACGGAAATCTACGGCTATGACCTTGACAGTAAGGAAGGGGACTTAGAGAAGGCGTGCGGAAGCTGCGACTTCGTGTTCAACCTTGCGGGAGTGAACCGCCCGAAAGACGAATCAGAGTTTATGGCAGGAAATTTCGGCTATGCCTCCACGCTGCTTGACACGTTAAAAGCAAAGGGAAACAGCTGCCCGGTCATGCTCGCGAGTTCCGTTCAGGCGTCACTTGCGGGGCGTTACGCGGATTCGGCGTACGGGAAGAGCAAGCTGGCAGGGGAGGAGCTGTTTTTTCAATATGCGGAAGAAACGGGGGCGAAAGTCCTTGTATACCGCTTCCCGAACCTCTTCGGGAAATGGTGCAAGCCGAACTATAACTCGGCGGTAGCGACTTTCTGCAATGCCGTGGCGAATGGCCTGAATTATACCGTAAACGACAGGGAAACAGAACTGGAACTGGTCTATATCGACGATCTGGTGGGCGAGATGCTGGATGCCCTGGAGGGGAAGGAGCACCGCTGCGAGTATCCGAAAGACGGCGGACTTGACGGAACGGAGGCAGTGCCGCAGTCGGACGGCCGCTACTGTCATGTGCCCGTATCGCACCATGCGGCGCTTGGGGAGATTGTCAATCTGTTAAATATTTTCAAACAGATGCCGCAGACGCTGCATATACCGGAGATTCCGGAAGGTTCGTTTGCGAAAAAGCTGTACAGCACTTACCTGTCCTACCTGCCGCCGGATGAAATGGCGTACGGCTTTCGTTCGAATGTGGACAGCAGGGGGCACTTCACGGAGTTGTTCAGAATGCCGGACTGCGGGCAGATATCGGTCAACGTGGCGAAGCCCGGCAT
>QLIP01018224.1_pt1 | contig 24206 bp, 20 predicted proteins | sample 1769771 | NCBI WGS metagenome assembly QLIP01 (sample SAMN09428762, study PRJNA476227) | Gut metagenome, whole genome shotgun sequencing project. | isolation source: cecum | host: Rhizomys sinensis | place: China: Jinsha town of Minqing, Fujian Province | collected 2013-09-23 | reverse complement strand
AAGATTTAAGCGAAAACGAGCCCCCGATGGCGGAATTGGCGTGTTTGGCGGTCAGACCCGACCAGCGCCAATGGGGTTATGGCGAACAACTGATGCGCCGTGTGGAAGGTCGCGCCAAAAAGGAAGGCATCAAACGCTTATTTGTCCTCACCACCCAAACGGAGCACTGGTTTATTGAGCGCGGCTTTATTTTGGGCAAAGTAGAAGATTTACCGCACTGCAAACGCCGCCTTTACAATTTACAAAGAAAATCCAAGGTGCTGTTTAAGGATTTGTAAACTTTTGCCATTCTGCGAGAATGCAATTGCCGAAGAATCCTCTCCCCGTCATTCTGAGCCCGCGCAACGGGCGAAGAATCTCAGTTTTTTTCGCTTAAAAAAGATTTTTCGCACAGCAAGAAATGCCGCAAGGTATTGTTTTGAATCTTCAAAAAATGAAACGTTTACCGTGGAAAAAACGTTTTTTTAAATTCCTCAACCGCGTTCCTATTTTTAATTTTGCGCGCAATTTTAATAATCTGCGCCAAAAATCGCCGATTAAATAATAAACGGCATATTTAAAAATCGGAAATTTTTTGGGCGGTAAATTAAAAAATGCACGTAAAAATTGACTTTCATATAAAAAAAATGGACCCGCCCACCATTCTTTTTCCCTTTCTGCAATGGGGGAAAAGCCCGCGTCAATCCAATAAAGAGCACTGCTTTTTTCCAATAAAGAATTGACAGCAAATTGATAACCCGTAAAACGCCGACATTTTCGCAAAATCAGGGCTGTTTTTACTTTTCTGCAAAATACCAAATTGTGCGCAATAGAGCCTTCCGTTGCGGTAAAAACAGTGCAATTTTGCAAAAGAGCCAAATTTTCTTTAAAAGAATTCTTTTCGGGGTAAACGATTTTAAAGCCTTGTTTTTTGAAAAGTTTTTCCACTTCCATTTCATTAAAATCTTTGAGCCCTTTTATTTTCGCGCGGGAAAGATAAATTTTATCCGCCTTTTCCAAAGGGGAAATCCACGGTAAACGATCAAAAATATGGGGATATTCTGGGGTGTATTGCTGCCCCAATAAATCATAAAAAAAGCATTCATCCGGCACAAAAACTTGCTTAAATTGCGTGGGGGCTTCCACACATTGGAGTTTACTTTGGGGAATACCCAACATTTCCAACATTTCAAAAAAGTTATGGGGTGGCGGCAAATGCGGGATAAAGCGGGTGTAAACCAAATTGAGGTCACGCAAATGGGCGTAACGCTCATCAAAATAAAACCATAAGTATCTTAAATTATCGGTGATGTTGTGCCCCCAAATGTGGAGGAACGCTCCAACATAAACAACGCTTTCATCCACAAAGTTTTCGGGGGGGGGGCGAATCGGATTCAAAATTCACTGGGTGCACCCACAAAGCTTTTTGGTTATCCCAAACGCCAGCGTGCCCATAAGCTACTGAATGCACCACGGCGTTTTCAAAAACGGGCACATTCAGGTTTTTTTCCACACAAAAAGGATGTTCACTTCCTTTTTGGGCGGCAGCTGCATCATCGGGGTGGATAAAATCTAAGTGCAACATCATCTCAACCTAAAAAAATTCCATGGTAAACCCTTATTTTTTTTTTGAAAATTTTCAAAGCTTGACCGTGGAAAATGAAAGCTAATGCCGAAAATGGCGGTGATGGGTAAAGACCATTGCGATGCCATATTCATTGGCGGCGGCAATGACTTCTTCATCGCGTATCGAACCCCCCGGTTGAATCACCGCCTTGGCGCCGGCTTTTGCCAACACATCCAAGCCATCCCTGAAAGGGAAAAAGGCATCGGATGCCACCACCGCATTTTCCAAAGAAAAGCCCGCGTTTTTGGCTTTTTCCGCTGCAATTTTGGAAGAATCCACGCGGCTCATTTGCCCGGCGCCAATGCCCAAGGTCATCCCATCCTTACAATATACAATGGCGTTGGACTTCACAAATTTGGCAACCTTCATCGCAAACAACAAATCTTTAATTTGTTCTGGGGTGGGCAGGGTTTTCGTCACCGTTTCCAAATCTTCTTTTTGAGGCAAAAAATCATCCACAGATTGCACCAACAAGCCGCCTTCCACAAATTTATAATCCCAATTGCCCTTGTTTTGAAAAGGTATTTTTAAAAGGCGTAAGTTCTTTTTGTCTTTTAACATCGCCAAAGCATCGTTTGAAAAATCCGGCGCCGCCCAAACTTCCACAAAATGTTTTCTTTCTAAAACCGCTTCCACCAAATCTTTTTCTACTCTACCATTCACCGCCAAAATGCCCCCAAAAGCGGAGACGCTATCCGTTTGAAAAGCTTTTTCATACGCGGTTTTTAAATTTTCCGCTACCGCCACGCCGCAAGGGTTCGCGTGTTTAATGATGACGCAAGCGCTCCCTTCAAAAGATTGAACCAATTTCCAAGCGGCATCGGCATCCGCCAAATTGTTAAAGGAAAGCTCTTTTCCTTGAATTTTTGTGAAATTGGAAAAACCGTCTTCCCCGTTTTTGTAAAACGCGGCTTTTTGGTGCGGATTTTCGCCGTAGCGCAAAAGATCTTCCCGCGAAAAATGCAGGGTTAAAGATTGGGGAAAATCGTTTTTTTGGATGGGGGAATCTACCTTGTTTTCTAAGGCGGTGAGCCAATTGGAAATAGCGGAATCATACTGTGCAGTGTGCGTAAAAGCTTTTTTGGCGAATAGAAAGCGCTCTTCCACGGTCAATTCTAATTTTTTTTGAAGTTTTTCTAAAATGAAAGGGTAATCTTCTGGGTTCGTCACCACCGCAACCGATTCATAATTTTTTGCCGCCGCCCGCACCATAGAAGGTCCGCCGATATCAATATTTTCTATGGCTTCGTTTAAGGTGACATTTTTTTGGGCAACCGTTTCCACAAAAGGATATAAATTCACGCACACCAAATCAATCGTTTTGATTGCGTGGTTTTTCAAAGTTTCCAAATGGGTGGCGTCTTCCCTTTTTGCCAAAATGCCCGCGTGGATTTTGGGGTGCAAGGTTTTCACGCGTCCGTCCAACATTTCCGGAAACTGGATGTAATCCTCCACTTTTTGCACGGGGATGTTGTTTTTTAAAAGCAAATCCGCCGTGCCGCCGGTGGATAAAATAAAAACGCCCGCCACATTTAAGCCTTTTGCAAATTCCACAATGCCCGTTTTGTTGGAAACGGAAAGAAGCGCTGTTTTGATCATTTTTCGTCCAAAAGTTGATAATCCGTTAATTTTTTACGCAAGGTGTTGCGGTTTAAGCCCAGCAATTTTGCCGCTTGCGTTTGGTTGCCACGCGTTTTTTTTAACGCAAATTCTAAAATTTGCTTTTCCCACGCGCGAAAAAAAACTTCGTAAAGATGGGTGGGGAATTTTTCCCCAAAATGCGCACAATATTCTTCCAACGCATTTTCTAATTCAAGATTGTGGGGACTCATTCTTTACGCCTCTTCATTAAAAAATTGCAGCACCGCTTCCCGCTGCGATTGTGCCGTTTCTAATGCGTTGATTTTACGCCGAAAAAGATGCGCGCACGCAATGCCTTTGGTATACCAATGAATGTGCTTTCTCCCCACCAAGACGCCCGTTTTTTCGCCGTAAAAATCATATAAATCCAATAAGTGTTCCTCCACAATCTCCCCAATTTGGGCGCGTGTTAAAGGTGGTAAAGTTTCCCCATTTTTTAAAAAATAATCTATTTCGTTAAATAACCAAGGCTTTCCTTGCGCGGCGCGCCCAATCATCAAGGCATCTGCCCCGGTTTCATCCAACACCCATTTGGCTTTTTCGGGGCTATCAATGTCTCCATTTGCCACCACGGGGATTTGAAGATTTTGCTTTACCTCTTTAATTAAAGAATATTCCGCTTCCCCCCGATATTGCTGCGCTTTGGTTCTTCCGTGGATGGTGATGGCTTGAATGCCCGCATTTTCCGCAATTTTTGCCACGGTCAACACGTTTTTATTTTCAGAATCCCATCCTGTGCGGCATTTTAAAGTGACGGGGAGATGGGGCACGGCGTTGACTACGGCTTCACAAATTTGGGCAACCAAGCGCTCATCCTTCATTAAGGCTGAGCCCGCCATCACGTTGCACACCTTTTTGGCGGGGCAACCCATATTGATGTCAATCACCTCTGCGCCTTCGTCTGCGTTGTATTTCGCGGCTTCTGCCAATAAATGGGGATTCGCGCCCGCAATTTGCACCACAATGGGGGAAATTTCGCCTTCGTGATTGGCGCGCCGTTTGGTTTTTAAGCTCCCGTAAAGAAGGGAATTAGACGTCACCATTTCAGAAACCGCCAAAGACGCCCCCATTTTTTTGCACAAGGCGCGAAATGGGCGGTCGGTGACGCCTGCCATCGGCGCCACAAACAAATTGTTTTTTAATGTAAAACCCAAAAAGCGCATAGAAAACGGCTGCAAAAATTAGCGCATTTTACGCTCAAAGCGTGCCAAAATAGCGTTTTTTTCACAGTTCAAAAAAATGAAGTGGGACGACAAAACCAAAAACTTTTTGGCGCGCGTGTTTTTCATCGCTTTGGTCGCCTTGATGGGCTACCTTTCTTTTATAGGGAAAGCCAGCGCCCAAACCCGTGCAGAAAGGGCAGAAGAAAAAATCAACCAGCTTTTGCCTGCGCTTAAAGACGCCTTAAAAGAAACCAACCCGGAATTTGCGAAAATCCGCAACGCATTGATTTTTAACGATATTCCCCATATTGGTTTTCCGCGCGTTTTAAACGCCCTCCCTCTTTTAAACGATTTTCAAAAAAAATAAAGTCTTGCCGTGGAAAAAAAACTCTTTCTTTTACTCCTTTTGTTTTCTAATGTTTTTTTAAATGCTTGCGCGCAATTGCCGCAAAAAGAAGTTTCCGCTTATTTTTATTGCAAAGCGCGTTATTCTTATATTGATTTAAAAAAGAAATTTCATTTAAATGGCACGCTTTTATGGAATGAAAACCCAAACGAAAAAGAAATTTTAATTATGGGACCTTTGAATATTTTATTGGGGAGAATAAAAGAAGAAAATAAAGTATTGTGTTTAAAATTACTCACCAAAACAATGTGTGGCAATAACATTCCCAAAAAATTTGAACCCGCGCACATTTTATTGTCTCCGGATTTTAAAGCGATGTTGAAAGGAGAAAAAAATCAAAACGATTATTTAACCGAAAAAAAAGTGCAAGTGAAATTAATTTATGAAAATGAAAGTCAAAAACACCCTTCCCAAATTCAATTTTTAAAAGAAAAAGAATGGCAATTGACTTTTATGATTGAAAAAATGGAATTTTAAAATGGCTGGAATTTATTGCATTCAAAGTAATTCCTTAAAAAACCTGCGCCGTGTTTTAATTGATTCTATTTTAAAAGAAAATCCACTTCCCCCTTTTGAACAAGAACACATTTTGGTGCACAGCAACGGAATGGCGCAGTGGCTCACCAATGGCATTGCAGAATCAATGGGGATTTGCGCCAATATTCAATTTACATTACCCACCAAATTTATTTTTGAAACCTATGATGTTTTATTACGCAATGATTTTAAAAAAGAAAGCGAAAACCCTTTTGAAACGCGCTTTGGTCAAGATATTTTGGCGTGGCAAATTTTTTATATTTTGAATAAAGAACATAGAAAACAGCCCGTTTTTTCTCTGATTCAAAATTATTTAAAAGAAGATCACCATCAAATTAAACAAAGACTGCTCTCCCAAACCTTGGCAAGGGTTTATGAACAATACCAAACTTATCGTGCCGATTGGCTGGATTCTTGGCAAAAGGGAAAACTCCTTTTAAATAATGAAAACGAAAAATGGCAAGCCGCGTTGTGGGAATTGTTAAATACCGATCCTTCTCGCTCTGCTTTATTTAAAAAATATCTTGAAAAAATTGAAAAAATTAAGAATTTGACCGTGGAAAAACCGGAAAATGCTTTTAAAAAACGCTTGGTGGTGTTCGGCTTAAACGGTTTATCTCCGCAAAATATGGAATTTTTAATTCATTATTCTAATTTTTCTAATGTTTATTTCTTTATCCACAACCCCACTCCGCTTTTTTGGGGGGATTTAATCCACGAAAAAGAGGCAGCCCAAAAAACAGTGTGGAAAAATAAAAAAAACACAATGGAAACAAAAGAAGATAATCTTTTGGCGCTCTTTGGAAAACAAGGGCAAGATGCCTTAAATTTGTTTTATTTTTATACTGAAAATAAAATTTTCCAAGAAATAGAATATTTTGAAGAACCGCCCAAAGATACTTTATTAAACCAAATTAAGAATGCTATTTTCAATTTAAATCAACCGGAAAATCCAGTTTTAAAAAATAATGATTTTTCTATTTCCATCCATCAAAATTATACCCCTTTAAGAGAAGTGGAAGTTTTGAATAATCTTATTTTAAAAGAATTGGATGGTGATCCAACTTTAAACCCGCGCGATATTTTAATTTTAGCGCCGGATATTGAAAAATACAGCCCCTTTATTGATTCTGTTTTTGGTGCATATCCAAAAAATGACCCGCGCTTTATTCCTTATTCTATTGCAGACAGAAAAAAAATAAACACCAGTTTATTTTTGCGTGTTTTAAAAGATATTCTTTTGATTGATGAAATCCACGCCAACCCCAACCAAATTTTTAATATTTTGGAATCCCCTTTGGTACAAAAACATTTTCAATTGAATTTAAATGAAATTCACCATTTAAAAAATTGGGTGAATGCCGCCCAAATTCGCTGGGGATTATCTGCCCCACACCGCAAAACCCTTTACCCCAATTTAAGTTTTAACCCCGAAAACACGTGGCAAAAAGGAATGAATCGGCTGATTTTGGGCTTTGCAATGGGGGAAGCTTTGCCGTGGGAAAATCATTTGGCACTTCCTCTAACGGAAGGTCTCAATGCGCAACCCTTGGGAAAATTGTTTTTCTTTATTCAAACCTTGGAAAAATGGAGCGCTATTTTCAATGAAGAAAAAACCATTCCAGAATGGGGCACACAATTAAAAGAATGTGTGCGTGATTTTTTTGGTGAAATAGAAAATAATGAAAACGATGAAATCAGGCGCTTTTTATTGAAATTAGAAGATTATATTGCCAAACACCATCACGCTTTAAAACTTTTAAAGAAAGAAGAAGAATTAAATTCATTATTTCCTATTCAACTTTTGCGGGAAGATTTATTTAATTTATTGGAAGAAGGCGGTTTAAAACAACCCTTTTTGGATGGGAAATTGATTTTCGCTACTTTTATGCCGATGCGCGCCATTCCTTACCGTCAAATTTATATTTTGGGATTAAATGACCAAGATTACCCCAGAAAACACAATCCCTTGGAATTTGATTTAATGGCGCAATACAAAAGAACGGGAGATCGCGCGCGCGTAGAAGACGACCGTTATATGTTTTTGGAAGCCCTTTTGGCGGCGGAAGAAAAACTCGTTTTAAGTTACATTGCCCAAAATGCGCGCGACAACTCCCATCGCGCCCCTTCTATTTTATTGGGGCAATTGCAAGCTTATATTGAAAAATATTGGGGAAAAGAAAGTGTAAAGAAAATCACCACCTTGCACCCTTTGCATATTTTTAATTCAAAATACAGTGAAAAAAACAATCCTTTATTCACTTATGCCAAAGAATGGTTTTCTACTGAAAAAGAAAATACTTCTTTTCATTTTTATAAAGAAATCAAACTCCATAATAACAACCCAGAAAAAAACAATTTAGAAAGTTTGGAAGAGGTATTTCTTTTTTTAAAATCGCCCCTTTTGTTTTTTTATCAAAAAACCTTTAATGCAAATTTGAATAATAATAAAAATTTATTTTTTGAAGAAACGGAAAATTTTGGCGATGAAAGTTTGGAAATTTACCAAATGAAACATAAGATTCTCCATTCTTTAAAAAATGCCTGTTACCAACAAAAAGATTTAAAGATTACTTTAAAAAATGTGCAAAAAGAAATTCAACACAATGATTCCCTTCCTTGGGGAAGCCCGGGAGTAATATTAGAAAATGATTTAATCCATTTGGGGGAATCCTTTATTCAACGCTTATCTTCTATTCAATCCATTCAAAGAAAAACAGATTTTAAAACCCTCCACGCTGAAATTGAAATTATTTTAGAATTCACCGTGGAAAAACAATTGATTATCAGTGCTTCCAATTTAAAAAATAAAAATATTTATTCTTTGGATAAATTTTTAAAACCGTGGCTTTATCATTTGTTTATCAATGCCGAACATTTAAACTTAGAAACTCAATTTCTGGGCGTGGTGGAAAATGAAGCTTTTCCCATTTTGTTCCCCCCCATTCCAACAGAAACTGCAAAAAAAGATTTAGAAAATATTTTATCTTTTTTCCACCTTGCCCAAACGCGTCCCTTGCCCATTACCTTAAAAAGTGCCTTGGCTTATTTAAAAAACAATTCCAAAAACGAGGCAAGAAAAGCATTCCAAGAGGAATTAACAGAAAATACCGCTTTAAATATCACCTTTGAAGATTTTGATTCTATTGATTTTGAGGAATTTCAATATTTAATTCAAAACATTTACGCGCCTTTTTATAATTTTATTACCCCCTTCGTTAAAAAGGAATAAATATTTATTTTTCCGCGGTCAACGCTTCATTTTTTTGAAAAGCATAAATATTCCCGCCTTGGGAATCCAACGCCACAATCACCGGCATATTTTCCACTTCCATTTCATAAATGGCTTCCATTCCCAATTCCGGAAAAGCCAGTGCGCGGGAGGAGCGAATGCTTTGGGAAACCAAGAGTGCCGCGCCCCCCACCGCAACCGCGTAAAGCGCGCCGTTTTGTAAAATAGCCTCACGCGCCGCTTTGCCGCGCTCGGCTTTGCCAATCATCATCAATAGTCCGGTTTTTTGAAGGAGTAACGGCGTAAATTTATCCATCCGCGTTGCCGTGGTGGGCCCTGCCGGTCCCACAATTTCCCCCGGGGCGGCCTTCACCGGTCCCACGTAATAAAGGGCGCGGTTTTTTAAATCCACCGGCAAGGGTTTTCCTTCTTTAATCAAATCGCACAATTTTTTGTGCGCCGCATCGCGCGCGGTGAGCATTTTCCCAGAAAGGAGTAAAAAATCCCCCGCTTTGAACGTTTTTAATTTTTCCTTATTCAATTCCCCCAAATTGATTTTTGGATGGTTTTGAAGCTTTTTTTCACTCACAAAATCAATGGGAAATTCCTTTTCTTCAAACACCGCAGCGCCTTCCCCGTTTAACACAAAATGGCAATGCCGCGTTGCCGCGCAGTTGGGCATCAATGCCACGGGCAAATTGGCAGCGTGCGTGGGGTATTCCAAAATTTTCACGTCCAACACCGTGGTGTCCCCGCCCAAGCCTTGCGCGCCGATTTTTAAAGCGTTGATTTGGTGGAATAAATCAATTCTGCGTTCTTCAATTTTGTTTTGCGCGCCTCGCTCTAATAGTTGCGGCATATCCACAGGAGACATCAAAGATTTTTTAGCGAGTAACATCGCTTTTTCAGGTGTTCCGCCAATGCCTAAGCCAATGATGCCCGGCGGACACCAGCCCGCGCCCATTGATTTCACTTGCTCCACCACCCAAGCGTTCAAGTCATCCGAAGGGTTGAGCATCGCAAAACGCGTTTTGGCTTCTGAGCCTCCCCCTTTGGCAGCGCAGGTAACTTTAATAGAATCGCCCGCGACCATTTCCAAATGCACCACCGCGGGCGTGTTGTCTTGGGTGTTTTTTCGCTCATCCGCAGGGCTTTTTAAAATGGAAGCGCGCAAGGGGTTCTTTTTATTGGCATACGCACGCTGAACACCCAAATTCACCAATTCTTCCACAGTTTTTTGAGAATGGATTCGGGCATTTACACCCATTTCCACAAACACCACGGCAATTCCGGTGTCTTGGCAAATGGGGCGATTTTTTGAAAACGCCAATTGGGCATTTTCCAAAATTTGCCCGATGGCGTTTTGCGCCAAAAAATGGCTTTCTTTTTTAAAGGCAAAGTGCATTGCCTTTAAAAAATCTTTGGGGTGATGGGCACTGATCCACTGAAAAGCGTTTTCAATGGATGCCACAAAATCTTCTTCTTTAATCAGGTTCATTTTTTCCACGGTAAAACTCAAATTTTTTTAGAAATTGTAAAGATTTTAAAACCACATACAAAGACATTCTGAGCTCGCGCGAGCGAGCGAAGAATCTCGGTTTTGATTTTCTGCCATTTTATTTTGAAGAGATTCTTCGGGCTTTGCCCTCAGAATGACGCTTAAAATTGAAAGGGAGATTCAAAATTTCCACGGTGAAACTCAAATTTTTTTTAGAAATTGTAAAGATTTTAAAAACCACACACAAAGTCATTCTGAGCTCGCGCAAGCGAACGAAGAATCTCGGTTTTGATTTTTTGCCATTTTATTTTGAAGAGATTCTTCGGGCTTTGCCCTCAGAATGACGTTTAAAACCGAGAGGCAGATTCAAAATTTCCACGGTGAAACTCAAATTTTTTTAGAAATTGTAAAGATTTTAAAACCACATACAAAGACATTCTGAGCTCGCGCGAGCGAGCGAAGAATCTCGGTTTTGATTTTCTGCCATTTTATTTTGAAGAGATTCTTCGGGCTCTGCCCTCAGAATGACGTTTAAAATTGAAAGGGAGATTCAAAATAATGCAAATTGTAAAGATTTTTTACCTTTCTTAAATTTTTTCATTTTTCATCTTGTTTTATACTACGCGCTTTTCATTTTCCCTTCTTTTCAAAATGCAGATTCAAAGACCCTTAGAAGACTTTATTTTTTTCAGTCGCTGGATTCAAGCCCCTTTGTATATTGGCTTAATCATCGCGCAGGCGGTTTATTGTTATTTATTTTTGGTGGAACTTTCCCACTTGGTCACCAAGGCTTTTTCAACGCAATCCATCAGCGAAACGGAAGTGATGCTCACCGTCTTGGGTTTGGTGGATATTGTGATGATTGCCAACTTGTTGATTATGGTCATTGTGGGCGGCTACCAAACCTTTGTTTCCAAGTTGGATGACATCCACAACCACCCCGACCAACCGGAATGGCTTTCCCACATCAACGCGGGCGTTTTAAAAATTAAATTGGCGGCCGCCATCATCAGCATTTCTTCCATCCATTTGTTAAAAAGTTTTATTAACCCCAACAACCAAACGGAGCATTTTTTAAAGTGGCAAGTGATCATCCACTTGGTGTTTTTAATCTCCGCGCTGGCTCTGGCGTGGGTGGATAAAGTGATGATGCAAACCATCAACAGCAACCACCATTAAACTTTTCCACGGTCAATTCCAAAAAAAATTCAAAAAAAAGAAGCTTGACCGTGGATTTTTTTTGTCTACCAGCGTTTATGGCTTGGGGGAATCAAAGGTTTTAAATAACGCGCGATGATTTCCCGTGCGCGAAAAATGCGAGACCTCACCGTGCCGATGGGACAATGCATTTTTTGGGCAATTTCTTCATAAGACAAACCTTCCAATTCGCGCCATTCCAAGGCTTCTTTTAATTCGGGGGAGAGAGAATCCAGTGCCTTTTGCACGGTGCGGGCAATTTCTTTTTCCATTAAAACGGATTCGGGGGAATGGTTGTCCTCCCCTTTTTCTTTATTTTCTTCTTCCTCCCAAAAAACCACTTTTTGGCGTGATGGGTGGGTTAAATGGTGCTTGGCGGTATTGACGGCAATTTTGTAAAGCCACGTGTAAAAAGCGGAATCGCCGCGAAATTGATTGAGGGCGCGGTAAGCTTTCAAAAAACTTTCTTGCGCCAAATCTTCTGCTTCAAAATCATCTTTCACCCAACGCGCGATTAAACGGCGCACCTTGTTTTGGTATTTTTGCACCAACACATTGAACGCTTCGCAATCGCCTTGCTGGGCGCGCCGCACGTAAATGGAATCCTCAACGCCCAAAACCTTCCCCATCCAATTCAAAAATAAAGTTTGAAAGTATAGCGATAAAATTTCTTGGGCTTTGTTATAGTGGCAACTTTCTACTTCAAAGAAGCATTCTTATGCAAACGTTTGATGTTCTCATTATCGGTTCAGGCTTAGCCGGGCAAGCTGCGGCGCTGCGCTTATCCAAAAAATACAAAGTGGCGTTGGTTTCTAAACGCGCCTTAGAAGAAACCGCCTCTTCCCGCGCGCAAGGCGGCATTGCCGCGGTGTTGGATGACCACGATTCCATTGAAGCGCATATTAAAGATACCTTAATCGCCGGCGCTTATTTGAATGATCCCAAAGCCACGCGCTTTGTGGTGGAAAACAGTAAACGCGCCATAGAGTGGTTGATTGGTGAAGGCGTGCCCTTCACCAAAGATGAATCGGGTTACCATTTAACGCGCGAAGGCGGGCATTCCGCGCGCCGGATTATCCACGTGGCGGATGCCACCGGCAAAGCCGTGCAAGATACTTTAACCCAAAAAGTGCGCCACACCCCCAACATCACGGTGTTTGAAAATCACATTGCCATTGACATCATCACCAGCGAAAAATTGGGCGAAAAACCGGATGGCTCGCTTTTGCACAATCGCTGCCACGGCGCATATATTTTTAACCCGCAAAATGGGGAAGTAATCACCATTTCTTCGCGCTGGACATTATTGGCAACGGGAGGCTCGGGAAGGGTTTATTTGTATACCACTTCCCCCGAAACCTCCACCGGAGACGGCATTGCAATGGCTTACCGCGCGGGTTGCCGCATTGCCAATATGGAATTTATTCAATTTCACCCCACTTGTTTGTTCCACCCCCACGGTAAATCTTTTTTAATTTCAGAAGCCGTGCGCGGAGAAGGCGGGCTTTTGAAGTTGCCAGACGGCACGCGCTTTATGCCTCAACACGACAGCCGTGCCGAACTCGCCCCGCGCGATATTGTGGCGCGCGCCATTGACTTTGAAATGAAAAAACGCGGCATTCCTTGTGTTTATTTGGATATCAGCCACAAGGGAAAAATTTTTATTGAAGAACATTTCCCCAACATTTACAAAACTTGTAAAAATTTGGGAATTGATATCAGCAAAGACCCCATCCCGGTCGTGCCCGCGGCGCATTACACCTGCGGCGGCGTGGTGAGCGATTTGCACGGCAAAACCGATGTTGCCGGGCTTTACGTGGCGGGGGAAGCCTCCTGCACGGGGTTGCACGGCGCAAATCGCTTGGCTTCCAATTCTTTATTGGAATGCTTGGTGTTTTCCGAGGCCGCCGCCAACGATATGATGGATGCGGAACTCCCCGATATCCGCCACGATTTGCCGGAATGGGATGAGAGCCAAGTGGTGGATTCAGATGAAGAAGTGGTGATTGCCCACAATTGGGACGAGTTGCGCCGCACAATGTGGGACTACGTTGGCATTGTGCGCACCACCAAGCGCCTAATGCGCGCGCGCAATAGAATCAATATGTTGAACGCCGAAATCCACGATTTTTACAGCAATTTCCGCATTTCTTACAATTTATTGGAACTGCGCAATTTGGCGGTGACGGCGGATTTAATCGTGCAATGCGCTTTGCAACGCTGCGAAAGTCGGGGGCTACATTTTTCCCGCGATTTCCCAGAAACTTTGGAGCGCGCAAGAAACACGGTGTTGCGCAAAAAACATTTTTCGCAAACCGATTTACCCTTTGCCAATGAACACGAATAATTTTCCACGGTAAACGCTTCTTTTTTTTAAAAAAAATGTTGGAAGAATTTTCAAAAATTGTTGGAAAGGAAAACGTTTTAACCGAAAGTTTGGAGGGCTTTTTAATAGACCAGCGCGCGCGCTTTGTGGGGAAAACGCGCGCGGTGGTGTTGCCCAAAAGCACCAAGGAGGTTGCCCAAATCTTAAAAATTTGCGCTGAAAAAAACATCCCCGTTGTTCCCCAAGGCGGCAACACTAACCATTGCGGGGCGGCAACTCCGTTTTTGGAACATTCCATCGTTTTGAATTTAAAACGGATGAATCAAATTGTAGAAACCAACGAAGAAAATTTTTCAATGACCGTGGAAGCCGGCGCCACTTTACAAAGCGTGCAGGAAGCCGCTTTCCAAAAAAATTGCCTTTTTCCCTTGTCCCTTGCCAGCGAAGGCTCTTGCCAAATTGGGGGCAATCTTTCCACCAACGCGGGCGGCGTGAAGGTGTTGAAATACGGCACAATGCGCGATTTGTGTTTGGGCTTGGAAGTGGTTTTGCCCAATGGCGAGGTTTTAAATGAGCTCAAAACTTTACGCAAAAACAACGCCGGCTACGATTTAAAACAATTTTGGATTGGCGCAGAAGGCACGTTGGGAATCATTACCCAAGCCGTTTTAAAGTTGTTTCCCCTTCCCCAATATAAATCCGTTTTGTGGGCGGGATTGAATAATATTAATGATGCTTTTTTAATTTTAAATCAATTACAAGAAAAAGCCGCCCCCAATTTAAGCGCGTTTGAAATCATCAACCAAAATGCTTTGGAAAAAGTTTTAAACAGTTTTACGCAATTAAAATCGCCTTTTTCTCAAATTTTCCCGTGGCAAGCCTTAATTGAATTGGAATTTTTTGAAAAAAATTATACATTGAGCGTGGAAAATAATGCGCTTTCTTTTAATTTAGAAAATATTATTATTGCGCAAAACGAAGCAGAACAAAAAAAATTGTGGCAGTTAAGGGAATGGATTTCGGAAGCCCAGAAAAAAACAGGAAAAAGCATTAAACACGATATTGCCTTGCCAATTTTTAAAATAGAGGAATTTTTAAATAAAACGGAAACACAATTAAAAAAACATTTTAAAAATGTAGATTTAACCATTTTCGGGCATTTGGGCGATGGCAATTTGCATTACAACGTTTTTCTCCCCGAGGGTTTAAAATATGAAAAAGAAGTTAATGAAATGGTTTATGAAAATGTTTTGTTATTAAATGGAACTATTTCCGCAGAACACGGCATTGGTGTTTTAAAAAAAGAATGGTTATTGAAAACTTCCCCCCAAAAAGTTTTTTTAATGCAGCAAATTAAAAATGTTTTAGACCCTAAAAACATAATGAATCCCGGGAAAGTTTTTTAAATGTTGGATTTAGACAAAGAAAACCAAAAAGCGCTTTTATTACACCAAAATAAAGAATGGGAAAAAGCCGCTTTTGTTTTCCAAAATTTGATTCAGAACCATCCTCAAAACGGCGCGCTCTGGGGAAATTATGCTTTGGTCTTAGAAGATTTAAAGGATTTGAACGCGGCTGAAAACGCCTTTTTGAACGCCTTGGTTTTGGATAAAAACCAAATGATTAGAAATAATTACGCTGCTTTTTTAATGGAGCACTTCAATAAAAAACGCCACGATGAAGCTTTTGTCCATTTAAACATCGCTTTAAAAAAAGAACCACAGAACCCCGCTTTTTGGAACACCTTGGGCGTTTTTTATGTGGATGAAAATAATTTAAAAAAAGCAGAAGAAGCGTTTCAACAGGCTTTGAATTTTGCTCCAAATTATTCCATCTCCCAATTCAATTGTGCGCAACTTTTTTTAAAACAATTTCAATTTCAAAAAGCCTTTCAAATGGGGCGCTTGGATTTTAAAAATAATCCTTACAATAACGCGTTGAGAAGAACCCCGCCTTATGCTATTTTCCCGCGCGGAAAATATTTTAAAGGAAGAGACAAAAAAGATTTTCAAAATAAAACTTTGCTGATTATCCCGGAACAAGGTTTAGGCGATGAAATTCAATTTGCACGCTTTATTCCTTATTTAAAAGAAATATTCAAGTTCAATAAAATTCATTGGGTGTGCCGAGAAAGTTTGGTGGAATTATTCCTTCAACTCAAAAACATAGATATTTTTGAAGGGGTGAAAAATTTAAAAATCCACCCCAACACTTTTTGGCAGCCGCACGATTATTGGTGTTTTTTAATGGATATTCCGGAATTGTTAGAAGATTATTCAAACGATTCTTTTTTCAATTTTCCCGTTTCTTTCCCCTATTTAAAAAACAAATCCACGGTCAAAAAAGATTTTTTTTTAAAAAATAAATTTAAAGTCGGCTTGGTTTGGAAAGGCAACCCCAAACATTCTAATGACAAAGCGCGCTCTATTCACAATATAAATGCTTTTGAAACCTTGTTTTCTTTACCCAACACGCAATGGGTTTCTTTTCAAAAAGAAATCAATGAAACTGAAAAAGCATTTTTAAAAGAAAATAATATTGTCAATTTATCTCCTTATTTAAATAATTTTTTAATTACGGCGGAATATTTAAATGAAATTAATTTTTTGGTAAGCGTGGATACTGTCGTTGCGCATTTGGCGGGCGCAATGAATATCCCCACCGCCTTGATTTTGCCTTCTTTTCGCTCGGATTGGCGCTGGGGGGTTGAAGGAAATCAAACCCGTTGGTATCCGCACCACACCCTTTTTCGGATGGAAGCGGATGGGGATGGCTTTTTGAAAAAAATTCACGCCTTTTTGAAAAAGGCTATATAATCTTGCGCTTTCTACGTTGCGTTCTTAGCTCAGTTGGTAGAGCGCTAGCCTTACAAGCTGGATGTCGGCGGTTCGAACCCGTCAGAACGCACCGCTCCGGTGGTGGAATTGGTAGACACGCTATCTTGAGGGGGTAGTGGCGCAAGTCGTGCGGGTTCAAGTCCCGCCCGGAGCACCAAAAAGTCACAGCGATGATTGACATTCAAAATCTTCAAAAATTCTATGGCACACACGCGGTTTTGAACGCGGTGAGTTTAAAAATCAATGCCGGAGAAATTTTTGCCATTGTTGGGCACAGCGGCGCGGGGAAATCCACACTGTTACGCTGCATCAACGGCTTAGAAACTTACCAAAGCGGCAGTTTAAAAGTCTTTGGGGAAGAAATTAAAGAAATTGCTCAAAATCACACGCGCCTGCGCCAGTTGCGCCGCAACATTGGGATGATTTTTCAGCACTTTGCCTTGATGAGCCGCAAAAACGTTTTTGAAAATGTGGCAATGCCGTTGCGCTTACACCAATTTGAAGAAAATGAAATTCAAAAGCGCGTGAAGGAATTACTCAACTGGGTGGGTTTATCTGAAAAAACCAAGGCTTACCCCGCGGAATTGAGCGGCGGACAAAAACAGCGCGTGGCGATTGCGCGCGCCTTGACTTTAAAGCCCCAAATTTTGTTGTGCGATGAAGCCACCAGCGCCTTAGACCCCAACATCACCAAAAACATTTTGGAATTGCTGCGCGAAATCAACCAAGAATTGGGGATTGCCATTGTGTTGGTCACCCACCAAATGGAGGTGGTGAAACAAATTGCCCAAAAAGCGGTGCTTTTAGAACACGGGCACATCATCGGCGCGGGCGAAACCCAAGAACTGTTTTTAAAGCCGGATGACAAAATGCTGGAATTTTTGGGGGAAAATGAGGTCAATGAAAGCCTTCCCCAAACGGGCATCAATATCAAACTCTATTACCCCAAAAAGGTGGCGCAGCACAGCGTGATCACCCAAATGGCGCGGGAATTGAATATCAACTTTAATATTGTCTGGGGCAGAATTGAGCGCTTAAACGATGTCGCTTTGGGGCATTTCATCATCAATGTGGAAGAAAAAGAAAAAGAACGCGTCACGGCTTTTTTGGAAAAAAGCGGCGTTCTTTGGGAAATTTAAAATTGAAAAAATAAAACGCTTCACCGTGGATTTTTTTAAACTTTTCCACGGTCAACTGCAAAAAATTTCAAAAATTCCTTTTTAAAATCTTAAAATGTCGCTTTTTTAAAGAAAGCATTATGGAAAAAACATTAAGCGTCCAAGGCGTGAAGTTGGGGGTGACCCAAGCCCACATCCGCAAACCCAATCACACGGATTTAACCCTCATCACCTTGCCGGAAAAAAGCACGGTGGCAGGCGTTTTTACGCAAAATCGTTTTTGCGCCGCGCCCGTTCAAGTGGCAAAAAAGCATTTAAAAGAAACCCAAGGCAAAGTTCGGGCACTCCTTATCAACACCGGCATTGCCAACGCCGGAACGGGGGAAGAAGGTTTAAAAAATGCTTTGAAAACCTGCGAAGCGGCGGCGCAACTTTTGCATTTAAAAACAAACGAAGTGCTCCCCTTTTCCACCGGCGTGATTTTGGAACATTTACCGGTGGAGCGCTTAATCGCCGCCTTACCCCCTCTTTTAAATAATTTAGATGAGAACCACTGGGAAAATGCCGCACGCGCAATAATGACGACCGACACCGTGCATAAAGTGGCGAGTGAGACCGTGGAAATCAACGGTATTGCCATTTCCATCACCGGCATTGCCAAAGGCGCGGGGATGATTCACCCCAATATGGCAACAATGCTGGGCTTTGTTGCAATGGATGCTTCCATCACCCCTTCCCTCTTACAACAAACGGTGAAAGAAGCGGCGGACCAATCCTTTAACGCCATCACAGTGGATGGGGATACCTCCACCAACGATTCTTTCTTAATGATGGCAAGCGCCCAAAAACCCTTGCATTTTGAAACGGGGAAAGAAGAAGGTTGGGAAGATTTAAAATCCGCACTTTTTCGCGTGAGTTTAAAGCTTGCCCAAGCCATCATCAAAGATGCCGAGGGTGCAACCAAATTTATCACCATCCAAATTGAAAAAGGGAAAAACAACGCGGAATGCCAAAAAATCGCGCGCGCCATTGCGCATTCTCCCTTGGTGAAAACGGCGTTTTTCGCCAGCGACCCCAACTTGGGGCGTATTTTGGCGGCAATTGGTTACGCCGGAGTGGATGATTTGAAGGTGGAAGATTTAGAGGTTTATTTGGATGAAGTGTTGGTAGCAGAAAAAGGCGGTCGCGCTTTGAGTTACAAAGAAGAGAATGGCAAACGCGTGATGGCACAAAAAGAAATCACGGTGAGAGTGTGTTTAAACCGCGGGGAGGAAAGCTTTCGCCTCTACACCTGCGATTTATCCCACGATTATGTTTCCATCAACGCGGATTACAGAAGTTAAACAATGCCCAAAACCCCTGCCACCGCGCCCGGTTGGCCTCACACCTTGGGGCTGATTGGAAAATACAAAAGCACAGAAATTGCAAACGCTTTATTGGAATTGGCGTTTTTGTTGGAATCGCGCGGCGTGTGCGTGATTATTGATGAAGCCACCGCCCTTGCTTTAAAAGCAAGAGGAAAAGCCATTCCGTGGGAAACGCTTCCTTTAACAGAATTTGGCGCGCACGTGGATGTGGCAATTGTCTTGGGCGGGGACGGCACAATGCTTTCTTCCGCCCGCCAATTAGCCCCGCACCACGTCCCCATTATTGGGGTCAATCAAGGAAAATTGGGTTTTATGACGGACATCGCCTGTCATTCTTTATCCGCCTTGGTCAATGATTTACTCTCCGGGCGTTTTTCCGCCAAACAGCGTTTTTTATTGGAAGGGGAAATTTGGAGGAATGAAAACTGCGTTGCCCAAAACATCGCCTTAAACGATATTGTGATTAGCCGTGCGGGCGGAAGGTTAATTGAACTCTCTTTATTTATTGACCAAGAATTTATTTCCACCCAAAACGGCGATGGCTTGATTATTTCCACTCCCACTGGCTCCACCGCTTACGCAATGGCAGCGGGCGGTCCCATTTTGCACCCGGGCTTAAACGGCATTGCCTTAGTCCCTTTATGCGCGCACACTTTATCCAACCGCCCGTTGATTATTTCCGGCTCTGCCCGCATTGAAATTCAAATTCCCGCACGCCAAGCGGAATCCAACGTGCATTTTGACGGGCAAATCAGTTTGCCTTTGCAGCCCAACGATTGCATTAAAATCCAGCGTTCCCCGCACACGGTTTCCTTTTTGCACCCCCCCGCTTACAGCTATTTTGCAATGTTGCGCCAAAAGCTCAATTGGAGCGGCAAGCTTTCCGATTCTTAAAAAAAATGCTCCAAAATTTGAACTTGCGCGATTTCATCCTTGTGGAAACCTTGAATTTGGATTTCCAAAGCGGTTTTTTGGCTTTAACCGGAGAAACCGGCGCGGGTAAATCCATTTTGATTGACGCCCTTTCCTTTGTTTTGGGCGAACGCGCGGATATTTCCGTCATCCGGGAAGGTAAAGAAAGGAGCGTGATTCACGCCACCTTTTCTATTGATGAAAAAATCCTCGCCCTTTTAAAAGAAAAGGATTTGGAAAATAAGGATGATCCCCAAAATTTAATTTTGCGCCGCGTGATTGAAAAAAATGGCAAATCGCGCGCTTACATCAACGACAACCCCGTTTCCCTTCAAACTTTAAAATCGGTTGGCGAAATGTTGGTGGATATTCACAGCCAAAACGCCCACCAATCCCTTTTGAAAAGCGAAACCCAGCGCCAGATTTTGGATGAGGAAGCAGAGTTGATAGAAGCCGTTTTAGAACTCAAAAACCTTTACCAAGAATGGAAAAACGCTGAGAAAATTTTGAATGCCGCGCAAACGGATTTAACCCATTTTCAACAAAAAAAAGAACAATTGCTTTGGCAAAAGGAGGATTTGGAAAATCTCTCCCCCTTAAAAAACGAATGGGAAGATTTGGAAAAAGAAGAAAAACGCTTAAACCACGCGGAACAATTTTTAAAAACCATTGAAAGCGCCTTGCACCATTTTTTTGAAAACGATTTTCCCGTGGATAAACAAATTCGCCAAAACATTGTGGCGTTTGAAAACTTGGCAAAATGGGATTCTGCTTTTAATGAAATTCTTACCCTTTTTCATTCCGTGGAAAATGAATTAACGGAAATTCAATCTTTTTTGTTGCACGCGCAAAATCGCATTCATTTGGACCCGGAACGCTTAAATGCTGTGAATTTAAGAATGGAATCTTTTTTGCAAGTCGCCAGAAAATACCGCGTGAACGTTGCAGAACTGCCGGAGTTTTACCAAGAGACTTTAACAAAATTAGCCAATTTAGAAAGCCAATTGGATTTAAAAACCTTATCCCAAAACGTGGAAAACGCAGAAAAAAAATATTTGGAAAAAGCAACAGTTTTGAGCCAAAAAAGGAAAGCCGCCGCCCAAAAAATGAATGAAGCCATCACCCAAACAATGGCGCAATTGGCAATGGCATCCCGTTTTGAAGCGCGCCTCATTCCCTTAGAAAAACCCGCCGCTTTTGGTTTGGAAACCGTGGAATTTTTCATCGCTACCCACGCCAACACCTTTTTGCCCTTATCCAAAATCGCATCCGGAGGTGAGCTTTCCCGAATCAGCCTATCCATTGAAGTTTTTTCTTCTCGTGCCAACACCGTCCCCACCTTGATTTTTGATGAAGTGGACGTGGGAATCGGCGGCGCGGTGGCTGAAATTGTGGGGAATTTATTAAAAAACCTTGCGCAAAATAAGCAAATTTTGTGTATCACCCATTTGCCCCAAGTGGCGGCGTGCGCCCATCATCAGTGGCAGGTTAAAAAACAAGAAGAAAACGGAAAAACCGTCTCGCACATCCATTATTTAACCCCACAAGCGCGCGTTTATGAAATTGCCAGAATGTTGGGTGGCGTGGAACTCACCCCCATCACCTTGGCGCACGCCCAAGAACTTTTACAATGATTTTTCCACGGTGAACCTTTATTTTTTTCAAAAAAAAAGAAGGTTGACCGTGGATTTTTTTAAATTTTAAAAAAGGAAAACACAATGGAAGCCGAAAAAGAAAATCAAATTCTCAACGCTTTGGAAGATTTTGCTAAAAGAAGCGCCCTCTTGCGGAGGTATCTTTGACTTTGATTTAAAAAAAGAGCGTTTAACCCTTTTGTTAAAAGAATTGGAAGACCCCGTTATTTGGGACAACCCCAAACACGCGGAAAGTTTAAACCGCGAAAAAAAATCCTTGGAAAACACCGTCTTGGTGTTGGAAGCTATTGCACGCGCCATTCAAGATGGCAAAGAATTGTTTTCCTTAGGAAAAGCCGAAGAAGATGAAGCCACACTTTTGGCTGTGGAAAAGGACAACCAAGCAATAGAAAAACAGCTTTCCCACTTGGAATTCCAGCGGATGTTTTCACAAGAAGAAGATATTTTCCCCGCTTTTTTGGAAATTCAATCCGGTGCGGGCGGCACGGAAGCGCAAGATTGGGCGGCGATGTTGTTGAGAATGTATTCCCGTTTTGGCGAAAGAAAAGGCTTTCAAGTGGAGCTTTTAGAAGAAACCCAAGGTGATGTGGCGGGCATTAAAGGCGCAACCTTGAAATTCACGGGAGATTACGCTTTTGGCACATTGAAAACAGAAACCGGCATTCACCGTTTGGTGAGAAAATCCCCTTTTGATGCCAACGCCAAGCGCCACACGAGCTTTGCTTCGGTGTTTGTTTACCCCGAGATTGATGATTCCATTGAAATTGAAATCAATCCGGCGGAAGTCAGGGTGGACACCTTTCGCTCATCCGGCGCAGGCGGACAGCACATCAACAAAACCGATTCCGCCGTGCGTTTAACCCACCTTCCCACCAACATTGTGGTGCAATGCCAAAATGACCGCTCTCAACACCGAAACCGCGATGAAGCGTGGAAAATGTTGCGCGCGCGCCTTTATGAACACGCAATGCGCAAAAAACGCGCCGCGCAACAAGCCTTGGAAGATTCCAAAGCGGATATCGCGTGGGGGCATCAAATTCGCTCTTATGTGCTGGATCAATCGCGTATCAAAGATTTGCGCACCCACATAGAAACCGGCAACACCCAAGCCGTGTTGGATGGCGATTTGGATGCCTTTATTGAAGCGAGTTTAAAACAAGGCGTTTAACACAGAGAAAGGGAAAAATGGAAGCGTTTTCTTTAAGCACCCAATTGATTTTGTTGGGCATTTTGTTGGTGTTTTCCGCTTTTTTTTCTTTGAGCGAAACGGCAATGATTGCCTCTAACCGCATTCGCTTAAAACATTGGGCAAGCAAGGGCTCAAAAGGCGCAAAGTGGGCAATGGAATTGTTGAATCAAAGCGACAAATTATTGGGCACGATTTTATTGGGCAACAATTTGGTAAACGCCGCTGCCGCCACCTTGGTGGGCGTCATCACCATTGATTTATTCGGTAAAAACGAATGGGCGCTTTCTTTTTCCACCTTGACGATTACCTTCATTATTTTGGTTTTTTCGGAAATCACCCCCAAAATCATCGGCGCGCGTTATGCAGAAAAAATGGCGGTGGTTTTGGCGTGCGTTTTAATGCCCTTGGTGAAACTGCTTTACCCCATTGTTTACTTCATCAACCTTTTTCCCCAAGCACTTTTGAAAATTTTAAAGTTACACGGACAAAATGAATCACAAAACGCCCTCAACCCAGAAGAATTGCGCGCCTTGGTGTTGGAATCCGCGCACAATTTGCCTTTGGAACACCGCGATATGCTCACCGCCTTGTTTGACCTTCAACATTTAAAGGTGGAAGACATTATGACGCCGCGGCAGGCAATGGAATTTTTGGATATCACCCACCCCACGGAAGAATTAAGACGACAAATTGCCTCCACAATGCATTCCTTTTTGCCGGTGTGTGAGGGAAGTTTAGATAAATTATTGGGCGTTTTGCCCATTCGCCGCTTATTGGAAAATTTAAATTCGCAAGATTTTTCCACCCACAGCGTCTTGGAACAAATGCTTTCTCCTTATTACGTCCCAGAAGGCACGATGATTGTTGCGCAACTTTCTTTTTTTAAGAAAAACCAACAGCGTTTGGGCTTTATTGTGAATGAATACGGGGATATTCTGGGCGTGGTGACTTTATCTGCCATTGTGGAAGAATTGTTGGGTGACTTGAACCAAAGCATTTCAGTGGGCGCGCAAAAATGGTTGTGGTCGGAAAAAGGGGATGTTTTGGTGGAAGGCTCAACTTCTTTACGCGACCTCAACAAAAAATTGAATTTGAATTTTCCTTTAACGGGACCCAAAACCATCAACGGGTTAATTACAGAATATTTAGAAGAAATTCCAGATGGCGAAGTGTGCTTAAAAATCGGCAATATCCCCTTGGAAATTCTTCACACCGAAGACAAAAGCATTGTCACGGTGAAAATCTCTCGCCCCCAAAATTAGCTTTTTCCACGGTCAACTCTCATTTTTTTCAAAATTTTTCAAAAAAAATTTGGGTTTACCGTGGCAAATATTCAAAAATCAAAGTGCTTTTGGAATCTTGGTAAAACGCTTCCGGCATCAAAAAATCCCCGCCCAACACGGGCAAATTGATGTTTTGATAAGTTAAATTCAAAAAATCCTTCCCAAACCCTTCTTCCAACAAGGTGGTGCAATAAAGCGGATGCTCTTTATTAAAAGAGAAAGCTGCACCAATTTTTTGG
>QLIP01024263.1_pt1 | contig 24212 bp, 16 predicted proteins | sample 1769771 | NCBI WGS metagenome assembly QLIP01 (sample SAMN09428762, study PRJNA476227) | Gut metagenome, whole genome shotgun sequencing project. | isolation source: cecum | host: Rhizomys sinensis | place: China: Jinsha town of Minqing, Fujian Province | collected 2013-09-23 | reverse complement strand
TGCCCTATCGTTTTCTGGCTATGCGCAGACTGTGGGAGAGTATTTGCCCGAATTGCATGGCACCATACGAGCCAAGGGTGAGTATGAACCTCCCATCAACAAGGGACGATTTGAAATTCGCAATGCCCGGTTGAGCGTTGAGGGGAAAATTGTGCCCATCGTCAGATATAAAGCAGAAATTGACCTCTCTGATGAAGGTAAAATCAAGATGCTTGACGCTTACGTCCGCGTTCAGCCCCAGCAGTGGAAGTTCTCAATCGGACAGATGCGTGTCCCGTTCACAATAGATGCTCATCGCTCGCCTCATCTGCAATACTTTGCCAACCGCTCTTTCATCGCCAAGCAGGTGGGTAATGTTCGAGATGTAGGGGCAGCTGTTGCATGGACTTCGCGCTGGAGCACACCAGTCACTCTTGAAGGAGGTGTTTTTAACGGCTCAGGGTTGACCGACCAGAAAGACTTCTGGACAAACAACTACAATTTTTCTGTCAAGGCTCAGACAATGATTGAGAAACAATTCAATATCACATTGAGCTGCCAAAAAGCTAACGCCGGCGATGTCAATGTGATGATGTGCGATGCCGGCGCTTACTGGGAAAATTCACGTTGGCATATCGAGGGAGAATATTTGCGCAAGAACTATGCTCATGACTCCTTCACGCCCGTCAATGCTGTAGATGCTTTCGCAGCCTATCGTCTTCCATTAAAGAAATACCTGAGCGCAATTTCCTTTCTTGGACGCTATGATTATATGAGCGATCACAGCAAGGGCAGTAAGGACAAAAATGGACGATTGAAACTGGACGACCCCGAGCGCCATCGACTGACAGGCGGTGTAACCTTGAGCCTTGGCTCTTCAAAATTGCAAGCTGACGTAAGGCTTAACTACGAACAATATTTTTACAAAAAAGACGTAGTCCCTTCAATCTCCGAGCAAAATAAACTCGTCGTAGAATTTGTCGCCCACTTCTAATTTCGATTGACTCTTGTGGGAGGGTTAGCGGGCACCGAAGGTGTAGCCTATGCGGAGTTGGAGGGTGGCGTAGCCGTCCTGCGTTTCGCGTTCGAATGACGCACAGGGGTCGGTGTAGCGTTCCATGATGACGACGTTGAGGGCGAGTTGGGCGGTGATGCGGTAGAAGCGTATGCCAGTGCCTATGGCGTAGTTTTGGCCAGTAGGGGTGATGATGTCGGAGTCGTGGACGAGCGAACGGACGAGGCCGGCTTTGGCGTTGATGAAGAAACTGCTGTTGGGGGAGTTGGGGAGATCCAATTGTCCCACAGCGCAGATGGGTGCTACGGGACCATACCAGGAGAGGTTGATGCCGGTGTTTAGGCCGACGCTCCAGTATTTGTTGAAGCGGTAGCCATGGGTGGTGTTGAATGCGAGTTCGGGGAGGCCGATGATCGTTTCAATGTTGCCCGTGTAGCCTTTGTCGGTGGGGGTGGTTTGGGCACAGAGAGAGGTGAGTGAAAGCAGAATGGCGGCTATGGCCGAGCACAAGTGTTTCATATGCTTTATGTGACGAGGATTGATGAATTTTATTGGCGGTGGGTGGCGGCGAGGGAGGCGAGGAGGGCGGTGAGGAGCACGAGGGCGAGGGCGGGAAGGAGGTCGAGGGGGTGAAACTCTATGGGGTAGGCGGTGATGGAGAGGGCGGCGGGGTCGCCTGCGAGCTTAATCCAGCCAAAGTGTTGCTGTCCGAGCGAGAGGAGGGTGCCAGCGATGGTGCCAAGCAGTCCGCCGAGGCCGGTAATCATAATGCCGCAGAGGAGGTAGATGCGGCGTGAGGCTGAGGGCGTGAGTCCGAGGGCCGCGAGGGTGCGAGCGTTGTCGCGTTTTTCGATAATCAGGAGTGAGAGGGAGGAGATGATGTTGAAGGAGGCGATGGCCATGATGAAGCCGAGCAGGAGGAATGTGATCCACTTTTCCATGTTGACTATGCGGAAGGATTCGGCTTGTAGCTCAATGCGGCTGAGTAGTTTGGCGTCGGGGGGGAGCAGGGCTTGAACGGCTGCGGAGGGGTCGGCGCCTGGGGTGGGGTAGAGCTGAATGGCGGAGGCTTCGGTGGAGTATTGGAGCAGGTCGCGCGCCAGGGTCAGGGGTACGTAGAGGGCGTCGGCGTCGTATTCGGGCTGGTTGAGCGCGAAAGCGGATGTGATGCTGACGGAGTCGGCGCGGAATGCGCCCATGGGGTTGGTGGGGGCTATGCGGCCTATGCGGCGCGGCACGTAGAGCGCCAGGAGTTGCTCGCCGCCCACGGGGAGCTGCAGCTGATTGGCCACACCCACGCTCACCACGGCGGGCTGCACACCAGGCAGATAGTCGGCAAAGGGAGTGCCAGCGAGGCTGAGCGAGTCGAAGCGCGAGTAGAGCGGCTGGGGTATGCCGTGGAGCTTGACGGCCATTTGGCGGGAGCCAAACATGGCCAGGGCGCGATCTTCCACCACGGGGAGGGCTTGTTCCATTTCGGGAAGAGCTTGGATGCGGGCAGCTAAGGAGTCGGCGTTGGCGAGCACCTTGCCCTTGGCTGGAAGGACGGTGAGGGGCGGATCAAGGAGGTTGAGGCGGCTTTCAATCAGGGCGTGAAAGCCGTTGAACACGCTCATAACTACGATGATAGCGGCGGCGGCAATAGCCACACCCGCCATCGACACCATGGTGATGATGTTGACGGCGGAATGGCTTTTGGGCGCGAATAAATAGCGCAGCGCTATGCGTAGAGAGGGTTTCAGGACTGTTTATAGAGGAGGTTATCGATGTTTTCGAGATAGTCGATGGAGTCGTCGAGGTAGAAGGCGAGTTCGGGGCAGCGGCGCAGCTGGAAGCGCACGCGCTGGGCGAGTTCGTAGCGCACGGTGCGAGCTTGCTTATTGACGGCTTCGATCACTTCGGGAGCCTTTTCGGAGGGGAACACCGAGAGGTAAGCCTTGGCTATGCTCAGGTCGGGCGACACCTTGACGGAGCTTACGGACACCATGGTGCCGTGCATCTTGGCGGTTTGTGAGCGGAATATTTCGCTTAGCTCCTTTTGGAGGAGGCGTGAGATTTTGGCTTGACGAGTAGTTTCCATTGTGGAATGAGGAATTAGGGGTTTCTGTATAAACGCAGATTAGTCGCCCATGGTTCGGAGGAGTTCCTCGTTGTTGTGGGTGCGCTCCATGCGGTCCTTGATAAATTCCATGGACTCGATGGAGGTGCGGTCGCTGAGGAAGCGGCGCATAATCCACATGCGGTTGATGGTGTCTTGGTCGAGCAAGAGGTCGTCGCGGCGGGTGGAGGAGGCCATGATGTCGACGGCGGGGAATATGCGTTTGTTGGAGAGTTTGCGGTCGAGTTGGAGTTCCATGTTGCCAGTGCCCTTAAATTCTTCGAAGATCACTTCGTCCATTTTTGAGGAGGTTTCGGTCAGGGCGGTGGCGATGATGGTGAGTGAGCCGCCATTTTCAATGTTGCGCGCGGCACCGAAGAAGCGTTTGGGGCGCTGGAGGGCGTTGGCGTCCACACCGCCAGAGAGAATTTTTCCCGAGCCAGGTGCTACGGTGTTGTAGGCGCGAGCCAGACGAGTGATGGAGTCGAGCAGGATTACCACGTCGTGGCCGCTTTCAACCATGCGCTTGGCCTTTTCGAGCACTATGCCGGCAATGCGCACGTGGTGGTCGGCGGGTTCGTCGAAGGTGGAGGCGATGACCTCGGCATTGACTGTGCGCATCATGTCGGTGACTTCCTCGGGACGTTCGTCGATGAGGAGAATCATGATGTAGGTCTCGGGGTGGTTTTCGGCTATAGCGTTGGCAATGTCCTTCAGGAGAATGGTCTTACCAGTCTTGGGGGGAGCCACGATGAGTGCGCGTTGGCCTTTGCCGATGGGGGCAAACATGTCCACTACGCGGGTGGAGAGGTTAGTGGTGCGGGGCGAGCCGCAGAGGTTGAACTTCTCGTCGGGGAAGAGGGGGATGAGGTGCTCAAACATTTGGCGATCGCGCATGAAGCGAGGGTCGCGGCCGTTGACGGCTTTGATTTCCGTCATGGGGTAGTGCTTTTCGCCTTCGCGCGGGGGGCGGATTGTGCCTTCCACCACGTCGCCCATGCGCAGACCCCATTGCTTGATTTGCTGGGCGTCGAGGGAAATGTCGTCGGGCGAGGGCATATAGTTGAAGTCGCTGGAGCGGAGCACACCGTTGCCTTGTTGGTCGAGTTCGAGCACGCCAGCGCCTTGCATAATGTTGTCAAACTTGGCCATTGCTTCCTGCTGGGCTTGCGCCTGTTGTTGACGTTCGAGGAATTTCTGGCGTTTGCGTTGCTTGTAGGAGAGCTGTTGCTGCGGTTGCTGTTGGGCTTGCTCCTCAGTGGCGGGGGCATCCTGCTGCTGGGCAGCGGTGGCAGCGTCCTGAGCCTTTTCCTGCTCGGTGCGGGGCTTGAATTGCTTGCCTTGGGTGCGCTGGGGGAAGAACTCGCTCAGCGAGGTGTCGGGTCGGGGCGAGAACTTGCCCTTGGTAGCTCCTTCAGTGCTTTGAGGTGCCTCTTGGGGGGCGGCTTCGGCCTCAGGGGCTACTACTTCCTGAGCGGGTACTTGCTCGGCAGGAGTTTCGGCTGTGGTGGGTTCTGCGGCCTTGTCGACTTCGGAGGTGCCTTTTTTGCCTTTGCGATTTTTTTTGTTTGGTTTCTTATCGGAGTTTTCGGCTTCGGCAGGAGTTGATGCCTCGGCGGCCGCGGGTTCGGTCACTTTTTTATCCTTCTTGGCGCGTTTTTTTTGAGTGGGAGTTTCTTTTTCCTCCTTAGCGTCGGATTTAGTTTCTTTGGCGGGTGTTTCCTCGGTGGCAGGTTTCTCGCTTTTGGGTTTGCGGCCGCGCTTTTTGGGTTGCGATTCCTTGGCGTTGGCCGAGGCGGCTACGGCGGCTTCGTCGATTATTGCATAACTGAGATTTTCCTTGTCGAGGGTCTTGAATTTCTTAATACCCAGACCAGAGGCAATGCTTTGAAGTTCTTCTATACTTTTTTGGTTAAGTTCGTCAAACTTATACGTTTCCATCATATAAACGGGAATAAATAAAATCTAATTAGGGGGGGAGTGGAGAGTAGGAGATAAGAATGTGTTGAGCCTGCACAATAATGAATAGACATAAACGGCTCTAAAGCGACTGCAAAGTTACACAATCTTTTTGAATTACACAACACTTTGTGGCAATTTTTGGTTCAAAAAGCGCGAAAATAATAGCGGGCACTCGATTTTGTCGAGTGCCCGCTTGGTGAGGTCAGGGTGGGGAGGTTAGAATTTGTAGCTTACGCCAGCGGATACGGTCATGAAGGTCACGTTATCCTGGAAGCGAGCCACCTTGTTGTTCATCTCGGTGGAGTAGAATTGGAACATTGGTTCGGCATAGACGGAGAGGCGTTTGTTGATGTCGTAGCCGAGGTTGAAGCCACATTCCCAACCGGGGTAGAGTTCGGTTTCGTTTTGGGTGGACGAAGCGAGGATGCCACCGGCAATCAGGTTGGCGTTGAAGCCTTTGAGTCTGTTTTGGCCAAGGATGAGGTTCTTGACGTTGCAGAGGTAGTCGAGATTGAGGGTGAAGAGGCCTTGACGGTGGCTGATCATTTCGGGCCATTCAAGGTAGTTGCGAGTCTTTTGGTATTGGAAGCTCAGACGCAGGGCGGAGTAGTTGGTCATGGAGCAGCCAAGCGCGATAGAGGCCATCGGGCGCACGGGGTTGACGCCGAAGGTGGGGTTGTATTGCATACGGGTGTTGATACCACCGCCAACGCTTGCAAACCATTCGGGCTTCCAGTCAAAGCTATAACCGAGGTCGATATTGGAGAGAGCCGAGGTCAATGCAGAGTGTTGTTCACTGGCTTTTTGTTGGTTGTGCTGTTCGAGTTGTTCGAGCTTGCGAGCGGCGGCCTTGTGGCTGTCGGCAAACTTGTAGGCGATACCAGCCGAGAGGGTCATGAAGGGGATGTTGCTTTGGTAGCGGGCCACTTCGTTGTTCATCTTGGTGGTGTAGAACTGGAACATCGGTTCGGCGTAGATGGAGAATTGCTTGGTGAAGTTGTAGCCGAGGTTAAGACCACATTCCAAACCGGGGTAGAACTTGGCTTCGTTTTGGGTTGACATAGCCAGGAGGCCGCCGGCCACTACGTTGGCGTCGAAGGATTTGAGCACGTCGCTGCCTGCGATGAGGTTCTTGACGTTGAAGAGATAGTCAAGGTTGAGGCTGAACAGACCTTGACGGTGGATAACCATTTCGGGCCATTCGAGATACTTACGTGTCTTTTGATATTGCAGACCTAAGCGCAGAGTGGAGTAGTCGGTCATGGCGCAACCTACGGCAGTCGACAGCATATGGCGAATACCATAGGCGGGGTGGTATTGCAGGCGGGTGTTGATGCCGCCACCGAGGCTTGCAAACCATTCGGGCTTCACACCGAGGTAGGGGGTGGCTGCTGATGCCGAGTGGCGTTCAGTGGCCTTTTGCTGGTTGCGCTGTTCGAGTTGTTCGATCGGGGTCACCTTCTTAGCGGCAGGCTTGATGCTGGGCGCGAATTTGTAGGCCACGCCAGCAGAGAGGGACATGAAGGGAACATTGTCCTGGAAGCGAGCCACCTCGTTGTTCATCTTGGTGGTGTAGAACTGGAACATTGGTTCGGCATAGAGGGAGATGTGCTTGGTGATGTCGTAGCCGAGGTTGAGGCCACATTCCAGACCAGGATAAATGCCTGTGCCAGTTTGGGTTGATTTGGTCAATACGCCACCGAGCACTACGTTTGCCTCAATGTTGGGCAGGACATCTTCATCGCAGAAGAGTTTCTTGGCGTTTAAGAGGTAGTCGAGGTTGGCGGTGTAGAGTTCTTGTTGGTGCTGGGTCATTTCGGGCCAGCGGAGGTAGTCGCGAGTCTTGTGATACTGCATGCCGAGGCGAATAGCGGAGTAGTTGCCCAGATAGCAGCCAGCTGCAATGGAGGCCATTTGGCGAATGCCAAAAGCGGGGTTGGATTGCATGCGGGTGTTGAAGCCGCCGCCCGCGCTGATGAACAGCGGGTTGGTGCTCACTTTCTTATCCTTGTTGAGGGCCTTGTGCTCGAGCTCGTCAATGCTGGTGGGTACACGCTTGGGGGTGGCCATGCTGTAGGTGACACCACCCGAGATGGTCAGGTTGGGCTGGTTGGCAGTGCGAGCATACACTTCGCGGGTGAACGTGTTGCCAAAGAATTGAGCCATGGGTTCAACGTATAGACCCCATTGGTCGCTCAGGCGAACGCCGAGGTTGAGGCCCGCTTCGATGCCTGGATAAGCCAACGAGTGGGACTTGTGGGTTGCGGTAGTGAAAGCCGCCAGACCGCCCACTACGAGTTTGGGTTGCAGAATGGTTTCGGGGTTATAGCCCACCAGGAGGGTGTTGAGGTTGAGCAGGAAGTCAATGTTGGGGCTGATGAGATACTGCTTAAGGAACAATCCAGAGGGGTATTGACGAGCGTCGTGAGTTTGCATGTATTGCAGTCCTAAGCGCAGACCAGCATACTTATTGAAGGTGTAAGCAGCCGAGAGTGAGCCCATTTGGCGCCAATCCATAGTGCTGCTCAGGCGGGAGTTGATGCCGCCACCGAGGGCAAGTGTCCAGGGATATTCAATCTTGTCGGCTTCCTTGCTGCCCTGCTCGAGGGAGGCAGAACCTTGGTTGCGCTGCATGGTGTAGTGCAGACCAGCGAGGATACGATAGCCGGGGTCGAGACGGTTAGCATATTCTATGCCGACGCGTGAAATGAGCAACTGGGGTTCAACAAACGCGCCGAGAGTCTTGGTCAGCTGGAAGTTGGTTTGGAAACCAGCGTGAGCGCCCATGTGGAAACTGGTTTGGTTGTTGTAAACGCTGTTGCCTGCATTCAGACCCATCACGGCCGAGAAGGTGAAGAGGCGATTGGGGTCGTAGCCAAACGCGGAGGTGGTCATGTCGAAGAGGTAGGACAATTGGCCACCCATTTGAATACGGTTCTGGGGCAGGACGGTGCCGTCGAATGCCAAGCGGACGGCTGAGACGGGCGAGAGGCGGCGCTGCAAACCGAGGAGGCCTGAGGTGCCGTAGCCTTGGGTGCGATAGAAGTGGCGCCAAGAGGGACCGCCTGCGAGGTAGATTTGCCAGTTGTTCTCGTCGGAATATTCAGCGTAGGCTTTGTTGTAGTCAAATGCGAAGTTGCCCACGTTGTATTGCAAACCAGTGTTCACCATCAAGGAGGGTGCATTGTTGGAGAAGCGCATCACATCAACGGAGTAGTCGTTGGTGAAGAACTGCACCATCGGCTCAACGTAGAAATACCAGTTGGGGAGGATGCGCATGGAGAGGTTCACGCCCACTTCGGCACCAGGATATACCTTTACGTTGTCGGGGTTATCGATGCGAGAGCCGATTGCGCTGGCAAAGGTCATGGTGGGACCAACGAGCAGGTTCAGGTTGATGCGGCTATTGTCGTCGTAGGGGCCAAAGGCGCTGTTGAGTGCATAGATGTAATCCAGGCCAGTGGTCCAGGTGTAGCGGTTTTGGTAAACGTGGAACACGGGGTTCTCGTAGGTGCGCACTTGGTTCATGGTCATGTTCAGACGCAGACCCGAGATGGGGGAGAGCATCTTGCCCACGAAGGCCATGGTGGTGAGGCGGGGTTGATTTTCGCGGTTGGAAAGGCGAGCGTTAAGACCGCCACCAGCACCGAAGAACATATGGCTGTCGCCATGGCGTTCGAAGGGATCGTTGCGCCAGTTGATGCTTTCCTTGCCGTAGAGGAGCTGATAACCGAAGCCGACGTTAACGTTGGCGGTGGGGCTGAACACTGGGCGCACCATTTTTTTGTCTAAGCCGTTGGCCGATTGACCATACATCATGGAGAATTGCGGTTCAACGAACACGTAGAGAGGACGGTTGATGAAGTAGCGCGCTTGCAGCGAGGTGTTCACGCCGTAGCGAAGATTGTCCTCACGGGTGCCCAGCGATGATGCAGGGTAGTTTTGCGCTCCCAGACCGAGGGTGTAGATCAGCTCAAACTTGCGATAAGGGTTGTAGCCTCGGTCGTAGTTGAGGTGTGAGAGGTTAATAAGCATGTCGGCACCTGCGGTGAACGCCAAAGCGCGGCTGCGGTTAGGCACAGCTGCGGAGTTGATGCCGCCATGCAGACGCCAGCCGTATACGGGGGTTATCCAAGAGCCTAAGGTGAACTGACCGGTGAAGGCCTGACGGCTGCGTGTGCCAGTGATACCAGCACCGCCACCAAGGCTCCAGAAGAAGTGTTGCAGGGTTTGCGGGCCATCCTCATATTGCAGGAAACCAAGGGGTTTTTGCAGCAGGTGGTCGTGAGCTCGGAAGTTGCCTACGCGCAGAGTGTCCTTCACATCGTCCATTGTTTGGGCCGATGCAGAGAATGTTCCGAGCGCGAGAGCTATGAGCGCGGTATGAAGAGAGAGTTTATTCATTAGTGGGAACATCTTGATTTTCGGTTGTTGTTGCTTCGCTCGAGTTGGAGGTGTCTTGTGGTTCAGTTGCGACAGCTTCGGTGGCAGCGGCGGCTGCGTCTTGCTGTGCACGTTTTTCAATATCTTCAAGCATACGCTTCAGGTCTTGGTCCTTGCGAGCCTTTTCGCGCATGGCAGGGTCGAGTTCAATGGCGCGTATGAGACATTCCTCCTGAAGGTCGTCGTAGTCAAAGTTTTGGTTGTTGCGCTTGTAGATTACTGCCTTAATGTAGTTATCCACAGCGGTGTCGCCCAGGCGGTCGACCATAGCTAAGGCTGCGGCGTTTTCATCGAGGTCGAGGTAGACAACGGCCTCGTTGATGGTGGACTCGCCAGTGACGAGCTTGAGGTCGGGGGTTTCGCGACCGTTGATCACATCGCTGTAGGCGCGGGCTGTGGCAAAACGGGGATCGCGCTTCATATACCAGAAGATGGAGTCGGCCTTGGAGAAATGCTTCTTGTAGAGGGCGCTGACGGCATAGTTGTGCTTCACTTCCACGGGGATGCTATCCTTTTTGATAGCCTTGACATCCTTGAAGAAGCCAGCCAGATACTGGTCGTCGGGCGTTTTGTTCTTGAGCAGCTCGGCGGTGACGTCGGAGCAGAACAGGAGATCGGTGGGGAACTGTTTTGCGGCAGTGGTCATCACCTTCAGTTTCTGTTCGGGGTTTGTTTCGCTGGTGTAGTACTTCCAAATGTCGTATTTGGTCAGGCTCTTGGGGTCGCGGAGATAGAGTTCCTTGATTTCATCGAGAGTTAGCTCACGACGTTGGGTGTAGGATATTTCGTAGGTCACGCGACGCAGACGAGGCAGGTAGGTGTCAGCCAGAATGGTGTTGTAAAAGGGAAGCTGACGGATAGCTGCGAATTGGTCGTCGGGCTTAGAGTGTTTTGCCACGATTTGGTCAATCATGTCGGCTTCGACCGTAAGGGAGTCGTTGCGCATGAGGTTGGCCACTTCGGTCCATGAGGCTACGATGGCGTTTTTCGACACCTTGACACCGCGGAGCAGGTCGGAAGGGAGCTGTTCGGTGACAGCCTTGACTGTGGAGCCCAGACGATTGGAGGCCAGCGCCTCGTTCTTTACGAGGCGGCCTTCGGGCGAGGCGATACCTTCAATCTTAAACTCCTTGAGCGAAATGGAGGGGTTGGAGTAGATACTCTTGAGCTGAGAAATGATATTTTCAATTTCTTCACGGTTGTTGCCGAGGTCAAGGTCGAGTTTGTCCTTGCCCACGGCAAAGGTGATGTTCACCTCACGCTTGTCGCTGCAGTCGGTGAGCTTGGGCGAAGGGTAGTAGGAGGGATCCACGAAGGGAATCGGGTCGATGTCGAAGGTGAGGAATTGCAGGGGGTTGCTGGCACCAGCACCAGAGATTTGCGCATCGTTGTAGAACACCTTAGAGTAGTCCTCAATGGTGAGATAAACGATGGTCAGATAGCTATGGTTGGGGTCCTCAATGTGGAGAGTATCAGTGATTTTGATGGTGTTGTGCGAGGTGTACAACTTGCGTTTCCAGGGGAAACGAGTGGCTGTGCGACCCGTTTTGCGATAGCTGGCGAGGGTATCTTGGTAGATGTTGTCGTCATACATACGCTGCTGGGTGATTGCATATTCAGGACCGTCGATTACGTAGGGAGTGAGTAGTGTGAGTACGCGAGTATCTTCGTCATACACAGCGGGTTGCAACACTGCGCGATTGTCGGTGGCAAAAATTTGGTCGGGGATTTGCACCTGCTGGGCGAGGTCCAGACGGTTGCCGTGAATTTTGGTGCGAGCACGGCCGCCGAGCATCACCTTTTCGATGTTGGCCTTACCCATAACCACGATTTCATCGAGTTCCTTGGCTTTGCGAATGAGCACCACGTCGATGCTGGTCTGACCGTTGACTTTCACGGTTTTATCCTCAGCGTTGCCTTTAGAATATGAGAAGCGGAGTTCGCCCATATCATCGACTGTTACGGCATATTCACCGTCGACGTTGGTTGAACCAAGCTGTTTGCCTTGAGAGTTCTTAACGATAACGCCGCGCAGACGGTCGCCGTCGGGGTTTTTAACCACACCAGTGACGATGATGTCGCGCGCTTGCAGGCCAAAAACGGCCAAAGAACAGAGCAGAGTGAGTATATGTTTTTTCATTAGTTAAATAAGTAGCTGAGTGACACTCCAAGACGAATGGGTACGGGGAGTTGGTTGCTGCAAGTGTGTTCTGTTAATATAATGCCGCCAGGCTTGTCGCCGTGCCAGCCCGAAGTATAGAGCCAACCTACACCGATTTCGGCTTCAATATTCCAATGCTTGGAGATGGGTTTGCAGTAGCCATAAGAGGCACCAACTGCCATGATGGCTCCTTCATATCCCTCGTAGTTGCTTTGAGACTTGTCATATCGGTTCCAACGTATAGAGCCTAACGTGGTGCTGAAAGCAATGAAGTGACGAGCCATAGGGCGAGTGAAGTAATAGCGCAATTCAGGATCGAAGCGCAGATATTTAAATTCATATCCTGATACTTTCACGTTGAAGGGTGCGCCACTGATTGAGGTGTTGAGCGTCAAGTGGCGGCTAAGGCGTGTTTCCATTCCGATGTTGGGAGCCAACGTGCCCCAGTCAACAAAGTTGGTCTTGACAGCAACACGCTGAGCCGAGGCCTGTCCGCCAACGCACAAGGCGATGGCCGTCAGGGCGGTGCCAACCACTTTTTTAAGATGTAACTTCATAGATAACAATAGGTTATGTGATGAAATAAACTTTTTAAATGTGACAAAACGATACTTCGGTTTTGCCGTAAATCCCGATTTTTAAGGCAGGAAAACGACATAAAACCGAGTGCAAAGATACAAATAATTCTTTAAACTGGCAAAAAAAATACAAAAATTTTTGGTACCGGAGTCTACTATAAGCCCCATAAGCCCTATAGGCCCTATATTATATAAGGAGTGGCGGAGTGGGTTAGCGGCGGAGGGTCCAGCGGGGGTAGTGGGCGGTGGACTCGAGGAGGGCTTGGAGCGAGTCGGGGAGGGTGGGAAAGAAGTCGTGGCCGGTGATGGCTTCGATGTTGTCGATGGTTGTGGCGGTTTGTTCAAAGCCTTGGCCGGCGGGCAGTTTGCCGTTGGGCATCAGGAAGGCTATGCCGCGAGGCGGATTGGCGTAGGGGGCGGCGATGACCTTGAAGAATGCTTTGGGTACGGCCACTTGATTGTCGCCAATGAACTCGTCGGGCTCGGGCGAGAGCACGGGACCAGCGATGATTATTAGCGCGGAGTCAATTTTGGCCCATTCGCGGCATTTTTCCTCGAGCGTTTTCCAAACGCCACCGTTGAGTGAGCGGAGCTGAGGGCAGATGTTGGTGAGGTAGAAGCAATCGTGCATCGACTCCTCGCTCCACTTCATGTCGGCGGCGGGGCAGAGGTGTCCTTTGTCGAAGCCAGAGCCTTTATAGTCGTTGGGCGAGGGGCAACCGGGCACGTCGTGGTCCTGCGCGAAGCGCGACGACTTGCGGCTGATTGTGCCGTTGGTTTCGTCGGCGGTGAGTTCCCAACTCACCCAGTTGGGGATATGCGTTGTGGCGTTGAAATTGGCCGTAAAACCGTTATACTCAACGGTTTTGGAGTCGAGGGTGGGATTGGTAGTGGGGTGCAGCAGATCGGCCGAGCGCATCACGTCCACTTGCGGGAGGTTGGTGGGCTTGGGAGCGTTGATGGCACGCAGACCAAAGTAGACCGCGCCCACGGTGAGGACCGTGAGCAGCAGTGCGGGCAGGAGAGGTAGCTTGTCGGTGTCGCGACGGCGACGTCTATTACGAGCCATTTGATTGGATTAATGTTTCTTCATCTGCACCTTTTCGGTGGGGGGTAGTTGGGCGTTGCGTCGGGCAACGGCCTCCACAACATTGGCGGCCATCGCGAGAAATGCTTGTCCATCAATGGAGTCGGAGAGGGCTATCGGGGTGCCATTATCGGCCTGCTCGCAGATGTCCTGCACCAGCGGGATTTGACCCAGGAGGGGCACTTGGAGTTTTTCGGCCAATTTTTTTGCGCCTTCGTGACCAAAGAGGTAGTAACGCTCCTCGGGGTGTTGCAGGGGGGTGAACCAAGCCATGTTTTCCACCAGTCCGAGCACGGGGACATTGACCTTCGGATCCTGAAACATAGCGATGCCCTTGCGCGCATCGGCCAGCGCCACCTCTTGCGGGGTGCTTACTACCACCACGCCCGTGATGCCAAGGGTTTGCACCAGCGAGAGGTGAATGTCGGAAGTGCCTGGGGGCATATCAATTACGAAGTAGTCGAGTTCGCCCCAGTCGGCTTGCGTAATGAGCTGATTGAGCGCGTTGGAGGCCATGGAGCCTCGCCAGAGTACTGGTTTTTCCTTGTCGACCATAAACCCGATGGATAGGAGTTTGACGCCAAATTTCTCAGCGGGGATAATCATGTCGTGGCCGTCCACCTCGTGGATGAAGATTTCCGCGTCTTCCAGCCCGAACATTTTGGGCATTGAAGGACCGAAGATGTCGGCATCGAGCAGACCCACGCGGAAGCCTTGGCGTGCCAGCGACACAGCCAGGTTGGCAGCGACAGTGCTTTTGCCTACACCACCCTTACCAGAGCTCACGCCGATGATGTTTTTCACCTGTGCCAGTGGTTTCGGGGCTTCCTCCTTGGCGGGTGCGGCTTGGGCAAACTTCACGTGGATGTTGCCTTTGATCTCAACTTCGGGAGAGACGAAAGTGGCGATGGCCACCTCGGCATTCTTCACCACTGAGCGCACAAAGGGGTCGGTGGAACGGGGGAAGATGAGTGAGAACTCCACTTTGCGGCCGTCGATGCGCATATCGTCGTCGACCATGCCGAGTTCAACAATGTTTTTGCCGTTGCCAGGGTAGCGCACTTGGCGCAGGGCATCAAGTATGAGGTTGGGATAGAGGGCGTCCATAGGGTGTGGGTTATTCGGAGTCGGAGGGTGTGTTATAATTGCGGCCGTAGCTGCGATAAGAGTCGAAGGGTATGTCGTCGGCGTCGGGTTCCTGGAGAGCTACTTCGGCGGGGATGCGGAAGCGCAGATACTTGATTGACTTGCCGCGGTCGAGCCACTGACGTTCATAGTGGGTTTTGATTTCCAAAATGTCGTTGGAGCCAGCGGGAAGTTCTGCATAGAGGTCGGCAGTGTTGACCTCCACGGGGAGCTGATTGAGTTCTACGAGGCGGCGAGTGTACTCATAGAGGAACGGGCTGTCGCTTTTGAGATTAATAACGCCATTGTCGGCCAATATGTTTCGATAGAGGTCGAGAAAATTGGTGGCGGTGAGTCGCTTGCGCGTTTTCTTCATTTGCGGATCGGGGAAAGTAATCCAGATTTCCGACACCTCGCCTGGGGCGAAGAAATGACCGAGCAGCTCAATATTCGTGCGCAGAAAGCCCGCGTTGGCTATGCCTTGGAGATGAGCTTCCTTGGCTCCGGCCCACATACGTGCGCCCTTGATATCGATACCGATGAAGTTGCGGTTGGGGAATTTGCGAGCCAGCCCCACGGTGTATTCGCCACGGCCGCAACCGAGTTCGAGCACTATGGGGAGGTCGTTTTTGAAAAAGTCTTTGGCCCAATTACCGCGCAGGGGGCAACCCTCGCTGGTGAGAGCGCCGAAGGGCATTTGGAGCACATTGGGCAGCTGCTCCATCTCGGCAAATTTCTTTAGTTTGTTCTTACCCATCTATATTATAATGAGATTTTGGCCACACCTTGGCTGGTGACGATCAGATAAACGCCGTGGGGGACACCATCAACGCTGAGGCTAATGCTTTCGGCCGAAGTTGAGCCGGCCATGATGCGCGAGCCAGCGGCGTTGAATACGGCATAGGAGCCGAGGGCGGTTTCAGCCTTGACGATGAGTGACGAGCCATCTACGTAGGCCTTGATACCTGAGGGATTAGCGAGGTCGGCGGCCACGTTTTTGGTCGACGTTTCGAAATCGTTCTGGCTCATCACGTTGAAGTCCTGCCACTGAGCGGCAGCCTTAAATTCGTTGGTGAGATTGTTGGGAGCTACGAGCTTAACTTTACCCTGCTCCACGTTGCGCCACACATTCTCGCCCAGGTTAGGCACTTGGGTCAGTGCCTCGGCGTGAACATCAACCAGGCCAGTCATTCCAGCCATAGCCTCGGTGTTGATTTGAACGAGGGAGGAGGGGAGGGTCAACACCTTCACCTGCGAAGTTTCGGCCAGGCATTGAGCACCGATAGTGGTGAGGTTCTCGGGCAGAACGAGGGTGACCAGCCCATTACACTGAGCCAAACCCCAGGGACCAATTTCCGTGCAAGCAGTGAGACGCTCCGTGTTGATAGCCTGCAAACCGCCGCAAGCCTCCACCATACCCTCGGGGATTGCGCGGAGTTGGCTGTTGTTGCTGAAGATTATTTCGTTGAGGCTCTTGCAGTAGGCAAAGGCGCGTTGGCCAATGTTTTGCACAGAAGCGGGAATAGTGATTTTGCTGAGACTATTGCAGCGGAGGAACGCGTAGGGCGCGATTTCAGTGACGGTGGTGGGGATGTCGAGCGACTCAATGGCGGTGCCCGACAGCGAACCCTTGCCGATGGCGGTGAGTGAGCTGGGGAGAATCACCGTGCGCAGAGACTTGATGCCTGTGAGCGAATAGTCGGGCAGACGGTTGGCGGCCGAGTGGCTCATGGAAGTGTAGGGGAGCGAATTGCCCGCATAAGCCACGATAGTTGCCTCGCTCAGGTCGAGGCTTTCGAGTGCGCTGCAATTATCGAGCAGATAAGAGAAGTCGGCGGCATTCATCTTGCCTGAAATTTTCACTGCGGTTTCAGTGTTGAGATTGGGTGCCATGGAAGCGAGCGATCCCGCTGAGGCGAGATTTACATCGAACGCGAACGACGCCAGAGGCATTGCGCCAGTGAGAAAGGGGAGGAGAAATTTCTTCATAGATATAATGTGTGCCATTTTAGGTGATTACGGTTTGATATTAAGGTTTATTACGGCATCGACCAGATAGATGCCGCGAATTTCGGAGCGGGGCACCTCAAGGTCGTCATATTGCGGGTTTTCGCTGTGGAGGGTCACCAAATCGGGGTTGGAGTTGCGGCGCAAAATCTTCACCATGCGATAGTCGTCGAGGATTACAACGTAGGGGCGACCCCAGAAAATTGTGTCGCTCTGCACCTCGCGAATGGCTATGTAGCAGCCTGAGGGGATGCTTGGCTCCATAGAGTCGCCACTCACGTGCACTATGCGTTCAGTTTCTGGATTGGTGAGTTGGGGCAGGTCGATAGTGCCAGTGATGCGCTCCTCGCAGAAGAGTTGCTCAATGGGGCCAAATCCGGCGGTCACGTCGATGTCGTAGACGGGCACACCGCGACGGCCTCCGTCGTGCCCCTGCATTTCGGGCGGCAGATGGGAGTCATTTTTCCCAAAGGGGATGTCCTGGCCAGTGGTGAGCCACACGCGGCTGATGCCCATATCCATACATATACGGTTGATCAGCCCCGTGGTGATGGGCAAGCGACCGGATAGATGCTTCGACAGGTTGGCCGGGCTCATGCCCAAGCGCGCTGCTAACTTAGCCTGCGAGAGGTTGAGCAAGAGCAGCAGCGAGCGTAAGCGAGCTTGGATTTCCTGTTGTTGCTGTATGGGTATCTGAGCCATTGGGGGGGAGAGATTATTCGGCGGTGACGGTGAGTTTGTGGGCGGTGTTCAGCCCAGCGGGGCGCACAATGTACAGACCCGGGGCTATGGGGTGCACCAGATTGTTCTCCACATTATATAAGGAGTTGAGCAGGCGGCCCGAGGGGTCGTAGATGTCTACTCGCCCAATGGTTTGGCTGCACGAGAAGAGGATAGCACTGCCCATGTTGCGCACGCTGAACGCAGCACCGAGGTCCACGCCCGTGATGGCTCCAGGGCGCACCTGAATTACGTTGCTCTCAGGCGACTTCACGCCCAGGCGCACCGACTGCACCGTGTAGCTCTCGTTGCCAGTGAAGTTATCGATTTCCAGATAGTTCTCCTCGGCTACGAGTTGCTCTGTGGCGGGGTTGGAACCATACACTGTGCGGTTCACTATATAATAGTCTACCACCTCGTCGGGGGTCACCTGCCAGGTGGCCACATAGGACGAATTAGTGACATCGATGGCGGGAGTGGCCACGGGAGCCGACAGAGAAGGGTAGGGGAGACACTCGCCATGCAGACCGATACCCACGGAGCCAGCGATGCCTGCGCCCGACACTACGAGGCGCGTGGAGTGCTCGCCCAGCGCGGAGGGCTTATAGGTGATAGTTACCCACATACCGTCGGCATCGTTGACGGCCGTGGCGGCCACCTGAATGCGCGACTTATCGCCGTCGAGGAAAAACTTATCGGCGTCGTGGGTCGAAGCGTTGTCGTAGATAGTGAGGTTCACTTGCTGCCCAGCCTTGAGGTTCTGACCCTTGAGGTGTAGCTTCGCGGTGGTGGAGAGGCCGAGTGCCACTTGATTGAAGTCGAGGGTCATGCCCTGCACCGGCGTGATGAGGTTGGGGGTGGTGTCGCTCGAGGTGCCGCCTAAGTGTTCGCTCAGGCTGAACGGCTCGCCAAACTTATTGCCCCAGATATACTCAAAGAGGTCGGGGAAGTCGATGAACGGGTTGCGATTATTTTGCAGGCGATACACGGCCTCATTGCGGTCGATTTCCTTCTGACTCACCTCATCGCCGCGCGCCCAGTCCATGAGCATTTGGCGGCTCCAGGAGTTGAGGGTGGGGTAGGTGTTATTCTCCAGCATATAGGTATACTTCCACGTGAGGTTTTGATAACACGTGGCCATATAGAAATAGGTGCGAGCAAAGTCGCCCTTGTACTGATTGTCGGGTTCAAACACTCGCGACGCACCACCGCCCTGTTGCCTTACTGGCACTCCGACGCGGGTCACGCCATTGTCGAACGTGAGTGCCTTGGTCATATCCACTGTGCCGAGCGGGTAGTTGCTCTTGGCCATGTTGGCGTCCATCTCGGAGGGGTAGAGGTGGTTGATGTCCACATAGGCCGGGGTAGTGTCCAGACCGCCCCACCAGCTCTTGGGCAGCGAGTGCTCGCGATTGAGCCCCGAAAAGCTCGGCGCGTAGAGAGGTATGTTGCTATACATATCCCACCAGCGCTTGGAGTTGGGGTAGAGGTCGGTTTGCTGGAACGTGCGGCTCAACCCCGTGTAGTTCAGTTCGGTATGTGGATACACAATCTTATGCACGGCCGTTTTGAGAGCCGCGCCACTCAGACCGTCGAGCGAGTCATAATATCCGCGAGGGATGTTGCGGTCAGCGCCATAAGCGGCCGAAACGAGCACACTCGCAAGGAAAGGAACCAATATATATCGTTTCATTATTTACGTAGTTTTAAGTATGCAAAATTACAACTTATTTGTCAAACTGCAAAATTTTTGAAAAAAAACTGAAATAGTTGCCGTAATTACAGGAAAATTTTGTAACTTTGTGGGTTGATTAACGGCAGGTATGCTTGCCGATTAACCCTAAAATATTGAACCAACGACTTATATGACACCTGAAGATCGCATTCAGAAAATCAACATTGAGCAAGAAATGAAGTCGGCCTACATTGACTATTCAATGTCAGTGATAGTGTCGCGTGCGTTGCCCGATGTGCGTGACGGCCTCAAGCCTGTGCATCGTCGCGTGCTGTTCGGCATGAACGAGATGGGCAATACCTACGACAAGCCCCATAAGAAATCGGCCAACGCTGTCGGTGAAGTGATGGGTAAGTATCACCCCCACGGCGACTCCTCAATCTACGGCACCATCGTGCGTATGGCACAAGACTGGGCCATGCGCAAAACCCTTATCGATGGCCATGGTAACTTCGGCTCAATCGACGGCGACTCCGCCGCCGCTATGCGTTACACCGAAGTGCGCCTTGCCCGCATGGGTGAAGAAATGCTTGCCGACATTGACAAGGAAACTGTTGAAATGCAGCGCAACTACGACAACACGCGCGACGAGCCCACCGTGCTCCCCACTCGTTTCCCCAACCTCCTGGTCAATGGCGGCTCAGGCATCGCCGTGGGTATGGCCACGAATATGCCCACCCACAACCTCGGCGAATCAATCGACGCAGCAATCGCCCTGCTCGAAAACCCCGAGCTCAGCGTTGAGGAACTGATGGATCATATCCCCGCCCCCGACTTCCCCACGGGCGGCATCATCTATGGTCTGGACGGTGTCAAAGAAGCCTACGAAACTGGTCGCGGACGCATTATTATCCGCTCCAAATACACCATGGAGAATGTTGGCAACCACACCAACATCATCATCACCGAAATCCCCTACGGCGTGAACCGCGGCGAGCTCGTGGAGCAAATCGCTGGTCTCATCACCGACAAGAAAATCGACGGCATCTCCGACATCAACGACGAAAGTGACTCCAACCTTGAGCAGCGCATCGTCATCACCCTCAAGATGGATGCCAACCCTCAGGTGGTGGTCAACAAGCTCTTCAAACTCTCTGCCCTCCAGTCGAGCTTCGCTGTCAACAATGTGGCCCTCGTTAACGGTCGTCCCAAGACCCTCAACCTCAAGGAAATCCTCCAAGCGTTTGTCGATCACCGCTACGACGTGGTGACCCGCCGCACTCGCTACGAACTCCGCAAGGCTCAGGAACGCGCCCACATCCTCGAAGGCCTCATCATTGCCTCGCAAAACATCGACGAGGTAATCAAAATCATCAAGGAAAGCGAAAACACCGAGGCCGCTCGCGCTGCCCTCTCCGCGCGCTTCTCCCTGAGCGAAGCCCAGACCCAAGCCATCGTTGAGATGCGCCTGCGTCAGCTCACTGGCCTCGAACAAGACAAGCTCAACCAAAACTACGAGGACGTTAAAGCGCTCATCATCAGCCTCCAGGAAATTCTCGACAACCCCATCGTGTGTCGCGAACTCATCAAGACCGAACTGCTCGAAGTGAAGGAAAAATATGACGACCCCCGCCGCTCCGAAATTGACCGCGCTGGTGGCTCATTCGACGACGACTCCTTCTACGACGATGACGAAATGGTAATCACCATTTCCCACATGGGCTACATCAAGCGCACTCGCCTCACCGAGTTCCGCGCCCAAAACCGTGGCGGCCTCGGCTTCAAAGGCTCCTCAACCCGCTCCGAGGACTTCATTGAACACATCTACACGGCCAACAACCGCTCCTATATGCTCTTCTTCACCGAGCGCGGACGCTGCTACTGGCTCAAGGTGTACAACATTCCCGAAGCTGCCCGCAACCAGAAGGGTCGCGCCATTCAGAACCTCCTGAGCATCGAGTCCAACGACTCCGTGAAGGCCTACATCGCCGTGCGCTCCCTCACCGACCGCGAATTTGTGGAAACCCACAACCTCGTGTTCTGCACCCGCCAAGGCATTATTAAAAAGACCCCCCTCGAAGCCTACTCGCGTCCTCGCACCATGGGCGTCAACGCTATTATCATTCGCGAAGACGACGAACTGCTCCAAGTGGAACTCACCAACGGCAATAGCGAAATCATCATCGGTAACCGCAACGGTCGCGCTATCCGCTTCGACGAGAAACGCGTCCGCGAAATGGGTCGTATGTCAACTGGTGTGCGCGGCATGGCGCTCGACGACGAAAACGACGCAGTGGTGGGCATGATTTGCATGGACCCCGAAGCGCCCAAGTCGGTGCTCGCAATCAGCGAAAACGGCTACGGCAAGCGCAGCGACCTCGACGACTATCGCGTGACCAACCGTGGCGGCAAGGGCGTTAAGACCCTCAATATCACCGATAAAACTGGCTCCATGGTGGCAATCAAGAGCGTGGACGACATCGACGACGTGGTTATCATCAACCGCTCTGGCATCACTATCCGCCTCCGCATGGCCGACATCCGCGTTATGGGCCGCAACACCCAAGGCGTGCGCATGATTAACCTCGACAAGCGCGGCGACACCATTGCCAGCGTATGCGTGGTGGAAAGCGACCCCGATGAAGAGGCCGAAACACCCGAAGTGGCCGAAGGCGAAACCCCCGAAACCCCCATCGAACAATAACCCTCAAACCAAAATACAGTATGAAAAAACTCATCTTCATGGCCATTGGCCTCTGCCTCGCCGGCACCGCTGCCGCCCAACAGCAGACCCTCAAGGAAGCTGAACGCATGCTCAAAGTGGAAGTGCCCGACCACGGCCGCATTGCACAAATGCTCAAAGGTGCCATGACCGACCCCTCCACCGCCAACGACGTTAAGACCTGGTTCCTCGCCGGCAAAAACGGTTTCCAAACCTACACCACTGGCTACGAACAGTTCCAACAAGGCAACCAACCCGATAAAGTGAACATGAGCCGCGCCCTCCTCGACGGCTTCACCTACTTCATGCGTGCCCTTCCCCTCGATACCGTGGTGGATGCCAAAGGCAAGGTGAAAACCAAATACTCCAAAGAGATCGTAAAACTCATCGCAGCCAACTCCACCTCCTTCCACGATGCTGGTGTGTTCCTATATGAAGCTAACGACCTCGGCGGCGCCTACACCGCTTGGGACATCTACACCTCCCTCCCCGCCATGGAACAGCTCGGCAAGCTCGCCCCCAAGGCCGACAACGACTCCACCCTCGGCGCTACCTACTACAACATGGGTATCTTTGCCTACCAAGCTAAAATGAAGGAAGAAGCCATGAACTCTTTCCTCAAGGCCGCTCGCGTGGGCCACGGTGCCGTTGCCTACGACAACGCCCTGGCTATGGCCACCGAACTTCAGGATCGCGACATGATTCAAGTGATTGCCAATGAGGCATTTGCAAAGTATGGCAAGCAGCAATACATCGCCGAACTCGTCAACCTCTACATTCGCGACAAGGCCTACGACAAGGCCCTCGAAATGATCAACAAGGCGATCGAAGGCGACCCCACCAACGCTATTCTCTACAACGTGAAAGGTGTGCTGATTGAAAACCAAGTGAACGACGAAAACATCGCCCCCGAAGTAGCAGCTAAGGCCAATGCCGAAGCCATCGAACTCTACAAAAAGGCCACCGAACTCGACCCCGCCAACGCCGAAGCTCACTACAACTACGGCCGTATGCTCGCCAACAAGGGTTACAAAATCTCCGACGACGCTTACGAACTCTCAGCTAAGGAATTTAACGAACTCAACGAACGCGAAATCACCCCCCTCTTCCGCCAAGCTGCCGAAGAACTCGAAAAGAGCATCGCCATTGACGTTGAAGGCAACCGCCAAGCCCTCAAAATCCTCAAGAACCTCTACTACAACCTCAAGGACGACAAAAATATGCACCGCATAGAAGAAATCGAACTCCAATAATTTCTTGATTTCCGCCCCTTTACCCCAAGAGCCGCCACACCGCAACGTGTGGCGGCTCTTGCTGCATCTCCCTGAAAATCAGTGAGATAAATGCTTGCAAAACAATTACAAAGAAATTTTTTGAAAAAAAACTTGACTAACCCGAAAAAAATTCGTAACTTTGAATATAAAAAAGAAAGGATTTAACATAAATGAACAACCAAATTCAAACCGATTTTCGCAAATTTGCCACTCGTCACTGCGGCATAAACCCCCTGGTGTTTGACCAATATACCGCGCAGGCAAATGCTAACATCACCTCGAGCTACATCAGCCCCACTATCATTGAGGAGCGTCAACTCAACATTGCCTCGATGGACGTGTTCTCGCGCTTGATGATGGACCGCATCATATTCCTCGGCACTCAAGTTGACGACTACAGCGCCAACGTAATTCAAGCCCAGCTCCTCTACCTCGACTCTGCCGACCCTGGCAAGGACGTGAGCATCTACATCAACTCCCCCGGCGGCTCCGTCTACGCTGGCTTGGGCATCTACGACACCATGCAATACATCTCCTCCGATGTGGCCACCATCTGCACCGGTATGGCTGCATCCATGGCTGCCGTCCTGCTCGTGGCTGGTCAGCAAGGCAAGCGCTTCGCCCTCAAGCACTCCCGCGTGATGATTCACCAACCGATGGGTGGTGCCCAAGGCCAAGCCTCCGACATTGAAATCACCGCACGCGAAATCCTCAAACTCAAACACGAACTCTACACCATCATAGCCAACCACTCGGGCCAAACCCTCGAAAAGGTGGAACGCGACAGCGACCGCGACTACTGGATGACCTCTCAGGAAGCCCTCGACTATGGCATGATTGATAAAGTACTCCTTCGCGCTAAAGCTGAATAAACACTCCACGCATGGCTAAGAAAAACCAATACCATAGCGACCGATGTGCCTTCTGCGGCGGCCCTCAGGACCCTAATGCGGTGCTCGTGCCCTCTCCTATGGGCGATGGCACCTACATATGCTCCGACTGCGTGGAGCAGATTCACACCCTCCTGCTTGATGCCAACATTGTGGGTGCCAATAAGAAGAGCAACGCGCCGGCGCAGACCATGGACAACGTGCCCACGCCGAAGGAAATCTATGAGTTTCTCAATCAATACGTCATCGGTCAAGACTCCGCTAAGCGCTACCTTTCAGTGGCCGTATATAACCACTACAAGCGCCTGAGCCAGAACGGCAAGGAGGACAAGGACGGCGTAGATATTGAAAAGAGTAACATTATCATCGTGGGCCCCACTGGCACAGGCAAAACCCTCCTGGCCAAGACCATAGCCCGCCTGCTCGATGTGCCCTTCACCATCGTGGACGCTACCGTACTCACCGAAGCTGGCTAC
>QLIP01068565.1_pt1 | contig 24233 bp, 22 predicted proteins | sample 1769771 | NCBI WGS metagenome assembly QLIP01 (sample SAMN09428762, study PRJNA476227) | Gut metagenome, whole genome shotgun sequencing project. | isolation source: cecum | host: Rhizomys sinensis | place: China: Jinsha town of Minqing, Fujian Province | collected 2013-09-23 | reverse complement strand
GACCTCCGGCGCGCTGTCCCAGTCTGCTCCGGTTTTTCCAAGCGCTAAATCATTAACCTTTACATTTCCTTCTTTAATATCGGAATCCATAACTGGTCTGATTGCTATAAGAAAATACGTCATTTCAGGAGATGACTCTAATTTCCCCACTAATTGATTATTCTGGTTGATAATGAAAGCACAGCCGTCCAATCTTTTCGATTTAGGATATCTGTTGCCATAAATTAAAGGCATCCGATAACTGATAATATTATAATGCGGGACAAGTTTGGCAAGATATTTGTTGTTTTCCACATCTTCTTCATTTGGTATAAAGTCGTCAAAACCGTATACATATACCACTTTAAGACTATCCTTACAGTTAAAAGTACCGAACTCCTTGGCCTTTGCATAATGAGACTTTTCATAACTTGTTTTAAACCGATTCTTGGAAGAAGTCATCTTATCAAGTCTTTCATTAGCTTCATGACAAAACTTAGCACTATCCACCTTAAATGTTGTACTAAAATAGCTATTTTGCGCGTATGTTAATATACACGAAATAGTCAACACTACAACGAATAAATTAGTTCTCATATTCAATTCCTTAACTATTAATAATAATTAGAGTAGCGAATAATTCGTGAATAAATACATAATTCGCTTTCTAACAGTTTATTTTATCTACTAACAATATATTTATATATTCACAATCATGGTTTAAATATACTAAATATCCAATTGCCCATCACCTGTCGAGGTATCCGAGTTGCTCTTATTCATTACTCTATTTACAGAGTATTGGGGGCTGTGGTTTAAACTCATTATTCATCCAAAAAAAATCTGCTGGATCAGATACCCACCTAGCTTTTAGCACACTTATCATTTCCTGAGGAGTTAATGTCTGGTAAGATGTTCTACTGCTATTCATAAGAAAGCATGTTAAGGTAGAGTCTTGATTTAAAAAGAAATAAACATCATCATCCGCCCAACTAAATACTAATTTAGGGGTTCTATCTATTATGGATAATGCAATTAATTTTTTCCCATTATAGCAAACGCCAATTGCTTGTTCTTTTATCTTATAATATTTGGGATAACCAATATTGATGCAACTGTCCCCCCGATAGAAATAGACTTGGTCCAATGCTATGCATTTAGGATTCAGATACACAAATAAACTGTCAGGAGTCATTCCAAAGTGAAACAATTTTTTCTTATTATAAATTTTATATATTGGAACTTTCTTGATTGAATCGCATCTCAGATATGACCTTTCTTTATAGCCATATTTCATGAAGGATTTAATATCTGATTTTTTGTGTCTATCCAAGATAATAGCTCTCTTCTCTAGATTTTGAATGAACGCATCCATATTAATTTGAGCTTCTGCATCGAGTGCCCAAACAAAACTGAGTACAATTACTATAATTTTTATAATCGCTTTCATTATTATTTAATTTTTATAACGGTTGTCTTTGACAACTCATAAAAATTAATAAATTTTCTTATTTTTTATTAAAATAAAATTCTACTTTATTTTAAGATTCATAAAGAAGCTTAAACAACTTCTATATTTATTAAGTTTCTTAAGCCACTTAACAAATAAATTGACTAATATTTAATGCACGAAAATCTCATAATTGGATCCACTAAACTCACTATTTTTGCACTTATCGGATCCCATACTTTTATATTCCGTATGACATATTTAGATCCTCCTCCTAATAATTTTAGTTTTTCTTCAACGCTAAAGGATACCAAATTTACAACATGACCTGCCTGTGGGTTTGTTCCGATTGTTAATACGCCTTCTATTGTTCCTCTCTCAAATTGATTTGCAAATTGAACAATTTCTATTGATCCAAGTGTCACACCATCTGTTTTTAAGCCCGCAGCCTGAGCAACTTTCTCAAAATTTGCAGCATCTGGGATTTTGCCATATTCTCTCTCTGCTGCGCAAAGAAAAGCATCTCGGGTAAGATTTCCACGTCCAAAGTCGGCATATTCACCAGCTACAGCATAACAATGTTTTTCTGGATCTTCTTGCTTTAATATACCTAGTTTTGCTGCGGCGGAATAATTTTTACTCGAAAGCACCTTATTCCCAGTCCACGGATTTGCGCCTAATTCTTTAGCATTCTTATATCCACTAAAACCGCCGGATATAGCACCAGATAAAGCTCCTCCTAAAACTCCGGATAATAGATTTCCCCCCCAATTTTTAAGAAAATCATCTCCACGAAGCATATTGTTGCCTCCGTTCAATAAGAAACTGCTTGCACCTCCCATACCGGCTCCCATGCCAGCTCCAATACCAGCCCCAGCCCATATGCCTACTGCTTTAATATAGCTTGCAATCAAGGCTCCGCCAATAGATGACAACGCTCCTACAGCGGCTCCTACACCAAAATAAGCGAGACCAGACCATGACAGATCGCCGCCATTGGCTATCCAATTTGATAAGCCACCAATAAATGCTCCGATAGCCACTTGTACCCATTCTCCATTGGTATCAGCATATTTTAGCGGGTTATTCAAGCAGTAGGAGTATCTGTTGAAATTCTGCGTAAAGTCGGGCGCTTGTACATATGGATCCGGTGCTAAGAATCGTCCTAACGCTGGGTCGTACAGTCGGGCATTCATGTTTATCAATCCAAACCAAGGCAGGTGCTCATGTCCCGTATAGCCTCTACCTAAGAATAATGTCGGTTCCATTCCGGATTCGTAGACCTCCTGAGTTTCTGGATTGCGCAAACGGCCCCAAGCATCATAGCTGTACTCTGCTATCAATCTACCATTGGCATGCACAATGTGTGTAATGCTACCAAGATAGTCGCGGCAGATGAAATATAATCTCCATGTATCATCCTCTTTAACATATACTGCCGGTGCGGAGTAGGCATCTCCCCCTATATAAAGTCGATGTTGACCGTAATCGGCACAGAGAATACACATAAACACAATATCGGCAGCATAGAGCGTGTGCTCGCCGTAGACAGCATTGCGTTGATTTGGATGTATCTCACTGGAAAACATGAAGATATGAATTATTAAGAAAGACAGAATTTCAAACATGACCATCAGGCAAAATCCTTGGTAAAATATGGACATGCAAAGATTTCGGAAGTTCTTAATCGTCCTTGGACAGTCTTCAATTTCTATGTTTTTTAATCTTTGTCTTATTCCGGCAGGACGTTGCGGAGTTCGGCCAAACAGCGTTCCACCTCCTCGTTGGTTTTGAATAAACGTTCCTTGCAGAATTTCAACAATTGCAAAGCGCGTGTAGTATACTCCGACAGCTTATCAATGTCGCAACCGTCCGATTCCATCCTGGCAACGATGGCTTCAAGCTCCTTCACTGCCTCCTGATATGTTAATTCTTTCTCCATATTCTCTATTATCTGTTTCTATTATTTCTTTCTATTATTTCTTTTTTTATTACCAAAATAGCATAAAGCCTGTACTCAATGCATTGAAGTTCACCGGGCTACTGGCTTCGGTCAAACGTGTCGGCGAATAGCGCACATAGAATGATCCGGCCTGAAAGAATCTTATCGATCCGAAGATATCAACTGTTGTGCGATTCATTGCAGTATATTTCGATTGTATTATCGTCTTTGCCGCCAGACCATTCTCCTCTATATAACAGTGAGTATTGATATTTCCTCCAGCCCACAACGTTAATATAGGACCTACCGATATCTCTAACCGTGTTCCCCACAACTTAACCGGAAAACTCTGCTTCCATAATAGGGGAAACTGCAGTCCAAATATCTCCATGTTTGAATTCTCTATCCTCTTCGCTTCAGGCATTGTTGTGATTATCAACTTACCCTTCTCGTCAAGATTGAAAACCTCCCCATTTGACAGGCTGTAACTTTGCAACTCCATACCTACTCCAAGATTTAAAGCGCCCGAACCAAAACCAAACTGAGCACCTGCTATATATAACCAATCTAAATTAAAGACATATCTATCAAACTGCTTTACGGCCTCAGTCCCATGCATCGGAAAACTGAAACCCAAACCAAGTACGGAGATAAGAAATCGTCCTTTCGGGAAATATTCCTTACGTTCTGCCGTCTTCGGACCCCAGAAAGTCATTTTATCAATAACATCGACTATTGCCCCCTGAAATCCCGATGAAAGCGCTGAGGAATAATAGTCCTCATTGCCCAACTGGGCCATCCTAAAGCTTGTTATTAGACTGTCTTGATATATTGTTACGATCGGTTCTCCCCGGTTCTGTTGAATCTCTACCGATCCGGGATTATCGTACACCCATACCGAATCACGCACACTCTGCTGAGCCCGCATCGCAAACGAGACAGCAATAGTAAATATCATTATAAATATTATTTTTCGTTTCATCTCTTTCAGGTTTCAAACAACTAATCAAACCGCAAATATAATCCAGCTGCAACACTCGTTGACTCCGGTCCGAATGATTTGCTAAATAATTTACAAGGCGAGTAATGCAGATACACACCGAGACTCGTAAATTGATAATTGGCGCGGAGTTCGTATGCAAACGGGTTCGTTCTAACACCGGTCATCGACTTACTAACATGTGTTCCGCAGTCATCATAATCAAACTGAGTAAATGCGGTAGTATTCAAAATTCCCGACACGCCCAACGCAATTTTATGCAATGTTGCAATTCGCCAAGTCATCATAACTGGCAACTCCATTGTTACATAACTCAGATATCCTAACTGCTTCGGTTCCCCGACTCGCGGAAATTCTTGAAATTGTAGTCCATTATCTGGTGTTAAGACCGGTTCTAAATTCGGCTTAAATCCCATTGTCTTATAAGCCATTCCGAAGCCTACCGAAAATTTAAAACCCTCGTTTGCCGTTTTGTAATAAGCATTTGCAATATCTAATCCCAAATCAATACCGCCAGTCAACGGGTAGGACTCTGTAGATATTTCGGTGGCGATAAGCAAACCACATCGCAATGACGGAACAAATGAGGTACCGAATCTTCCTCTTTGTGTTTTTGCCGTACCTTTCGCCGAAAAAAAGAACTCCTTTCGACTAACCTCCAATGCGCTATTGATGCTTTTCTTTTGTAGCATTACGTCATGATAGTTGTTCGCCATTTCTAATCTGACAACGCGCACAGTATCATTACCCTTATACGATACAGTGACATCCAACCCAACGCACGACGAATCACTGCGTTGCGTGACCTGCACCTTTGCCGGGCTCTGCAATACAATTGTTTTGGCGGATGGCAACGTATCATATACAACTCGACGCTCAGGCCGCACCGTATCCCTCCTATTTGGCACCTGTGTATTCTGCGCATTCATTCCCAATGCGCTTATCAATATGGAGCCGATTAGCAATATAGTCTTATTGTGTTTCATGTGATGTTGCAATTAACCACAAATATAGGCAAAATATTTAAAACAAATGCAATCATCATTAAACATTTTTAATGATGACTGCATTTTCATGTTTTTGTTTTGAATTTGTTTTGACGCTGCTCAATGAAAATCTGTAAACTTCTATTACAAGAAGAACATAAAGCCAGTTGTAAGTGTATTGAAATTAATCGAAGAAGTCGATTTCATAAAACTTTGCGGTGAATAGCGTACATAGAATGATCCTAAGTCAAAGAATTTTAAAGCTCCAAACAGATCAATCGAGAATGGACGATACTGATTAAGCGCATTTTTGGTTAGAGTTTGCACCGCGCCGTTCGCCATAACATCATTCTTTACTGTTGCCGACGATGTGAGGGTTGCTATCGGACCGAATGTAACTTCTAATTTTGTGTCCCAGAGCTTCACCGGTAATGTCTGTGCCCACAACAGCGGGAATTGCACAGCAAATGTATGTATGTTCGATTTCTTCAGGCGATCCTGCTCCGGCACATCGGTAACAGACAGCGCTCCATCTTTTGCTTCAAATTTCTGATTCTCTGCCAACCAGTAATTATTCCACCGAAAACCTACACCCACACTCATGGCACTGGAACCAAACTTCTGTTTATATCCAACGGCATAGAGCCAATCGATAGAAAACGACTTTCCCGGAGTCAGTTCAGGCATTCCGCCTTTACGATTCACTGCATAGTCGAGACCGAAACCAAGTCCTCCGATTATCATGCCATCATTTTGATTACACTTCTTCTTCATTGATCCATCTCCAGAGCAACCCGATGACTCCTGCTCGCCCTGCTTGTTTCGACGGCCAATATCCCCAATCGATATACCATTGCTGGTTATCTTTATCGTACCCTCGAGGATTTCAACAAAACTGTGTTCCCCTCCACTCTTTTTATCTTGTTCCGTAACGTCATTACTGTTCACATCAATAATAGTAATGATGGTATCTCTCTTCTCGATTGCTTGTGCACTCGCTGCCATCAGCAACACTGCCGCTAAGGCCATATATATACTCTTCATATCAATTATATCTTTTCAAGTTATCTTAGAAACAACAAGCAACACCCATCGACATTGTCGAAAATTGCGGGCCACGCGGCGCACTAAACAATGCCGTGGGCGACCAGGCACCGTATATTCCAAACCAGTTTCCCAAACGGTATCGGAGACGGGTTTCAAAACCAAATGGATTTGCATTCAAACCTTTATACTTAACAGAGGTATTCGTTTCTCCAAGTTCAGTACGCCCCCCGGCCTTAACGCTCATGTTAAATATTCCTGCAACACCTATTTCGAGGCGATTCTTTTTATTCAACTTGCAATTCCACATCAACGGCACCTCTAACGACCATACTGAAATTGAGCCATCTACCTTGCCTCCCTCCACATTATTCTCAACAATAAGCAAATTGTTACTATTGTTCACTGCGGGATAGAAACCTGATTCCAGATATAATTTGCGATAACCCACACCCAAGCCGATATCAAATTGAGATCTCTTTTGGGGTGATACTAAAGAATAAGAGATTAGATTTTCGAATGCCAATTCATAACCGGAATTAATATGTACGGCATCGTTCAGATTCAACACATATCCGAAACGAATTCCACCCACAGCATTCGTTAAAGACTGCCATTCTCCATCTCTCGCACTTTGTTTCTTCTTCGACGGCTTTGCGCACAACGTGTCGAGTTCTATAATAATTTTCTCCTGTCCCTTTTCCACTATCACCTTCGCTTTTTTGCCCTGGGGTGAATCTTCACTAACACTGCCATTTTCTGCCACGCTCGAAAACACGAACAGAGAAATGAGCATTGCAGACATTATTAATCTAATCTTTACCATAGCTTATAGTTTTGTATGAGTTGATTATTATTTGAAGTTGTTTGCGACTTCAATTAATAGATGCAACTCTGTTTCGCTTTGTGACACGGATATAGAAAAAAAATGAGCATGTTCTTCACATGCTCATCTATTAAATTAAACTTCATTCTCTTTTTCAACAACCTTGACACTTGAGTAAATCTTACCATCTGGAAGTTGTGTTTCAATAACTTCACCCGGCATCAATTCCGTCACTTCCCGGACGGCATGCCCGTTGACACGGGTTATTGAATATCCTCGCTTCAGTGTATTTTCCGGACTCAACACGCGAATCATTGCTTCTATCTTCTCAAGTCGCATCATAGGGCGCTGCGTAAATGTAGACAACGCTCGCTCCATCCTGTATCCCAATCGTCCGATTCGCTCCGATTCGATGCTTGAGCGTCGCGACAAAGCCCGCTCCAACCTATGCGCCGACTCCGTAAGTCTTTTCTCAGCACGCATCACTCCACTCTGTATCCTGACGGGTAGTGTCGATTCCAGATTCGCCAATCGATAGTTCTCGCCCTTCAACGCCTCAGCACTCTGTGTTGCCACACGCCTTGCCAAATCTACAACCTTCGTATAGCTTAGCCGCAATGAGTCGATAATCCAAGCCGCGACTGCAGTCGGTGTCTTGCATCGCACACATGCAATCTCATCAAGAACCGTTCGGTCTCGTTCATGTCCGATACCAACCACCACCGGAATCGGAAACAAGGCTACTGCCCGTGCCAGTTCATAATCATCAAAACCTATAAGATCGGTCGTTGCTCCACCTCCTCGTATTATTACCACACAGTCCCAAAGATCGATTGTACTCTCTACCTGCTCCAATGCCTTACGAACGCTTTGCGATACGCGCTCTCCCTGCATCACAGCCTCAAACAGTCCGGTATAAATCTTGAATCCGTCGGCATTGGCATGAATCTGATTCATAAAATCGCCATATCCAGCCGCACCGGAAGCCGAGATTACAGCCACACGTTGCGGAAGCGAAGGTACGCTCAGTCCTCGATTTCGATTCAAGATACCTTCGCGATATAGGCGCTCCAATATCTCGCGTCGAATACGCTCGATGTCGCCCAGCGTATACGAAGGGTCGATATCTGATATCGTAAAGCTCAATCCGTATAAGTTGTGATGATTGGCCGACCCACGAACCATTACCTTCATGCCCGACTGAATGTCGCGGCCTGTTGCATCATAGAATTTTCGCCGCAATCCAGGCAATGTGCCAGCCCAAATCATGGCCCTCATCTTCGCGCACGTATTGCCGGAGTTGTCTTTCTCCACCAACTCCATATAACAATGACCGCCGGCGATTCGCAAATCGCTCATCTCCGCCACAACCCAAGCGCCCTGGAGCGCAGGATTCATGCGTATCGTATTGCCCAGTAACTGTTGATACTGGCTGAGGGTCATGCAATTATTTTCCATCTGCAGGCAATTCCCCGATTTGAGATACTCCTCCCGTCACAGGATTAAATACTGCATACGAGCGCTCCTTCTTTGACGTAAACAATTTGGGATCGAGTCCGAAACGCAAACCGAACTGACCCATTTCCATCTCCTCGGAATAGAGCGTCTTTCCCTCGAAACTTAGAGAGATGCGGGCCGTTCCGGGCAACGTATACATCACTGCATCTTTGGGCAATTTCTTCTCTTCTCCCTTTGCATCGACGGGAAGTTTTGGTTGCTGAGTCTTCTCTATTTTCAGATATACCGGAGCACCGGAATAATCATCTGCACCTACGAAGCCGGCAAAATCGCTCAGACGGAACAATACGGTCTGACCATCCTCTTCGGGTACGACGGTAAATGATCGCTCCACAATCTCACTGTCGCTCATTCCAACGAATGCCGCCATCATGGCACGCTCCTGACGCTCCAACGACTTGAGCATCAACTCAAGTTGTTTTCCGTCGGTGGGACGTTGTTCCGACGTGCCTCGAGTCAACGACATCTTCGAATCGCGAGCCTCCATCAAACCCTCGGCCAACATCTGAGCCTGTTTTGCAGAGCTCTGCGATGCGATAAAGTCCTCGTTAACGAACTGCAAGTATTCGTTGATATCGAGTTTTATGGTTCCACCTGCCGATTCGCTCTCAACAGCTCGGGGCTGAGTCGGTGCCGTCACCTCTTTGTTGATTGCCAACAACATACCGTCGTCGGCAACACTCATAAAGGTGGTCTGACCATTCTTTAGTTGCATCAGATAACGCTGCTTATCGTCCGATATGCCATAAGGCGTTACGCGCACATCTGTAATGACCCATCGTTCTGAATCATGTTTCACTACCTTATCGGTGCCGATAAATTTCTTAGCATACTGATAATATGGACCGGCCTTCTCTACACTTCGTTTGGCAGTCACATCAATTCTCACTGCAGTCTTAGGCAGAGTGTAAACCAACCCATATTCATTGTGCTTCTCGGCAGTGAGCAGTTTGGTCTGCTGCGCAGCAGCGGGCATAAGAAATGCCAAAGCTGCCATAAAGGTCGTAATGCTTCTCATAATTAGACTATCGCTTTGTTAGACTATCTCTTTATTAGACTATCTCTTTGTGTCTGATTTTATAAATTGCGCGGCCAACATAGTCGGATATGTCGCTGGCTGTCAGTCCGTATTCACCCACGACTTCAGCGGCAAGATCGCCAGCCAATCCATGAATAAAAACGCCCATCGTTGCGGAATGTTCGGGGCTATAGCCCTGAGCCAAGAACGATGCGATGATTCCTGTCAGCACATCGCCGGCGCCGGCTGTTGCCATTCCTGGATTTCCAGTCGAATTGACATAGATACGACCTGTCGGACGCACCGTCACCGAATAGTGTCCCTTCAATACTATTATGATATTGTAGCGACGCGCCATTTCTACGGCCGCCTTAAGTCGCGATTCCGATGATTTATACGGACCGAAGATGCGATCAAACTCCCCGATATGAGGCGTAATGATTGTTTTAGGCGGTAGCAATGTCAGCAACGCAGGGCGCTTGGCTATACAATTCAACGCATCGGCGTCAAGAATCAGATGGTTCACCCCGCCTCGCAACATGGTTTCAAGCGCATCGACCGTCTGATCTTGTGTTCCGAGTCCTGGTCCAACGGCCACTACTTGATGGTCGTGATGTATGGTCATGTCTGTAACGTAAAATTCGTTACGGTCCGGCTCAAACATCACCTCAGGTGCGGCCGTCTGCAGTATAGTCATGCCGCATCGCGCACTGTGTACGGTTGCCAAGCCTGCACCTGTGCGCAGGATGGCACGCGAACACAACACCGCCGCCCCCATCATACCGGCACTACCGGCAAAGAGCAGTGCCGAGCCATAATCCCGCTTTCCGGTAAACGGATCGCGCGGTGTCAACAATGCTCGTATATTGCGAGGCTCAACCAGCATCATATCCGTATCGCTCTGTTTGATTTTTGCCTCATCAAGATCGATATCCATCAGCTTCCATTCGCCCAACACCTCAGCGTTTTCTCGAAAAAAGAACGACAGGCGCGGAAATTGAAATGCAAGGGTCAGATTGGCATGCACCATATCACGTCGTATCACATGGTCGTTCCACTCGCCAAACATTCCCGACGGCAAATCGATCGATACGACATATGCGCCCGAATCATTGATATAACGAGCCAGTGCCACAAATCCGCCCTCCATGGGCTTATTGAGTCCCGATCCAAAAAGGCCATCGATTACGACATCGTCCGGACCCAGATAGGGCGGATTGAAATGTCGCGTCACCTCAGTGAAATCCACGCCATCGATCGTGATCAGTTTCTGACGTTGAATCTCACAGTCATGACTCAGTTTGCCGGCTATATTGAACAGGATTACCTCTACTTTCTTATATCCCTGCTCCATCAACATGCGCGACACTGCCAACGCGTCTCCGCCGTTATTGCCCGGACCTGCCATCACGACTATACGACGACTCGGTAGGAACCTGCTAACAATTTCGCAGCTCACTACCGACGCCGCACGCTCCATCAATTCATCTGAACTGATGTTCTGCGCTTCGCAGGTTGCTTTGTCTATCTCTTGAATCGCTTGTGAAGTAAATATCTTCATCTCTTATGATATGCTCGTAAATATCTGTCTTATATCTCGCAACGGGTCCTGTTTCAATACATTAGCACCATGAAACTTTGCTTCGTTTCATAGTCGTATACACAAAAAGGAACCGGATTCAGAAGCGCTTTCTGAATCCGGTTACAAATATAGCTATTTTATTGCTATTCTACAAAAATGTCGACGCAATTACTCTGCTTTGCCGTCTGAGCCAAGAACTGCTACAATCTTGTGCTTGTAGAGTTTCTCCATCTCGTCGCGAGCCGGGCCGAGATACTTACGCGGGTCGAACTCGCCCGGTTTCTCGGTGAACACCTTGCGTACAGCAGCTGTCATTGCCAAGCGGCTGTCTGAGTCGATGTTGATCTTGCATACATCCATCTTAGCAGCCTTGCGAAGCTCCTCTTCCGGAATACCGATTGCGTTCGGCAACTTACCACCCATTGAGTTGATCATGTCAACATACTCCTGCGGAACTGAAGATGAACCGTGAAGAACGATGGGGAATCCGGGGATCTTAGCCTCTACTGCCTCGAGTACGTCGAATGCCAACGGCGGCGGAACCAAACGACCTGTCTTCTCATCGAGTGTGCACTGCTCCGGTGTGAACTTGTATGCACCGTGTGATGTACCGATTGAGATTGCAAGTGAATCTACACCTGTGCGCTCTACGAAGTCTACTACCTCGTTCGGATCTGTGTAAGTGTGGTGGTCTGAGCTTACCTCATCCTCTACACCTGCCAATACACCAAGCTCGCCCTCTACTGTTACGCCGTGTGCGTGTGCATAGTCGCATACCTTCTTTGTCAACGCTACGTTCTCCTCGTACGGAAGGTGGCTACCATCGATCATTACTGATGAGAAACCGTTGTCTACACAGTCCTTGCAAGTCTCGAATGTATCACCATGGTCGAGGTGAAGTACAATCTCAGGCTTCTCCCAACCCAATGACTTAGCGTACTCTACTGCACCCTGTGCCATGAAACGGAGAAGAATCGGGTTTGCATAATTGCGCGCTCCCTTCGAAACCTGAAGAATCACAGGCGATTTTGTGTCGGCTGCAGCCTTGATGATTGCCTGCAACTGCTCCATGTTGTTGAAGTTGAATGCGGGGATTGCATATCCACCGTGAACGGCCTTTGCAAACATCTCCTTGCTGTTTACAAGTCCTAAGCTTTTGTAATCTACCATTTTATTTTATTATTTAAACCTTTAGTTTCTTGTCTTATGGGTTTAGGCAACTTTCGAAAGTCGCCTATGAAGTTGTTTAAATAACCTCATTTACCTAATTTTCTGCAAATATAGAGATTTTTCTTTAATTTAGCAAAATTTCTTCCACTTTCCGTTTCGGAACATGGTGAATTTGATGCTCGTCGCGCCAATATTTGATGTCGCCATCTCGCATATCTTCAATCACAACCTCCTCTACCGGGCGTCCCAATGCCACAACATAGCGCGGCTCCAAATTTTCGCCAAGTCCCAAAACCTCACTTACTCGCTCTTTATTGAACGATTTTATGATACAATTACCATATCCTTTTGTCAATGCGCCAAGCGTAAGTGCCTCAAGTTGCAATCCATCGTCGCATAATAACGACGTGGTCAGATTCAAATCCAAGCATTGCACAACGTATGCCGCCGGACGTTCGCCAGGCTCCGGACCGTTCCAATCGCTCAGATAGCCTGCCCATCCAAGCCATTCAAACAATGCTGCACATTCCGCGGGCTCGGTAACCAATCTATACTTCAATGGTTGGAGGTTACGTCCCGATGCACAATAACGCACCAAGCCTACAATCTCTCGCATCTCTTCATCGCTGATTCGTGCCGATTCATCAAACCTTCGATAACTTCTATTGCTCTTCAAAAGTTCTTTAAATGTATCAAATTCCATAACCTAAATCTTTTTTATCATTCTATCGCGCCAAAATTAATATTTTTTTCTTTCATTATGAAATGTTTTTTATTAAATTTGTAGTCATTTTTGATTGGAAGTTGTTTAAGCTTATTTTTTATTAAGATTTGCATTGGTTAATAATGAAGTTGTTTAAACTTATTAAGTATGACAATAACTAACAACATAAGAAATACAAAGGTCGCTATTCAGGGAGTGGCAGGGTGCTTTCACGATGCTGCCGCACGCGAATATTTCGAACCACGTGGAGCCAATATCGAAACAGTGGAATATGATAGTTTCCCCGATCTTTTCGATGGGCTACGCATGGACGCATCGATGATGGGAATCGTGGCCATCGAAAATACGATTGCTGGTAGTTTGCTGGCTAACCATGAATTGCTACGCACTTCGAATCTCCGCATCGTTGGCGAGATAAAGAAACGCATCTCGCACGTGCTCTGCGCTTTGCCCGGCTCAACAATGGAGGATATTCGCGAAGTTAACTCGCATCCCATGGCTCTGATGCAGTGCGAGCAGTGGCTTCGCATGCACCCGTCGATGAAGATGGTCGAGCATTTCGATACCGCCGGAAGCGCTCGCGACATCGCGGCGCAGAATCTCGTTGGGCACGCGGCTGTTTGCGGCAAGTTCGCTGCTCAGCTCTACGGACTTGACATTCTGGCTGAAGGCATCGAAACCAACAAACGCAATTTTACTCGATTCCTGATCGTAGCAGATCCATTGTTGGCCGAGGAGTGTGGTCCGAAACAGACGGATGTCGACAAAGCGTCGATCATGTTCACTCTGCCTCACACCCACGGTGCATTGGCTAAGATATTGACTATCCTCTCCTTCTATGATATAAACCTCTCCAAGATTCAGTCCACACCAATCATTGGCCGCGAATGGGAATATCGTTTCTATGCCGATCTTACGTTCGACAATGTGGTGCGATATCACCAGGCAATCGATGCAATCCGACCTCTTATTAACGATTACAAACTACTCGGCGAATATCGAATGACTCACGAAACTCTTTAATCGAAGTTATTCCATTAAACCGAGAATATTTTTCAATTATGAATTACAACACCAATATCAAACCGGCCGACCGTCTTCAGAGCGTGAGCGAATACTGGTTTTCGCGCAAGCTTAAAGAGATAGCCCGTCTGAATGCCGAGGGGAAAAACATTGTCTCCCTGGGCATCGGTGGTCCGGATCTTCCTCCCCCTTCGCAAGCTATCGACGCCGCCGTTGATTGTCTGCGACGCAATGATACACATGGATACCAGATGACGGTTGGTCTTCCTGCCCTGCGCCGCGCCTTCGCCGACTGGTACGAACGATATTACAATGTTGCCAATATTGATCCCGACCGCGAAATCCTGCCGCTGATCGGCTCGAAAGAGGGTATTCTGAACATCTCAATGGCATTCCTTAATCCAGGCGATGGTGTTCTGGTTCCCAACCCCGGATATCCGACCTACACCTCAGCCTCGCGCTTGGTGCAAGCTGAAGTTTTCAATTATGAACTTTCGCCCCAAACCAATTGGCAACCTGACTTCGAGGCTCTCGAAAAATTACCGCTCGACCGCATTAAGCTGATGTGGGTTAACTACCCCAACATGCCCACTGGCACACCTGCCGATATCGCCACATTTGAGCGATTGGTAGATTTCGGACGTCGACACAACATCGTTATCGTTAACGATAACCCATACTCTTTCATTCTGAACGACAAACCCCTTAGCATCTTCCAGGTTGAAGGGGCAAGCGAGATAGCCCTTGAGCTCAACTCGCTCAGCAAATGCCTCAATATGGCTGGCTGGCGTGTGGCAATGGTTACCGGCAATCCGCAATTTATTGAATGGGTACTCAAAGTTAAGAGCAACATCGATTCCGGACAACCCCGCGCCATTATGGAGGGTGCAATCCAGGCTCTGAAATCCGAGCCCGAATGGTATGAGGAGTTGAATGCCGAATATGCAAAACGCAAAGCTGTAGCCGCTGAAATTATGACCGCCCTGGGCTGCACATACGCCGAGGGTCAGCAGGGTCTCTTCCTCTGGGGACGCATCCCCGAAGATATAGAGGGCTCTGAAAGTTTCGCCAATATGATTTTGGATAAATACCGCGTCTTCATCACACCCGGATTTATCTTCGGTTCGGCTGGCGAACGCTACATCCGAATCTCGATTTGCGCCCCACTCCCGGTGCTTAACGAGGCTTTAAAACGAATTACAGAAACAAATTAAATATCGATTTCCCTGTTTTATTATGAACATTGACAATTTAGAACCGCTTTTTGATGCGGACATTATGAAAAAGCGTCCCATCGTGATGGCAGGTCCATGTAGCGCCGAAAGCGAACAGCAAGTACTCGAAGCTGCTCGTGCACTTAAAGAGGTAGGCGTAAAAATTTTCCGTGCGGGCGTATGGAAACCGCGCACCAAACCGGGTGGCTTCGAAGGTATCGGCGCCCCAGCTCTTGAATGGCTTGCAACCGTGAAACGTGAAACCGGCATGCTGACCTCGACCGAGGTTGCCAACAAACGCCACCTCCTCGACGCTGTGCTCGCCGGAGTTGACATTGTATGGATTGGTGCTCGCACTTCGGCAAATCCCTTTGCCGTGCAGGAGATTGCCGACACACTCGCTTCGCTCCCGCAGGAGCGTCGCGACAATCTTGTAGTTCTCGTAAAGAATCCCGTTAACCCGGATTTGGAACTCTGGATTGGTGCGTTGCAGCGTATCTATAACGCCGGCATCCGTCGCTTGGGTGCTATCCACCGCGGTTTTACATCTTACGGCAAGCATATCTACCGCAATCCGCCGGAATGGCGCATCCCCATCGAGCTTCATCGTCGTCTGCCCGAGGTTCCGATCATCTGCGATCCGTCGCACATCGGTGGTAAGCGTGAACTCATCGCGCCTCTTTCTCAGCAGGCTCTCGACATGGGCTTCGACGGTCTCATCATCGAAAGCCACTGCAACCCCGACTGCGCTTTGAGCGATAAAGATCAGCAGGTAACTCCCGAAGTTCTCGGCGCCATCCTCTACTCGCTCGCCGACCGCCGCGAGAACGTCTCGACAGAATCGCTCACTCAACTTCGTCAGCAAATCGACCATATCGACGACGAATTGATGGAACTCCTCTCGCGCCGAATGCGTATTGCACGCGATATCGGTTGCTACAAGAAGGAGCACGACATGCCGGTTGTTCAGCAGGGTCGTTATGGCGACTTGATGCAACGCCGCGTCGAAATGGCTCAGAAACTCGACCTTAGCGATGACTTTATTCGCAACATCCTCGCTGCCATTCACGAAGAATCTGTGCGTCAACAGCTCGAAATCTGCAGTAAATAATGAAGTGATTTAAGCAACTTCAATATGCCTATGACCATTTCCGAATTGTCAAAGGAACTAAGAGATAAGCTTCTACCGCTCTACGGAGCGGGGGAAGCTAAATCTTTAGTTAACCTTATCTTTCATCACCTCAAAGACTGGTCGTTTACCGACCTTATAATAAAAGGTGACCAAGAGGCCTCCGAATGGCTACAGTCTAAAACCAATGCCATTATCGAACGCCTGCAACAAAACGAACCTATTCAATATATTCTGGGCGAGGCTTCGTTCTATGGCTTCAACCTCGAAGTGAATCAGCACACACTGATTCCACGCCCCGAAACCGCTGAACTGGTCGACATTATTGTAGAGCGCAACAGATCGCGCTCCGACCTGCAGATTCTGGATATCGGCACCGGCAGCGGGGCCATTGCAATTGCTCTCTCGGCTAATCTACGCTATGCCGATGTAAAAGCTATCGACATCTCAGAAGGTGCTATCGAAACTGCACGCCGTAACGCAGCAAAACACCACCGACCCGTAGAATTCGCTGTTAAAGATCTCTTCAAACTCACCGATTTCGACATCGAAGATTTCGACTTAATCGTTAGCAATCCGCCATACATCGATCAGTCAGAAAGCATCGATATGGAGCGTAACGTTCTTGACTTCGAACCTCATACTGCCCTTTTTGTCCCAGACGAAGATCCACTCATTTTCTATCGCAAAATCACAGAGCTCGCTTCGGCCGCGGCAAAACGTCGCAACTCTGCCTCGGCATTGGCTTTCGAAATAAATCCGCGCCATGCAAGCGATATGGTAGAGATGATTGCCTCAATCGGACCATGGCGGTCGGAAAATATCAAAATCATAAAAGATATTAACGGGCGTGAACGTTTCATATATTGCTATGAAGTCAAATAAAAAACCGATAACTCCCGAAGCCGCTATGATTCGCATGGCGTCGCTCTGTTCTCGCTCCGAGCAGTGCGCTGCCGACATTCGCGAGAAATTACGTAAGCTCGAACTCCCCTCGCACACCGTAAATGAGATAATCGAACAACTCATCGCCCAGCGATTTATCGACGACGCCCGATTTGCGCGTGCCTTTGCTAACGATAAGATCCGTTTCTCTGGTTGGGGACGACTCAAAATTCGCGCCGCACTGGTAGAGAAAAAAGTAGACCGCGATATAATTGAAGCCGCCATCGACAATATCGATTTCCAAGAATATATCGACGTCATGCGCCGAGTCGGATCAGCCAAAGCCAAATCACTGAACCTTGCTCTTCGCGATGATCAAGCACGTCTCTACCGATTTCTTCTATCGCGAGGATTTGAATCCAAACTCTCAATGCAACTGATTGAGGCTCTACGCCGCGAATAGATTGCGCGTCACTCTCCATCATGAAGAAGCTACTCTACGACTTAATCGACTTCCTACTTCCTCCCTCATGCCATGTGTGCAATCAGCGACTCGCGCCAAACGAACGTTTCATCTGTTCGGTCTGCGCTTCACGTCTGCCGCGCACACTCTATCATACTCAACCCACTAATCCGATGGTGACCCGTTTTGCCGGAGTCGTACCCTTTGTGCATGCAACGGGGCACTTCTTCTACTCGCACGACGGCGAAATAGCACGCCTTATTCATGACTTCAAGTATCGCCAATTTAAAGGTATCGCCATAGAACTTGGTGCCCTCATGGGTCGAGAGCTTATCACTACCTCTTTCCTCGCCGACGTCGATGCCATCATGCCCGTGCCAATCCATATCTGGCGTCGCACACATCGGGGATACAACCAATCGGAAGAGATAGCCCGAGGCATCTCAGGCGTAACTGGAATACCCGTAATAACAAATCTGAGTGCAGCGAAACCTCACCGCACTCAGACTAATCTTAATCGAGCCAAACGCCTGGCCAACACATCAGGCATCTTCCAACTCCAACATCCGGAGCAATTGGCAGGCAAACATATCGTAATTTTGGACGATGTCTGCACCACCGGCGCGACTTTGCTATCAGCGGCCGAAGCCACTCATGGCGCCGCACCCACCGCTCGTATTTCGTTACTCTCGCTCGCCGTTACTTTTTAGGTTGACGGCTGAATCTATATTGTAAGCTAATCATATAGTAGTTGGGCACAACTTTCAAATATGTCTCCGTTCTGCCTTGAGCATTGACTGTATATGTAACATTGCGCAGATTACGGAAGATATCGAAACCATCAACCATCAATAACATCCTGCCTCGCATCATCGAATAGCTCACACGTGCGTTCCAAACATAATTGGTGGCATCATACGATCTGTTATCGAATCCGCGTCGGTCATAAATCGTGAAATCCGTTACAAAATTTAGTTTTTCGGTCAGTCTGAAATCTGCATTAAATCCATATCGCTGATCGAATACATTAAACGATTTCGCCAGATTCTCGCCAGTATAGTTGTTAAACATTGCCGAAACATCAATACCGAATTTATGGTTTAACCAACTATAGTCGCCCATAATAATTTCACCGATGCTTCGCGTCACGACATTGTTGCGACGGGGAGTCAATCCCTCTCCAATCAAGTCAACGCTATTGACGTAGTTAGCCTGAGTTCCTAATTTCACCATACCCTTTCGCCCCATGGCAAAACCAAATCCATACAAACCATCAAGAGCCCAATTACCCTTTACATTCTCCGTGCGATAAGTTCTTATACCCGAAGTCGGATCATAAGTCATGCTTTTTGCCAACGCATTCTGATTAACATTCAAACCTACCTTCAGGGTCTGCATAATCATCCTCTTCATATTCATCCCCTCCCAACTCAACGACACTCTATGCTTAACCGCATTGCTCAACTTGTCGTTGCCAACATAAATATTAAGCGGATCAACATCGTTGCGCATATCAACAAAATCTATCATCGACGGCAACTTCGTTGTGCGCGAATAGAATAACTGATATTTCTGACTTCTGTCTTTACTGCGCCACTGCAAGAAAGTACTCTCAAGATCAAACAACACTGTATTCTTACTGAAATCTGCATTTATATCGCCACGCTTATAATTCAAATGACGATTCACATGCTTCACCGGCACAACCAACTGTCCGCCCCAACCACCTTTGCCAAATACAAAGAACGGAACCAACGTGTTTGTTCGGGTTGACATCGTGCTTTCGTAGCTATTTGCTGCATCAAATGTTGGCTTATACTCTGTCATCGACGGTAGCCAGCCCAAATCACCGCCATTATCCTCACTTAACTGATGCAGATTGTAAAGCTCTGAGGTAGCTTCGTTCAATTCATAACTATAACGATACGACAAATCAAGATTGATCGATTCCGTTAATGAAATATTAGTACCCATTCGCCCTTCGGCACGATAATCGCGATTAGGTTTATTGCTCACATATCTGTGAAGATTAGCTCCCGACAAAGCTTTATCGGCATAATCAATACGATAACGGCTAAATTCATTCTCTGAAAAATCACCATAACTTCCATCTGCGCCAACATTAAGAATCATGCCACTCTGTCCGAGTTTGATGTTAGATCTTGCCATCAACGTTGCCTCAAGCTTATTTCCATCCTTCAACCATTCCGATAAATAATGATTCACGAAATTAGGAGTCTCTGACGCATTCCATCCCGATGTTAAATCTCCAAAACCTAAACCCTGAATATCCCCCTTCGACGTCAATCCGCCATTAGTCTCCTTATCCTTATTCTTATTATAAGTTAAGGTCGGGCGCAATGTCAGATTGAATCGATTGTTCTTATAATACAACTCATGATTTGTCGACAACTTCATATTATCCTTATTCAGCATCGAAGCCGAACGATCATAGACCGAACCTTGAGGCAGAAAGTTTGTGCTATATACGCCCCTCTCATCAGCCTTAGTTAACCATTCACCCTGAAGATTACCGTTAACTTTAAAACCGGTACTCTTGCGTTCAATATTATAGTCAAGACCTCCCTTGCGCATTCTATTCTCGCCTGTTGCCATCGACGCCGGACTCCAATTGTCGCTTTCTCCCGGCTTACGCTCATCTCCAAGATTATTCACATTGCCATATGCGGCCACTCGTTTCTCGTTATTGAACAACATTCCGAATGCCCGACCCAGATATTTATCCGAAGTGCCATAACCGACCTGAAAATTTGCCATTATACCTGAAGAAAACTCCTTCTTCAACTTCACGTCCATCACCAAGTTCTGTTCGGATGTGATTTTACGTCCGGCAAATTCACTGTCGTCGCTCGCCTTGTCATAAATCTTGATATCCTTAACCGTATACGCCCCAAGATTCTGCAACATTACTTGATTGTTGCCTTGAAAGAAATATTTGCCGTCGAGCAATAATGATTTAACGTGTTCGCCATTATACAATATCTCTCCATTCGATTTCAGCTCAACACCAGGCAACTGCTTCACCAACGCATCCAACATCGAACCCTCGGGCAAACGAAACGCCGCAGCATTAAAAACTATCGTATCGCCCTTATGCAAGAACCTCACGGTCGATGCATTTACACTCACTTCATCCAACACCTTTGCCGAACGTGCAAGCTCAATCAACGGCAACTCTACTCGCTGACTCTTTCCAAAAGTCTGTGGAGTCAAGCTCAGATACCTCTTCTCATAACCCTGACACGATATCTCAACCAAATAACTACGCTTACGATCTGGTATCGAAATATCAAATTCCGAAGTAACCGTACGCTTATCACCATTTATTGTCACCAACTGCGCTGTGGTCATTGCGCATGGCAAGGAATCAGGCAACGTAAGCAACTTTACAGTCGAACCAATCAAGTCCTCATGATTACCCAACTCACACACACGTCCAACGACAGTCACCCTAATCGGAGCTGCCATCATCACGCCTGCCATTGAAAGCAGTAGCAATGTCAATACGATTCTAAATTTGCACATGGATTTTATCCTTTTATTAAAGATATTAGGTTAGTTTGTAACAAAATTAATCTAAAAAACTACTTATTCCACCACAAATCTATTCAAATATTATCCACAAACATATAGCTAAATACCTGAAAATCAAAATGAGGAATTCTTAAGAATTCCTCATTTTGATTTTCAGGCATTTAGCTACTGCATTTTAGACACAAAATAATCCCGATTCGGAGAAGTCGACTCCAAAATACGCTCCTTCAGACGTGCCCGTCGATTATAAAAGTTCTTAATCTTAATATCACAGAAGATACAAATCGCTCTTGGCGAAAAACCGGCATAGAGATAAGTCAACAAGCGAATATCCTTTGCGTTCAATTCCGGTATCTCCTCCCGAACACGAACCAGAATATTATCGAGATAACAATTCACAATATCCTCCAGCTCCTTCACGTTTCGATCCTCGCGTAACGACAATATATTACGTTCAACTTCATTATACAATGTAAGTCTTACTTTCTCCGAATCATTCTTCTCAAAATACTCATTACACAGCATATTCAAAGTCGCCAAACGGGAGCCATAAAGAGTATCTACCTTCTGGCGCAAATCCTCATTCTGTCTACGTCCCTCCTCAAGCATGAACGACAACTCTGAAATTTCATCGCGCTGCATATGGATTCGATGACGATATCGCCAATACAATAATGCAACTACACCTAACAATGCCAGAACCACAAACAACGCTAAATACACCACACGCATCCTCTCGGAGCGGGCACTCTCTTTAATCTCTGACAATGTATTTACAAACTCGGCATCTTTCGATGTGTAAACACTCAAAACTCCGCGATTGGTATATAGATAAATCTTACAGTCAGCACTAAAAACATCTGTGTAAGGAAAATTTACCACAATATCCCATTCCGTCTTCTTCCCATTAGTTTTTAAAACAGGAGCTAACTTGAAATTTTGAACTGGTGCTTCACTCTTTCCACAATTCACCCAACGAACGCTGTCGACTTGAAGAGCACTGCCGCTCAATTCAACCAGAACACCAACCGATGTATATTCGCCACGATTCGAAAGAGACTTCCACGAAATCTTCGGATGCGAATCACTATCATCATGCCCATGCACCACATACTTTACTGAATCAGCGTAAGAGTGCCCGACAGAGAGAACCCCCATCGTAAACACCGCAAACAACTTAAAAACCGAAAATCTCATCCCCAATAAAAATAAGATAACAGATAAAATAAAGCCGAAAGGAATCAAATTCAGAATAGCCAAAGCCATCCTAAAACCTGCACAAAATTAACTATTATATCTTAACAAGCCCGCGAAATTAATAAATAATTTCTGAAAATATGGAAGCTAATTCTTTTTCTTGCCCGTATCAACATTTCGGCCCAATTCCGGATTAGAATCACGACGCTCATAACGCAACGTTGGCAACGCCCAATTATATCTCAACGCACACACGCGCAAACCGATAATCGAGAAAGCGCACACCATCTGCGAAACGATAATAGGCATACCAAGATCGAAACAGATAGCATAAAAGATACCGCCCGCGATACAAGCTGTGGCATAAATATCTTTACGGAAGAAAAGAGGCTCCTCATTAATCAAAATATCGCGCGTAACACCACCAAAACTACCCGTGATCATACCCATCGTGATAGCCACCCACATCGGATAATTGAACGCAATACTCTTCTGAATACCCACCACCACGAACATCGCCAAACCGATAGCATCAAAAATAAAAAGCGTACGATTAAACTGCACCAACATCTTGCGAAAAATAATCACAATAGCCAGCGAAATACCGGTAACGAGAAAATAGAAAGGATTCTGCATCCAGAACACAGGAGCATCGAGCAAAAGATCGCGCAACGTACCGCCACCGATAGCTGTAACCAGACCGATAGTGTAAGCACCGAACCAATCGAACTCCTTAGCTGCAGCCAATCGAATACCTGAGATAGCAAACGCAACGGTACCGACCAGCTCAATCACAAACAAAAAAACATCTTCCATTCAAAAAAGCATTAAAATACAAAACCAAAACAAGCAACCGCCCATCCGCCCAACCTAGCATCGGAACAAAACCCCAACCCAAAGAAAGGAACTCCCGCTCATACCCAAGTAAGAACCTCAGCCCGAACCCAAGCAAGAGCCTCAGCCCGAACCTCAAGCAAGAACCTCAGCCCAAACCCAAGCAAGAACCTCAGCCCAAGCAAGAACCAAAGCCCGAACCCAAGCAAGAACCCAGCCCGAACCCAAGCAAGAACCCAGCCCGAACCCAAGCAAGAACCAAAGCCCAAACCCAAGCAAGAACCAAAGCCCAAACCCTTGAAAAGACCAAAGCCCGAACCCCACGCAAGAGCCTTAGCCCGAACCCTAGGAAGAACCAAAGCCCGAACCCAAGCAAGGACCTCAGCCCAAACCCAAGCAAGAACCAAAGCCCAAACCCAAGCAAGAGCCCATGCCCGAACCTCAAGCAAGAACCAAAGCACGCTGGTCTGAAAAGCCTTACAATGCGCTGATCCATCGTGTCGGTTAGGCGCGCCTCTTTGTGTCGAGTGTAAGCGCATTTATGCGCCGGTGCTCTAGGTCGTCAAAGCCTTGCACTCGCGCCATCAGGCCCCAACTCAAGCCTAGCGCCCCAAGCCCCCAAACTCGCCAAGGCCAGAACAAGGTTATGCAAAAAAAAAAGAGCATCCGGAAGGATGCTCTCTTCAAGGTGGCG
>QLIP01050304.1_pt1 | contig 24431 bp, 31 predicted proteins | sample 1769771 | NCBI WGS metagenome assembly QLIP01 (sample SAMN09428762, study PRJNA476227) | Gut metagenome, whole genome shotgun sequencing project. | isolation source: cecum | host: Rhizomys sinensis | place: China: Jinsha town of Minqing, Fujian Province | collected 2013-09-23 | reverse complement strand
AATACCTCCAACCTGGAAGAAACCTTTAGCGGCTTAGGCTCTATCCCTGTGCGCTACTAAAAATGGGGGATTACAGGCGCAAGCTTCAGCCACTTTCAAGCATGGTAGCATGAAGCCGGAACAGGATTCCACTGTCAGCACGCCTAGTGCTGATCCAGCATCTGTCACCGAAAACAAGGCTAGCAATGCATATCAGCTTGTAGCTATACACAAAAAAGACCGTGAACTCTACGATGAACTCTACAGTTTTATCCTTTCTCTGGGTGATGACATTAATGTTAAGGAATTAAAACTATATATAGCTTTTTCCCGTCTGAGGAACTTTGTCTGCGTTCGGCCCATGAAAGGCTGGCTCAAGCTCTGGCTTAACATTGATCCGACAGGCATTGCCATGGAAGATGGCTTCAGTTGTGACGTTAGTGGCAAAGGCCACTGGGGCACAGGCAATTTGGAGATAAGCTTGCATAATCTTGATGGGCTGGAAAAAGCGAAGTCGCTGATTGAACGTGCCTACCAGGAAAGCTAAAAATTCCCGCGCGTTGTCTTTCTTTGCGGCAGGAATCCATCGCAGAAATTGCTGGCAAGGATTGCGTGAAGGCAATTCCCCATATTTTTAGGCAGATTTATTCCAAAAAAGGTCTTGCAGAAATTCAAAGAATGTGCAATTATGCACATAAGCATAGAATATGTTAAAAATGGTTGAATGTCACAAGAGAGAATCGCGGAATTTTTCTGCGGTCGCCGAAGAGGCAAGGCCGGAAAAGGCTGAATCTTTCAGGCAAAAGGATTGTGGCAGGACATAACTCTGGAATGCCAATTTGCGTGACAGGGTCAAAATTTATGAGGGTGAATTTTGGCTACTCGCGCATGTCTTGTCAGCAATAATCCAGACTATCTCCAAAGTCTGCCCAATAACGTGGAACTGCGCTTTGTTGCGGGTTGCGTTCTGGATGTTCTCATCACAGCGCGGGATCTGGGACATCAGGGCTGGATTCTGGCCAATCATCCCCTTTACGGCAATTTTACCCCTCATCAGCAGCCCTACCGATCCCTGCTTATGCTGCCTCCAGTGAAAGACGCCAATTCGAGAGTGGACGGGGATTATTTTTCCTCGCTTGGATTTCTGGAAGAGGCCCTGAACATCTATCAGGGGCCAAAACGCAAGTGCAGACCTGAAGATATGCCAGAGCATATGCGCAGGGACTGCGCCCTTATTGACAGGGAGCTTATGAAGTCAACGCTTGCAAGCCTCTCCTGACCGGGCCTGACGGACCGGTCGGTCCGCAGGCCAGCAAACGTTTACGGGCGACGCATGGGGCAACCAGGCATTGTGCCTGTCACCCGCAAACTAAGGAGAGCGATGTGAAACTTGAACTCTGCAAAGTTGTAGTCAACAAGCTTGACTGGGGTTCGCGCACCACCGTGCAGAACAAGACCCTTATCATCAACAAGGAGGAGCTTGTAGCCAAGCTTCTTGAAGACAAATCCCTCAAAAAAGTGGATGTGGAATTTGCCCTGCCTGGCGCGAGCGTACGCATCATGCCCGTTAAGGATGCCATAGAGCCGCGTTGCAAACTCGACGGCCAAGGCCAGGTATTCCCAGGCTGGATTGGCGATGTTGACACCGTTGGCGAGGGCAAGACCCTGGTGCTGGAGGGCGCTGCGGTGCTGACTACTGGGCGTCTTGTTGCCGCCCAGGAAGGCATCGTGGACATGAGCGGCCCTGGCGCTGAATACACGCCCTTTTCGAAAACATGTAATGTGGTGCTTGTGTTTGAGCCACAAGACGGCATAGAATTGCATGAGCTTGAGGCTGTTTACCGCAAGGCGGGCCTGCGTGCCGCCGTTTACCTGGCCGATGCCTGCAAGGATTGCAAGGCCGATAAGGTTGAAACCTACGAATGGCCGCCGCTTGCCGAGGCGATGAAAGCCTACCCCAACCTGCCCAAGGTAGCCTATATTTATATGTTGCAGTCCCAGGGGCTTTTGCATGACACCTGGGTTTATGGCGTGGATGCCAAGCGCATTCTGCCAAGCATGATCAGCCCCACTGAAACCATGGACGGCGCGATCATTTCCGGCAACTGCGTTTCCGCCTGCGACAAAAACAGCACCTATATTCACCTGAACAACCCGGTGATCAAAAATCTCTATGCGCACCACGGCAAGGATCTGAATTTCGTGGGGGTGATCATCACTAACGAGAATGTGACTCTTGCAGACAAAAAGCGCTCATCTTCCTATGCTGTAAAGCTTGCGCGGATGCTTGGCGTTGATGGGGTGGTAATCTCCGAGGAGGGCTTCGGCAATCCTGATGCGGATCTGATCATGAACTGCTGGAAAGCTGAACGGGCGGGGATCAAGACCGTCTTGATCACCGATGAATATGCCGGGCGTGATGGCTCAAGCCAGTCCCTGGCCGACTCCTGCCCCGAAGGTGATGCCTGCGTAACTGCTGGCAACGCCAATGAAATCATTGTTCTGCCGCCCATGAAAAAAGTCATTGGCGATCCGGCCAAGGCGGATGTAATTGCCGGCGGCTTCTTCGGCTCACTGAGTCCTGACGGCAGCATGGAAGTGGAATTGCAGGCCATTATGGGTTCCACTTGCGAGCTTGGCTATAACCTTATTGGCGCCCGCACCCTGTAGGGCAAAGGAGCAAATCATGGCTTATAAAATAGTGCATTATATCAACCAGTTCTTCGCGGGCATTGGCGGCGAGGAAAAGGCAGACATCGCCCCGGAAGTCAAGGAAGGCCAGGTTGGACCAGGCGTTGGCCTTGAAAACCTATTGGCCCCGGATGCTGAAATCGTGGCGACTTTTATTTGCGGCGACAACTATTTTGCCAACAACATGGAGAAAGTTGGCCAGGAAGTGGTGGATTGTTGCAAAAAATACAAGGCGGATGCCCTGATCGCTGGGCCTGCGTTTAACGCTGGCCGCTACGGCACGGCCTGTGCCACTGTTTGCGCCGCTGTGCAGAAAGCCCTGGGCATTCCCACAATTACAGCACTCTACAAAGAAAATCCAGGCGTGGATCTCTTCCGCAAGGAAGTGACCATTGTGGAGACAGATAACTCGGCGCGCGGCATGGGCAAGGCTCTGCCCACCATTGCCAAGGTTATCAAAAAAATGCTCAAGGGCGAAAAAATCGACAACCCTGAAGCCGAGGGCCTGTTCTCGAAAGGTATTCGCGAAAACATCTTCTATGCCAAGCCAGGCGCTGAGCGCGCTGTGGAGATGCTGATCAAGAAGCTGAACAAAGAGCCTTTCAACACGGAGTACCCCATGCCGGTATTTGACCGTGTAACTCCAAGACCTGCGGTCAAGGATCTGAGCAAGGCGAAGATTGCCATTGTGACCTCGGGCGGCATTGTGCCTTTTGGCAACCCGGATCACATCGCTGCCTCCAGCGCACAGAATTTTGGCGAGTACGACATCAGCGGCGTAAACGATCTCAAAAAGGGCGAATATCAGACAGCCCACGGCGGCTACGACCAGACTTACGCCAATCAGGATCCGGATCGCGTTCTGCCTGTGGACGTTCTCAGGGATTTGGTCAAGGAAGGCAAGATCGGCTCGCTTTATGAACACTTCTATACCACAGTTGGTAATGGCACATCTGTGGGCAATGCCAAAAAATTTGGCGTGGAAATCGGCAAAAAGCTGAAAGATGCCCAGGTTCAGGCGGTTATCCTGACATCCACCTGAGGAACTTGCACGCGTTGCGGTGCAACGCTCGCCAAGGCCATCGAAGACACAGCCGATGTGCCTGTAGCCCATATGTGTACAATTGTCCCCATTTCCCTGAGCATTGGCGCAAACCGCATTGTGCCCACGGTTTCCATTCCGCATCCTCTTGGCAACCCCGAGCTTGATGCAAAATCGGAAAAGGCACTGCGCCGTGGCCTTGTTGAAAAAGCTCTAGGCGCTCTAAGCACACCTGTGGACGAACAAACCGTATTTTAACTATCACAAGCAAAACAACGGTCTGTTGGAGCCGGGGCTTCATGCCCCGGCCCAAACACAGATGAAGGAGCTTTTTTTATGATCGAATTTTTTAATTCCCTTACGGGCTGGGTACAAAGCTTTAACAGCTTTTTGTGGGGCACGCTCTTCCTTATTCCCCTCCTGGTAGGCACAGGCATTTTTTACACAATCCGCCTGAAATTTGTTCAAGTGCGCAAATTCCCCCTGGCGTTGCGTTATCTTTGCGGTGGCGCAACCCTTTTTGGCAAGCGCGCTGACAAAACGGGCATGAGTTCTTTTCAGGCACTGACCACAGCCATTGCCGCCCAGGTGGGCACTGGCAATGTGGCTGGTACTGCCACCGCCATGGTCATGGGCGGAGCAGGTTCAATTTTCTGGCTCTGGTGCGCGGCCTTCTTCGGCATGGCCACGATTTTTGCAGAAGCAGTGCTGGCGCAGGTTTACAAGACCACTGACGCCCAGGGCCATGTTGTTGGCGGCCCTGCCTACTATATGACCCGTGGTCTTGGCGACAAGGCCAGACCCTTGGCTGTCTTCTTTGCTATAGCGATCATCATTGCCCTTGGCTTCATTGGCAACATGGTGCAGTCCAACACCATTGCCGTGGCTTTCAACAGCGCCTTTGGCATTGACAAGTGGATTATTGGCATTTTCGTGGCCATTCTTTCAATCCTGGTCTTCATGGGCGGCATGGGTCGCATCGCCGGTCTAACAGAAAAGCTGGTGCCTGGCATGGCCGCCCTGTATATTGTTGGTGGCACTTATGTGCTGATCGTCCATGCTGGCGCCATTGTTCCAGCTATCAAGCAGATCATTGACGCAGCCTTTACGCCTGAAGCCATTTATGGTGGCGGCATTGGCATCTCCATTGCCATGGCCATGCGTTACGGCGTAGCCCGCGGCCTCTTTGCCAATGAAGCCGGCATGGGTTCCACGCCTCATGCCCACGCTGTTGCCAAGGTTGAACATCCCTGCCAGCAGGGTCTTGTGGCAATTTTTGGCGTGTTCACCACACTGATCATCATCACCTTTACCGCAATGGTTATCCTGGTCTCCGGCGTGTTCAAGGCCGGCAAGCTGGATGCCGTAACCCAGGCGGCCAATCCCACCGGCATCAGCTTGACCCAGCTTGCCTATGCTGTGGATATGGGCAACTTCGGCGCGATGTTTGTGGGTATTTGCCTCTTTTTCTTCGCTTTCTCCACCATCGTGGGCTGGTATTTCTTCGGTGCGCAGAATGTGCGTTTCCTTTTTGGAGAAAGCGCTGTTCAGGGCTACCGCATCCTGGTGACGCTTTTTGTTCTGCTAGGCTCCTTCCTGGAAGTCACGCTGGTATGGGAACTGGCGGATCTCTTCAATGGCCTGATGGTTATTCCCAACCTGATTGCTCTCTGGCTTTTGAACAAGGTAGTGGCCAAGCATCTTGAAGAGTTTGAGGGCATCCTTAACGGCACCATCAAGCAAGAGGATTTAAAGAAGTAAAAGGGCAAAACATGGAAAAAAGAGAACTGGTAATCATCGGCGCAGGCCCTGCTGGCTTGACTGCCGCCATCTATGGCAAGCGCGCTGGCCTGGACACTCTGGTTATTGAAAAAGGCAAGCCCGGCGGGCAAATCCTGATAACCAGCGAAATTGAAAACTGGCCTGGGGTAATCACTGAAACTGGCGCCGGCCTGGCGGAAAAATTTCGGTTGCATGCCGAACATCTGAAAACAGAATTCAAAACCGCCACAGTAACAAAACTTAGCCCCAAGGGTGAGCGCACCATTGTGACCACAGATCAGGGGGAAATTGACGCAAGTGCAGTAATCATTGCTACTGGCGCATACTTCCGCAAGCATGGCTGCCCGGGCGAGAAAGAATTCACCGGCGCGGGGGTCTCCTATTGCGCTGTCTGCGATGGCGCGTTTTATGAAGATCTGGAAGTGGCGGTTATTGGCGGCGGCAATACGGCAGTGGAAGAATCCTGCTATCTTACGCAGTTTGCCAGCAAGGTTTATGTGATTCACAGGCGCGATCAATTCAGGGCTGATTCCCTGGTAGTTGAGAGAGCGCTCAAAAATCCTAAAATTGTGCCGGTTATGGACAGCGTTGTAGAATCCATTGAAGGTAAAGACCTGGTAGAACGCATCATTGTCAAAAATGTGAAGACTGGAGAAGTGAAGCCCATTGAAGTCAGCGGCGTATTCATCTTCATTGGCACATTGCCCCACTCTTCCTTTGTTGGCGACGCTGTAAAAATGTCCGATGCGGGCTGGATTATCACCGATCAGAACATGAAAACCTCCACGCCTGGCATTTTTGCGGCAGGGGATGTGCGCGATACCGGCCTGCGCCAGGTGGTCACAGCGGCAGGTGATGGCGCCAGGGCGGCCATGAGCGCCTATGCCTGGATCAGTGAACACAAGTAAGCCAGCAAAGGGGATGAGCATGGCAAATACAGTTGGCATAAAAGGAACAGCGTATTGCCTGAATTTTGCACCTGAACTGGGCATGCGCTATGGGGGAACGCCCTGGCAGGAATATCATGCCAAGCCTGATTCCGAGTTTTTGAAAAATCTGCCCCAGCACATGCAGACTTTTGAGGAAGCCGCAAGCTATGCGCCAAACCAGGCTTATGTTGGCGCAATGACACTTGAGGAACTGGCAAAGGCGCAAACCCCATGGCTGGAGAACCTTGGCGAAGTCAAAAGATATGGCGTCTATGGTGAAATAATGCCAGAAGACGAGTTCGTCGCCTTTATGGATATCTGCGACGTTTTTGACCTGATTTGGCTGGAAAAGGATTTTTCGGCCAAAATGAAAGGCAAACTCAGCCAGAATCCAGTAATTGGCGAAGAACAGCTAAAAAGACTGGAAGCAGGCCACGACGCTTCTGAACTTGAGGAGGCTGTAAACAAACAGGGGGCGCTTCCAATCTTTATTGAAGGAAAGGTGGTTGCAATCTGCCGCCGCGCCCATGACACAGACGAGAATCTTTCCGCCCATGTCATGCTTGAAAACCTGGCCTGCAAATCAAGCGGCGTCCTCTCTCTCCTGCACTTGATCAAGAACTGCAGCATGAAGCCGGGCGAGATTGATTTTGTGGTGGAGTGTTCCGAAGAGGCAGTCGGCGACATCATGCAACGCGGCGGCGGCAACATGGCAAAGGCCGTTGCCGAGATTGCGGGATGCGGAAATGCGAGCGGCTTTGACGTGCGTGGCTTTTGCGCTGGACCCACAGCCGCAATCATCAGCGCGGCTTCTATGGTAGCAACGGGCGCACACAAAAATGTTGCCGTCGTAGGCGGCGGCTCAGTGCCCAAGCTGTTCATGAACGCCCGCGACCATGTCAAAAAGAATACCAAGGCCCTTGAAAACTGCATCGGTAGCTTTGCCGTATTGCTTGTGCCAGACGATGGGACAGAGCCTGTGATCCGCCTGGATTCCATTGGCAAGCACAGTGTGGCGGCTGGCGCCGCGCCCCAGGCCATAACCTCGGCGCTGACTTTTGAACCGCTGAGCAAACTTGGCCTGAAACTGACAGATGTAGATAAATACGCTCCCGAACTGCATAATGCAGAGATCACTCTTCCCGCTGGCGCTGGCAATGTGCCGGAGGCCAACTACAAGATGATTGCCGCCCTTTCTGTGATGAAAGGCCAAATTAAGCGCGAGGATATTCCCAAATTTGTGGAAGAGCATGGACTGCCCGGCTTTGTGCATACACAGGGGCATATCCCATCTGGAGTTCCATACCTTGGGCATGCTCGCGATGAGATCAAGGCAGGTAAGATTGGCCGGGCGATGATCATTGGCAAGGGCAGCCTCTTCCTTGGCAGGTTGACTAATTTGGCAGATGGCGCTTCATTTCTTGTGGAAGCGCCCACTTCGGCAAGTGGAGGCCCAGAAGCTGTAAGTGGGGAAGATGTGCGCGAGCTTTTGCTTGATGCCCTTCAGGATCTGGCCAACAGCCTCGAAAAAAAATGAGGTGAGTTATGGCTGGCATGAACAACGATAAACGCGCTTTGGTGGCAAAGGCATTGCGCGATCTGGTACAAACAGCCAGAGGCGGAGGTCCGAGACTGCGCATCGGGCTGATGGCTTATGGTGGCGAACTGCCTCTTTCCAACTATCTCAATGCCGCTTTTGAGGCCATGCAGCTTGATGCGCGAGTCCAGGTTGTCTGCATTGGCCCAAAAGCGGAAAATGTTGATGCCGCTCTTGACTGGATTGAAACCGAAGCTGATGAAGCCGTCATTGCCAGCGCAATGGAAACCGCCTTGTCAAATGGGCAGCTTGATGGCGCTGTTGCCCTGCATTATCCATTCCCGGTTGGCGTGACAACCATCGGCAGGTGTTTCACCCCTGGACGGGGCAAAGCCATGCTCCTTGCTTCCACAACTGGCATAAGCGCCAGTGTGCGTGCTTGCGCCATGCTTTACAATGCTGTGTATGGCATTGCTGTAGCCAAGGCTCTTGGTATTGAAAATCCCAGCCTTGGCCTGCTCAATCTGGATGCGGCTCCGCAGGTTTTGCGCGCCTTGGGGCGTATGGCAGAAAAGGGTTACTCAATCACCTTTGGCCAGAGCCAGCGCAAGGATGGCGGCTCACTCTTGCGTGGCAACGATTTGCTCGCAGGGGCTGTGGATGTATGCGTTTGCGATACCCTTACTGGCAATGTATTGACCAAGGTCTTTGGGGCATTCACTACAGGCGGCGATTATGAGGCTATGGGCTGGGGCTATGGCCCAAGCGTGGGGGAAAACTGGACAAAAGTCGTTTCCATTATTTCCCGTGCCTCCGGTTCCCCAGTCATTGCCCAGGCCATTGCCTACACTGCCCAGGCCATTCGCGGCAAATTGCCCCAAAAAGTTGCAAGCGAGCTGGCCCGCGCACGTGCTTGCGGCTTTGAGGAAGAGCTGAAAAACCTTGCTCCCAAGGCTGAGAGCGCAAGCGCGGATATTCCGGCGATGCCCAAGGCAGAGCCTTGCGATGTAGAAATTCACGGGTTCGATGTGCTTGATCTCGATAGAGCGGTACATTGCCTCTGGAAAGCTGGCATTTATGCTGAGGGGGCAATGGGTTGTACTGGCCCTGTTGTCAAGCTGGCTTCCGCTAACATGGCAAAGGCAAAAGAGTTATTGCACAAAGAGGGATTTATCTAGCTCAGGCTAAGGCAAATCCTTGTCGCTGGTATTGCAAGGCGGGTATGTCAATAGGTAGTTCGCAACTTGAATTGCAGTGAGGTGAAGAATGAATGTAGTTGACAAGGACAATTTTGAACAGGAAGTGGTAAAAGATGGAGGGGCGGTAATTGTTGACATCTGGGGTCCGCAATGTGGCCCGTGTCTTGCATTGATGCCTTCCGTGGAAAAACTTGCTGAGGAGTATTCCGGCAAGATTAAATTCTGCAAGCTAAATGCCGCTGAAAACAGACGTCTTTGCATGAGTCTCAAGGTTATGGCTCTCCCAACATTCCTTTTCTACAAAGGCGGCGAGAACGTAAAGCGCCTGAGCAGCAATGACGTTACCCTTGAGGCAATCAAGGCTGAGGCTGACAATCTTTTGGCATAGGCGGATATTCCGAAAAATTTTCGGAATTTCAGAAACTCCAAATTCAAGGAGAAGATCATGGGCAAATTAAGCGGTAAGAAGCTGCTCCTTCTGGGCGAGCGCGATGGCGTTCCCGGCCCGGCAATGGCAGCAGCTTTTGCCAACTGCGGCGCCGAAGTTCTTTTTTCGGCGACCGAATGTTTTGTCTGAACTGCGGCTGGCGCCATGGATCTGGAAAATCAGCAGCGTGTGAAAGACGCCGCTGAAAAGTTTGGTGGCGAGAATCTGGTGGTTATGCTTGGCTCTTCCGACCCCGAGGGAGCGGAAATTTATGCTGAGACAGTCACTGCTGGCGATCCCACTTTCGCAGGTCCACTGGCCGGAGTCCCGTTGGGACTCACTGTTTACCATGTCTTGGAAGAAGATATGAAAAGCGAGGCTGACCCCGCCGCTTGGGAAGAACAGATTGGAATGATGGAAATGGTGCTGAATACTGAGGCTCTTGCTGAGTCAGTCAAAAAAATGCGCGAGGCCAACAGCAAGTTTTCTCTTTGATCAATAAAAGTGGTGCTTAATCATTTGCATTGAACAAGCACCGCATATAGTCAGGAATCCATCAGCATTGGCTGATGGATTCCTGTTTTTTGATTCATTTTGCAAGCAGCTTGCGTTGGTTGCCAATTCGCCTGGTTATTTTCTTCCCATCCAGATACTCCAGGAACGGGATGGAATATTTGCGCGAAATATCCAGGATCATTTTTATTTCCCCAACATCTAGATTATCATGGCTTGCAAACCACTGACGAATTTTATTTTCCATGTCTTTTGCGGCGGATGGCGAATAGTATAAACCTTCCTGAATTTTTACCAATTTGCCGATATTGCACAGGTGAGACATCAGCGGCAAAATTTTTTTGCTGTCAAGTCCTCTTTCCTCACAGATTTCTTTTAGCATTGGAGGAGAGTATTTTCCTTTTTCGTAAAGGCCAACAAGCTGCTCCATGAGCGTGGCTTGTTCCGCGTCCAAATTTATCTGATGGGCAAGCAATTTTAAGCCATTGCCGCTATTTTCCAAAATGCCGGCCTTAACGCTTTCGCTGAGGACTTTTTGCGTATATTTTTGCGGCAGATTTTCCCCCCAGCCACTGAAAAAACTGCTTGCCGCAAAGGCGCTTTTAAGAGGTTCGCGTTCATGCAATTCAATGGCGCGCTTGCGACATTCCTCAAGGCTATGCTCAAAACTATTTTTACTGACCCAGCATTGGTTATCCCAACAGATTGCCGCATCTTGGGCTTCGAGTTTCAAAAGGGCCTTTTTTATCTTTTCAGAATCAAGTCCTGTAAGCACACCAAGTTGTTTTTCATCAAGCCCCGGGGCAGCCCTAAGCGAAAGAGTGAGCAAAACAAGTTTTTCTGCACTATCTTGCTTTTCTGTATGCTTAGCCAGTTCTTCAAGCAGGCTCATCTTTTGAGCATAGAGGGGATCGCGTTTTTTAAGGATATTTGGGAGAGGATCAACAAGCACGCCGCCACCTATTGTTTGTAGCGGAGAGTGTGCCCTTAACACAAAATGATCCCCATAAATTCCGGTCAGCGGTTCAGAAAAATAGAGTTCTGCCAGGGCTGATTCTCCGGGTGCAAGCTCTGTCCTGTCACGAAATAAAATTCTTGCGGCACATTCCTTTGCGCCATGATGGAAATGGGCTTCCATGCGCTGACGTATGGGATGGGGGGATGAAGCCAGGCAATTAAGCTTAACAATCCAGCGTTTGGATGGAAAAAGCGATCCAGATCTGCTTACAATATCTCCCCGCTGAATATCGCCAACTTCAATACCCTGAAAATTCATTGCGCAACGCTGGCCTTGATGTGCCTCCTTTACTTGAACGCTGTGAATTTGCAATGAACGCACACGCAAGGGATTTCCTGAAGGCATAAGTACAAGGGATTCCCCCTGGGAGCATGATCCGGAAACAAGAGTTCCAGTCACTACAGTTCCAAAACCTTTTAAGGAAAAAACCCTGTCAACCGGGAGGCGAAGGATGTCAGTAGTTTGGCGGATCTTAAGAGAGTGAATAAGCTGCTCAATGGCCTTGTGCAATTCCCCAAGGCCCTGCCCTGTGACCGTAGAAACAGGAAGAACAGGCGCATTTGCCAAAAAAGTGCCTGCAAGTTCCCCTTTTATCTCCTCAGTTACCATCTCCTGCCATTCAGCATCCACAAGATCTGTTTTTGTAAGCACTACCAAGCCATGGCGAACACCAAGCAGGGAACAAATCTCCAGATGTTCACGTGTTTGCGGCATCATGCCCTCATCTGCGGCAATGATCAGCAATATGCAGTCAATGCCTGAAGCCCCGGCAACCATGTTTTTAACGAATTTCTCGTGCCCAGGCACATCCACAATTCCAAGGCGTCTGCCATCTGGCAGATCAAGCCAGGCAAAGCCAAGCTCAATGGTTATGCCCCTGCGCTTCTCCTCATCAAGCCTGTCGCAGTTGATGCCGGTCAAAGCCCTGATAAGCGAGGTTTTGCCATGATCAATATGCCCTGCTGTGCCAAGTACCGCATCCATATTTGCACACTACCCGCTAAAATAATTTCAACACAAGCGCAGTTTGGACAAAATTGTCGCACTGAACATTAGACACGCCAAGTGGATGACGTCACATCAAAAAATCGGTTTCAGAATTTGACAAGAGCCAAAGGATGTGACTCCGTTGCAGAGTCCTGAACATAAGGGATTCATGATAAAAATACTGGCGGAGACGTATAGGAGTCGAACCTACCGCAGACTGTTAAGCCTGCCACGCGGTTTTGAAGACCGGGCGTCACACCGGTGACGAAACGTCTCCAGATTCAAAACGCTTATTCAAACATGCCTACACTAATATTTTTTGATACATTTTTCAATATCTCCTCCTCTCTTGATTTGGCAGCAGATACTGAGCTTATTGGCAATGAGATCAGACTGGATGTCAATAATTTCTATGAAAATTCCTGCCCCCCTCGGTCTTTGCAATTTCTTGACTGCCAACCTGATTCATGCTTTGCTTCAAAGAATTGCAATGCCTCCACAAATATATCTGGCTGGCTTATTCCAGATCTGTCCATTTGGACAACATTCCTGTACTTAAACATTTAAAAAATATAACAGCATCATGCAGCAATTACTTCGTGCCATACCATCCATAGATATATGCCTGCGCACCATCAGAGAGGCAAACGAGACTCTTGCAAATCTGCCACAAGCTTTGTTGCGTGATATTCTTGCAGACTTCTGGGACAGAAAAAGGCAGGAGATCAAAGAAAAAATAATTACAGACAAGCAATGCCTGACAATCCAGGCCCAGCTACCAAATATGCTTAAAGCGGTTCACAGCGCTTTTCGGCCTGCGCTCCGGCCTGTCCTCAATGGCACAGGGGTTATAATCCATACCAACCTTGGCCGATCTGTGCTTTCACCACAGGCGGCGGAAGCTGTAAGCATGGCCGCCCAAAATTACTGCAATCTGGAAATGGATCTGGTCACTGGCGAAAGGGGCAGCCGCCATGCAATAACCGAGCAGCTTATCCAGCGTATAACAGGAGCGGAAGCTGCCATTGTGGTCAATAATAATGCAGCAGCCGTATTGCTTATGCTGGACACTCTCTGTAGTGAGGGAGAGGCCATTGTTTCCCGCGGAGAACTCGTGGAAATTGGCGGTAGCTTCCGTATTCCCGACATTATGGCCAAAAGCGGGACTGTTTTGCGCGAAGTAGGTACGACCAACAGAACCCATTTGCGTGATTACAGAAATGCCATCAATGAAAATACCAAAGCTATAATGTGTGTGCATACCTCCAATTTCAGAATAATCGGCTTCCATACCGCTGTGGAATTGAGAGAACTCAAAGCGTTAGCCAAGGAACATGGCTTGCCGTTAATTTTTGACCTGGGAAGCGGCAATTTGCTGGATTTCTCTGCCCATGGTTTGCCCTATGAACCAACAGTGGCGCAAATTCTGGCAGACGGGGCAGACTGTGTCAGCTTTTCTGGTGATAAGGCGCTTGGAGGCCCGCAGGCAGGCATTATCGCAGGAAAAAAAGAATTGGTTGACAAATTCAAGAAAAATCCGCTTCTGCGTGCCCTAAGATGCGACAAACTCTGTATCGCTGCGCTTGAAGCCACTTTGCGCCAGTATCTTGACCCTGGAGCAGCCATAAATTCAGTGCCCACGCCGAGGATGATCTGCAAATCGGTGGCCACTTTGGCAAAAGAAGCCAAAAGCCTTGCTGCAAAAATCAGACATGCTTTTTCTAAATCTAAGATTGACTGCGGCGTATATTGCGCCAAAGACTTCTCAAGAGTTGGCGGAGGTACTTTCCCAGAGTGCAATTTGCCAACATCGCTGGTTTGTCTGCGCCCTGGAGATTGCACTCCCCAGCAACTTAGGGACGCGCTTTTGGATACCTCCCCTCCGCTGATCGGCAGGCTGGAAAATGATGCCTTTTGCCTTGATCCGCGCACACTGGATAAAACCGTTTATTCTGATGTTGCCCGGGTTTTGGTGTGTGCCTTTGACTATCTTGCACAGGGATGAGTTGCAATTTTTGATCCCTGGGAGAGATCGAATAAAAAAAACAACTAATGAAATTTTCTAAGCGATTTTCCAAGCGCTTTTTCCTTGCATTGGCTGTCAAGTTATCCTAGGATGGCAAAAGAATTTCTGATTATAGGCAGAATATTTTAGTTCCATTTTTAAGAAGTGAGAAATATGGGATAAGTATGGTTTTTATGCCTAGCGTTCATCCCTATTTTTTTCATTTTTTTGATACCTGACGGATCGGCTCAAACTCCATGGAATGGGGTCAATGCGGCGTGCATCCGTCCGTGTGCTGATTCAGCTTTCTTCTCCCGTCACTCTCCTAGATGCCCTCCGCATAGAGCTTGCTCAGGCAAACAATCTTGCCCACGCCATTGACTGGCGTGGTTATGGAGGACAGATGAAAGTCAATTTTAACTTTTTTGCCACACCCTGGGGCATTGTGCTTGTCGGGCTACTTTTTGGCGGTCTGGCAGTGGGCCTGCAACATGCAGGCAATCCTGGAAATATGGGCATTTGCATTGTTTGCTTTAACAGGGACATAGCCGGGGCCATAGGCTTGCAAAACGCTCCTATTGTTCAATACCTCAGGCCAGAGATCCTGGGCATGGTTATTGGCGCCTTTGTGGCTGCGCTGCTGTTTGGCGAATATCGGCCAAGGGGAGGTTCCGCACCCTTTACCCGATTTATCCTTGGCGGAATCTCGGCCATTGGGGCGCTGGTTTTTCTTGGCTGTCCCTGGCGCGTAATTTTGCGCCTTGCGGGAGGAGATGCCCATGCGCTCTTTGGACTTGGCGGTCTGATTGTTGGCGTGGGCATTGGCGTACTCTTTTTCCGCAATGGCTTTTCCCTGGGCCGCAGTCAGCATTTAAGCCGCTTTTCGGGCCTGCTCATGCCGGCAATGATGTTCGGGCTTGTAATCCTCTATCTGGTCGATCCGCCAATCGTTGGCCAGCCGAAAAACGGCGTGCTGTTTTATTCACTCAAAGGGCCTGGCTCAATGCATGCGCCCTTTATTCTTTCCATTGCGGCTGGCCTGATCGTGGGATTCTTTGCCCAGAGAAGCCGCTTCTGCACAATGGGCGCGCTACGCGATGTAATGCTTTTCCGCCAGTTCCATCTAGCCATCGGTTTTGCGGCCATGCTGCTATCAGCTCTTTTGTTGAACCTTTTCCTTGGATCTTTCCATTGGGGTTTTGAAAATCAGCCTGTTGCTCAGCCTAATGACCTCTGGAACTTTCTTGGGATGGTGACCGCCGGCTTGGCCTTTGCGCTTGCAGGCGGCTGCCCGGGACGCCAGTTGTTTCTTTCGGGAGAAGGCGACAATGATGCCGCTGTCTTCGTCGCCGGACTCATTGTTGGCGCGGCAATGGCGCATAATTTTCAGCTTGCTTCCAGCACAGCAGGCATTGGCCCGCATGGCATGGCTGCAACCCTTGGCGGCCTTGCTGTGTGTCTATTTATTGGATTCTTTAATTGCCGGAGAGCGTAAAATGGCCATAAACATAGATACTTGTGGATTTTCCTGCCCTCAGCCTGTCCTGATGTTTCTCAATGCGCTGAAAGAAGATGGCAACGGTGAATTTGATGTGCTGGTGGACAATGATGCCAGCAAGGAAAATGTGACCAGGGCCGCAAAGAATCATGGCTTTGGCGTTGAGGTTGAAAATGATTCAGAAGACGTTTTCCGCCTTAAAATCAGGAAATAGCTAATGTCCGCCCCATCCTGGCTTGGCAAATTGGTGCATAAAATCTTCGGCCTTGTTTCAGATAAAAATAACAATGCCGATAGCATGGGAAATGCCAGCCAGGATCGGGGAATGCTGGTTTTTGAAAATACCAGCGAAGTCATTGCCGCAGAACGCACCTTGCGCCAAGCAGGCTTTGATGTGGAAGTAAAAGGCCCCCCCCCTGATCTCCAGACTGGCTGTGACATGGTGGTGCTTTTTCCCCTGCTGCAACTAGCTTCAGTGGAATCCACGCTTAAAAGAAACGGCATTATAGCACAACGTGTAATTCCCTTTGCAGACAAGCTGCTTGATCCAGTCTCCCTCATTCACACCAAGGATTTGGGAGACTGGATTATGACACGAGCGGCCAATATGAAAATAACAGTGGATAAAAGAAGCGGCATGATAGTCAATATCTCTGGTGGTGGATGCCCTGACGTCCCTTGGCTTGCAATGCAATATTGTGGGCAAAGACTGTGCGATAGTCCTGCTCCGATCAGCATTGGTCATACCCTTTGTTGCTATAGCCTCCAAAAAGCCTGGGAAGAATTGAGAATTCACTTGCAATGTGGTTAATAGCTGGCACTGTTCCTTATGAGGATTTCGGCCTTTGCCTTGCAGGGCTGGATCAGGAAAGCATCCTTATCGGGAGTGATCTCGTCCTGCCGGATGGACGGCGATTGCCAATTTCCCGAGGCACTACTGCTCTGGCAGCCACAGCCATCCTTACTTGCAAATATCTTGAAAAAGAAGTTCCGCGCCTCTTGCTGGCTGGTGATACCGGCAAAGGGATCGGCAGCAGGCTGGCTTATGATTGGCTTGCAAAAAATTTTGCAGTGTTTGCGCAAAAGCTGTCCCCCCTTCAAGGGCTTACCTTTCACTATTTTTACCCTGATCTGGATGGGCACAACCGTGTGCTTATGGCAGTTGAAGAACAGACTCCAAAACCTCTGCTGGTTGCAGATGCCGGATTCATGTATGTGGCCAAAATGAGCGGTTACGCCACAAGCTATGATTTATTTACTCCCGACCTTGGCGAACTGGCTTTTTTGGCTGATGAAAAAGCGCCTCACCCATTTTATACCCGAGGTTTTTTGCTGGCAGAAGAAAAGGATTGTCCAGCACTGCTAAAACGCGCCCTGGACAATTGCAACTGCCCTGCCAATCTGATTATCAAGGGGGCAACTGATTATATTGTCTGCAAAGGCGAGCTTGAGGCCAGTATCTCTGAGCCAGCAGAGCCAGCAATGGAGTGCATAGGCGGCACTGGCGATATAGTTACAGGTTTTGTCACGGCCTTCCTTGCCTCTGGCTTTCCAATCTGTAAGAGCGCAATCATGGCAGCCAAGGCCGCCAGATGCCTCGGGGATTATGTAAGGCCCAACCCTGCTACCCAAGTTGCGGAATTGATCGCAAATATCAACTTTATGCTTGCCAAAAATATGGCTGACATAAAGGATGGATAGAATTTGCCCTGCATGAAGGGAAAATTCGTTCTTTAACCATAACAAAGGTGAACGCCATGAAAAATTTGTTAAAAATCTTCTCCATGCTCATTCCGGCCATGTTTATGACGGTTTCTGCATCGGCCGCCGATGAAGCCCTGCAGACATTTAAGGGGAAAAAAGGCCAGATTGATATTGCCGGAGGCACCGCGCACATTCCGGTAATGAAAGGTGCGGCAAAACAGATTATGACTTTTAATCCAGATGTGCGGATTACAGTTGCCGGAGGCGGCAGTGGCGCGGGGATTCAGAAAGTTGGCGAAGGCTTGGCGCAGATTGGTAATACAGGCCGCGCCCTCAAGGAAAGCGAAATTGAAAAATACGGCCTCGTAAGTTTTCCCTTTGCCATTGACGGCGTAGCAGTGGCTGTTAATCCCAAAAATCCTGTAGATGGCCTGAGCAAAGCCCAGCTAAAGGAGATTTTTGCTGGTAAAATTAAGAATTGGAAAGAAGTTGGCGGCGAAAACGCAGCCATTTCCCTTTATGTGCGTGAAGATGGTAGCGGTACAAGGGAGACATTTGAAGATCGCGCTCTGGACAAGGGCAAAAGTGACCCGGCAGCCAATGTAATCAATTCCAATGGCGCAATGAAAACCGCAATTTCCCAAGATCCAAACGCCATTGGCTATGTTGGCATTGGCCATCTTGATAAGAGTATAAAGGGGCTAAAAGTTGACGGTATGACGCCTACACAGGAGGGCGCGGCAAGCGGCGATTACAAAATAACCCGCCTTTTGTACATGAATACCAAAGGCAAGCCGCAAGGTATTGTGGAAGATTATATCAATTATATCTTTTCGCCATCTGGCGCGGAACTAATCAAGGGAGCAGGTTATATTCCCTACAAGAAAAAGTGATGGCGCTGGTTTTTTAATATACAGCGCAACCTTGTTTGCCCTGCTTGGCGTAGGGCTGCTCTTTGCCATGATTGTTCTCGCGGCCTTGCCTGCCTTTGATCCCAAGGCCAATCCCTTTATCTGGCAATGGCAGCCCTACGAGGGCAAGTTTGGCATCTTGCCAATGCTTGCAGGATCACTCCTTCTTGGCTCATTTGCACTTGTGGGCGGCTGGCCTCTGGCACTTGGTTTTGTTTGCTGGCTTTTAACTGACAGCGCACCGCCTTCATTCAAAAAAGCCAGCCTTGGCCTGCTTCGTTTTATGGCTACAATACCAACTGTAGTCTATGGCTTTGCAGCAGTATTTTTGCTTACGCCATTGGTGCGGACTTACCTTGGCGGCACAGGCATGTGCCTGGTAACCGCAGGCATAATGCTTGTCCTGCTGATCTTGCCAACTATGGTTTTTGTCCTTCTCGCTGGCCTTGAACCAAGCATGCGCAGATATATGCTGCCAGGCTTGGCTCTGGGTTTTTCAAAATTCGCTATTTTTTGTCTAATCGTTTTGCCCCGCTCCAAGGCCAATCTTGCATCGGCAGCAGTTTTGGGATTTGGGCGCGCCATTGGTGATACACTGCTCCCGCTGATGCTGGCGGGGAACGCGGCTTTTATTCCTGAAAGCCTGGCTTCCAGCGTGCGAAGCCTGACCGCGCATATGGCATTGGTTACGGCCAATGAAGTAGGTGCAGCCGCTTACAATTCCCTTTTTGCAGCCGGTCTTATCCTGCTTCTGACAAATGCCGGAATCAGCCTTATTCTGAGACGTCTGGCTCATTCGGGCATTGAATAGAACAAATGTACTTGCAAAGATTGACATACATAAAATTTGCAGAAGTCTTATTAAGACTGTTTTGCCGCTCCAGTATTCTACTGGTTTGGCTGGCTGTGGGGTATATGCTGGCTTTCCTGCTGATTCGCGGCATTCCGGCACTTAACATGGAGCTTATTTTTGCGGACACATCCCCCTGGCAGGCAATCACTGGACAGCGACCCGTCTGGGATGGCTTATTTCCGGCAATTGCAGGCACAGCAACGCTAGTATTTTTGACCATGTTGCTTGCATTTTTCCCCGGTATAGGTTGTGGCATTTTTCTGGCGGAGTTTGCAAAAGGCAAAAGAGCAGACCGAATCCGCCTGGCTATGGATATGCTCGCCGGAACACCGTCCATTGTCATGGGCCTTTTTGGCTTCACCATGATCCTTTTTCTCAGGCGTTTTTTTATGCCCCAGGCGAATACCTGCCTGATCCTTGCCGCCTTGTGTCTTGCGCTTCTTGTCTTGCCAACGCTGGTCACAACCACCTCGGAGGCATTTGCAGCGCTTCCTTCATCCCTAAGGCTTAGCGGTCTTTCCCTAGGCTTTAGCCAATCCAGCGCCGTCTTCCATATCCTCCTGCCAGCCGCAGCCAAAGGACTTGGGGGAGGAATTCTCCTGGCTTTGGCAAGAGCGGCAGAGGATACGGCTGTAATTATGCTCACTGGGGTGGTAGCCAATGCCGGGCTTCCGGCAGGACTTGGTTCAAAATTTGAAGCATTGCCTTTTGCCATTTTTTATATTTCTGCCCAATACCAGGAGCAAGAAGAGCTTACACGCGGTTTTGGAGCGGCGATTATTCTGCTAGTCCTTTCCAGCATACTGTCCGCTGTCGCTTCATGGATTCAGAAACGATTAACTGTGCTGGCCTCCTTATGACTGGAATTGCCGCATCTATTGAGAGGCTATCCGTTTCATTTAATGGACGGCTGATCCTAGACAATATCTATCTTGAAGCGCCCTTGCCAGGAATAACCGTATTGGCTGGCCGTTCTGGCTCAGGCAAAACAACGCTTTTACGCGCCTTGAACCGCCTGAATGAAACTTTTGCAGGCTATGCTGGAAGCGGTAGTGTGCGCCTTGATCTGGGCAATGGCCTTGAAAATATTTATCCTGGAAACGGCAATGTTCGATCCGTTTCTGAAGTCCGCAGGCTTGCAGGCATGGTTTTTCAAACACCCGATGTCCTGCCTGGCGGGGTGCTTGCAAATGTCACGCTGCCTTTGCGCTTTGTTGCAGGCATGAACAGGCTTGAGGCAAAGGATAAAGCCTGCCAGGCAATTAAAGCCACCGGGCTTTGGCAGGAAGTTGAGGACAGGCTGAATATGCCTGCCGCAAGACTTTCCGGCGGCCAGCAGCAAAGGCTTTGCCTGGCGCGCGCCTTAGCGCTAAATCCGGCCATGCTTTTGCTGGATGAGCCAACAGCATCACTGGATGCAACGGCAACAGCAAGCATTGAAGAACTATTATTGCAACTGTCCAAGCAAAAACCGCTTATTCTTGTATCGCACAATCCTAGCCAGTCGCTACGCCTGGCAGATCGCCTTGTGCTGATGGCAAATGGACGGATAAAGTATATCTTCAACAAAGAAATGCCGGATTCTGAGACTCTTGTGCGCTTGCTTGGGGCATGATGTAATGTCCCATATTTAGCGCAAGTTCATAGCCTGGCAGGACTGAACTTCGTTTCAAATCCAAACTGTTAAGCCTGGACTCCACTACCATCAAACTCTGTCTCTCGCTTTTTCCCTGGGTCTGACTTCGCCAGTCCAGGGCGGTATCAAAATGCACACCCTGCTGGATCACGATGGTCATATCACAGCTTTTGCAACTGTCACCGATGCCAGAACCCATGAAAGCTGCATCGCCTGTTCCATTGAACTTCCTAAAGACTACATCGTAGTTTTTGACAAGGGCTTCATCAGTTACCACTGGCATCAAAACCCTGGGAAAGAGACATATTTTTTGTGGCCTGTATCAAACGCAACGCAGCCTATAAACTCCTGGTCGTTGCTTAGTGGACCACAAAACCGGCATCACATCAGACTACATCATTGAGACCGCAAGCCATGGTAAGCGCTTGCAGTTTTGGCGTATCGGTTACCGAGACCTGGAAAGCGGCAAGCACTACGAATTCTTAACCAACCATTTTCAACTGAGTCCTAAAACCATCGCGGAGATTTACAAAGAACGCTGGAAAAACGAGCTTTTCTTCAAGGAAATCAAACAGAATCTGCGTATTAAACGCATTTTTGGCAACTCAGAAAATGGCGTATTCATCCAGGTCAACACTGCACTGACACTATATTTGCACCTGGCGTAACAAAAGTTTTTCAGCCGCATCGAACTTTCAGTTCAACAGCGTCTCCATTTGAGCTAGTCGATCTACTCGGTGAGACATCCCTGGAGGAACTGTTGAATCCAAGACGACTAAGCATTGAAATTTCTCACGATTTAATCCTGTTAGAGATGGAAACTTTGCCGGACAGTAATGGTTTCAAGGTGAACCCGAGTTGGAAAATTGCACAGATGCCGAAAATATTACTGCTGAGTTGGTACTGAAATTTGACCGCAGAGAAAAAGGTGATGGGAAAGGACAGCTTAGGCTGCAAGATATTGCAAAAAGGGTTGTTGAAGATGAGGAATCAGATGGCTTCAAGATTAAAACTTATAATAATGACACCCTGACGGCACAAGAAATCGTGTTGCGAAAAATCGTAAAACTTGAGAAAAACGGCAAAACCGTATTCCACCAAGATGTGTGGCGTTGCATGAGTGACTATTTCAATGAATTACGGGACAAAGGCATCCTGGAGCAGTAGATGTCCTTGGCCAAAGGGCGGATTGCATATTTCTTGTTCTCGGCATTGGCCGGGCTTATTGCCGCAATTTGGGGAGCGCCGCTGATTCATGGAAACAGCGAGGCATCCGGCGTTATTGTTACGGTGTTTTCTGTATTGGCTGGCTTTCTTGTAGGTCTAATCTCTCTAACAGGCGATCCCACCCCGGTTGCCGCCCGTTGAAGCTGGCGGTTTATGGAGCTTTACCGGGATGGCGTATCACGGCGGCTTGCCCGTAACCGCTGGCTGTTCGTGCTTTATTTGCTTGTACTGACGCTTATATTTGTGGCTTCGTTAATTAAGTCCGTTGCATGTACTATGCCGCATTTTGAGGCGGCGCTGCTTTTGGTGGAGCGTATTTATCTGGGCCTGGCAGTGCTGGCTTTTCTGCTTGCTTTCCGCTTGCCCTGGACTCTGACACGCATACAGCTTGAACGCTATGACATTGCCTTGGAGCAACAACGAAAAAACAGCAGCATAAACTCTTAACCCTCTAAAAACCATTTTCGTGCCGCCGCGAATATGGTTAGCCCCCTAATTTTTCACTTTCGTTAAAAGACGTTTCCCAAGGGCCACCTTATGGTGGCCCTGTTCGTTGCCATAATGGCTTAACGCAAACAAGGAAACGTCCATGCGCCTGCTTAAAAAAATCCTTGCGGCTTTGCGGCCTTTCTATGATTTCCGCGCCCTGCTCCTGCTGGCAATCTGCCTTGGAATTGGCGCATTAACCGATCCGGCGGCAACTCTGGGAATCGCTGGCTATCTTGCCTGGGTTATCGGCATGGCCGGGGCGGCGCTTGTCCTGCAAAAGGCTCTTATGCCTTATCTGAGTACAAGCCAGCACATACGATCAGCCCTTGAAGAAAAAAACTTAGCCGCCGCCGTTGTGGTGCTTGCGCGGGTTATCCTGCTCCTGGGCATCCTTTTGGCGCTGATGGCCTGGGGCAAATAATGAAAACCCTCCTGATCTGGATTTTTCTCTCTTGTATAGCCTGGGAACTTTGGGAGGAGCATAGATGAGCCTGATCGACTTGTGCGCCCTTGTGTGTGTGCTGCTCTTTTGGGTCTGGATGGCCCGCTAATGGGCGCCGCCTTTCTGGCCTTGCCGCTGCTGGCTCAGCTTTATCTCCCCATGCTTTGGCAGGAGCATCTTGCGCATAGCCCTGATTTTTACGATCCCGCTATTTATGCGGGCCAGGTTGAGCAAGAGACCTGCTACGGGCTTAAAGACCGCCGCTGCTGGAATCCCAGGACGGAACTCAGGACAAGCCGCGAATACGGCTTTGGCCTTGGGCAAATAACCATTGCCTATGACAGCAAAGGCCGCGAGCGTTTCAATAACTTCCAGGATGTGAAAAAGCTCCACAAAAGCCTCAAGGACTGGCAATGGACTAACCGTTATGAGCCGCGCTTCCAGCTTAGGGCGCTGATTCTAAAGGATCGCGCTTGCTGGAACGCCCTTAACGGCTGTGAAGATGCGGAAAGCCGGGCGGCTATGATGCTGGCGGCCTATAATGGCGGCCTTGGCGGCGTATTGCAGGATCGCGCCCTTTGCGGTCGCGTTTCTGGCTGCTTACAGGGGCGCTGGTTTGGTCATGTTGAGTTGCATAGCCGCAAAAGCCGTAAAGGCATGGGCAAAGCCTATGCTGATAAATCTCCCTATGCCATAAACCGCGCCTATGTGCGCAATATTTTGACTGAGCGGCGCAAACGCTACCAGGGCGCCATAGCTGAACTGGCATCGTTGCTGTCTATGCCCGTAAGACTCGAAGACTCGTCAACGGGCACGGCTACGCCGCCTTCGGTAGCAAACGCCACGGAGACTGGCAAATGAATGAAAAGAAGCAGCAGATTTTTACTTGCCTTGCCCAGTGCCTTGGCAATGGCAACCTGAAAGCCGGAACAGCCCTGGCTTATGCCCTGATGGCCCGAATGAACAAGGCCAGGGCCAAGCATAGGGTTTTTGCCGCGGGAGCGGCCCATGCCCTTGGCGCTGTTGGCTCAGAATATGCTGAATTTGAACACGCAGTTCTGAAAGAAACGCCGGATCGGCAAAGGGATGAGGCCCTTGATCTGGCAGTAACCGCCTTGCGTTTTCTCAATGGTGAACACCTTGAGGCAAGTACAGAGGGTTCGGACAAATGACAGAGAAAAAAGAGCCAGGCTGGACACGCACGGCGCAAGTCTTTGGCAATGGCGATTTCAGGCGCGGCAAGATGCTGGTCGTTGCGCTGGCAAGGCGTCTGGACGAGACGCGGCATAGGCTTCCGGCCTTTGCCAGAGATAGCCGCGAGGCCCTTGGCTATATTGACGCGGGAATGGACGGCCTTTTGCACACTGTAAGATATGAGAGCGAGGAGCGGCAAATGGACGCGGCCCTTGAGCTTGCGACAAGCCTTATGCGCTTTCTCAACCGTGAACACTTGCCGCTGGGCAAGCCCCGCGCACACAAAAGCAAGGACGCCAAAAAATGAACATTAACCTGCTTTTGCCCCTTGGAGTTTGCCTTGCCGTTGTCCTTTGCGCTCAGCAAAT
>QLIP01014035.1_pt1 | contig 24591 bp, 24 predicted proteins | sample 1769771 | NCBI WGS metagenome assembly QLIP01 (sample SAMN09428762, study PRJNA476227) | Gut metagenome, whole genome shotgun sequencing project. | isolation source: cecum | host: Rhizomys sinensis | place: China: Jinsha town of Minqing, Fujian Province | collected 2013-09-23 | reverse complement strand
ATCTTATCGCGCACTATTTCGGGAGGAGCATTCATGGGGAAAAGCAAAGAACCTTATATAGGGAGTTTCTATAAATTATATAACCTATATAACTTACATAAAGTTCTTGGCGCGGAGCACTTAGTAAGTGATCAGCGAGGTCACTTCGGCATCGGCGGGCAACTTAGCGCGACCCTCCAGAGCGGAGATTTCGATGATGAAGTTGACGTAGATCTTCTTGGGGTTCATAGACTTCACCAGCTCGTAGGCGGCAGCCATGGTGCCACCAGTGGCGAGCACATCGTCGTGGAGCACCACGATATCGTCGGGACCGATAGCGTCGGCGTGCAGCTCGATGGTGTCCTTGCCATACTCCTTATCGTAGGAGATAGAGATGGTGTCGGCAGGCAGTTTGCCGGGCTTGCGAGCAGGCACAAAACCAGCGCCCAACTCAAAGGCGAGGATAGAACCGCCGATGAAACCACGCGATTCGATACCAACCACCTTGGTTACGCCCTTATCGCGATAGAGTTGACCGAGGTCCCAGCCAATAATGTGGAGAGCACGAGGATCCTTAAACACGGTGGTGAGATCCTTGAACACGATACCCTTTTGAGGGAAGTCCAGCACGTCGCGGACACGCTTCTTAATGTATTCCATTTACAGATATTTTGAGTTTTTATTGAAATTGTTCCACGTGAAACATAGATTTTTATTTGTTCAGCATCAACAGCAGTATGTTGATGTCGGCGGGGGAGACGCCGGGGATACGTGAGGCTTGACCCACGGTGTCGGGCTGTTGGCTCTGGAGTTTTTGACGAGCCTCGGTGCTAAGCGCGTGAATAGATGCGTAGTCGAGTTTGCCAGCCAGAGTCACATGGTCGAGTTGGGTCATTCGTTCAGCCAGGGCGCGTTCGCGTTCGATATATCCTGCATATTTGAGGCGGATTTCGGTGGCTTGCACCACTTCGGGGGAGTATTGAGCCACTTCGGGCACCAGTGTGGCGAGCATCGAAAGCTCCATGCCTGGGCGGAGGAGTATGTCGGCGGCGCGTGTGCCCTGCGTGGTGGGGGCAGATGAAATGGCCTCGAGCAGGGGGTTGACAGCCTCTGCGCGGAGCGATGTGGCGCGGAGAGTTTGGGTCAATTGCTCAATTTGAGTCTCTTTGGTGCGCAGAATATGCAGGCGCTCGTCGGTTGCGAGACCGTAGGCGTGGCCTATGGGGGTGAGGCGCGAATCGGCATCGTCCTGACGCAGAAGTATGCGATATTCGGCGCGGGAGGTGAACATACGGTAGGGTTCGTCGACGCCCTTGGTCACGAGGTCGTCGATCAGCACACCGATATAGGCCTGATCGCGTCCGAGGGTGAGTTGGTCGGTGCCGCGAGCGTGGGCCGAGGCGTTCAGGCCAGCCATTAAGCCTTGTCCGGCGGCTTCTTCGTAGCCAGTGGTGCCATTTATCTGGCCAGCCATAAAGAGGCCTGAAATGAGGCGCGTTTCGAGCGTGTGGCGCAGTTGGGTGGGCGGGAAGAAGTCGTATTCGATGGCGTAGCCAGGGCGGATTATCTGGGCGTGTTCAAGGCCCGGAATGGTGGCCAAGGCGCGGCGTTGCACGTCGAATGGGAGCGAGGAGGAGAAACCGTTGAGGTAGTATTCGGTAGTGGTGACACCTTCGGGTTCAAGGAAAAGATGGTGTTCGTCCTTGTCGGCAAAGGTGACAATTTTAGTTTCGATTGAGGGGCAGTAGCGCGGGCCAATGCTCTGGATTTGACCGTTATAGAGGGGAGAATCGGGCAATCCTTCGCGCAGTATGCGGTGCGTTTCGGGGTTGGTTCGGGTGCTCCAGCAGGGGAGTTGAGCGAGTTTGGGCATACCGTCCTCGGGGAGGTAGGAGAATTTGCCGCCTTCGGCATCGCCTGGCTGACAGGTGCAGCGCGAGAAGTCGATGGAGCGGGCGTCAATGCGCACGGGGGTGCCCGTTTTCATGCGGTCGGTGGCCATGCCGAGGTCACGCAGCTGCTCGGTAATACCATAGCTAATCGGTTCGGCCACTCGTCCGCCAGGAATTTGCACGCGCCCCACGTGCATCAGACCGTTGAGGAAGGTGCCAGCAGTAATCACTACGGCTTTGGCGGTGAAGGTGACACCCCAGCCAGTGACTACGCCCCCCACCCTACCCCGCTCAATGATGAGCGAGCGCACGGTGTCTTGCCACATTTCGAGGTTGGGCGTTTGCTCCAGTTCGCGCCTCCAACTCAGGGAGAATACCATGCGGTCGGCCTGCGAACGAGGGCTCCACATGGCAGGGCCTTTGCTGCGATTGAGCATGCGAAATTGGATTGAGGAGGCATCGGTAATCAAACCCATGGCACCGCCAAGAGCATCTATCTCACGGACTATCTGGCCTTTAGCTATACCGCCAACGGCTGGATTGCAACTCATTTGCGCAATCTTGTTGAGGTCCATGGTGATGAGCAGGGTGTGGGCACCGGTGCGAGCACTGGCGCGCGCGGCTTCGCAACCGGCGTGGCCAGCTCCTACTACTATTACGTCGAAGTCAAATTTCATATCATTTGTGCAAGTAGGCGCAAAGCCTCGTTTTCATGTTGTTCCATCACTTCGCGCTCGCCGGGGAGCTTGTCGTTGATGCCGCAAAGGTGGAGCAGGCCGTGAGCAATCACGCGATGAAGTTCGAGCAAGGGGTCTTGGTTGAATTGCTCGGCGTTGGTGGCCACGGTGTCGAGGGAGATGTAGATGTCGCCGCTGACCATCTTGCGCTTCGAGTAGTCGAAGGTGATGATGTCGGTGAAATAGTCGTGTTGAAGAAATTCGCGGTTCACTTGGAGTATACCCTCATCATCGGTGAAGATATAGGTGAGTGTACCGACAATTTTGCCGTGTGCCTGGGCCACAGCCTCGAGCCAAGCCTCCACAGTGGGCTTATCCACTACTTCTGGGAACTCGACATTTTTAGTTAACCAATTGATAGTCATTGAATTACGTGGTGTACACTAAATTAAGTGCACTCCAAATTTACGAAAATTTTTTCAGACAAAAAAATCAAACAAAAAAAATCGCCTCAAAACCCTGAAAATCACTCTCTTACAAAAAATAACCCTCTCCGAGAGTGCGCTCAACGCCCCACCCTCGCTCCCTCGCCCACAAAAATCCCCCTCTCCGCCCCCCAAAACCGCACATTCCGCCAAAAAACTTAGCACCGAAATTTGTGAGAAATTCCAGTGCCAAAAAAATGTTAAAATGAGAATCCAATTAAAGGGTCAGTCGGTGGGTGGAGGCTATGGCTGAAATGAGGTTGGCTGAAATAAGGTTCTCGCGGGCTATGGTCGGCCAGGCAGCAACAATGTCGGTTGTCTCGGTAATTATGGCGTTGGCTACGTGCGGGTCTATTTCGGCAGTGGCAGCCAAGGCAAGTAAATCTTGACGCACAAAATTGTCGCGCTTAAGATTTATCGACATCTGATGTTGGTTGGTCCACTCGCCAGCGGGATTATAAGCCCACGCCACATCGTAGGCTGGGGATAGATACCACTGACCATTTTCACGCATCAAGAATGAGATATTCTTAGTGTGGTCGTCCTGATTACGTGCAATAACGTTGAACACTGCTCGACGATAGAGTTGCTCAATTTCGGAATAGGAGAGTTTCAGGCGACGCATTACCATTAACGCCTGTTCATAGGAGGTAAGTCCAGCCGCCTGATAGTCGTAGTGTGCCATACCGCAGAGGGTTTGCATATGCACTTTACGGGCGTTGCCAATACGGTCAAAACGCTTGGTGAGGAAGTGAGCACGATTGTTTTCTGTAAGCAAGCGGCACTCTGTCATATTTATCCCGGCGGCTTTTGCCATCAAGTGGTAGCAGTATTCCACGCGCCCATACTCACTGGGATCGCCAAGTTCGCCCTGCGATACCCCATCGAGCTTTATCAGCCAATGCTCAAAACCCTCGGGGGCATTAATTTGACCCGACACAACCTCACCAGTTGCATCGTTCATAGCGATTACGGCTTTAGCGCGTTGGCCTCCAGCGGAGGTGCCTACGCGTATAATGTTGAGCATAGCCCGTTTGGCATCATCGCGCAAGTCGGTATGTAAATGCTGCTTTTGGTTGAGAGCCGCAGTTGCCGTTCTTACCAGTTCATCTATTTCTATAGCCGTTGTTTGCTCCAATATAGAATCCTGAGCGGGACGAAATTCCAGTGCACCCATACTTCTATTGCCCTGATAGCAAAGACGTTCCACGGGGTTAGCATCGCCTTCAACTCGGCCACTCAGCGCAAGCCATTGATTGAGCAGAGCTTTACCATAAGCATCGGGTAGAGCATCTGCAAGCAAACCAGGAAGTCCGAGGAATGTATCGTTACGCAGTGAAGGGAACTCATACACAACACCCTTGCGCAGGGGCATTTGTATGGGCGAAAGTTCCAGACCTTCATTAACAAATTTAGCATCGTATTCAAACGATGCAACACCACTGGTGGGATTCCAACTGACATATCCCACCAATTTATTCCAGATGTGTATTTCGGCTAATGTTACCATAAGAGAGGAGGGGTTTTGGAGGCGCGTTGTTTCTTTTTGGTTTGCTTGAGGAGCTTGGCAAGGAGGACTGGGCTAATGGGATCCTCGGTGAAGAACTGTTCGAGCATTTCGAGGGAGTGGAGCATACGCAGGACTCGAATGAGATTGGATAAGTTGCACGACTCGCCCCGCTCAATCTTTTGCACCACAGAGAGCGAGATATTGGCGTCCTGGGCCAACTTTGCCTGCGTGATGTCCATATTGAGGCGAATTTTGCGTATTTTCGCCCCTATGGCCTTTAAAATAGCCCGATCGGTTGAAGCATAGATGTCGGTCATAACAGTTGTTTTTATAATTATTACGGTGCAAAGTTAGTAATAATATTTGAAAAAACAAATATTACGGAGGGGAAAATTAGAGGGGGTTGAGGTAGTGGAGGGTTTGGGTGGCGCGGGTGGTGGCGGTGTAGAGCCAGCGGTGGAAGTCGAGGGTGGTGAGCGACTCGGGTTTGATGCCTCCGAGGTCGACCACTACGTTGGCCCATTGTCCGCCTTGAGCCTTGTGGCAGGTGATGGCGTAGGCGTATTTCACTTGCAGGGCTTGGTAGTAGGGGTTGGTGCGCATGGTGCGCAGGCGGTAGCCGCGTGGGGTGATGTCGGAGAAGAGTTCGGGGTCGTTATAGACGGCCTCAAACAGCTCCTGCTGGCGTGCTTGGGTGAGGGCGGGTGAGTCGGACGTGAGGCACTCCAGGAGGATTTTGCAGTCGAGGGATACCTCGCGATAGGGAAATTCGAGAGCCACGTCGGCAAAGCGGAAACCATAGCGGTCCTCAATGCCATAGATGCGTGTGACGCGCGCCGTGTCGCCGTTGGCTATGAAATCCATCTCACGCTGTTTTGAGGCCCAGTGATAGTTGTTTTTGACCACCAAGAGGAGGTCAGCGGCGGATAGGAGTTCGGTGCGGTCGAGGATTTGGTTGCGTATGGCTATATTAAATTGGGTGGCGCGCCAGTTGGTGCGGGTGACGATGATGGTTTCGTCGATGCCGTTGGTGGCATAGAGCGAGGAGAGGAGTTCGGGGAGTTCCTCGCCCGAGGCGGTGTAAACGTCGGGGAGGTCGTAGTTGAGTTGCGGCTTGGGAATGGGCTGGAGGCGCATTTGTTTGCGCAGCTCGGTGGCGTTGTAGAGGATGCCAGAGGTGTTGGCTTGGCGCACGGTGTGGGTGAGCTGCACACGCGACACACGCAGGCCGAAGTCGCGCAGCGTGTCGGGATTGAGGGCTGGCGAATTGTCGCACCCGATGGGTGGGAGCTGAGCGGTGTCGCCCACTAAAATCATGCGGCAGTCGTGGCCTGAGTAGACGTAGTGAATTAGGTCGGAGAGGAGGTCGGCAGGGGAGTCCATGCCTATCATGGAGGCCTCGTCGACTATGAAAAAAGTGTGTTGGTGGGGGTTGTCCATCACCGCCTCAAAGGGTTTGCCTTGGGCTGGGGGATAGTATATTTTGCGGTGAATGGTGGTGGCTGGGAAGTGGGAATAGTTGGCAAACACCTTGGCGGCGCGGCCAGTGGGGGCGAGGAGCACGGTGTTGATGTCGATGGCGAAGAGGGCTTTGACCAGAGCGGCCACGAGGGTGGTTTTGCCCGTGCCGGCATATCCGCAGAGCATAAACACGGAGTCGGAGGCGGCATCGGCTCGGCAAAAGCGAGCTAATGCGCCAATCGTGGCCAGTTGCTGCTCGGTGGGCTCGTAAGGGAGCTGGCTCACTATGGAGTCGGCAAATTCGCCTATGGTCATTAGTGGGGGGAGGGAAATGAATTAGGGTGAGCCGCTTGACCCACCCTAATTGTGATTATTTGAGCGACCATTCGGCGCCGTCCTTGGTGTCCTTGATGTTGAAACCAATTTCGGCCAGGCGGTTGCGAATGAGGTCGGAGGTGGCCCAGTCCTTTTTGGCTTTGGACTCAGCTCGGATTTCGAGCAGGAGGTCCATGGCGCGTTCGTAGGGGGTAAGGTCGGCCTCGGAGGATGATGAGCCGTCGACTATGCCGAGAATGTCGAAGAGATACTCGCGGAAGAGTCGGGTCATAAGGTCAATATCCTCCTGCGTGGCTTGCGCCGAGCCGTCGTTGACGGAGTTAATCATGCGGCAAAGGTCGAAGAGGTGACCAATCACCACGGGGGTGTTGAGGTCGTCGTCCATCGCCTCCTGGAGCTTGCTCTCGATTGAGGAGAGGTCGAGCGTGGAGGTGGCAGAGGGCTTGAGCGACTGGAGGCGTTTCCAGCCTTCCAACATTCGGGTCATGGCTTTTTCGGCTGCTTGGAGGGCATCGTTCGAGAAATCGACGGTAGAGCGATAATGAGCCATGAGAATGAAGAAGCGGATGGTCATCGGCGAGTAAGGCTGCTGGAGGAGGGGATGCGAGCCGTTGAAGAACTCATCGAGGGTGATGAAGTTGCCATAGGACTTGCCCATCTTGCGACCGTCGATGGTAATCATATTATTGTGCATCCAGTAGCGCACAGCGTCGTGGCCGTTGTGGGCTACGCTTTGTGCTATTTCACACTCGTGGTGGGGGAATAGGAGGTCCATTCCGCCGCCGTGAATATCGAATGTTTCGCCGAGGTATTTTTCGCCCATGGTTGAGCACTCGAGGTGCCAGCCGGGGAAACCTTCGCTCCAGGGTGAGGGCCAGTGCATAAGGTGTTCGGGCGCGGCCTTTTTCCAGAGGGCGAAGTCGGCGGGGTGACGTTTTTCCGACTGACCATCGAGGGCGCGGGTGTTGGAAATCAGCTCGTCGATGTTGCGGCCTGAGAGTTTGCCGTAGGGGTGTTCGGCGTTGTACTTGGGCACGTCGAAGTAGACGGAGCCTTCCGACACGTAGGCGTAGCCAGCGTCGAGGATTTTCTGCACGTAATTGATTTGCTCAATGATGTGGCCAGAGGCGTGAGGCTCAATTGAGGGGGGGAGCACATTGAGGCGATCCATGGCCTTGTGGTAGCGGTTGAGGTAGTATTGCACCACTTCCATCGGTTCGAGTTGGTCAAGGCGGGCCTTCATGGCAATCTTGTCCTCGCCTTCGTCGGCATCGCCCACGAGGTGGCCCACGTCGGTGATGTTGCGCACGTAGCGCACTTTATAGCCGAGGTGGTTGAGGTAGCGGTAGAGAATGTCGAAGGTGATGGCGGGACGGGCGTGTCCGAGGTGGCCATCGCCATAGACTGTGGGACCGCATACGTACAAGCCCACGCGCTCGGGGTGGAGGGGTGTGAAGGCCTCCTTACGGCGCGTCAGCGAGTTGTATATTTGCAGGGAGTGCTGTTTCATTAGGCGTTGAAGGGGTTGGGTATGCCGCCATTGTTTTTGGGTTGGCGGGGTTTGATTTCGCCGAAGGTAGCTTCGTAGCGTTGCACGTTTTCGTGGAGTGCGGCGAGGAGCTGCTTAGCATTTTCGGGGGTCATGATTACGCGGGTTTGCACGCGGGCGGGGTTCATGTTGGGGGCCACGGTGATGAAGTCCATGAAGAATTCGTTGGGACCGTGGGCAATCATAGCGAGGTTGCAGTAGTTGCCTTTAGCAACTTCGGGGGAGAGTTCGATTTTGATTTCCTGTTGGGGTTGGTTGTTGTTAGCCATAGTGCTTTATATTATTTTGTGAATATTAGCGGGGTTGATTGGGGAATGTTGATGGTGAGTGAGGAGGTGGTAGGGAGGTTCCAGAGTGGGGCACACTGGAATGAGAGGTAGGTTTCGCGCTGGTAGGCGTCGGGGGATAGGGGATTATCCTGGTTGAGGTAGAGGGATAGTTGAGAGGTGGTGGCGGAGGTATATTGCAGGGCAATGGTGACGGGGTTGGAGTTGAGCTTGGCGGCCACACGCATATTAATATAGGAGCCAGAGCGCCAGGCGGTGATTACACGCACGGGGATGGGCGAGGGGTTGATTTTGTCCACTTGCTTGATTACTCCGCCGGGGCAGTTGGTGGCCGACTTGAGGGTGACGGCCTCGGAGGCGAGGGGGTCGGAGCATACGTAGGAGAGGAGCAGGCGTTGACCTGGTTTGACAGCCGTGGGGGGTGTCCAGTCGGCTGTGAGGTTGATGATGGGGTCGTCGTTGGCTGGCTGAAAAGCGAAGTGAGATTTGCCTTGCTCGGAGCTGACGAAGGTGACCAAATTAAAGGTCACGGGAGTATAGCCCTGGGGTTCGGAGTCAGAGCAAGCCGCTAAGCATAGGGCAGCTAAGGGGGCTAATAGGGCAAATTTCATAGTGCAAATTTAGGAAAAAAATCTGAAAAACTAAAATTAAGGCGGTTCTATAAATTGACCGCCTAAAGGCTGATGAGCTACTTTTGGTTAAAAAATGGCATTTTTTTACTCATATAAATTTATAGAACCTCCCTTAAAAATGATGTTGAAAAGGTGTTGATAACTATGTCAACAAGCGGTTAATAAGGGGGTTTAGAGTGTTGAAAACCTTAGAGGCGAAAAATAATGTTGACAACAATTAACAAAAAAGGGGCGTTTTTTTTACATTCATCTCAAAACTTTTTATTAACTTTGCAAGTTGTAAACAGTATGTTGATAACTATAATTTCGTGCTGAAAATAAGGAATTTGAGGTGTTGATAACTATGTCAACAAGTGTTGATAAAGTTCAATAACCCACTTTTGCAAGAGTTGGTACGAAAAGTTATCAAGGTTATCAACAGCCTTTATTCTTATTTTAAAATTTTTTTATAAAAAACTTATTAAAGAAAAAAAATGGAAAGGGAGGAGCTCTTAGCTAAGATAGCTCGATTGAAGGAGGAGCGTCAGGCCGTGATACTCGCGCATTATTATGCGCGACCTGAATTGCAGGACCTGGCCGACTTCATCGGCGACTCGCTGGCGCTGGCTCAGCAAGCGGCCAAATTGGAAAACCCCGTGATTGTGATGTGTGGAGTGTATTTCATGGCCGAAACGTGCAAAATTCTTTGCCCCAACAAGACGGTGCTTATTCCCGACGCCTCGGCCGGTTGCTCGCTGGCCGACTCCTGCCCGGCCGCCGACTTTGCCGAGTTTATTGCCGCCCACCCTGGCCATAAGGTGGTGAGCTACGTCAATACTTCGGCCGAGGTGAAGGCGCTGAGCGATGTGCTGGTGACCAGCTCAAATGCCCGCCGCATTTGCGAATCTTTTGCGCCCGATGAAAAACTGATTTTTGGTCCTGACCGCAATTTAGGAAATTATATCAACTCGGTGACTGGTCGCCAAATGGTGCTTTGGCAAGGTGCTTGCCATGTGCACGAGGAGTTTTCGGCCACTAAGTTGGCCCAGCTCAAGGAGGAACACCCCCAGGCTAAGGTGCTGGTGCACCCCGAGTGCAAGAAACCGCTCCAACTGATGGCCGACGTAGTGGGAAGCACCGCAGCACTGCTCCGTGCAGCTGCCGAAGCCCCCGATGGCTCGGAATTTATTGTGTGCACTGAGAGCGGCATACTGCATGAGATGAAGAAACTCTGCCCGGGCAAGACCTTCATTCCCGCTCCGCCCGAGGATAGCACCTGCGCCTGCAATGAGTGCTCCTACATGAAACTCAATACGCTCGAAAAACTCGCCAACTGCCTCGAACAAATGTCACCCGCAGTGGAAGTGGACCCCACAGTGGCCGCCAAAGCCCTGGTGCCAATTAAGCGTATGCTCGAACTAAGCTAATAATACCCCATTAATACCTACTAATATGGATAAATATCATCAAGTGGTGGCCGACTCAAAGGTGACCGTTAACGACGACGAAGTGAAGGATGCAGTGGAGAAAATCCTCAGCGAGCACCTTCAAGAAAATATGAACCAAGAGGTGTATAAAACCATCCTCAACAGCATCGACCTCACCACCCTCACGGCTATGGACTCGCCCCAGTCGGTGGCTCAATTCACCGAGCGCGTCAACGCCTTCGATGAGGAGTATCCCAACCTCCCCAACGTGGCTGCTATCTGCGTCTACCCCGTGTTTGTGCCCGTGGTGCGCACCGTGCTCGACGTGAGCAAGGTGGACGTGGCTGCCGTGAGCGGCGGTTTTCCTGCCTCGCAAACCTTCAACGAGGTGAAAGTGGCCGAAACCGCTATGGCTGTGGCTTCGGGCGCCGATGAAATTGACATCGTATTCCCTGTGGGTCACTACCTCGACGGCGACTTTGAAGAAGTGGTGGACCAAATCACCGAACTCAAAGAAGTCTGCCGCGACTCTCGCCTCAAAGTAATTCTCGAAACTGGAGCACTCAAGAGTGCCGAAAAAATCAAGGAAGCCTCCGTACTCTCGCTCTACTCGGGTGCCGACTTCCTCAAAACCTCCACTGGCAAGGAATATCCCGGTGCATCGCTCGAAGCCGCCTACGTGATGGCTCAGTGCATCAAGGAATATCACGAAAAGACTGGCAACATGGTGGGCTTCAAGGCCTCAGGTGGCGTGCGCACCACGGAGGAAGCTGTGAAGTACTACACCATCATTAAGGAAGTGCTCGGTGAGGCCTGGACCACCAACGAGTACTTCCGCATTGGTGCCTCCTCGCTGGCTAATGCCGTGCTGGGCGACATCTTAGGCTCTCCCATTAAATTTTTCTAACCATAATATATGGACACGAAGTATTGGATCATAGTGGACGGGAAACCTACGGGTCCCTTCACGGCCGAAGACTTGCGCATGCGTCGCGACTTCACGGCAGAACTGCCCGTATGGACCAACTCCCTACCCGACTGGACCACGGCCGGCTCCGTGCCCGAACTGGCGGCACTCCTCACGGACGAAGAAGAGGAGCCAGCCGAGGAAGTGGCCGACTATATCGAAGTGACCGAAGAAGCCGCCCCGCAGCCTCAGCCGGCTCAATCGGCCTGGGTGAATACTGCCTCCATTCGCCGCCCCGAGTACAAACCAGACAACTATCTGGGTTGGAACGTGGCCATGACGCTCTGCTGCTGCATGCCTATGGGCGTGATTGGTATCTTTTACAGCGCCAAGGTCAACAGCCGCTGGCAGCAAGGCGACAAAGAAGGTGCCGCCAAGGCCTCGGAAAAGGCCGCTTGGTGTCTGATACTCTCGTTTGTGCTCGGTTTGGTGGGCGTGCCCTTCCAGATGCTCTACACCTTGATGCAATGAAGATAATTATCGACGGCTTCAAAATTCGCGCCCGCCATGGCGTGATGGCTCAGGAACGGGTTGTGGGTCAGGACTTTGAGGTGAGCCTATGGTTCAACCTCAAGGAATATGACGGTAGCGACCGTCTCGAAGCCACGGTGAACTATGCCGAGGTGGTGAGCGTTATAGAAGAAGTGATGGCCGAACCCTCGGCTCTCATTGAGCACGCCGTGACCCGCATAGCCTTAGCCCTGCGCCAAAAGTTTCCCGCCATAGGCGAGGGCGAAGTGCGCCTGCGCAAACTCTGTCCGCCGCTTGGTCGCCAACTGAGCGTGGCCGCCGAAACCTCCATTTAATAAACATAACCAAATAGAATAACGAAACAAGTATGGATAAATTGAGCTATGCCCTCGGTCTGTCGATGGGCAACAATTTCAAAAGCTCCGGCATTGAGAAGCTGGAAGTGACCGACTTCGCCGATGGCGTGGCCGCAGTGTTTAACGGCGCTGAACTCAAAATGAGCTACGACGAAGCCAAGGAAGTAATTCGCGCCTACTTCACCGCCATGGAGCAAGAAATGCAAGCCAAGGCTGCTGAAGCCGCTGCTGGCAACGAAAAACTCGGCCAAGCCTACCTCGAAGAAAATGGCAAACGCGCCGAAGTAGTCACCACCCCCTCTGGTCTGCAATACGAAGTGATCGAAGAAGGTACTGGCAAGCAACCCGCTGCTGGCGACACCGTGAAAGTACACTACACTGGCAAACTGATCGACGGCACCGTATTCGACAGCTCTGTTGAGCGCGGCGAACCCGCCACCTTCGGTGTGACCCAAGTAATCCCTGGCTGGGTTGAAGCCCTCCAAATGATGAAAGAAGGCGCAAAATGGCGTCTGCACATACCCTCGGCTCTCGCCTACGGTCCCCAAGGTGCAGGTGGCATTATTGGCCCCAACTCCACACTTATTTTCGATGTGGAATTGCTTGAAGTAGTAAGCAAATGAACAAACTGACCCTAATGCTTGGAGCAGGCGTCATACTTTTGGCGTCCTGCTCCAAGTCTGCATCGGAATATAGCCTTGAAGGGGTGATGAATATGCAGCTCAGTGATGCCCAAACGCTCTCCGACTCCGTGGCCGCCATCGATGGCACCTTCATTTCGAGCTACTACATGTATAACCTCCAAGGCTCCCCCACCCCACACGCCTGGGATAAAGAGCAACTCGAGGCCGGCATCAAATATGTGCTTGAGCAAGACACCACCAACCTCAGCTACCTCCAAGGTATTCAGATAGGAATGCAGCTGCTTGATGCCTGGCGCGAAAGTTCGGCCAATGTGGAAGTGCCCAAGGAACGCCTCCTGCACGCTATTCACGCTGTGATGAGTTTGGATTCCATCGACTCCGAGCAGCTGATGCAAGTGCGCCAGCAATTTTTCGCCATCAACGACAAAGCTGCTGAGCAACACAAATATCAAATGGAAGCGCAGTATATCAACACTCGCGAAGGCAAGGAAAACATTATGCTGGCTGACTGCGTAGCCGCCGAATGGAAAGAGAAACCAGGCATCACCACCGACCGCCGCGCCCCCAACGTGCTCAAACAGAGCATCAGCAAGGCAGGCCGAGGCGGCGCCATATTCGACGACATGAAAGTGACCTACAGCTACGAAATTACGCGCCTCAACGGCGAACCATTCGACGCTGGCAGCCAAATCACCTCCTACGCAGGCCAAGCCAAAAATCCGATTTTGCGCACCGTCCTACCGCTGACCGAATTTGGCGAAGAAGCCACCTACTACGTCCCCTACGACTACGCCTACGGAGCCGCCGGCGACCCCAAAGTGGGTGCCCAACCCTGCGAAAGCTTCCTCGTCCACCTAAAAGTAGCCAACTAAAATTCCCCAAAACTCATTTTTAAATGCTATTTTCGTAATTTTCATACGAAAATAGCATTTAAAATTTGCCAAATCCAAATTTTAAAGTCCAAAACCAACAATAAAAAACTTGCTAATTCGAAAATATATTACTAAATTTGCGCTTTAAGCCTGGCAACATAATTCTATAGGCCGACAACAAATGAATAACGAAAATCATAATATCGAATATAAACGCATCTGGAAAACGCCATCGTTCATCGTGACTATCAAGGCTCTTGGACTCAGATGAGTATTTACAGCGACCACATACGCCTGTGGAATGCCGGAATTTTGCCCGATGATCTCACAATTGAGAAACTGATGGGCAAACACACTTCCGAGCCGCGCAATCCGAAGATGGCCGAAGCCTTCTATCGTGCTGGGTTTATCGAAGTATGGGGGCGAGGTATCGAAAAGATTATCAGCGGTTTTAATTCCGAAGGTCTATCCGTCCCCACCATCGAAATAGAGCAAAGAGGTGTGACGGTAACAATTTTACGTGAAAAGTTCCAAGCCGTGATCTTGGGCGGCACTACAGATGTTGAGCAATTCAAGATCAAGCAGGAAGGTTTAGAGAAAACCGACCAGAAAACCTTAATTATTGAATTACTTAAGCATGATCCAAGAATTAACCGTGCTGATTTAGCTTTAAAACTGGGTATTCACGAGAGCAGCGTAAAACGCAGACTTGAAGCTCTTGTGTTAGATGGCAAAATCCGTCGCGTTGGTCCAGACAAAGGTGGCCATTGGGATGTCATTGATAATTGAAAGTATCCAGCCAAATAGCGCCATATTGCCAGCTTTACGTAGTAAACTATGAGAAACTTGAGTAAGTTATATAATTTGGATAATTTTTTGTGGGATTTGGATAATTGGGAAAAAAGTTTTAACTTTGCGAATTATTTGCTACCATGATTGACTTTACTCCGTTAGGGAAACCTTACCTGAATGGCCGAAGTCGGGCACTGCATCGGGCAGCTGACGACTTGGAGCAGACACAGCGACACCAGTTGGCGTTGCTGCTTGATTGCGCACGCCATGCGGAGATTGGTCGAAAGTATGACTTCGGTAGCATCTGGACCGCGGAGGAGTATGCCGAGCGAGTGCCACAGCACAACTACGAGGCAATACGCGCCGACGTGATGCGCATGGTGCGCGGCGAGAAAAATATTCTCTGGCCCGGCCTCTGCACGCGTTTTGCCCAAAGTTCTGGCACCTCCGATGGCCGCTCGAAGTTTATCCCCGTCACGGCCGACTCCCTGCGCCTCAACCACCTCAAGGGGGGAATGACCACCGTGGCCGAATATATGCGCCTCTACCCTCAGACTCACCTCTTTGGTGGCAAGTCGCTGATACTTGGCGGCAGTTTTGCTAACAGTCTCACCGAGCCGGTGGGTCTGGGAGTGAAAGTGGGCGACCTATCGGCCAACCTGATTGACAGTATGAGTTGGGTCAGCTCCCAATTCCGTGTGCCAAGCAAGCCAGTGGCCCTGATGAGCGACTGGACCGAGAAACTGCCTGCCTTGGTGCGCGGCTCGCTCCACGAAGATGTGCGCTCCATTTCGGGTGTCCCCTCCTGGATGTATACCTTCCTGCGCGAAGTGGTTAAGGCCGCTGGAGCCGAGCATCTGCACGACGTGTGGCCCCACCTCGAAGTGTTCCTGCACGGCGGCATCTCATTTGACCCCTACCGCGCCCAATACAACGAACTCATCGACCCTTCACGCATGCGCTACGTGGAGACCTACAACGCCTCCGAAGGCTTCTTTGCCGTGCAGGACCTGCACCAGCCTGGCTCCATGTTGCTGCTACCCGACCTGGGCATCTACTATGAATTTGAACCGCTTGGCGGCGGCCGCCCCCTCTCGGCCTGGGAGGTGGAGCAAGGCAAAGTCTATGCCCTGCTCATCACGGCTCCCAACGGCCTCTGGCGCTACGGCATAGGCGACACGGTGAAGATTGAAAGCACCGCCCCGCTGCGCATATCCATAGCTGGCCGCACCAAGCTCTATATCAACGCATTTGGCGAAGAAGTGATGGTGCACAACACCGACGCCGCCCTCACGGCCACCTGCCAGGGACTCCGCTGCCATGTGAAGGACTATCACGTGTCGCCCATATTCACCACTGGTGCCCGCAAGGGTCGCCACCAATGGCTTATAGAATTTGAAGGCCAACAGCCTGACCTCAAGCACTTTGCCGAGCAACTCGATGCCGCTCTCTGCTCCGAAAATTCCGACTATGCCGCCAAACGCTCTGGCTCAATCTTCCTCGACCCGCTCGAAGTGATAGCCCTGCCCGAGGGGAGTTTTGAGCGCTGGCTTGCCGCCACTGGCAAGCTCGGAGGACAGCGCAAGGTGCCTCGCCTAAGCCCCAATCGCACAATAGCTGACGCAATTCTCACAGAAATAAAATCAAACAACCACTAATACACTTAATTATGAAAAAAAAGCAACTCTTGGCAGTGGCTCTGGCTCTCGGCACAGCGTTGATGACTCTGGCCGACGAACCCTTCCGCCGTCATCGCTACGACTCATTCATGGCTACCCCTCCCATGGAAGAAGCCACTGTGTTTCTTGGTAACTCCATTACCAACATACACAACTGGAACGAAGCTTTTAACTCCGACGAACACGTAATTAACCGTGGTAACTCGGGCGGTTTTGCTTACGAATGGATCGAACAAATCGAAGCCATCACCGACTTCAAGCCCGCCAAACTCTTCATTGGCATCGGCACCAACGACATCAGCTCTGGCCAATCGGTTGAAGCTGTAGTGGAAAACATCTCCCTGATTGTGGATCGCGTCAAGATTGCCTCTCCCCGCACCAAAATTCACATTCAAACCGTACTTCCCCGCTCCCACAACGGCGACTACTGCATGCCTCGCATCACTGAGGTGAACAACCGCCTCAAAGCTATGTATGCTGGTTCGGACGTTACCGTTATCGACCTCACCGAACCCCTCACTGGTGTTCGCACCCAAAGCGGCTCAGGCGTTAACTCCTATGCCCCCGACGGCCTCCACCCCTCTGGCAAAGCCTACCGCGTATGGGCCAACCATATCAAAAACTACGTGAATGGTGAAGTGGGCTACTTTGATGGCGAATACAACTCGATTATCACCTCAGTGGCCAACCCCGACCGTATCGGCCAATTCTCCCTGCTGCCCGTTAAGAGCACCGACGTGCTTTTCCTTGGCGACGAAATGGTGGAAAATGGCGAATGGAACGAACTTCTGCGCAACTTCAACGTCAAGAAACGCTCCAACGGCTACGGCCATGGCGGTATCGGCTTGGCTGCTGCCAAGAACTACATGACAGTGAGCCTCACCACCAATGCCGAAAAGCAAAAAGCTCCTGCTAAGGTACTGATTTACTGCGGTGTGGCCGAACTCACCAACACTGCAATTGATGCTGCAGCCTACAAGACTGCCTATGCCGACCTCGTGCAGCATATCCACACCCTTGCTCCCAACACCGAAGTGGTGGCCGTGTCAATTCTCTCCACCAATGGCCTTGGCGACAAAGCTACCGCCTTCAACGCAGCCCTGCAAGAACTCGCCGCAGCCGACGCTAAACTCACCTACGTAGACATTGAATCCCACATGGCTGCCGACTGCTACCAAGGCAACTACGTGAACGGCCTCGGCTACGTGACCATCGCCAACCTCCTCGCCCCCGTGATTGGTGACTGCAACCCCGTGACCGAAGAAGAATACGAAGCATACTACAACGACCGCCTCTCACGCAAGGAACTCGGTATGCTCTACAACAAAGTGTTCAAAGCCCTCAACAAGACCAACGTGGGCCAAGCTGGTGGCTACACTGCCGAAGGTGTTGCTGCCCTCCAAACCCTCAAGGGCGAAATCGCTGCTCAATTGGCTAAGGGTGGCTCCGCCCTCGAAGTGACCGACGACTTCGCAACTCGCGTCAATGCAGCAATGTCAATGATGGCCCTCCCTGGCGCCTTTGATGGTCGCTACTACCGCCTCACCTCCCTCCGCGAAAATCGCGCGCTGAGCGTGGCCAACGGCGCTATTGCCGGTCAACCCGTTGACGCTACCACCACTCGCGGCGGCGATATCTGGCGCTTTGACCTCCGCCCCGATGGCACCTACGACATCACCACCTACAACGGCTACTACCTCACTCCTGGCGCAAGCGCCACCACAGTGAGCAAGACCAAGCCCGCCTGCGGTTGGTCGCTCAGCCATTCCGACTACGCCCCTGGCACCTACGTGATCTACGCCTCCAACGCTGGCACCAACTACCAAATCAACCAAGCCGGCGGCTCCACCTTCGTCCACAACTGGTATGGCTCCACCTTCCCCAACCGCAACGACCAAGGTTGCTCCTACGTAATCAGCGAATACGACGGCGCTATGGAACCCGAACAAGTGGTGACCGACCGCTGGGTGAAAATGAAATACGTCAACGGTAGCTACCAATCTGCCCTCACTGGCACCACCAACAACACCGTCATCACCCTCAGCCCTGGTGTGGACCGCAGCAACGGCATCTATGAAATCAAGTTTGTCGGCACCAAATCTGTGCCCTGCGAAGACTACATCTTCATGAGCATCAACGCCGACGGCACCCGCAGCTTCCGCTTCCCCAGCGGCCACTACTTTGACGTTGCTGGTATCGCTATCCGTGGCGACGAACAGATGAGCACCACCGACACCCGCCTCAAAAAGAACCTTAACGTCACCTTCGACTCCAACAACTACATGTCGATCCAATACGTTACCCCCTTCAACAACGGCAACAACGTAATCCTCGGCGGTAAGGCTGGCACCAACGTTGGTAAATACGAAGTGACCGATGCCGACGTTTCCCCCTACGACATCTGGACCGTCACCATCAAGGGCGTGAACAGCACCTCCCCTGCTGGTGTGCGCGCCATTCGCAACGACCTCACTGTTACCTACAACAACGCCGCCAACAAAGGGCACCGCACAGTGTACAACAACGGCACCTTCTTCGTGGACAAAGGCACCGTCATCAACGCCTCCGACCTCACCTTTGGCAATGGCACTGGCCAAGCCCTCACCACTCCCCAAGTGACCATCTCCAACTCTGGCAAGACTATCATCGTTGACTGGACCGCTGGTATGCCCGAAGGCTGGTACACCATGGACGTGCACAGCTACTCTGGCTCACGCTCGGACATTGCCCACTGGACCAATACCGCCACCAGCAACAACACCGACCAAATCTATGCAGCCGAAGAAGAACTGCAACAAGTGTTGGGCGGTGGTGTCAACTACTACCACGTGAACATCGGCGCCGCACAAACCGACCGCCCCGCCAAGCACCTCATCTACCTCGTTAAGAACTCCGCCACCAGCTACTCTGCCCAAACCATCTCTGGCCACTACTTCAAGGACAATGGTTGCGCCGACCGTGCGGTGAACTTTGTGACCTTCACCCCCCACGCCACCGAAGCTAACGTATACAACACCGTGTGGTGCGTATGGGGTAACTACAACGCCACCAACAACAGCGGCGGCTCCTCCAACGGCTCCAACTCTATTGGTGCCACCACCGCCATGATTGGTAAATTCTCGGGCAACACCACCTACTACAACTTCCTTCCTGCCTCCACCGAGGGCTACAACGTGTATAAAGTGACCATTCTCGGTGCTCCCAACGCTGCACGCATCAGCAACGACACCCGCGTCACCCTCAACCACCCCGAAAACAAAGGTCTCAACCGCGTGTATAATGGCGGCCGCTTCTTCGTGACCGCTGGCCACAAAATCACCGCTGAACACCTCTCCGCTCCCGTGGTGAACGACATCACCCCCCGCATCAGCGTGACTCCCGGCTCAATCCTCGTTGACTACACCACCGAAGTGACCAACGTCACCTCCGTCACCCTCGACCGCACCGCTGCCACCATCGCCGCTGGCTCCAGCACCAAGCTCAACGCCACCGTCGTGGCCTCCGAAGGCACCGTGCCCACCCTGCTCTGGACCACCAGCAACCCCGCAGTGGCCACAGTCAACATCTCCGGCCTGGTGAAAGCCGTTGGCAAAGGCACCGCCACCATCACCGCCACCTGCGGCGACAAGAAAGCCACTGCCACCATCACCGTGAGCCAACCCGCCACTGGCGTTAACATCAGCCAAAGCCTCGTAGACATTGAGCTTCCCACCACTGGGGAAGTCCAGCCCGTGCAGCTCACCGCCACTGTGCTCCCCGCCAACTCCGACCAAACCGAAGTGAGCTGGAGCAGCAGCGACCCCGAAGTGGCCAGTGTGCTCAACGGCTCAATCCAAGCCTACAAGACTGGTAGCACCATGATCACCGCCACCTGCGGCAACGCAAGCTCGCACTGCATGGTCTACGTCACCGCCACCACTGGCATTGACGGCGTGATTACCGAAGGCTTCGCTGGCACCATCTACGACCTCCAAGGCCGCCGCGTGATGCGTCCCCAGCACGGCATTTACATCCGAAATGGAGTGAAAATCAAACTCTAATTTGCATAATTCAAATATTTTTCGTAACTTTGCCGCCCGAAAGCGAATATATTTTACGTAAAATAAATAAAAACAGCAATGAAAAGAACTTTTCAACCCTCCAACCGTAAGCGCGTGAACAAGCACGGCTTCCGCGAAAGAATGTCAACCGCCGATGGCCGCAAAGTGCTGGCTCGTCGTCGTGCCAAAGGTCGCAAGAGCCTGACCGTATCAGACTCCATCGCTTCCAAGTAAGCAACTGAACAAGAACCAACCGGGGAGATGCTGCAAGCCTGACGAGGCCTCGGCATCTCCCTCTTTTCTTATGGACATTCAACGTTACAGCCCCCAGCGGGCCCAGGAATGGGACGCATTTGTGGATAGGAGCAAAAACGGCACCTTCCTCCATCGTCGCGGCTTCATGGACTACCACTCCGACCGCTTCACCGACCATTCCCTCCTCATCACCCACCAAGGTGAACTCCTTGCCCTCCTCCCTGCCAACGCCTCAGGCACTACACTCCGCAGCCACGGCGGCCTCACCTATGGCGGCCTCCTGACCACCGAACGAATGACCGCCCTCTTAGCGCTGGAACTATTTCAAGCCCTTGCCGACTACCTCCGCGCTGCTGGCTTCACCGAACTCCTCTACTCCCCCACCCCTCACATCTACCACCGTATTCCCGCCGAGGAAGACCTCTACGCCCTCTGGCGACTCGGAGCCACCACCTCGCGCCTCGAAATCTCCTCCACCCTCACCCCCTCCAGCCACTTCCCATTCCGCGAACTACGCCGCCGAGGCATCAAAAAAGCCCTCAAAGCTGGCGTAGAAATCGACGCAGAGCCCTCGATTGACCGCTTCTGGCCCATACTCGAACAAAACCTCCAGCAAGCCCACGGCGTGATGCCCGTGCACACCCTTGCCGAGATGAAGATGCTCATGGAGCGCTTCCCGCAGAATATCCGCCTCCACACTGTTTCCTCCCAGGAGGGCGAATGTATGGCCGGCGTAGTGATGTTTCTCACCCCCCAAGTGGCCCACGTGCAATATATCTCCGCCTCGGCTGCAGGCAAAGCCGCCTGCGCCCTCGACCTACTTTTTGCCCACCTCATCGACAGCCTCTACGCCTCTGTTCCCCACTTTGACTTTGGCAAAAGCACCGAAGAGGGCGGCCGCCACCTCAACCAAAGCCTCATATTCCAAAAAGAAGGATTTGCCGCCCGCGCCGTGTGCTACCAAACCCTCCGCCTGCCGCTCTAAGGGCGATTCTATAAATTGACCGCCTAAAGGCTGATGAGCCACTTTTGGTTAAAAAATTACCTCATCTCAATTTATAGAACCTCCCTTAAAACGGAAAATTGCGGTTGGATTTGTGGGGGATTAAAAAATTTCGTAACTTTGCAGGGGTGAACTTTTAACGGCTGCTGCTCGTTAGGAGTGAAAAACCAGACTACAACATATGAATAACCAAGAGAATAATCGTGGCGGGCGCATTGCTCGCACCATCTTCGGGATATTTATGATCCTGATTTACATAGGCATGGGTGTGCTGCTGTTCATTAACTTCTTCCAGTTTGACCACTCCTTTGCCTGGGTGCGCTACGTTGGCGGTGTTCTGTTTATACTCTACGGCATTTGGCGTGGTTACCGTCAATTTACCGGAATGGATTCCTACTATCAATGAAACGTTGCTACTATCTTCTGACCATTCTGCTTGGTCTACTTACGGTTGCCTCCTGCGGCGAACGCAAGAAAGGCGACCACAAACCGAAGTTTGAACAAATGGTCCTGGCCTGTGATGAATCGTTTGAGAACATCATGAGTCAGGAGATTGACGTGTTTGAATACACCTACTCCAACACCAAACGCGTGGCTGCCGTGGTGCCCTACTACCTATCGCAGCGCCAGTGTCTGGACTCGCTGCTGAGCGCCGACAACACCTTCAAGACAATCGTGATTGGCCGCACCCTCACCTCGGCCGAAAAGACTCGCCTCCGCAACCAAAAGCGCAAGGTGCGCGAGCAGCGCGTGGCCGTTGATGCCATAGCCCTGATAGTGAACAATCAAAACCCTCAGGAAGCACTCACAATGAAAGAGCTGCGCGGCATCCTCGACGGCTCAATCACCAGTTGGAAGGACCTTTGGCCCACCAAGTTGGACTCCATTCGCGTGGTGTTTGACCAGAACGGCTCCAGCCTCTACCAATACCTGCGCGACAGCATCAACGGCGGCCAGGAACTCAAAGCCAAGGTATATGCCGAAGGCTCCAGCCGCGCCGTGTTTGAAGCAGTCAGCAAGCGCAAGGACGTGCTCGGTGTGATAGGCGTAAGCTGGATTTCCACCGACATGAACGGCACCGTGCTCACCCGCGACGAAATGCGCGAGCGCTCCACCGCTAACGACACCACCCAACTCGGCTTCAACCCCGACATCAAAGTGCTGGCCGTGAGCGGCGACGATACTAACATGGCCTACAAACCCTACCAGGCCTACATCTTCGACGGTCGCTACCCGCTCTATCGCTCCGTCTACATGATCACCAGCTCGGTGGGCGGCACCCTCAACAGTGCCTTCTACTCCTTCGTCACTGGGGTGCAGGGACAAAAGGTGATACAGCTCACTGGCGTACTCCCCGCCACGGTTACGCCCCGCATGGTGACCCTCACAACGCAATAAATTAAACCAAACTGACGTTAATATATCACATAGACAACAATAGAAAATACATACATATGAAAATTAAGAAAATTTTGCTCGCTCTCGCCCTTTGTGCTGGCGTGGGCATCAATGCCCAAGGCTATCGCGACGGCATTGAATATTTCAAGGCCGACCAATATGACAACGCCAAGGAAATTCTTCGCAAGAATATTGATCAGGCTGGCGGCGACCGTGCCAACGTGCTCTACTACCTCGGCGCTATTGCTTTCCACGAAGGCAACATGGCCGAAGCCAACAAATACTTCAACGAAGGCGTGAGCGCCAATCCCAAAGCTGGCCTGAACTACGTGGGGCTCGGCTCCGTGCTCCTCAAGAACGGCGACGCTCGCGGTGCTGCTGAGCAATTCAAGGCCGCCTACAAGGCCGAAAAGAAAGCCTCTATTCTCGCGGCCATCGCTCGCGCCTACTACAACGTCAACCCCGTGACCTACGCGGCCGACTACGAAAAGTATATCAGCCAAGCCATGGATAAGGACAAGAAGTGTGCTGACGTTTACCTGATGCGTGGCGACAAACTCCGCGACGAAGCTATTGCCGAAGGCGACGGCTCCTCCAAGATTGGCGATGCTGCCACCGAGTATAACCAAGCCATCTACTTCAACGACAAGTCGCCCGAAGCCTACGTGAAATACTCTCGCGTATACGTCAAGGTGAACCCCGAATATGCCATTGAAAAGCTCAAAGAAGTGCTCGCCAAGAACCCCCAGTCAGCTCTCGTGCAACGCGAACTGGCCGAGCGCTACTTCGACAATGGTCAATGGATCAAGGCTCAACAAACCTACGCCGAATACCTCAAGAATCCCAACCACTTTGTGAGCGATAAGGCCCGTTACACCGTGCTCCTCTTCTCCAGCGAAAAGTATGACGAAAGCCTTGCCCTGGCCGACGAAATCCTCTCAGCCGACCCCAAGAACGCTCAAGCCCTGCGTATTCGCTACCTCGACCTCGACAAGCTCGGCCGCAAGGAAGAAGCTAAGGCCGCTGCTGATAAGTTCTTCGCTACCCCCGGCATTGCCTTCTCTGCCAACGACTACACCACCTACGCTGGTATCCTCGACGAACTCGGATTGGACGACCAAGTGGTAGCTGCCTACGAGAAGGCTCTTGCCATCAACCCCGAAAAGTATGACATCTACAAGGATATCTCCACCGCTTGGTCGCAAGCTGGCGTGAAGGCCAACAAGGCTGGCAACGCCGACGAAGCCTACCAGGACTTTGTGAAGGCTGCTGCTGCATTCCAAACCTTCGTGGACAAGGGTGAACCCTCCACCAATGACTACGTGACTCTCGGCAGCCGCTACCAAAACGTGGCAGCCTCCGCCACCGACTCTGTTGCCGCCCTCGACGCTATCAACAAAGCCATTGCCGCTATCGACCTCGTGATTGAGCGTGTGCCCGACAACCACATCCCCGTGCGCAACAAGGCTCGCATGCTTCTGGTGAAGAATGGCAAGCAACCCTCAATGGAGCAAGTGCAGGCCTACACCAAGATGCTTGAGCTGCTCAACGCCGACCCCGAAAACCTCACCAAGCGTCAGAGCGATTACAGCGAAGGCTACTCTCAGATTGCATCCTACTACATTGCCCAGAAGGATCTCCCCAACGCAATCGTATGGTATGAAAAGATGCTGACCATGGAGCCTGACAACGCTAAGCTCAAAGCCTACATTGAAGGCCTGAAGAACCCCAAAAAGAAATAACGGACTCCCCCGATACCCCCCAGCCAGCCCCAAACGCCCCCGCGTTTGGGGCTGGCTGCGCTTGGCGGGTGGGTGGTGGGAGTAATTATTGTTAAATAAGTAAAACGAACTTGCTTCCATCACCATAAGCATATTTTGAATACTGGGATTATGAATAT
>QLIP01041266.1_pt1 | contig 24617 bp, 20 predicted proteins | sample 1769771 | NCBI WGS metagenome assembly QLIP01 (sample SAMN09428762, study PRJNA476227) | Gut metagenome, whole genome shotgun sequencing project. | isolation source: cecum | host: Rhizomys sinensis | place: China: Jinsha town of Minqing, Fujian Province | collected 2013-09-23 | reverse complement strand
CTGACTGACAAATCCCAAGCAGCCAAAAAGAACAAGTTTTATTATTCAAGACTCATAAATTCATAATGTCGATTAATTTCTTTGAGCTACTTATTTGTATTTTTATGAAAAAATATTAATTTTGCTATAGATAAACTATGTAGTGCAAAAAAATCTGACAGATATGAAAACGTTTATTGTCTTCTTAGCCGTGAATGTGGTATGGAGTATTATTTCATCTCCAGTAGTGAGTTTGATTAACCGAAATATGACAAAGGGGTGGCAGCGTACGGTTACGGCACGCGGCTTGCAGTTTGCGATTCTTGTTGCACTCTTTGTTTTTGTAGATTTCATTGGATTATTGAAATTTTAACATAATATCATGATAGCGAGAAATATTTTAGGGAGTGTGCTGATTGCCGGTGTGGCATTGTCGGCAGTCGGAGCAGAGAAGCGCGATGTGAAGGGACCGACTATGGGTTGGAGTTCTTGGAATACTTTTGCGTTGAATATTAATCAGGATTTGATTAAGAGCCAGGCAGATGCTATGGTATCTACCGGATTGAGTTCTGCGGGCTATAAGTTCATTAATATCGATGACGGATATTGGGATGGCCGTGGCGCTGACGGAAAATTGATTCTGAATAGCCGTCTTTTTCCCGACGGAATGCGGTCGTTGGTCGATTATATTCACTCCAAGGGTTTGAAAGCTGGTATATATAGCGATGCCGGCGACAATACCTGTGGCTCGGGCAATAAATCGCCGTGGGGATTGAATGTCGGACTGGCCGGGCATGAGAAGGAGGATTGTCATCTCTATTTCATAGATTGGGATTTCGATTTCATTAAGGTTGACTATTGTGGCGGACGCCATATGAAGCTTGACGAGCGTGAGCAGTATACCAAAATTAGCGATGCTATCAAGAACTGTGGCAAGCCAGGGGTGGTATATAATGTGTGTCGTTGGGCGTATCCGGGAACATGGATTAGTGATGTGTCGGATTCTTGGCGTACGACGGGCGATATCTACTGCGCGTGGAAATCGGTGAAGCAGATTGTGAAGGAGAACCTCTATATTCAGGCCTTTACGTCGCCAGGTCACTACAATGATATGGATATGTTGGAGATTGGACGCAGTTTGTCGCCCGATGAAGAGAATACACATATGGCATATTGGTGCATAGCGAGTTCGCCGTTGTTGATTGGTTGCGATATGACCAAGATTCCGGAGCATTCGCTTGAACTGATGAAGAACAAGGATTTGATTGCCATGAATCAGGATCGACTTGGCTTGGGAGCGCCCGTGGTTCAGCGCGAAGGTGAGGTGTATGTAGTGGCAAAGGACATGGAACGCGCCAACGGACCGAAACGCGCCGTGGTAGTGATGAACCTATCGGATACTATACAGAGCATTGATGCCGATTTGGCGATGTTGGGCTTTGAAGGAAAGGTAGATGTCTATGACTGCTTTGCGCATAAGAATGTTGCGAAAGGTGTAAATGGAAAGTATAAAGTGACAATTCCCGCACATGGCTCGGCAGCATATTTTATGACCGGCAATCGCGGTGAACGTACTTCATATCAGGCAGAGGAGGCCTATATGCCCAACTACAATGAGCTTGGAGTGGGAGTGTCGCCGGTATGGATGCCCTCAGCAACGGCCCACCAAGGTGAGTATATAGGTTTTCTTGGCAATGCCGAGGGGAATAGCCTGGATTGGCGCAATGTGTATAGCAAGAAGGGTGGCGAATATATCCTTTCAATTCGCTATGCATCGGCCGAACCGCGCGATATGACAGTTACGGTAAACGGAAAGACTGTAGATACTTTGACCGGCTTGAAGAGTGCTGATTGGAGTCAGTCGTGGGCCACGGTTGAGGTTCCCGTCAAATTGAAAAAGGGTGAAAACGTCGTATCGCTTTCAAACAGCGCGGCCTGGATGCCTAATATCGACAGCATGACATTGCGCAAAAAATAAGAAACGTATAGAAGTACGATTATGACAAAAAGGCACTGAAGGTTATCGCTTCAAATAAAACAGCCCATCTTGGAAAAGATGGGCTGTTTTATTTGAAACAATGAAATTGAAGTTGTTTAAACTTATTTACGAATCATAAAATGAAAGTAAATTTTATTCTTTTATTAACCTTTGCGGATCTTTTTGGTTGCTTTTTCCCCTCTCATCGGAACCAACCGAAAGGTTGCTTCCTCTTCGAGTGAAAAAATCAGCGCAAAAATCTCTCGCAAATGTTAATAAAAAATAAGTTTAAACAACTTCATTGTTATTCACCGCAAGAGTCAAGTCCGAGTTGAATTTGGTCGTCGGCTTCGTTTCGCAGAGAGCAAGAGCTGTTTTCAGCTTCTGATACTTGCGAATCTTTTGCCGGCAGAATCTCGATCCAATAGTCGTCGGGGTCGTTGATGAAGTATAATCCCATCTCATGGTTTTCGAAGCATACGCAGCCCATGGCGCGATGGTATTCGCGCACGGCGTCGTAGTCGCCTTCCACGCGCATGCAAAGATGGCTCTCATTGTCGCCCAACTCATAAGGTTGTGGATGGTCGCGGAGCCAAGTGAGCTCGAGTTTGAACGATTCGCCCGGGCGTGAAAGGAAAACAATCTTGAAAGCACCATCTGGGTGGTTAACCTCACCAACCTTCTTGAGTCCGAGGGCATCGTCGTAGAAACGTATTGAACGCTCCAGATCGGTTACATTAAAATTGACATGATCGAAATGCGATTTAATCTCCATAATATTCAGTTATTAAAGTAGTTTAAGATTTATAGATGACTAAGCCATCATTATTATAAACGGCAAACTTCTCGAGATAGTTTCTCACAGATTTAAATTGGGGATAAAAGGTTGATAAGAAAATACGATCATGGCTCTGTCTGCTTGAGAAGTGGGAGAGGAAGATACGCAAAGGAGCAGAAAGTGCAAAGCCGTCGTTCTGCTTATTTCCCTACTTGCTCGGAGAAACGAAGTGAAGATTCAGACACGGGGAACTTGTTGTCGCTATCGCTCCACGCTGAACGAACAGAACCGTCGCAGAACTTTAGTCACATTGCTATGCGCAAAGCATTGAATATCTGGATTTATAAGGGTGTTGGTGATACGCAGATTGTTTCGTTGCAAGGCAACGGCGCAGATGGGACGGGATTTTAACGGGATTTTTCGTGCCGTAGTGATTGGTATTTTCTTGCCGAAATTATAGGTATTCGGAAGTCGCATGACAGCTTCCTTTTTCGTCGTTCCCTATAATAAAGGAATAAAAGTTCGGTACAATGATCGGTTTCAAAGAATTTAATTTCGTAATTGATACTCTTCTTTTTAGTTATAAATACACTTATCATATAAGGAAATTTAAAGAATTTGAGCCGTTTTCGTAGCTTAGCTACGAAAACGGCTCAAATTTTCGAGGAAGACAAGAAAATTGAGGAATTAATATCAAATCATATCTAGAACTAAAATTATAATTTTCCAACCTCTGCGAGCTGTTTGAATTTGGGATGAAAGGAGAGGAAAATAAGTAACGGCGCAGTCCCGGGGGATTGCGCCTACATTAACAAAAATTGGGGAATTGAGTCTTAAAGGATGCTATAGCCTTTTTGCAGAGGGTGGTCATCAATCTCGTGGATTTCGTAAAATAGAGAGGAATCATATTACTTGAAGATTTCGGGGCATTCGAGCTCCACCCATCGTAGTTTTAAGGCGTTTTTTAAATCTTCGAGGGTGGTGATTTTCTGGCTGTCGCATTTGTCACTGAGTTGAGCGGCAAACTCGTCTAACAGGGGTTGCTCATCTTTGTAGATCATTACACTCGGAGTGCTTTCCCAAATCCTATTGGATACTGCAGTGCGGAGTGCTTCGTTCATCCACAATGTTTTGTCGTCATTGTCCTCCCCGGGGGCAAGGAGGAGTAGGGCAGGAGAAATTCGGTGAGATATTAGAGGGAGAGGGTCGGCTTTCGGTGGCTGCCAATTCCGTCCTTCCTTATCCAGCTCGATGACCACTCTGACGCGGCTACCCATGTTCAATTTGAAATAATCCTGTATAAACTCACCATGGGCCACAGGATGGGAATCGGGCGTCCAACCTGCTATTGGAGCAGTGCAGAATACATTAAAATTCTTTACTCCGTAGCGATCCATTAGATTAAGACATACGTTGAAGGCTGACACGGTACGAATATACTGAGCCCATTTCTCGGCCGGAGTACTCAGACTATCGCTGAAACCGGCTCTTGATTTTTCGACTTTGGAAATAATTTCCACGGGATAAAACATGTGGTCGCGAGATTTGAATTCACAATCGTGACCGAATCCGGCATAGATTTTTAATGTCATCATAACTTTTAACAATTTAAATTGTTGAAAAATAATTCATTCTGCAAATTTACATAAAAAATACGGAATTCTTTCATTTTGAAGAATCTTCTAATTATGTTTTAGAGGAATTTGCCAAAGACGATGTCGAAAAGTGACTGAAACAGCCTTAAAAAGTGCTAAAAAAGTCAAATTTCGGCATTATTTTAGTTCAGTTTAAACAACTTCTAAATGTGGGATGAAAGATGTAGAAAAAAAGTAAAGGCGCAGTCCTGAGGGATTGCGCCTTTTGTGTTGAGGTTGGTTGAACTATCTTATTTGCGAAGCTCGTAGAGGTTCGGTTTGTCAAGGGCCTGGATGGTGGTCTGCGGTGTAGCGTTCTGCTGTTCGAAGATGGTGATTTTGTTTTCACCGTTCTTGAGCCAAGCGCCGGGCAGGTAGAGAGTCTGCTGCGGACCGCGATTCCAGTAGCGTCCAAGGTTTTTGCCGTTTACGAATACGATACCTTTGCCCCATTTTGACATGTCGAGGAAGGTGTCGCCAACTTTGCTGAGGTTGAATGTGCCTTCGTATACAACGGGGGCATTCTGAAGTTTCTTGGCATCGGCCGATGTTACGCTAACTTTTTTGCCGATACCGTTCTTGCCGCCTTCGGGAGTTGTAGACATCGGGAGTCCGTAGGTGTACCAGTTGCCTGAGATGGGCTGTCCGGCAATGATTACGGGCGAGATGATACCTTTGTTGTTGCGGATAATCTCCTCGCCGTAGTTGATGCGCCCCATGTTCTCAACCAGAATCTGGAGCGTAGAGTTGAACGGGATGTTGATATCCATCGTGTAGTTTTTGTCGTATCGGTTGAGTTCGCCAACTTTTTCGCCATCGATATATACGATTGCGTAGTCGCGCAGACCAGGGATTTCGAGTGTGCCCGAAATGGGTTGGTTGAATTTGCGTGTGTAAAGAACATAACCGTAGCCCTGATTGATCTGTTCGAATGTTTTGGGCTCGTTGCCTTCAACGGGGGTGAGGTTGTCGGCGATGTCAAGAACGGGGGCAACCGATGTGAGGTTGAATTCCGGGATTGCGATGACGTCGATGGGCGCCGGAGTTTCGGGGATAGGATATTTTACATACTTGCGAATCACGTTGCGCACAGAGTCGTATTTGGGAGTTGCCCAACCGGCTTCAGAGATGAGCGTGCCGTAGTCGTAGCTTGTAAGGTCGGGCTGAATGTCGTGCTTCTTGTCGTAGTTAGCACCGGCAGTGAAACCGAAGTTTGTGCCGCCATGCACCATATAGAGGTTGAAGTTGACATCGTTGGCAAGATATTTCTCTGCTTGACGGGCAATGTATGAGTCGCCTACCTGCGGGAAGGGCTCGCACCAGTGCATCAACCAACCGGGATAGAATTCAGCAACCATATACGGACCTTTGCCGTCGTGGTATTTGTTGACTTCGCGTTTGATTGTTTCGATGTTATTTTCACCGTTGGCTGTGGGGAGGGCACCGGGAGTAGAACCGCCTTCAAAGAGCCAAGAACCGTCGGAAGTGAACATCGGGATGTCGAATCCGGCATCGATGAGCTGCTGTTTGATTTTTGCGTTGTATGCACGGTGTTCCTCGAGGGGGATGTCTTTGCGCTGTGAAACATATGAGCCGAACTCATTTTCACACTGCACCATGATGATCGGACCGCCTTTTGTGGCTTGGAGGTGTCCAACCTCTTTGTAAAGGCGATCGATGTATTTCTTTGTAGCATCGAGGAAGGCCGGGTTGTCGCGACGTACTTCCATGCCGGGCACATTCTGTAACCACCAGGGGTAGCCACCAAATTCCCATTCGGCACAAACGTACGGACCGGGGCGAAGGATTACGTTAAGACCCTCTTCGCCTGCAATTTTGATATATTCAGCAATGTTATTGTCGCCCGAGAAGTCCCACTTTCCGGGTTCTGGTTCATGTGCATTCCAGAAAACGTATGTAGCCACGGTGTTCAAACCCAATGCTTTAAGCATTTTCATGCGGTGGCGCCAATACTGATGGGGGATACGGGGATAGTGCATCTCGCCAGAAAGGATGGGAGTTGCCTTGCCGTCGAGGACGAAATTGCCGTCCTTGATTTCAAACTTGGGGGTGTTTTTTGTCTTGCTTTTTGCTTTTGCGGCCTCGGTCGAGACACCGCCCATTAGCAAAGAAGCGAGGCATAAACCTGCAATGAAAAACTTCTTCATGATATTTAAATTGAAATTATTCAGTAATAAAATGCAATATAGTGCAAAAGTATAAAAAAACTAAATAAAAAGCAAAAATAGGAAAGTTTAAAGATGTAAAGAGGGTAAAATAGCCTAATAAATGCTTTAAACTTGAATTAAAAATGAAATTTTGGCGGTTTGAATTTGTTTTTTTAATCATAGAGTGGTAAATTTGCCAATAAATTTCTGAAACATGAGAAAATCAAGTCGCCTGTTAGCAGAAAAACTGCTTCAGATAAATGCCGTGAAATTGCAACCCGAGATTCCTTTTGTGTGGGGCACGGGTTGGAATTCGCCTATATATAGTGAGAATCCGCGTATTCTGTCTTATCCCGATATTCGGAATCAGATCAAGGTTGAGTTGGCTAAGATTGTAGTGGAGAATTTTCCGGATGCCGATGTCATTGCGAGTGTGTCGACCGGAGCCATTCCTATGGGTGCTATTGCGGCCGATGCTCTTGGTTTGCCGTTCCTTTGGGTGCGTTCAACGCCGAAGGATCATGGATTGGAGAATCTGATTGAGGGTAATTTGAAGCCGGGTCAGAAGGTGGTGCTGATCGATGATTTGATTTCGACCGGCGGAAGCACCGTTAAGGCTTCGGAGGAATTGCGCATGGCCGGAGGTGAGATTCTGGGTGCTATGGCAATCTTTAATTTTGAGTTTCCGATGGCTGTGAAGCGCCTTCGTGAAGCAAATATTACCCTGATTCCGTTGGTGAATTATTCCGAGTTACTTGAAGTGGCATTGGAGATAAATTATATCCGCGAGGAGGATTTGGAGACATTGACCGAGTGGAGAAAGGATCCCGCGGCATGGACTCCGTCGCGACTTCAACTCTAAAGCATAACATAAAGTTGTAAAAAACAACTTTCTATAACAATAGACAAATAAAATGGCTACATATAAGAGTGAGGAGGTAACGCTTCAGGCGCCGGCCTCGACAGTTTTTGAAAAGTTGAATAACCTTGAGGGCCTGGGCGCAATGATTCAGAATGCGCCGGTTGATATGATTCCGGCCGACAAGCGTGAGTTGTTGGGACAGATTCGTGTCACAGCCGATACGATTAGTTTTCCGGCTGGTGCGATGGGTTCGTTGACATTGCGCAAGGTTGAGAGCGTTGCTCCGCGTCTGATTCGCCTGCAGGGCGAGGGTAGTCCGGTTCCAATGTCGATGACGTTGCATATTTCGCCCATGGGCGAGGAGTGTTCGACGGCCGAGGTTGAGATCGATCTGAAGGTTCCGGCAATGTTGAAGCCGATGTTGAATGGCCCGATGCAGAAGATGACGCGTGAGTTTGCGCAGATGCTTCGTTCGGTGAAGTTCTGATTCATTTGGACTGGTGGAGATGGGTGCGCGGCAAGTGTGCAGTGCGTAGCCGACAGGGATTTTGTGTTTTATGGACATTGGCGCTTCTAACTTCGGTTGGGTGTGACAGTGTTCATGATAATGTATTGCCGGTGATGCCGGTGAATATCAATTTGTCGGATGCCGGGATGTGGAACACTTATGGTGTTGCCGGATTTGGAGTATGTCGTTATTTTGTGCATACACTTGGAGAACCTTCCGGTTTTCCGTATCAAGTCACAAGTGCGACAGGATTTGGAGGAGTGCTTCTGATTGGGGGCATGGATCCGTTTACGGGCGATACGGAGATTCCGTTGGCCTACGATATGAGTTGTCCGGTGGAGTGCCGAAGCGATGTGCGAGTTCGTGTAGATGAATCGACTATGCATGCAGTGTGCGGCGTATGCGGTTCGGTATATGATGTCACGATGCGCGGTGGGGCTCCGGTGTCAGGAACCGCAGCCGAGAGGAAACCGAAGTTGGGGTTGACTCGTTATCGATGTTATAAAACGATAACGGGAGGCTATCTCATCGGACGATGAGTTTAAATAGAAAAATGGGTATTTTAGAAGGAATATTATACTTAATATGGCGAGGGTTCGCAATAGGTGTCATAATGTCGGCACCAATGGGACCTGTGGGAATATTGTGTGTTCAGCGAACACTCGATAAGGGTCGACACACCGGTTTTTATACTGGTGTGGGCGCAGCCCTTTCTGATCTGTTTTACTGTTTGCTCACAGGATTTGGACTCTCATTCATCGAGGAGTTCTTAGAGAAGAATCAGAATGTTATTCAGTTGCTGGGTAGCGTTGTGTTGATAGCGTTTGGTGTTTATCTTTTCAAATCGAATCCGTCGCGGCAACTTAAGAAACCGACCGAGAATAAGATTTCGGCCAAGAAGAATATCTTGTCAGGTTTTCTGTTCACATTCTCGAATCCGTTGATTATCTTTTTGGTAATCGGTCTGTTTGCACGATTTAATTTCTTGTCGCCCGATTTTGCGTTTTATCATTATATAATAGGATTTCTGTCGATAATTGCCGGTGCGCTATTCTGGTGGTATATTGTTACTTATTCGGTCAATAAGGTTCGAAATCATTTTAATTTGAGGTCGATGTGGCTGATTAACAAGATTATCGGTTCGGTGATTTTGATTTTTGCCGTAGTTGGTATCATAACGGGAGTAAGCGGTTTGGCTAAAGCATCAACGACAACACCCGAGCGCGTAGGCGCAGAGTTGGAGCGTCCGGAAGCTGTCTATTTTAATTCAGATCGTGGCTATCGAGGATTCAAAAACGGCAATGATACAATTCTGGAAATTAAGAACTCAACGAAGGCGCGTATTGTAGATGTAATCGCGGGGCGTAAGGCCTCGGAATTGACCTTCGATTTTCGGTGCTCGAATCCGGGTGGTGCAACTCGGCAAGGTTTTAGACTGTTTGGAAGCACACGCAAGGAGAAGAATGTGGCATGGGGTGTGGCTTTTAGAAACGGGGATCACTCCTCGTTTTTGTTGTTTAAGAACGTCAAGGCAGAGGATGCAAATTATGATAAAGACTGCATGGTGGTAAGTCTTCGCGTTGATGGACGCGAAGTCAGCTCAATTCCAATTTATGACAATGTAGATCTGAACGGAGGCTTGAATGCCTTTAGAGTTCGTATTGCGGATGGTCATCTTTATTTGTCGGGAGGCAATAGGGAATACACACCGTTAGCTCAATTTGATTTTCCGAAAGATGGGTGTTCGAGCATTGGATTTTTTGTCGATCCGGGTGGATGGATGAAGTTTCGCGACATCTCTTTGCAAATGAAGGGAGGCCGGGTTTATACTGGTTTTGTAAAGCCCGCAATCTATACAAAAGAGCGATTGTCGCATTCGAAAGATCCGCTCGAGGGGTATTGGGCTACGTTCGACCGAATGCTCGACGATCGCCGCATGCGCATGGGTGGCAGCTATCGAGTAGCCATTGTTAAAGACAATCGTGACCGCTATTTGATGGTGTATATTTCAGGGGCAGAGAAGAGCGCCTCGCAGTGGAGCGAAGGGATGGTTAAGGGGATTCTGACGCCCTCATCGTTTGCAGATATCTATGATGTTGAATGGATACTTTCGGACGGTTCGCGATTGGAGAGCGACGTGCGCGCCGAGTTGGCTAGCGATGTGTTGACATTCCATTTCCCGCAGGGCAACTCGACCTTGCGTATGCGCAAGACCATTAAATAACGCACCCTCACCTCGGAAGTCATGCTTTTAAGCATGACACCAAACACCTCGCCTTTAGGCGCAACAACACGGAAGTCGTTAGGGAAGATATGCTTCCAAGCATGTCAACATGGGGGTTGCGCTTCCAAGCGCGACATTAATCACGTGGGCGCCTTCAGGCGCAACTTCAAAGGCTACTACATCTCCGATGAATTTAACCATAACACCAGAACTTTTCCATAACACCAGAAGGTTTCGCTTAGGGCGTCATGCCATAGCGACATGCTTGGAAGCATGTCATCCATGATAAAGCTATCCACCTTGCTACCCACCATGACGCGCGTCGGAGCGGGCCGCACGGCGCGTGGCTTTGTCATGGACGTTGCGCTTCCAAGCGCGACATCAAAAAAGAACGGGTGCCTTCAGGCGCAAATATAATCAGAACACCACATTTTTTTAACCATAACACCAGAACTTACCATAACACCAGAAGATTTCACTTAGAGCATCATGCTATAACGACATGCTTGGAAGCATGTCATCCATGACAAAGCCACCCACCTTGCTACCCACCTTGGCAACGACAAGGAGCGGGCAGCTAGGTGCGTAGCTACATTTACCAGCTGCCGCCGGCACCGCCACCGCCAGTGTCGCCGCCGCCGAATCCGCCGCCGCCAAATCCGCCGCCACCGAAACCTCCGTGTCCTCTTCCGCCTCGGCTTGCCGCACCTAATATTGTGGCCGCGCCTAAGGCTGCATTTAGTGCCGAATCATCAGCACGCTCAATTAGACGACGTTTCGAATATCTCTGTTTGCAATATTTGCATTCATAAATGCGCTCTTCGCATAGATGGTGCCGGCTATTGGGCGCAGGGTATGTGCGCGTTTGTATGAGGTGGGTAGCTTTTGTGCCGCAACGCTCGCAACGTTCATATTTGGAGTTGGCTTTTTCGAATGCAAATCGTTCCACGGTGCCGCAATCAGGACATAGCCATACGTCGTAATCGACAGAATCAAGCTGCTCTTCTAAATCTTGTCGGTCGGAAAGTAGTTCATTGTCTTTCTCTTCAGGCAGTCGGTTCATTTTTGCACCGCATGTAGAGCAGGTGCGTTTACGGGTGCGTGTGCTGCGATAAGATAAATAAACGCATAGAAGAATTATAAGTCCGAAGCCTGCCGAGAGAACAGCATACCAGGTGTAAAGTTTCAATTTGTCCCGCCAGAAGAGAGCGCGGTGATAGAGGTCGAGTTTGCGGGCTTGGCGTAGGTTTATTATGAAGTTTACAATTGAAGCGCATGCAATCAGAAAGATGAGATAGCCAAGGAATTGGTGTAACACTTCGGGCGACAATGTTTTGATAGCTCCCGACCTGTTGTCGGCTTGCGATGAGCGGATGTCTTGAGCTACACTGGGATCGCTGATTGCGTTGGTGACCTCTTTGACAGCGTTCATTACTGCTCCGTCGATGTCATTCCGTTTCATGTTGGGGATGATGGCGTTGCGAATGATGCGGTCGCATAGAATGTCGGGGAGCGCGGCTTCCGCTCCGTATCCCGTCATAATAAATGTTTTGCGACTTTGCGGCGCGATGACAATCAGCACGCCGTTGTCTTTGTCGCTTTTGCCAATGCCCCAGGATGTGAAGAGTTTTTCGCTCCACTGCTGAATTGGCGTCTCTCCGATATCGGGGGGGAGTGCAACGACCACTTCGGCCGATGTTCGCTGACGTAAATCGTATAGTTGCTGATTTACGGTTTGGAGAGTAGCGGGGTTGAGCAGGTGTGCCGGATCGGAAACAAAGTCGTGCGCATTTGCAACGTTAACGTTAGGCATCATCTGCGGTTCGAATATCTCCGACATCAACTGCGTTGGGGCAATCCATGAAAGGATTGCGAATATTATCACTATAAAATTCTTCATATTAAACAGCGGGGAGTGAGTGCCCGTTAAGTTTACGGAATAGATCAAGGGCGTACACGTCGGTCATTCCCGATATATGGTCGAGAACTGCCTGAATACGTTCGTAAAGCGAAGCCGCTTGAGTGTCATATTGCTGGGGCACGATGTTGAGTAGTAATTTTGAATAGTTCTTTCCGGGATTCAGAACGGCATCCATCAGTGTGTCGAGTAGGTAGGTAATGATTCTGTTACCCCCCAATTCGATGTCGACTACCTCGCGAGCGCAGTATATTCTATTCCACGCGGTGTCGGAACACTGTTGGTAGGCGCTGCGCAGGCGGGGAGACATATTGTCGATCAGCGAGCCATTGAAATCTCCGTTTAGTATAGATCTTTCGTTGTCAACAAAGATTGATGCGCACTCCGATACCATCTCTCCGATAACGATCGAGCGTAGATATCCAACTTTTTCGTTCGGGTCATCAAGTTTATTAAGTGAGCTTATAAGTTTATTATGACGTTCTGGGTCGAAGAAGTTTAGGAATAGATCCTGAACTTGTTCTGTTTCGATAATTTTGAGTTTGCGAGCGTCTTCGATATCCATTATTTGGTAACAGATATCGTCGGCTGCCTCCATAAGATATACAAGTGGGTGGCGCATGAATCGGCCGTCTTCGCGTTGCGGAATGCCTAACTCGTTTGCGACGCGTCGGTATATCTCCTCTTCGGAGGCGAAGAATCCAAACTTGCCTTTAGAGCCGGCATGCAAAGATGAATATGGGTATTTTACAATCGAGGCCAAAGAGGAGTAGGTCATGGCCATGCCACCCTTGCGCCGGCCGCGAAACTGATGAGTTAAGAGTCGGAAAGAATTTGCATTGCCCTCGAAATTGGTGAAGTCGCTCCATTGCACAGGCGTAAGAAGGGATTGCAGATCGCGGCCCGCACCTTCGCTGAAATATGTGGAGATGGTTTTTTCGCCCGAATGTCCGAATGGTGGATTACCAAGATCGTGGCAGAGGCAGGCGGCGGCAACGATGTCGCGTATGTTGTCAAGCTTGTTGCGAGTTGTAGGGTCGTTATATCTGTCACGGAGCATTATGGCAACTTCGTTTGCCATCGATCTTCCTACAGACGACACTTCAAGGCTGTGAGTGAGACGATTGTGCACGAAGATGCTTCCTGGCAGCGGGAAGACCTGAGTCTTGTTCTGAAGTCGTCGGAAGGGTGACGAAAAAATGAGACGATCGTAATCGCGTTGAAAATCAGAACGAGAGTGATGTCGTTCGTCGTGGTATTCCTCCATGCCGAGGCGTTTGTCGCAAATAAGTCTATTCCATTCCATAAATTCAGATATTTGGTGTGAGTCCTATAAGTGTGAACAACTTATATGGAACTGCATAGGCAAAGTTAGTAAAAAATGCTGAAAAGAGTAGATATTTTGCAATTTTATTTGATGAGAGGATGCGAATGTTGCAAATTTCAAAATTATATGTTATTTTTGTTAAAAATTTATTATGGTGCAAGTTTTGTGCCAATGATGTTGTGTAAGCAGCATCGGTAAAAAGAAAACCTATCTCATGAAGAATTCAAATTTAATAATTTATTCGTCGTTGGCGTCATCTTTGATTGGTGGCGCAACGGCTTATGGCGCACCTGCAAAACGTGCAGCCGATCAACCGCTTAACATCGTCTATATTATGACCGATGATCATACGGCGCAGATGATGAGCTGTTATGATACTCGATTTGCAAGTACACCGAATCTTGATCGTATCGCAAAGAATGGTGTTCGCTTTACGAGCAGTTATGTGGCAAACTCACTTTCGGGTCCGTCGCGTGCCTGTATGTTGACCGGTAAGCATAGTCATACGAATGGCTTTACCGATAACACTACTTGCGTGTTCAATGGCGACCAGCCAACGTTCCCGAAGTATTTGCAGAAGGCCGGTTATCAAACAGCAATTTTTGGCAAGTGGCATCTTGAGAGTCTGCCCCAAGGGTTCAATCGTTGGGAGATAGTGCCCGGTCAGGGTGATTATTATAATCCGGATTTCATTCACGAGAATGGCGACACAATTGCCGAACATGGCTATTTGACCGATATTATCACCGACAAGAGTCTTCGTTGGCTTGATAAGGAGCGTGATAAGTCGAAGCCGTTCTGTATTCTGATTCATCATAAGGCAATTCACCGTAACTGGATGGCTGATACAGCTCATCTTGCACTCTATGAGGATCAGAAGTTTGAGTTGCCCGCAAATTTCTATGATGATTATAAGGGACGTCCGGCAGCTGCAGCTCAGGAGATGAGCATTAGCAAGGATATGGATGTGCTTTATGATTTGAAGATGAATCGCTCCGACAAGACTTCAGCATTGAAGGCGCGTTATGAGTCGTATTATAATCGTATGGATTCGGCTCAGAAGGCAGCATGGGATGCATTCTATAATCCGATTATCGAAGAATTCTACACAACAAATCGTCAGGGCAAAGAGCTTGCCGAGTGGAAGTATGACCGATACATGAAGGACTATCTGAAGGTTGTTAAGAGCCTGGACGATAACGTGGGTCGCGTGCTCGATTATCTTGAGGCAAACGATATGTTGAAAAATACATTGGTGGTGTATACCTCAGACCAGGGTTTCTATATGGGAGAGCATGGTTGGTTTGATAAGCGCTTCATGTACGAGGAGTCGTTCCATACGCCGTTGATTATGCAATTGCCCGAGGGTTACAGTCGTCGAGGCGACGTGACTGAGATGGTTCAGAACATCGATTATGCACCGACATTCATGGAGCTTGCCGGTGTTGAAATTCCGAAGGATATTCAAGGCGTATCGTTGGTGCCGCTGTTGAAGGGCGAACATCCGAAGAATTGGCGCGATGCACTCTATTATCACTATCACGAGTATCCGGCAGAACACAAAGTGAAGCGTCATTATGGCGTAAGCGATGGCCGATATAAGTTGATTCATTTTTATAATGATATCGATGTTTGGGAGCTTTATGATTTGAAGAAGGATCCGTCGGAGATGAACAATATCTATGGTCAGCCGGGCACAGAGAAGATCACCAAGCAGATGTTCAAGAAGTTGAATAAGCTTCAGGTGCAGTATAACGATCCGATTCGCGCAAAGTATCCGAATAATAAATAAAACAACTGAGTATAGATGCGTAAATTACTATTATCGTTGGCAGCGGTGTCCGCTTTGAGCGGATTGGCGCAAGAGGTATTTGTGAAGGAGGTTGTGTTTCCGGCAAATGCTACGCCCGAGCAGAAGATTGAAATGGCATCGCGTTTGGTGCCGTCGGCCAAGCAACTCGAATGGCAGAAGCTTGATTTGACAGCATTTCTGCATTTCGGTATGAATACATTCACAAATCGTGAATGGGGCGATGGTAAGGAGTCGCCTAAACTTTTTAATCCTCAGAATCTGGATACAGATCAGTGGGTTAAGGCACTGAAAGATGCAGGCTTCAAGATGGTGATTTTGACAGCGAAACATCACGATGGTTTCTGTCTTTGGCCCACAGCAACGACATCTCATTCCGTAGCGTCGTCAGATTGGCGTGGTGGCAAGGGTGATGTGGTGCGCGATTTGCGAAAGTCGTGCGATAAGTATGGCATGAAGATGGGTGTCTATCTCTCGCCGTGGGATCGCAATGCATCTTGTTATGGCGATTCACCGAAATACAACGATATGTTTGTGGCGCAGCTCACCGAATTGCTAAGCAATTACGGAAAGATGGATGAGGTGTGGTTCGACGGTGCTTGCGGTGAAGGTCCGAACGGCAAGAAGCAGGTGTATGACTGGGCACGATTTAAGGAGACTATCGAACGCTTGCAACCCGAAGCGGTAGTGGCCATTATGGGCGATGACGTGCGTTGGGTAGGAAATGAGCGTGGCATGGGACGCGAAACCGAGTGGAGCGCAACTGCCATTACACCGGGTATATTGCCGCATGCCGAGCAGAGTAATAAGGAACTCGGTTTGCAGGAGATGTCGAAAGATCTTGGTGGACGCGATATTGTGGCTAAGGCAAAACGTCTGTATTGGTGGCCATCGGAGGTCGACGTGTCAATGCACCCGGGCTGGTTCTGGCATAAGCAGGAACAACCGAAGACTTTACGCGAGTTGGCTGAGATCTATCTTACATCTGTAGGTCGCAATTCAGTGTTGTTGTTGAATATTCCGCCCAACACGGATGGTTTGATTTCAGATTATGACGTTGAGCGTCTGAAGGAGTTGCGTAATTGGATCGATACAAATTTCTCTAACAATCTTGTAACGGGTCGCAATGGTAATGCGGTTGGCATAAAGAATGGCGCAGTCGCCAATACAGTGTTGCTTGGAGAAGATTTGTCTAAAGGTCAGCACGTTGAGGCTTTTGATGTAGAGGCACGCGTGAAAGGTAAGTGGCAGAAAGTAACAGAGGGTACGACTATTGGAAAGACCCGTATCTTGATGTTCCCGGAAGTGAAAGCCGATTCGCTGCGCGTTGTGATAAATTCATGCCGTGGTAAGGATTATGTTAATAAGTTTGAGGCTTATAATGTAGTATTACCTACGGTTACGAATGTGACTTTGCCTGCATATAAGAGTATGGATACCAAGGGTTGGAAAGCCGTGAAGGTAACTGGCAGTCTGAAAGATATCGCAAAGGCTTACGATGGTAATGATTCTACCTACTGGCAATCTAAAAATATGAAGCGAGGTCCATGGTCGATGACTATTGATTTGGGTCAGAAGGCCTCGTTGGCTGGCTTTAAATATACACCCCGCAAGGGCGATGATAAGAGTGGAACGATATTCCATTATAAATTTGAGACCAGTAAAGATGGTAAGACCTGGACTGTGGCGCCAACTACAGGAGAGTTCAGTAACATTGTTAACAATCCCATACCGCAGATTGTATACTTCCCGTCGCCCATCGAAGCACGCTATGTGCGTTTGGTAGCAACAGATGAAATCGAGAATCGTCCATTCATTACTGTTGGAGACTTCTCTGTTCTCATCCCCCGTTAAGAATTAACTGAATAAGGTTTGTAAGACAATAACTCGGATAGCGACATTGATTGCTATCCGAGTTATTTATTTTGCAGTGTTGTGTTTTATGAAAAAAAGAGCGGGCAGCGACCTTGTGGTCGTTGCCCGTAAATTTTTCTTGTTAGTCACTATTGTACGATAATGCTCAGTACAGGTTAATTGGATCTAAATGTGTTTTTGCCATATTATACGTTCGGCGGGAAGGGAGGAATAAACATAGCTTTAGAGTTTAAAGGTTTTAGTTAGAAAAGTTTTATACTCTGATAACAATGAATTTTTTAAAAAGTTCAAACTTACTGAAAATTTTTCTAATTTTTTTTAAAAAGAGTAATCCGAGCCTTAAAACGAGGTGAATAATAAATGTTGTTTGCAATAAGGTGAGGTGTGTTTCGTTTTCTTTATGATGGAACGATTAAAGAATTGCTCATTATTTTACATTAATAAGTTTTTGTCGCCGTTGCTTTTCGTTGTGATGGCGATGTGGACTATTGTGCCGTTGTGGGCAAAGCCGGGTGATGTTGTTTTGAATCGGCCCTATGCCGATTTGAAACTTTGGCATCTTGGCTTTTCGGTTGGAACGCAGTTTCAAGATTTAGTTTTTACTCATAATGGTTTTGTGTCTGAACAGGGCCGACAGTGGGCAATGGAGGTGCCGGATTATTCGCCGGGGGTGTGCGCGAATGTTCTGGCCGATTTGCGTTTGCATCAGAATTTCAATTTGAGACTATCGCCGGGAATGTATTTCGGATCGAAATTGGTAGAGATGCGCGATTTAAAGAGCGGCGATAGAATGCTTCAGGATGTTAAATCTGCGTATGTAGTGTTGCCCCTTGACTTAAAGATTTCGGGCGATCGCTATTTTAATACACGTCCTTATGTGACGGTGGGTCCGATGTTGACTTTCGATATTGGCAAGAAGCGAGCTGAATATCTGCAATTTAACACGACGGATGCTTATTTTTGTGTTGGACTTGGAACCGATTTCTATCTTCCGTTTTTTAAGCTGAATCCGGAGGTGAAGTTTTGTTTTGGATTAACCGATGTGCTTAATCACGATCGCTCAGATTTGAAGGAGGATCAGGCGAGTCTGAGTATAACGAATTCACTCACAAAAGTGAGATCGAATATGATGGTGATTACATTTAATTTTGAATAGTGGGATGAGGATGCAAAAAAGATTGGCGGTAGTGATTGGCGGAATGCTGTGTATGTCGATGTCATTGTCGGCACAGTCAGATGCATTGTATAGTCATTATTGGGCAATGCCGAGCTATTACAATCCCGCCGCCGCCGGAACCACCGATAAGATGCGAGTGCGCGGAGCGACACGCATGGACTGGGTCGGGATTCATAATGCACCGAAGAGTTTTGCCGCTACGGGTGACACCCCTTTCCAGTTGGGTGGTGTGAATGTCGGATTGGGTTTGCGTCTCAGTCAGGAATCGGCAGGTTTATTTTCGGATACCGAACTTGGCGCACAAGGTAGTTATGGAATAAAAATGGGTAAGGGAAGAGTAACTTTCGGACTCCAGGCAGGCTTGCATACATCTAAGTTTCGAGGTTCGGAAGTGGAGTTGCCGGATGGCGACGATTATCACCAAGGAGTAGATGAGGCTATTCCAACACAGGATGTGGCAGGGAATGCACTGAGTCTTGGAGCCGGATTGCGTTATACACATCCACGGTTTTCGGTGGGTGTGTCGGCTATGAATTTTAATGCTCCTACCGTATCACTGAAGGATCCGAACGGCAATGATGAAAATCTGTCTTCTTATGAGGTTGCAGTTCCGGCACGATGCTATTTTGATGTAACTGGCAATATTGAGCTGAAAAATACGTTAATAGAGTTGTATCCGTCATTGATTTTGTCGACTAATTTTCGTAGTTTGCAGGGCGAGGTGACAATGCGCGGCCGTTATAATCGATTTTTATCGGCCGGCGTGGGGTATAGGTATCGCGAAGCTTTGACTTTGACATTGGGTGCGGAGATTAAAGATATTGTGGTAGGATATGGTTTCTCTTATCCTTTGTCGATGCTGGCAAGGGTGTCGGGAGGAAGTCACGAGTTGGTGTTAGGATATAGTTTTAAACTGGATTTTGGGGGACAAAATCGAAATAGACAAAGGTCTATTAGGTTTATGTAATTGTTAATGAGTAAAATAAGTAAGAGGTTGAGGTTTGGTCAACTTCAAAAAAGAATATAAAACAACATGACAATAGGAAACGGGAATAGAAGAAAAGATGGAACAGGGAGTCGGAGTGTGCTACGCTTGTCGGCATACGTTTGTGCTTCGCTCATGATGGGGTTGCTGGCGGTGTCGTGCACCGGACTGAAGGGGCGCAACGCTTTCAGTGGTGAATTGGTTGGAATCGGAGGTTCTGCATTGGCTGAGCCCGCACCGCACGGCATGGTGTTGGTGGATCGCGGTTCGATTAAAATGGGACCAGCCAAAGATGACTCACTGCAGGATATAAAAGCAGATTCGAAAGGCATATCTGTTGATGCATTCTGGATGGATGAGTCGGAGATATCGAATTCAAAATATAAGCAGTTCGTATTTTGGGTTCGCGATTCAATTATTCGGGAGCGTCTTGCCGATCCTGCTTTTGGTGGCAATGAGGTGTATCGTGTCACTGAGGACAGACAAGGTAACCCCGTCACACCGCACTTGAATTGGACAAAACCCATACCTTGGAGAAATCCGAACGAAGATGAGGCGCGTGCCATTCAGAGTTTATATCGAAAGAATCCTATCACCGGTCAAACAGAGCTCGATCCGACTCAGCTGAATTATCGCTATGAGGTGTATAATCATACGGCAGCAGCAAAGCGTAAGCATCGTTTGGATCCGCGTCAGCGTGAGTATAATACCGACCTACCGACACCGACCGAATTACCTGTGATTTCGAAAGATACCGCCTATATGAGCGATGGCGGCGAGATAGTTCGCGAAACTGTGACACGTCCGCTCAGTGGCGATTATGATTTTGTGAATACTTATATAGTTAATGTATATCCGGATACAACGGTTTGGGTTAATGATTTCGAAAATTCATATAATGAGCAGTATACTCGTCTCTATTTTTCTCATCCGGGCTATAATGATTATCCAGTGGTGGGTGTGAGCTGGGAGCAGGCCAATGCGTTCTGCAATTGGAGAACGGATCTGTTGCGTCAGTCGTTGGGTCGAGAGGGTGTGTATATTGAGCCGTTCCGTTTGCCAACAGAGGCTGAGTGGGAGTATGCGGCACGCGCTGGAAATTCAGCAACACCTTACCCATGGGAGGAAACATTGCCTATCGATGAGCGTGGTTGCTTCTATGCTAACTTCAAACCTATGGAGGGCGATTTTGTGCGCGACGGTCATGTCATAACATCATCGACCGGAACTTATAAGCCCAATGATTTTGGACTTTACGATATGGCAGGAAACGTTTCTGAATGGACATCGACAGCATATGCCGAGAGTGTGAATAAACTGACGTCCGACTTGAATCCGGAGTTTCGCTATGATGCCGCCCAAGAGGATCCGTACAAGTTGAAACGCAAGATAGTGCGTGGCGGCTCGTGGAAGGATGTATCGCGCGATATTCGTTCCGACATTCGAATGTGGGAGTATCAGAACGAACAGCGCTCATATATCGGATTCCGCTGTGTGCGTTCGCAGATTGGATTCGCTAAAGGAACAGCAAAAAAGAAACGTTAATATAGAAGTTGTTTAAATAACTGCTTAGCGAATAGAGGGAAGTAACTTATATAATTAGATTATAGATCTGAGCTGAAAACATCAAGCATCAGATACGACAATAGACAACATTTATGGTAAAGATACGAAAATATGCCAACGGCATAGAGCGCTTTTTGCATGGAGAGAAGGGACAGCGTTTCTTTAATTTCGCGTATTCAATTGGAGCCGCAATTGTGATATGGGGTGCATTGTTTAAGATTTTGCACCTTCCGGGCGGTAGCCTTCTTCTTTGTATCGGTATGGGTACGGAGATTGCAATGTTTATTCTGACAGCGTTCGACCGCCCTCCCAAAGAGTATGCATGGGAGGAGGTGTTTCCCGTCTTGGAATCGCACGACCCTGAAGATCGTCCTAATATGGTTACCGGTCAAGGCGTAGCAACTCAAGGGTATGCTTCATATTCAGAGAATGAGGGTCCGGCTGATAGTGTTGTTGAGCAGGAAGTGGCAACATCTGGTGCTGTGCACGTTGTGAGCGAACCGCAAGTTGTCGCTGCTAGTGCAGTTAATGAAGGTGGAGTTGTTGTTCCGGTTTTGCCAGCTGCAATGGCCGTGGGTGAGATGGTTCAACCTACTGAAGAGTATTTTGCTCGTATGCAAGAACTTGCAAATCAGCTGGCTGAGTTGAATGAGACCACAGTTGAGCAGATGAAAGATCTGAATCGCAACATCGCGGGTCTCAATACCATCTATGAGATTCAGTTGAAGAGTATTTCGGCACAGCTCGATACGATTGATCGTGTGAATTGCGGTCTGAAAGATATTCGTGACATGTATGAGAAGTCGGCGGGTGAGTCGGCTCGTTATTGCGACGAAACAGAGAAGATGACACGCTATATGCGTCAGCTTAATGCCGTATATGAGAAGATGATTACTGCCATGACTATCAACATGGGTAATCCGATGATGGGAGCAGCCGTGCAGAATCCTTTCGAAGCACGTGAAACACAAGAATAAATCCTAAACTGGAATATGGCAGGAGGAAGTAATAACGTTGCTCGAATGTCGCCGCGTCAGCGGATGATTAACCTGATGTATATCGTGTTGACAGCAATGCTTGCATTGAATGTTTCAAGCGATGTATTGAATGGTTTTAATAAGGTGCAGGAGGGATTGGAGCGAACGAATAAAAATATGAAGGCCCGTAATGGGGTGCAGATCGAGCACCTGAGCGATATCTATCGTAAAAATCCTGTTAAGGCAGGACGTTGGTATGGCGAGGGTATGAAGTTGCATCAGAAGGCGAGTGAGTTGTATGATGCCATCGAGGATTATAAGGTGGCAATTGCCGTAAAGGCCGATGGCAAAGGCGCCGACTATCGCCGACTGGAAAATAACGATGACCTCGAAGCATCATCGGTGACTATGCTGAATCCCACAACACGCAAGGGCGAAAAGCTTCGTCATCAACTCGATGCATATCGTGAGTATGTAGTGAAGCTGATTGCTGACTCAGCAAAGCGTTCGGCGGTGGAGGGGATGTTGTCGACCGAAGTCGTACGAAGTGCCGACTCTCCGCTGGGTCAGTCGTGGGAGCAGCGTACTTTCGAAAATATGCCGGCCGTGGCTGCCGTTACATTGCTCACAAAGATGCAGAATGATGTTTTGCAAGCAGAGTCAGAGGCGTTAACGCATCTTATTTCGGCAGTCGATATGGGCGATATTCGTGTAAATGAACTTAATGCATATGTCATACCGGTATCGAATATGATCATGCGCGGCGGTAAATATTCAGCCAATATCGTTCTTGCTGCAATCGATACAACTCAACGACCCACTATCTATGTTAATGGATCACGTCTATCTAACCGAAATGGCTTGTATGAGTTTACGGCCAATGCAGTGGGAAAACATGATTTTTCAGGTTACATAGAGGTGTCGAAGGCCGATGGTTCGATCGACCGTCGACCATTCAAGTCGAGTTATACGGTGATTGAGCCAATGGCGACAATCTCTCCGACTATGATGAATGTACTCTACGCCGGTATTGCAAATCCGATAAGCATCTCGGTGCCAGGTGTGCCGATGACTGCTGTGCAGGCCACGATGACGAATGGAACTTTAACCCGACAAGGCGATCATTGGGTAGCTCATACCGGGAAGGTGGGCTCAGAGGCTGTGATTTCAGTTTCAGCTCAGCTCGAGGGTCGTACGCAACAGGTGGGTTCGATGTCATTCCGTGTTCGAAAATTGCCCGATCCTACTGTATATCTGCCAATTAAAGATGGTTCTGGTAATACGGTTCATTATAAAGGAACACCGCGCCGAATATCTAAAGGCGCGCTAATGGGTGCCGATGGACTTGGTGCGGCAATCGATGATGATATTTTGAATGTCAATTATACCGTGGTTTCATTCTCAACAATCTTCTTTGATCAGATGGGAAATGCAATACCTGAATTATCGGCTGGCGCTCGCTTCTCTGAGCGTCAACGCGAACAGTTCAAACGATTGAAACCTGGCAAGAGTTTCTTCATTTCGAATGTCAAAGCAAAGGGTCCGGATGGAATCACGCGCGACATCTCGCCAATGGAGGTAGCTATAAATTAATAAAGTGAATAAAGCAATAAAAGCATATAACGAATGAAGTCGACAAGATTGGTATTAATGTTGGGAGGAGCATTGTTGCTCGGTACACTCTCTGCTCAAGTGGTCTCGAACGGTGTCGTGAAGCGCAAAACCGGGAAGGATAGTCGAAAAGAGGTGAGTGCCGAATCAGCAGGTCCCAATGTGACCGATAGAATGAAGAGCTTTTACGAAAATAAGGCTCCCCACGATGCGGATTTGACATTCATGAAAGAGGTATATCGAGAACTTGACCTGAAGAAGGTCGAGAATGCACCTCTCTATTATCCGGAAGATATTGTAGATGGAAAAATGAATATGTTCCGTGTTCTTTTGGGGGCAGTGGTTGATGGACGCATTCCTGCATACGAATATCTCGATGGCCGTGAGGTCTTCTCTGATCAGTATAAGATAAAGGTAGGGGAGATGCTCGACCGATTTGGAATCTATTATACAAAAGGTAAAGCCGGCAAAGCAGAATTTCAGATTGCCGAGGCAGACGTGCCGATAACTCAAGTCAACTCATACTATATAATAGAGAAGTGGGAATTCGATCGCCGAACAAATAAGATGCGAACTCGTGTTGAAGCCATCTGTCCAATTTTGACCAAGGTCGGAGATTTTGGCGGTGAAACGAAATATCCCATGTTTTGGGTGAAGTTTGATGTCTTGCGTCCCTTCTTGGCAAGCCAATATGTATTCTGTGGCGACGATAATAATATAGAATCATGTAGTCTTGATGATTATTTCACATTAGGAAAATATGACGGCGAGATCTACAAAACAAAAAATCTAAGAAATTTATCGATGGCGCAACTCTATCCTGATGAAGATATGAGAAAGCGCGCACAGGATAGTATTGAGAAAAGATTACGTGAATTTGGAAAAAATCTCTGGGTTCCGACACGCGAAGAGCATCTGGCGCGACTCGAAGAGGAATCAAAACGTGCAGCAGCGATCGCATCTGGCGATTCAATTCCAGGCAGAACTGTAGTGACAGATAAAACAAGTTCAACCGATAAAACAACTACAAAAGTACGCACATCGGTAAAAAGAGCCAAAACGCCAAAAACTAAGGTTTCTGAGCCTAAACAGTCTAATACAACGGCAGTTAGGTCTGTTAGACGCCGAAAGTAGAGAAAATGCAAAGTGTAAACAAATGTTAAAATAATAACTTTTTGGCGATTTTTTTTGTTGAATTATTTGGTCACGTCAAAAAAACGTCGTAACTTTGCAACCGCAA
>QLIP01057073.1_pt1 | contig 24648 bp, 14 predicted proteins | sample 1769771 | NCBI WGS metagenome assembly QLIP01 (sample SAMN09428762, study PRJNA476227) | Gut metagenome, whole genome shotgun sequencing project. | isolation source: cecum | host: Rhizomys sinensis | place: China: Jinsha town of Minqing, Fujian Province | collected 2013-09-23 | reverse complement strand
TGAGTCAACTCGCCTCAGACACACTCTATGAAACACTACCTCGATGTGGGTAATCCCCCACCGCAACTGTATCTCCGTATGAAAAAAAACAGCTGCAGGTGGTTAGTGCCTGCAGCTGTTTTGATATGGGTTGCTTATGGCCTGACGGGATAGCCGTCAAGCGGGATGATTATTCCAGTAGGAGTATTGCGAAGAGGTTACTTCAGGGTGCGGAGGAGTTCGGCGGTAGCAGGGTCCGACGGACGGGTAAGCTTGTATTTAATCAGCTTCCCGTCGGGACCGTAGAGGAGGAAGTGGGGTATGCCACGCACATTAAGCCGCTCGGCCAACTCACCGGCAGGGTCGATAAACTGATTACCGTGCATCTTGAGTGCCTCCATTTTTGCTTTCCACGGTTTTGTATCGGTATCGGTCGAAATCGATACAAACTCTATGGGTGCCCCCTCAAACTCCTTTTCGAGCTTCTGGAGATGCGGCACCTCCTTGACGCAGGGTCCACACCACGATGCCCAGAGGTCAATCAAGATATACTTACCGGCAAATTTGCTGAGACTAACCTTGTTTCCGTCAACATCAAAAATCTCCACCTCCGGAAGCTTGGCACCCGGGACGGTAGCCACACGACTGCGGAAGGTTTTGAGATAGCTGTCGGGTAATCCGTACTTCTTGGTCATATCCTCCAGACGCGCCTCCCCCGACTCGAAATCGTGGGCATAGTCAAAGGTACCCATAAACCGGTCCATGATGATGCGCGATGCACCTTCACGCAGAGCCGGAGTCTTGAAGTTTGCATACAGATACTCCAGGCGCTCCTCTACATCCTTACCCTTAAGCGACGCCGCCACATGCTGCGGTGTGGAATAGAACCACGCCGCCATCGGGGTATCGATTGAGCTACCCCCCTCGGGGAGAATGTCCGAAAGGTTGAACGTAAGAGGTTTACCCGCTCTACCGGCAAGATAGCTTGCAGTGGTAAACGAGTCGCAGGTCGATGTCCACCCCCAGAGTTTCAGATACTCGGCCGGAACACCCTTAAGCTTATAGGCCGCAACAATCGAGTCGGCAATCGGCACATACCGCTGCAACTCCCCGCGGATCTGCTCCCCGCTCAGCGTACCTGAATTAACGCCAAGGTTTGACGCAATCTTCGCCATCTTGCTCTGATAGGCAGAAAACGCCTTATTGGCGGGCTGCGGCAGATTGTTGGCGGTGGAAAGTGTGGGGGAGGTGAGACGGAAACTCACCCCCTTACCATTACCCGGGAGATATAGCGGCAGGGTATGCTGCGATTCATGGTTTGACACCGAGAAGTTATAGACACCCTCCTTGGAGCGCTCTACCGCGCCGGTATATACACCGTTTTTGCCGACCTTGAGCGGAGCGTTGACACTTGGGTCGTAGCTTGCACCGGCAGGCATCACCACCAACGTAACATTCTTATAAGCTTCGGTGGCAGGCACACTGACGCTGAACTGCACCTTCTCCCCCCTCATCATTACGGCGGGGAGCAAGAGCAGGGGGACTGCCATTAATTTCGCATTCATAGTCGGTAGCTACTTACTTAGTGATACTGGGCTTGTAGAACGCCGACGTGATGCGGTCGGCACAGTTCAGGTACTTGTTGAGCGGAGCGGCACCGGGGTTGTCGGTACGCACATCGGCAGGATTGTAGATGTAGAGGCTGCCGCGACCTGTACCCTTGTTGCAGGTGGCCACAAACAGACGCTCCTTACCGTTTACGACATTGATGGCAAGGTATGTCACCTCCTCGTCGGCAGCGAACGAAAGCGAAGCCTGCTCGGTGGTGGGGAGGCTGAATGAATTGCCGTCGGGGAGCATGGTGTACACCTTGTTGCCGTTGTAGAAATATGTACGGTGGTAGGTATCGGACGCTGCTACGCTCGACATTGAAGCCGGCACGGCTTTCCCCTCGGAGGGTATCTCAACCTTCCACTTGAAGTCAAACCCGTAGGCGGTGTCACCGAAGTCGGAAATATAGTTGTTATAGATCTTTCCGGTCTGCTTGTTGCGGGTAATTATATACATATAATAGTATGTGGACCAAGTACCGGGAACACCCTCACCCTGGAATGCAGTCACAAGCTCCTCGTTTTCGAAGGCCGGAGCACCGTTCCAGGTCATCTGGCTTGAATCAATCCAGTCGGGGAGATCGAAATAGGTGTAATATCCGGAATTGTTCTCAAACTGCAGGGGGTTCAGCGATTTAACATACACATGGTTGTAGTTGATGTTACCCCAGCTCTCGTACGAACCGCTGAACAGTGCATAGGTCTTGTGACCCTGCCAGCTTTCGGGCATATACCCGAACATGTTGGCACCGTCCAGGGTAATCCACTTGCCGGTACCATAGTCGGTAACCTTGGGGTTGGATGCTGAGCCACACAGGTAGTCGGCCTGGAAGCCGGGGGAAGCCTTTGTATAGTCAATGGTCGAGATAGCAGTAAAGGTATTGGGGTCGAGGAAGTAACCCTTGGTAGCTGTCGACACGCACACGCGGGTGATGTCGGTGGGCCAGGTAAGATGAATCATGATGCCACCCACGAGTTTTTCGACCGGAATACCGTCGTTGGTCTTTTCCAGCGAATGCTCCATGATGATGGGCTCCTTGCCGGCGGCTATCTCCTCGGGGGTAAGGTCCTTGATAAAGCAAAGGTTACCCTCACCCTTGGCATTGTTAGAGATGATGGTCCAGCCGCTCTCGAATGTGCGGTTCACATTCAGCTGCCATTCCTGCACCGTACCCACTTCACCGTCGGTGATGGTAAGGTGTGCATAATACACACCACCCTTGGGGAACTTGTAGCGCAGCTCCTGCTCGTTGCTCACCTTGGTGAGGTTGCCGCGCACCTGGTCCTCATAGCTCCCCACGCTCCACTCGTAAGTAAGCGTTTTGGAGCCCGAATAGCTAACGTCGGGTTTTACCACGCACTCCTCGCCATAGTTAAAGTTCATTTCCGGCATCTTGTCGGAAGTCGGAACGTTGACCTTGAGAGTGGTCACCATCCCCGAACCGTAAATGCTGTTATCCTCCACGCACGATGCGGCACCTGCCATAAGCCCCATGGAGATAAAAGCCAATAATATCTTGTTGAATTTCATTTCTTTGAATCTTAATTAATTAACCAATTAATTACCAATGGGGGTCTTCCTGCCACTCGATTTCGGGATGCTCTTCGGCCAGCGGGATGCACACGTAATTGCGGATAAAGTTGCCGTACATTACGATGGGACCTTTGGTGGAGCCACCCTTCACGAAATAATCGCCATATGCATTGACCATCTCCTCAAAAATTGCGGGATTGGCCTTGGGGGCAAGGCGGTAGAAATAGTCGAAAAAGAGCTGAGTGTTCTCAAACGACCATACCGGCAGTGGCGAGTAGGTGGGCCACCATGCAGGGCGCTTGGTGGGACGGATATCGTCATAGTTGATGACAATCACATTCTTGCCAACGCTGCGGAGATCGTCGTTCTCGCCGATGGTGATCTTAAGATGCTTCGCCTGCGACTGAATCTGCGTATCCTTGTCGCGGAGCAGGTTTACCTTTACCACACCCTCTACCTGGCCGGCAGGGATGATATTGTCCGATACTGTGTAGTGTGTACCCTCCACCATATCGGTTTCGGCAGCCACGGTCTCAATCTTGATGACACGTTCACGCTCCACCGGCATACCCATCAGCTTGACCGGGATTTCGACGGTATGCACATTGGCAATATCGTAGCCGAAGGAATAGTTGACCATTGTGTCAATCTCATTCTTGAGATTGCGGTACTCAAAGAACACCGAATCCTTCTGTGTAGTGTCATAGACCTTGTAATCCTCCTCTGAGCACGAAGCGGCAAGCAGCGGAAGAGCGGCACATATAAATAAAGCTTTAGTAAGTTTCATATTGTATTCTTCGGTTTTGAGGATTACTGGGGACGGTATTCAAATTCCTCCTGCGGAACGGGGATGGTGTAAATCTCGTCGTTACCCGGGAAGGTGCGGCTCTCGTAGTTGGACACGATGTCGCTGCAGAGGCGCTTCATGTTATACCAGTGCTGACCGAGGCAGAAAGTCTCCTTGTGGAATTCGTTAAAAATCTTCTCTGCCGTAAGGTCGGCTACCGACTGCAGCGGTGTCAGACCGCGCGATGTTGTCTCGTCGTTAAAGTACTTCAATGCACGCTGCGGGGCTGTGGCAAAGAGTGCGTCGGCGGCGATGAGATAGAGCTCAGAGACGTTGATAAGGCTCACACCCGAGATATTGTTGCTGGTAAGGTTCTTTTCGATATTGTTCCAGTCCACCAGCTTCATGCAGCGTGAGGCACCGGCGGTGGTACCCGCAACGCGGCGGAACTGATTGCGACGGAAATCCTGAACCGTACCCGCAATGTCGAGCTTATAGAGCGCATCCCACGGCAACAGATAATTAACACCGTTTGCATTGTCATACGGGTCGTAGGACAGGTAGGACTGATGAGCATAGAGATAAGTCTTGGCTGTCTCCACAAACTTGGGGGCATAGATACCGAACACGGTTTCCTTGGGGGAAAGAACACCGGCGATACCCGATTCAACCTCGGTTACATCCATCAGCGGGAACTTGCCGCTGGCAATAACCTTCTCGGCATATTCCGCTGCCTTGGCGTTGTTGCCAAAGTACCAGTGAACACGGGCCAGAAGAGCCTGCACGGCATAGAGGTTCATGTGCGTTTCGCGCCAGCTGTAGTAGCGGTTGTAGTGATCGTTCTTGCGTGGGTATTCCAGAGTCTCGCCGGCAAGCAGGGTTTCAGCCTCGCCAAGGTCCTTGACAAGCGCCTCGTAGACCTCGCCCACGGTTGAGAACGGCTTTACGCTAAACGAGTAGCTGGTCACGTAGGGGATACCACGTTTTGACTTGTCGGTGGGAGCGAACATACGCACCAGGTCAAAATGGTGCATGGCACGTATCGCCAACATCTCACCGCGATAGAGGTCCAGAAGCGGGAAATCACTCATCGACTTGTTCTCAAGGTTTTTGAGCACGTTGTTGGCATACCCGATGGTGCGGTATGCTGCAGTCCAGGTATCAAGGAAGCGGTTGCGCAGGTCCTTGTTGTTGACATAGTCATACTTGGCGAGAGCTAAATTCTGCTCCGAACCGCAGCTCAGGTTCTGAGCCTGGATTTCGGGGATACCCCACACCATATCCTTGCCATAGGTCGAGGTGGAGGCCATGGAGCCATAAACCCCGTAGATAGCGGCTTCGGCACCCTTCGGAGTTTCAAAAAGGGCATTCTCTACCTCTTCTCCGCGCGGACGGACGTCCAGAAAATCGGAGCAGGATGAGGCTGCGAGCGAAGCAACGCATAAAAGTGATATATATATTTTTTTCATCTGTTGATTCGTTTGTTTAGAATGTCACACTTGCCGAGAGGTTGAAACCGCGGCTGAAGGGGTAGTCGGTGCCTCGTTCATATTTTGCCGTTGTCAAGCGGAACAGGTCGGATGCACCGGCGCTGAGGTAGAGGCGCTGCATTCCCACCTTGCGCAGGAATGTTGCGGGGACGTTATACTGGATGTTGATGTTTGAAAGCCACAGCTCGTTATCCTTCTCCACAAAACGGTCCGAATATGCATAGTAGCCGCCAAAGGCGCTCAGCCCGAGATAGGGGGCAACGTCACCGGGCTGTTTCCAGCGGTCCAGGAAGGCTCTTACGTCGGCATTGCGACGCGGATCGATGCTTTCAACCTTGGCCATACGGGTGGAGTTGTACATATCGCCGCCGAAACGGTAAGAGAAGTTGGCGTTCAGACTCCAGTCCTTATAGCTGACCACGGTCGACAATGTTCCCTGCAGTGTCGGATTCATGTCACCGACGGCTACTTGGTCGAGTGCGCTGTACTCATAGGTATAGGTACCATCCTTCTTGATAAAGATTTCCTTACCCGATGCCGGGTCGATACCTGCCGAACGTACTGCATAGATAGCTGTGGGAGATTCACCCTCGCGGAACTGCAGACGGGGAGCTGTCTCGTAATTCTTGCTTGCATTCTCCTCGTTCATACGCTTCAGAGCATCCGAGATGTTCAGAATCTTGGTCTTGGAGTGGAGTCCGTTGACCGATACGTTCCAACCCCAGTCGCCGCTCTTGATTAGCTGAGCCCAGAGGGTGAACTCCATACCATAGGAATCCTGCTTGCCAAAGTTGTTCTTGACCGAACCTGCTCCCGACGACGGGGGGAGGGTAACATCGATAAGCATATCGTCGGTGCGCTCCTTATAGTAGTCAAGGTTGAGGTTGACACGGTTATCAAACACGGTCGATGTCAGACCCAGGTTAAACTTCTTGGTGGTCTGCCATGTCAGGTCGGGATTGGCCATCGCTTTAGGCACCGCACCCACACCGGCATAGTGCAGATAGTTGGTAGAATAGAAATAGGTCGAAATAGCCTGGTATGAGTTGAACTTCACCGAACCGGTGTGTCCGTAGCTGGCACGCACACGGAGGATATCAAACCATCCAAGGTCCTTGAGCCACGATTCGTTGTGCATGTTGTAACCGAGACCGGCACTCCAGAACGGAGCCACGCGACGGTTGGCACCAAATTTGGACGAACCCGACAGACGGTAGGAACCATCCACTACATAACGGTTCTTGTAGATAAAGTTGGCGGCGGCAAATCCACCCACGCTAGTCGAGAGGTCCTCGCCACCGGTGGGGAGGTTATAGGTAGAATAGGCTGTGGCATACGCTATGTCTGCAAGATTGTCGGCAAGGAAGCCGGTGCCGGTCATGTAGGCGTTGGTCGACTTGTTCTTCTTCACCTCCCAACCAAGGTTGAGGGTAAACATGGTGCCTGCCTTGTCGAAATCGTGAATCCAGTTACCCACGATTTTGGTCCCCCAGTTGTCGCTGCCGATGTTGCCGAGGGTATATGAACCGCGCTTGTCGAGGGGTGTGCCGTCGGCGAAATTGTGCGAGTCGGGCGATACATAGTTGTCGCTGCGCGAACGCGAGGTGTCAAACGACCCCTGAGCCGTAATATATAGATTCGGACGGAAGTTGTAACGCATGGTTAGCGACACGTTCTGTGCACGCGCGTTGGTCTTGAAGAAGCTGCTGAGCGATGCCTCATACAGAGGGTTGTTAAAGTTATAGCTCAACTGCTTTGCATAGTTACCATATTCGTCATAGGGGGTATCGTAGGGGTTGGCAAGCACATAGTCGCTGAATGAGCCGTAACGCGACACGTTTGTATTCAGGTTGTTGTGTGCTGCACGGAGTGTCACCACAAGTTTGTCGGCGATGCGGTAGTTTAGATACACCCCAAAGTTGTAGCGCTGGCGGCCGTCATCCTTCATAACACCATTGTTGTCGCTGAAGTCGGTGGTGAAGTTATAGTCAAGTCCCGAACCGCGACCAGTCACCGACAGTGAGTGTGACTGCGAGAAGCTATTGCGTACCGGTTTTGAAATCCAGTCCACATTGCGACCCGAGGTTACAAGGGCAAGACGATCGAAATAGCTCTGATCCAGCGAACCGTCCCCCTTCTTGTACAGTCCAGCAAGACGCTCGAGTTCAAGTTTCTGTCCGGCATCACAAAGGTTGGTCGACGACAGGTCGGCAAACTTGAAGTCGGGGGTAAAGGTATAGCGCACGCGCACCGGAGCCTCGGTTACCTTTTTGCGCTCGATTACGATAACGCCGTTGGCGGCATTCTCACCATAGAGTGCGGTGGCTGACGCATCCTTAAGGATATCGACACGGTCAATGTCCTGAACGTTGATGTCATAGAGTGCCTGAAGTGAGCTCTCCACTCCGTCAATGATAATCATCGGGGCATTGAGACCCACCTCGTTGCTGGTGGCAAGCGATGTTGTGGAGCGCACCACAATGTCGGGGAGCGCATTCGGGTTTGAACCCTGCGAGTTGTTGCTCTGTATGTTAAGACCGGCATCGAGTGTGGCAAGACCCTGGATAATGTTTACCGGCGACACCGACACCAGTTCGGCGCCGCTGATGGTTTTCGCCGCTCCGGTATATGTATTGCGGTTACGGGTAAAGTAACCGTTTACCACTACTTCGTCGAGCTGACCGGAGGCTTCTTTCATCACCACCTTCATCTCACCCTTTCCTGCGGCCTTCATCACCACCGGATCAAATCCGACATACGAAAACTTGAGGGTTGCTCCGGGAGCGGCCTTGATTTCAAACATACCGTCGACATCGGTCATGACGCCTCGGCGTGTCCCTTGTATCTGCACGGTGACACCGATCAGCGGCTCTCCCTGCTTGTCAAGGACCTGTCCCTTCACCGTCGCATCTGCTACCGACGATGCAGCTCTATCACCTCCGCGCACTGTCTGTGCCTGCAATCCCTGCGGCGCCAGCAATAGCGAAAGGAGAAAAGCCATAACACATAAACTTTTCCTCTTCATGCAATTAGGTTAAAAATGTAAATATATTTAGGTTAGTTGTTGACTATAGTTGACTATTATTTGACTTAAAGCACTATCATCCTTTAACAAATAAGGGTATAATGAAGCTTTAATTTGCAAATATAGTACGATTTTAATTTAATATAACCAAAATATATGTTAATTTTAATTAACCATTAATTGCTTTCATGTTTATTTACATACTCTTAAAGTGCAGTATACCCCTGTCGGTCTCTACTGCTATTATCTTGAATCCTGGCAAAACGCCGATTTGATGTTCTTGCTCACCGTCCTGTATTCTGCCTGTATACTCCACGGCTCCCGACGGGTCATAGACCGAGATGCCGCGCACTGCCGTTTGACCCCACTTGAGTTGGATCAACCCCCTCCCTACCCTTTCACACTTGACATCGCCGGCAACTTCATCGCCAACCGGGGTGTCGACCGCACTCGTAGCCACCGATCCTTTAAAACGGTAGTTGAATCGACCGTTGGGTGCTACATCACCCTTGTCGATAAAGTCGAGTATGTCGGGCGACGCAGGGATATTGTCGGCCCACTTGAAGTCGATGTCCCGATTGCCGATGATACCCATCACCGACTTCGGAACGGCAAAGTGCATCTCGTACATGGTGCGATACACACTCAGTGTCGCCACTTCGGTCCAGGAATACCCCTTGCCGTTATGTCGCTTTATAACAAACTCATTTCCCGATTTCATGCACAGGTAGTCATACCCGTTCCACCCGGTTGTGTAGTCGCAGTCGGAATTGATAAAGAGCTGCACCCACGAGGTGGCTCCCTCCATCTCGGGGAGCGGATTGGCTGTGCGCAGATAGAAGTAGAGATTCTTTCCGTCCTGCGACACCTTGGCGGCTTCAAGGTCGGTGCGACCTGTCGAGTTTACCATCGGTGCCATATTCAGGAACCCCTTGGTGTTGCGGTGAGTGATGTCGCCGCGGTCATCACGAAATTCCGGCTTCACGCTAACCCATTGCGACATATCGTTGGTGGGAGCGATTGTTTTCATTCCGCTCGGTATCGGGATATCGCGCATCCCCTTGTAACGTCGCACCCTGTCGCAAAGCATCATATAATAGTTGTCGCGAATCTGAGGGTGTGTGCTCGGCTCTATGTCGCGGTTGAATTCGGCGTTATAAGCATCCACAAAATAGGTCTCCCCTATCTCCTTTTTACCGGCAGGGCGAGCGTTACCCACCTCTCCGGCTGTCTTTACCACAAACCGCTGAGCCACATATTCGTTAAACTGCGTTACCATCACCAACGGGGGGTCCACGCTCAGTGCCTGACGCCACTGCTCGTCAAAGTATAACCCTTGGGATGTTTCGCTGCATAATCCATACTGATCCAATGCAGGCTGTTTTCCGCCGTGATAACTCTTTCCCACCTTCGATGTGGCATGCTGACCGGTAGAGACCGATATCTGTTCCACCTCTTTCACCCCGTTGCGGTCGGTCCACCCCGGTTTCTGCGGATAATACTCCAGCCACGCCCATTGGTCGGCTTTGCCCCCTTTCATCCATGCCCACGAATGACGCATGGTAAATTTAGCTACTGCCGCCGGGTCGCACCCTGCCAACTGGCTCTTATCCACCAGCATCAGCGGCTTCCCATCGTGACAATACCAGTATTTATCGTAATCAGGATTTGAATAGAAAGTATCGTACAGATACTTGAATACATCGGCAGCTCCCGAGTTGAGCGTATAGCATATCTTTGGCCATGGCAACCCCTTTGCTGCTCGACGGTCGATAGCAGCCATCAGCATATAGACCGCGTTGTCGTAGGTTACTGCATTTGTTACATCAAGAAACAGGAAATCCACTCCGGCATCGCACAGCATCTGCAGGTGCTTGTCATATACAAACGCGTCGGTGTTGTTATAATATCCTAACCATGGTTTCCCCCACCAATGGAATTGCGACTCCGCCCCCCATGCCGGGTTAACAGGATCGGCTTTAAGAAGCTCGGTAATATCCTTAATCGGTGTATTTTTAGCACCGTGGGCACCATGCCAGATGTAATAGAACATACCTACAGTGCGGTTACTGCGACGCGGAATGCGCGCATTGTCCGACGAAGCCACTTCGCGGTTCAGCTCATCGACCGCCACCCAAGTGTCGCTATAAGTATCCCAAGTCTGCCCCCAGGCCCCCTGCAACGAAGCGACCACCCCGGCACACAAAGCAATTCTCCTTATCTTACGCATCAGTAATGTTAGTTATAAATTCAAAAGCAATAAATAACTCAAAGTCATATGGATTAACACCTGTCTCAACGGCTGCAATTATCTCCCGTCTCAACAGCTATAATTATCTCTTGTCTCAACAGCTATAATTATCTCCTGTCTCAACAGCTGCAATTATCTCCCGTCTCAACAGCTGCAATTATCTCCCGTCTCAACTACTGCAATTATCGCTTGTCTCAGTGGTTGTAATTATCGCTTGTAAAGGTACAACATTTTCACAACATACCGATATAAATAACGCAACTTCCACAAGAAAAATTAAAAAGCGTCTGGCGCCTGGAGAGGGGATATTGCCGGTCGAACTCCGACCTTCGAAGCTGCGTCATGTAGTGGGCGAAGCGCAAAAATAACGCTACTTAGAAGAGAAAACCATCAAAATGGGGGTAATATCGCTTTTATATGCCGATTTTTTTTATAACTTTGCACTCAATCAACCCCATTCCGCTATGATAACCAAGGAAGAAATACGTGATCTACTTCATTCAACCGAATCATATCGCGTTGAACGAACAGTCAGTACCAGCAACATGGATAAATTCTGTGAGGCTATCTGCGCGTTTTCAAACGATCTTCCCGGATCACGAAAGAATGGATACTTAATCATTGGTGCACACGATGATGGGAAATTGGCAGGAATGCAAATCGATGATTCTCTTCTAAAAAAAGTAGCGGCAATACGCTCAGATGGCAATATACTCCCATTACCGACTATGACCGTTGACCGTTTTGTATTTTCTGAAGGTGAATTACTTGTTGCTGAAGTTCGACCCTCTGATTTGCCACCTGTGAGGTATCGCGGACGAACATTTGTAAGAATCGGACCGAGACGCGATATTGCTACCGAAAGTGAAGAACGCATATTAACTGAACGTAGATGCTCTTTTATGGCTACGTTTGATGCCACCCCATGCCTCGCCGCCTCCTTGAATGATTTAGACGTTGATTATATAAAGTCGTCATACCTTCCCAAAGTTTTTGATACAGAAACCCTTGAAACCGACGACAGAGATATCAAAGAGCAACTCGCTTCTATTCATCTATACGATAGAATTAACGACTGCCCAACCTATGCTGGCATAATCCTATTTGGTAAGAATCCGAAGCACTTTCTCTTCGGTGACTACGTCCAGTTTGTTCGTTTCGCTGGTGCCGACAAAGGAGGTGACATCTTGAATGAGCGTCAATTCGAGGGTCCTCTTTACAAAATGCTTCCGGCTTTAGAGTCTTTTGTTAAAGATGCCATTATAACTCAACGCCCTGTGCCGGAAACGCTATTCCGAGAGCGAACTGTATGGAATTACCCCGAAGGAGCAATCCGTGAATTGTTAATGAACGCCTGTATGCATCGTGATTATCAGGCGAATATGCCTATTCGTCTGTATCAGTTTGACGATTATATCGAAGTAATGAATGCAGGTGGACTTTATGGCGAAGCTCGTCCTGAAAATTTTCCATTGGTAAATGACTACCGTAATCCCATAGTTGCAGAAGCTATGAAAGCAATGAAATATGTCAACAAGTTTAATCGTGGCATTACCCGCGTTAAGGAAATGCTTAAGGAGAATGGTAACCCTGAAGCCCAATTTGACGTAGACGCCATCACTGCTTTTCGTGTCAATGTATATGCAACTAAAGAGGAAAGCCCATCCAAAGGCACAAGTCAGGGCACAAGTCAGGGCACAAGTCAAGGCACAAGTCAGGGCACAAAAACAATTGAAGCAAAAATTATAGAGTTCTGTAAAGAACCTCACTCATTGGCCGAAATCACAGAACATTGCGGATTTCAGGATAAACGCAAATTCAGAGAACGCTATCTCTCCCCCCTTATCGGAGTATTCATACAAATGACAATTCCTGATAAACCAACAAGTCGTTTTCAGAAATATGTTATAATTTAAATATCTCAATCACACAAAAAAAATTAACGACTTAATCAAAAAGTGCTCTAACATTCCACTAAACCCCATTCCGCTATGCTGATACTTATTGCCGAATCAAAATCCATGAATGCTCCTCTGCCTGTAAGCCAAATTGCGGGGAGCGTGCCTGCTTTTGCTGCGCAGGCCGACGAGATTATGCATTCGCTGCAGGGTTTGAGTGTGTCGCAACTTTCCGATAAACTTAAGTTGGGTCCCAAGAATGCCCAGCGCCTTTTTGACGACATTTTCAATTTCCCCGATAAGTCTGTTGGTATCAACGCAATCAACGCATATACCGGGGTTGTTTTCAAGTCGTTCGACTACAAGTCGCTTTCCACCCAAGGTCTCAAGAATATGGATAGCGACCTGCGAATAGTGTCATCGCTCTACGGTATTCTCCACCCTCAGGATATTATAAAACCTTATCGTCTGGACTTCGGAATGAAAGCAGCTCCCGACGGAAAAGCTCTTTCGGCGTTCTGGAAACAAAAGCTTACCATCTCCCTTGTCAAACACCTTCAGGACACCGGGGAAACCGAGGTACTAAACCTCCTCCCCCTCGACGCCTCAAAATGCTTTGACTGGAAACTTATCAAGAATTTCGCACAGGTATACATCGCCGGATTTAAGCAGTATACCGACGGTGGAGAGTTGCGGACACCAACCTCCGACCATCTAAAACGACTACGAGGCAAGCTCCTGAGACACATCCTCGAGGCGGGAGCGAAAACGGGGAGCGACCTGCGAGGCATAAACCTCCCCGACCTTGCCTACGAGTGCGAAGAGCCATATCAAAACCACCTTCTCTTCACCACAGCATGAACAGACTCATTCTCCCCGACATACCTGGTGACCCCACCGCACAGACACTTCCACTATCACGACAGATTACGGTGGTTGGGGGTGCGGGTGCCGGAAAAACCCGCTTTATCCAGAAGCTGATGGAGCTAAACAGTGATAAAGCGTTTAGTCTGTCGGCAATAGGAGCCTCGTTCCCTTCGTTGCAGGAATCGGACCGTCCGGGGAGTATCGATGCGCTTTACCGCAAAGCTATCGAACGTCAGCCATACCTCAAGGGGGAGGCGGTGAGCGAAATCGACAAGCTTATATTCATGCTCATTGCCGACGAAATCGACTCACTGTTATCTTTAAAAAGGGAGGATGGGGGAAAGCCACGAAAAAAAGGGGGATTCTCCCCTACCCGACTCGATTCGCTGACTCAGATTTGGCAGGAACTCTTCCCCGGCAACCATATCGTAATGGAAAAGGGGATGATGATGTTTGCCACACAGGCGGGAAACAACCTGATTCCAGCTGCCAAGCTTAGCCGAAGTGAGCAGACAGCACTCTATTACTGCGCCGCCACGCTGTTTGCCCCGGCACAGGCTGTAATTTTTGTCGACTCTCCGTCACTATTCCTCCACCCCACGGTGGTAAACCCGCTGTGGAACAAAATTGAGCGTCTGCGTCGCGACTGCACTTTTGTGTACGACTCGGTGGATGTTGATTTTGTAAACTCCCGCACCCGCAACACCTGCATCTGGGTCAAACGATTCGATTCGCTTGCCGCCAGCTGGGACTATGAGATAATGGCCGACGGAGACCTGCGCGAAGATATGTTTATCGACCTTATAGGCTCGCGACGCCCCGTACTGTTTATCGAGGGTGACATTCGCCACAGCATCGATGCGCGACTTTATCCGCTGGTGTTCCCCGACTTTACGGTCAAACCTCTCGGTTCGTGCGACAAGGTGATTGAGACGGTACGCGGATTCACCGGACTCCGCCATATGCACCACCTCGAAAGCCGCGGGATTGTGGACCGCGACCGACGCACCGACAAGGAGGTGGGGTATCTGCGCGACAAGGGTATCATGGTTGCCGACGTTGCCGAGGTGGAAAATATCTTTATGCTCGAGGAGGTAATCAAAACCATGGCCAGACGACGGGGCAAAAATCCCGACCTGGTATTTGCCCAAGTCAAGAGAAATGTCTGCCGTGAGTTCGCATCCAAGTATAAGGCACAGGCCCTGCAGCATGTTCGCTACCGCGTCAAGCGCGAAGTGGAGTGCAAAATCGATGCCCGCTTCACCTGCATCACCGCCATGGAGCTTCACCTTAATGCACTGCCGTCGCGCTTGCGTCCGCGTGAACAATACAACGACCTATGCCGGCAATTTTCGTCGCATCTGGAATACAGCAACTACGCCGCCATCATAAAGGTATTCAACCACAAACCGATGCTCGGCGAATGCGGTCCGGCTCGCGCTCTCGACTATAAAAACAAGGATGAATATGTGGCGGGGGTGCTCTCTACCCTCAAGGAAGGTGGAGAGCATGCCGAAGCATTGCGCCACGCTATCCGACACTCCTTTAAACTCGAATAATTATTCTGTATTATAAACTATAAATTATCAAACCGCCTAAAAATCATAATTACATGAATAAAATATTGATAGCGGCTGCCGTTGCAGCCATGTTCTCCCCACTCACCATGTCGGGAGCGAAACCAAAGAGTAGTAAATCCAATGCAAAGGCGACCCATGCCAAGACCTTTGAAATCAAAGGTGGCAATTTCGTTATCGACGGCAAACCCTCCTACATCCTGTCGGGCGAGATGCATTACCCCCGCATTCCGCATCAGTACTGGCGCCACCGCATGCGTATGCTCAAGGCCCTGGGTCTCAACACTGTGGCAACCTACGTGTTCTGGAACGCACACGAACCGGAACCCGGCAAATGGAATTTTGAGGGGGACAACAACCTCCGCGAGTATATCAAGATTGCCGGCGAAGAGGGTCTGAACGTTATCCTACGCCCCGGTCCCTATGTTTGCGCTGAGTGGGAATTTGGTGGTTACCCATGGTGGCTGCAGACTGTACCCGGCATGGAGGTGCGTCGCGACAACAAGGAGTTCCTTGCCGCTACCGACCGCTACCTGAAGCGCCTGTATAAGGAGGTCGGTGACCTTCAAATCACTAAGGGTGGTCCCATCATCATGGTGCAGTGCGAAAACGAGTTTGGCTCATATGTATCTCAACGCAAGGATATTCCACTTGAGGAGCATCGCCGCTATAACGCAAAAATCAAGCAGCAACTAATCGATGCCGGTTTCGACATCCCGATGTTTACCTCCGACGGTAGCTGGCTCTTTGAGGGTGGCTCCACTCCAGGTGCCCTACCCACCTGCAACGGCGAGGAAAACATTGAAACCATCAAGAAGGTGGTAAACCAGTATCACGACGGACAGGGCCCCTACATGGTGGCAGAGTTCTATCCCGGCTGGTTGATGCACTGGGCTGAACCGTTCCCCGAAGTGAGCGATGCCAACGTGGCTCGCATGGCCGACAACTACCTTAAGAACAATGTGTCGTTCAACCTGTACATGGTTCACGGTGGCACCAACTTCGGGTTTACATCAGGCGCAAACTACGACCGCAAGCGCGACATCCAGCCCGACCTGACCAGCTACGACTACGGTACTCTGATTTCTGAAGCCGGGTGGAGCACTCCCAAGTATGATTCGGTACGCAACGTTATCTCCAAGTATGTTAAGCACAAACTCCCCGAAGTGCCTGCTCCCACCCCCGTGATTGAAATCCCGTCAATCCAGCTCACATCGGTGGCTCCGGTTCTCGACATTGCTGACAACACTGCAGGTCGCGACAGCAGCGAACCCATGACTTTTGAGCAGATGAACCAAGGACACGGCTATATGCTCTATTCACGCCGCTTCAACCAGCCCATCAGCGGCACACTCTCCATCCCCGGTCTTCGCGACTATGCCACCGTATATGTTAACGGCGAAAAGGTGGGTGTTCTTAACCGCAACACCAAGACCTACGACATGGAGATTGATATCCCCTTCAACTCCACTCTGCAGATTCTGGTCGAGAATATGGGGCGCATCAACTACGGTGAGGAAATTATCCGCAACAACAAGGGTATCATTTCACCCGTTACTATTGCCGGACAACCCATCACTGGTCTCTGGACTACCTACCAGCTCCCTATGAGCAAGCAGCCAGCCGCCGGCGTTGACGGCATCGGCAAGAGCGTGGCTATCGCCAAGGCCGAGTCGCTGAAAGGTAGCCCGGTTATCTACGAGGGAACTTTCAACCTGAATGAAACCGGCGACACATTCCTGGACATGACCGACTGGGGTAAAGGTATCGTATTTGTCAACGGTCACAACCTGGGGCGCTACTGGCAGGTTGGCCCGCAGCAGACTCTCTACCTCCCCGGTGCATGGCTCAACAAGGGTGAAAACAAGATTGTGGTTTTCGAACAGCTCAACGACACCCCGCAGACTACCCTCCACACCCTCAAGACCCCTATCCTCAAAACCCTCCGCAAATAATCCTTATATTCCCGCATACGCAAGAGGGGGCACTTCAATCGAAGTGCCCCCTCTTAGTTTATGCTTTATTTGATTTTGCAGAAACGCAGTCTTTATTAGAGAGTTTTCTTTACCTCTACCTCTTCGTAGGCTTCTACCATATCACCCTCGCGGATGTCGTTATAGCCCTGGATTGAGAGACCGCAGTCGTAGCCCGATACTACATCCTTAACATCGTCCTTGAAGCGCTTGAGCGAGCCAAGTTCGCCGGTGTAGATTACGATGCCGTCGCGGATAAGGCGCACCTTGCTGCCACGCTTGATACGTCCGTCACGAACGATAGCACCGGCAATGGTACCCACCTTCGAAATGTGATAGGTCTGGAGCACTTCGGCTGTACCGGTAATCTCCTCCTTGATTTCGGGGGCAAGCATACCTTCCATTGCATCGCGCACCTCTTCGATGGCTTTGTAGATAACGGAATAGAGACGGATTTCAACACCTTCCTTGTCGGCTTCGCGACGTGCGGCAGCCGAAGGACGAACCTGGAAGCCGATAATGATGGCATCCGATGCTGCGGCAAGTGTAACGTCGCTCTCCGAGATGGCTCCCACACCCTTGTGAAGCACATTGACCTGTACCTCGGGGGTAGACAACTTGAGAAGTGCATCGGAAAGTGCCTCGATCGATCCGTCCACGTCACCTTTGACAACGAGGTTGAGTTCATGGAAGTCGTTGAGAGCACGGCGGCGACCGAGTTCTTCAAGACCCAGACGCTTCTGAGTGCGGAGTCCGAGCTCACGCTGCAACTGCTCGCGCTTGCCGGCAATTTCGCGTGCTTCCTGTTCGGTTTCAAGCACGTTGAAGGTGTCGCCCGCAGTGGGGGCACCGTTCAGACCGAGGATAAGTACCGGAGTAGCGGGACCTGCCTCCTTGACGCGCTGGTTACGCTCGTTGAACATAGCCTTAACCTTACCGTGGTGCGTTCCTGCAAGGATTACGTCTCCTACCCTGAGAGTACCGTTCTGCACAAGCACAGTGGCCACATAACCGCGACCCTTGTCGAGCGATGATTCAATTACGGTACCCACGGCGTTACGGTTGGGGTTAGCCTTGAGTTCGAGCATTTCTGCTTCAAGAAGTACCTTGTCCATAAGTTCTTCGACACCGATACCCTTCTTGGCCGAGATATCCTGGCTCTGGTATTTACCACCCCAGTCCTCAACGAGATAGTTCATCTGAGCCAGCTGCTCCTTGATCTTTTCGGGGTTGGCAGTGGGCTTATCAACCTTGTTGATGGCAAATATCATAGGTACACCGGCTGCCGAGGCGTGATTGATGGCCTCGATGGTCTGAGGCATCACGTCGTCGTCGGCTGCCACTATGATAATGGCAAGGTCGGTAACCTTGGCTCCGCGGGCACGCATTGCGGTAAAGGCTTCGTGACCCGGAGTGTCAAGGAATGTGATGTGGCGACCGTTGTTGAGCTTAACGTTATATGCACCGATGTGCTGGGTAATACCACCTGCTTCGCCGGCAATTACGTTGGCGTTGCGGATATAGTCGAGCAGTGATGTCTTACCGTGGTCCACATGACCCATCACGGTCACTACCGGGGGACGGCTTTCGAGATCCTCTTCACTGTCTTCAACCACCTCAATGGCCTCGGTTACGTCGGCACTTACAAATTCGGTAGTGAAGCCGAACTCTTCTGCCACGATGTTGATGGTTTCGGCATCGAGACGCTGGTTGATGGACACCATTACGCCAAGGTTCATGCAGGTGCCGATTACACTGTTTATTGGCACATCCATGAGCGATGCAAGGTCATTGGCGGTTACAAACTCTGTAATCTTGATTACCTTGCTTTCGGCTGCTTCGCGCTGCTGGTTTTCGAGGTCGCGCTCGCGCATCTCCTCGCGTTTCTCCTTACGCCACTTGGCACCCTTCTTGGGAGCCTTGTTGGTGAGGCGTGCCAGCGTTTCCTTTACCTGTTTCTGTACATCTTCCTGGCTCACTTCCTGCTTTACGGGGCGCTTGTTGTCGCGCTCGCGCTCGCGGCGACGCTTTCCTTCCCCCTGCTTGCCATGTTCCTGACGGTTGCCGCCACCGTTGTTGCCACCACCACCATTGTTGTTGTTGGCGTTACGGTTATGGCCGCCGTTGCCGGAGCCACCTTCGCCACCCTTCTTGCGGTTTTCAGAACCGAATCCGGGCTGCTGTGCTGCCTTCTCGATGTCTACCTTCTCCTTGCCGATGCGGGCACGCTTCTTGCGGTCGCCGGCTTCGGCACGACGCTCGCTGCGGCTCTTCTTGCGCGGACGGGTTGACTGATTAATAGCTGAAAGGTCAATTTTGCCCACAACCTTAAGTTCCGGTCCTGCCGGTGCTGTGGAATAGCGGAATACGTTGCTTGCCGGAGCTTCCTCATTGGGAGTCTCGGTCTTGGGTGTTTCGTTTTTCACTTCCTGTTTGGGAGTTTCTGCTTTTACTGCTTCCGGCTTGGCGGGTGCCTGCACGGAAACGGGTTGTTTCTTTTCTTCCTTCTTCTCTGTCACTACTGGCTTCTGGGCAACTGCGGGCTTTGCCTCTGCCTTCTTTTCTGCGGCAGGTGCCTTGGGTGCCACCGGCTTCTCTTCTACCTTGGGAGTTACCTTGGGGGCTTCCACCTTGGGCTGCTTTGCCGGCTCGGGCTTGGGTGCCTCGGGCTTGGGTGCTTCTACCTTTACCTCCTTTTTAGAGGGAGCTGCCTGCACAGCGGTTTGCGTTTTGGACTCAGCTGTAGCCTGACGGTGAGGCGCGTCAAGGTCAATCTTTCCTACGATTTTGGGTCCGCCGGTAGGTACACGGCTTATCTCCTCCGTTTTGGGTCGGTCATTCTTATTGTTACGTTCTTTACGCTCCTGCTTGCGTGCACCGATCCCGTCGGAAAGTGACTTCACTTCGCGATCGTTGCTGAACTCCTTGGTAAGGAGATCAACTGCACTCTGGTCAATGCGGGTGTTGGGACCGTTGTCTTCGATTTCAACGTTGTGCTTCCGAAGAAATTCAACAGCCGTGTTGACACCTACATTCAGGTCTTTTGCTACTTTGCTGATCTTTATTCGCATATACTGTTTTGGAAGATTTTTAATTTTTATATTACTCTAAGAATCGCTCTCTCGGAGAGAGGTGACCGGGCGCGAGGATTAATCCTCAAACTCGGCGCTAAGCACGTCGATGACATGCTTGAGAGTGTCATCCTCGAGGTCTGCCTGGTCGAGGGTTGACTTGGGAGCGTTGAGAACGGCCTTGGCTGTGGCTAAGCCGAGGTTCTTAAGAGCCTCGATTACCCACTCGTCGATCTCATCCTTAAATTCGTCAAGGTAGATGTCCTCCTCACCCTCTTCGATGTCGCGGTATACGTCGATGGAGTAACCGGTGAGCGTCGAAGCAAGCTTGATGTTCATACCACCCTTGCCGATGGCCAGTGACACCTCGTCGGGATGAAGGAATACCTCTGCCTTACGCTCTTCTTCATTAAGACGGATTGAAGAGATCTTGGCTGGCGAGAGTGCACGCTGTATGTAAAGCTGCGGATTGGCGGTGTATGAAATCACGTCGATGTTCTCGTTGCGGAGTTCACGCACAATACCGTGGATGCGGCTTCCCTTTACACCTACGCAGGCGCCTACCGGGTCGATGCGGTCGTCGTAGCTCTCTACGGCAATCTTGGCTCGCTCGCCGGGGATGCGGGCCACATCCTTGATAGTGATGAGTCCGTCGTGGATTTCGGGCACTTCCTGCTCAAACAGACGACGCAGGAATCGTTGGTCGGTGCGGCTCACAATCACCTTGGGGTTGTTGTTGGGATTGTCAACACGCTTCACAATTGCCTTAACTATATCCCCCTTGTGGAAGAAGTCGCCGGGAATCTGTTCCTCCTTGGGCATGATGAGCTCATCCTGGTCCTCGCTGATAAGGAGCATCTCCTTTTTCCAGATCTGATGCACCTCTCCGGCTATTACCTCACCCTCGAGTTCCTTGTATTTTGAGAAAACGGCATCTTTCTGCAAGTCAAGTATCTTTGACTGCAGTGTCTGACGGAGATTAAGAATTGCGCGACGTCCGAATTTTTCGAAGAAAATCTGCTTGGTCACATCCTCACCGATTTCACATTCGGGGTCGATTTCGCGAGCTTCGCTCAAACCAATCTGCATATCCTTGTTTTCCACATCGCCGTCGGCCACCACCTCAAGGTTCTGATATATTTCGCAGTCACCTTTGTCGGGGTTCATGATTACGTCGAAGTTCTCGTCGGAACCGAACATTTTAGCAAGCACGTTGCGGAATGACTCCTCGAGCACGGAAATCATCGTGGTCTTGTCGATATTCTTGAGTTCCTTGAATTCGGCGAATCTGTCGACCATATTCACCGTTTCTGCTTTTTTTGCCATATTTAAATGTATGTTGTTATTCTCCTCTTTGCAGAGGGTTGATGTTTCGATTAGAATGTGAAGTGATACTGCACTTTATTGACATCGGCATAGGGGAAGCGCATCTCTACCTCGCGGGTCACCGGGCGCTTGGCACCCTCGGGCTTCTCCTTGACGGTGGTCTGTATTGCAAACGATTCGTCGCCGACTTCGGTTAGCGTTCCTACATATTTCTTTCCGTCGCGGGCAAGCACCTCGACTTCATTGCCGATATTCTTTTCATACTGCTTGCGCACACGGAACGGAGCGGTCAACCCGGCCGAACCAACCTCGAGCTCATAATCCTCGGGCTCGCGGGGAAATGCCTCCTCTATCTCGCGCGACAGCTCGATGCAAAAATCTATGTCAATGCTTTCAAGCGAATCGATATCAATCTTAATTTCGTTGTTCGCACTCACCTTTACTTCTACCGGGAAGTAAGGAGTCCCTTCGAGTCGCTCCTCGAGAAACTTTTCCAATGCTTCTTTGCTTATCATAATCTTGTTTTGTAATTTTAGGACACCTCTCGGTCTGATTGTTCTCTTTGATTGTCACAAAGCCCGAGGCTGCCTCAACCTTCAAATCCTGTACTATCACAAAAAACACGGAGGAGACCTAAGTCCCCTCCGGAATTCTTTTGCAAAGATAGTAAAAATTTATTATAATTCACTCACACTCACACCCCTTGCACCTTAAATCGCAATTAAAAGAAACTTTATTTAATTATTTTTAACTAAAATTAAATCAAATTTCTTGCAATTTTCCTCTCCTTGTGCAAGAATTTACACTTCTACCGATTTCTTACGGATTGGCTACCTCTGCCTCTATCCCCCGCAAAAAGTCGGCAAGGGCTGTATTCTTCTCAAGCACCTCTTTCAAGAACTCCTGTGGTGTGAGCCGCTTTTCGTACTGAGCGTTCGGGTCCACTTCGGCCTGCAGCGTAATGTGGTCGTTGCCAAGCCGGTTGCGCAAAAAACCGGCTATATCACCGAGCGCATTCTCGAACGTGCCAAGTTCACTACCATGACCCACCAGAAATTTATAGACATGGTTTCCCAGGTGCTCACGCTTGGCTGTGCGCATTATACTCAGCAACACATGCATATTCTGATGAGCAAGGATATACTCGGCCCAGACACGGTCAAAGTCCTCGTCGGTATACGCTCCGTTGCGTAGCTCCTCCTGCTTGTCGACCTCCTCTTTTTGCATATCCGACAGACGGAATGCCGACGGACGCCCCTTGGCGGTGGCTCGCGTCGACGATGCTGACACGCTTGATACTGCAGGCTGAGCTGCAACCGGCGACTGCGGCTGGGGGGCAGATGTTACTGGAGGTTGCGACATGGTGACAGCGGTTGCAATCGGTGGTTGCTGCACCGCGGCAACCGATACCGATGAATCCTGTACACTGGCTGCGGGGGTAAACGGGTTGCGGAGGGAGGGGAGATCCTCCGCCAAGTCAAAAGGGGGCGTGGCTGGTTTCAGAAGTTGACAGAGACGGATAAGCGATACCTCGACCAACAACTGCTTGCTTCCCGATGTGCGGTAGCTGTAGTCGGCATGGTTCAGTATCTTCATGGCTGCATAATACCACTGCAACGGCAACTTGGATGTCTGAGCCTTATAAGTAGCTGCCGTTTCGCTGTCCACCTCCAGTAGCGGGAGCGTGCGGGGATCGGCGGCAACCATCAGGTCGCGCACATGGGCGGCAAGTCCATTGATAAAAAACAGCGAGTCAAAACCCTTGTCGCGTATCTCCTTGTATATAATCAGCGACTGCTGCACATCACCCTCCGCAAAGGCATCCACCAGGCGGAAATAGAAGTCACTGTCAAGTACATTCAAATTCTCAATGGCCGACTCGTATGTAATATTCCCAAACGAGGAGGCTGCCACCTGGTCAAAGATAGAAAGCGCATCTCGCATAGCGCCATCTGCCTTACGGGCTATCACCCCAAGAGCCCGCGGATCGGCTGTAATACCCTTGTCGGCAGCTACATACTTAAGATGCTCCACTGCATCCTCCACCGTGATACGCTTAAAGTCATAAATCTGGCAACGGCTCAAAATAGTGGGTATCACCTTATGCTTCTCGGTGGTGGCGAGTATGAACACAGCATATTTGGGCGGCTCCTCAAGAGTCTTGAGAAACGCATTGAATGCCTGCGACGACAGCATGTGGACCTCATCGATGATAAACACCTTATAGCGACCCTGCTGCGGAGGAACATTCACCTGCTCTATAAGTGTGCGGATGTCATCGACACTATTGTTGGACGCAGCATCAAGCTCTATTAGATTAAATGAATTCCCCTTGGCTATCGACTGGCACGAATCGCACACCCCGCAGGCCTCACCATCGGGTGTCAGATTGGTGCAGTTGATGGTCTTGGCAAATATACGCGCACACGACGTCTTGCCAACCCCGCGAGGGCCGCAAAACAGATAGGCCTGCGCAAGCCTACCACTCTGAATCGAATTCTTAAGCGTAGCGGTAAGCGTCTTCTGCCCCACCACCGACGCAAACGTGGAGGGACGATACTTTCTCGCTGATACTATATACTGATTGTCGCTCATCTGAGACTTAAACTTGTTGGTGTTTTATTTCAATCTACAAAGATAACTAATATGAACGAAAAAATAAAATTAAGTTTATACAACAAATTCAAAGGGCTCACGTTACAAAATTGAGAAAACTATTGATTTATGAAAAGTTCACTATATACACGCACCGGCGACAAGGGTACAACCTCCCTTGTAGGTGGCGAAAGAGTTAAGAAAAACAGCCTGCGACTCGAAGCCTACGGCACCATTGACGAACTCTCATCATTCCTTGGCGCAATCGGTGCTGACACAGCATGCACCGAAGAGGTGCGCGGACAGATCATAGCCGTGCAGAACGAACTCTTCAACATCGGCTGCTATCTTGCAACAGCGCCAAAACCCGGTGAAGAAAACCCCTGCAAATCAATAACACCCAAAAAAATGGCACAGCTCGAAGGGTGGATTGACGCACTCGACGAACAAACCCCCAAGATACGCCAATTTGTACTCCCCGGAGGCAGCGAACTCGCCGCCAAAGCCCACATAGCCCGCGTAGTCTGCCGCCGCGCCGAGCGCCGCATCTACGACCTCACCGACCACGAATCCCACACCCCGACCACCTCCTCCGCAGCCCCATCCGCTTCCCTCTCCTCCACCCCATCCGCAGCCCTCTCCTCCGCAACCCCATCCGCTTCCCT
>QLIP01013333.1_pt1 | contig 24816 bp, 23 predicted proteins | sample 1769771 | NCBI WGS metagenome assembly QLIP01 (sample SAMN09428762, study PRJNA476227) | Gut metagenome, whole genome shotgun sequencing project. | isolation source: cecum | host: Rhizomys sinensis | place: China: Jinsha town of Minqing, Fujian Province | collected 2013-09-23 | reverse complement strand
CGGATGGCGCCTGCTGCCCGCCTGCCAGGCACAATGAGACACCCCCTTGCACTTTTCCAAAAAAAGATATATCATAACATCCAACAACACCACACAAACAGGAGGAAGATTCCATGAAAACAACACAAAACAACTTCAAAAAAACACTACTGCCACTCATCGCCCTGCTTGCCGCAGCCGCCCTGCTTTTTGGCATTTACCGCTTTATACGGCCGGACACATCGACGGCCGCAAAAACCATCCATATTGAAGTCGTGCACAAAGACACCTCCATAAAAAACTTTACCTTCCATACAGACCGGGAATACCTTGGAGAACTTCTTACCGATGAAAACCTCGCTTCCGGTGAAACCGGTGCCTACGGAATGTTCATTACGACCGTGGATGGGGAAACGGCAGATGAATCAAACCAGGAATGGTGGTGCATCACCAAAAACCGGGAAATGCTGAATACTTCCGCAGACCAGACACCGATCGCTGATGGGGATACCTATGAATTGACACTCACAATCGGATACTAAACTGTCCACAGACAGGCGGGAGGACACATGCAGCAAATGGAACATTCCAAAAAAACCTCACATATCGCTGCCATTGGGCTGCTTAGCGCTATTTTGCTAATCGGCCAGGTCGGCATGTCCTTTCTTCCCAATATCGAACCCGTGACTACTTTGCTTATTTTATATACACTCGTATATAAAAAACATGCGTTATTTATTGCCTGCATTTTCGTGCTCCTAGAAGGACTCATTTTCGGTTTCGGAATATGGTGGATGAGCTATTGGTACATCTGGGGCACCCTCGTCCTGCTCGTGCTCCTCTTTCAGAAAATGGATTCTGCCATCTTCTGGGCCATTTTTTCCGGTGCATTCGGCTTGGCTTTTGGTGCGCTCTGCGCCATTCCTTACCTGATATCCGGCGGCATTGGCGCCGCTTTTGCCTATTGGGTGAATGGGATCCCTTTCGATCTTTTGCACTGTGGCGGAAACTTTGTGCTGACACTTATTTTGTACAGGCCGCTGCTTGGCATTTTAAAAAAATACATTACAGAAAAAGCATAGAACGCCAGCCACAGACAGTATGTCAGTCTTTAAGCGCAAAGCCGGGCTGGCTGCCTGCTTTTTTCCCGTAAGCGGGCAGCAATTCTTTATAACGGTAAATGCTAAGGACAATGCCAAGCAAAATATAGGATACGACAACCGACGTCCCGCCATAGGAGAAAAAGGGCATCCACGTCCATGCACGCATACTCAAGCTGCTTCCAAAGTTTGACAGCATTTGCATGATTGTATGGACAGCCAGGACAAGCCCGCAGCCACAGCCCATGATCATGCCAAGCTGGTTTTTCTGTCTGGCGGAAATGCGAAACATCCGCATCGCAATGTAAAGCACCGCCGCAAATAGCAGGACTGCGGCCGCAATGCCATAGTAGGATGCCACAAACGTCATAATATAGCCACTCTCATAAGATGGCACGAAACCTTCTAATACATTGCCGCTATTTCCAAAAAAACGACTGTTATTTATATATTCCCTGATGCGGAGTGTTATATAATCCATCTCTCCGGCACCTATGGCAAATATGTTGCGCAGTCTCGCCTCTTGGTAGGATGTAAGCAGCCCAAACCAAAGGGCAAGGAAAATGCCAAACGCGGGCAGGCATAAGAGCACACCCCAAAATGCAGCAAGAAATTTCAGCTTAGGAATACGAAACCAGCCTTTTAAGACAGCAAGCGAAAATAACAGTGCCATCATAAAAATGAGGGTGATTCCGGCAAAAACTGCGGGCACATACCGCAACAGGCACACCGGTGCCGCCAGCCACAGCAGACACTTTGCCACACCGGCATAGCCGCTGCCGCGCTGCTTATACAAAATACCGGCATACAGCGGGACATACAGATTGGCCAATACCGGCAGGGAAAGGCTGTACCCTCCTGGAATAATCAGCCACGCCCGTGCGCCGTTTAGCGTGTAACCGATAAAAAAGATGCCCACGAACAGCAATAGCAGAAACGCTAACGCCGCATATTCGGCATATTTCCCTATGATGCTGTAGTCAATCCGGTAAATGAGCAGCATCATGCCAAATCCAAACGCTACGTTTATCATATGGTGCATGCCCTGTGAAGTCCCCATCTGCGCATCGTTTCTGCCAATGACAAGCTGCAATAGGATGCTAAGGCAGCTAAGGAGCGAAACAAGAAAGATGATGCCCCATGCCATCTGCGGGCGGTGGATACAGTCAAGGGCAACGCCTGTTTCCACTGGGTCTCCCATATCTGCCACTGCTTTTCTGACTGCTTCTTCCTGGGAACTGCCTGATGCCCGGTAAGCATCGGCCTGGTCGCTTATATGCTGCCTGATTTCTTCTTCGACTGCTGCGCGTGCCTGTTTATGGCGTATCTGCCCTAACAAGGCTTCGATATATTCTTCCATAGGTCATACCCCCTCTGCCAGCACTTTGGCTACCGCCTCTGTATATTGCTGCCACTGCGCTTCTTTTGCCTTTAATGCTTTCTTTCCTTCTTTTGTAATGCTGTAGTATTTTCTTATTTTTCCAAGTGCTTCTTTTTCATACGAAGCCAGCAGCTGCTTGCTTTCTAACGTATGCAGCAGCGGGTAGAGCGTGCCCGCCTTTAACTCAAACACGTTTTCAGAACGCTCCCTTAGCGTTTCAATCATTTCATAGCCGTATTTGTCGCCTTCGGCAAGCAGTTTCAGCAATAACATTGCCATGCTTCCTGATAATAATGCTTTATCGAGTGCCATAGTATTTCTCCTGCCTATTAAATTTTCTATCCATGCGCATTGTATAGATTATCTATATAATATATCGATTATCTATATATGTCAAGAAGATTCTGAAAAATTCTAAAAAATATAAAACTACACGAAAAAACCACTGCCGCCCTACGAAATTGCTTCGTGAAAGCGACAGCGGCTTTTATCATAAACCTTATCTATCTGCCCTTTTCAATTCCTGTATGATCATGCGTATTTCTTCATGAAATCCTGGGAAGATTGCTAACGCCTCGCGCAAGAGTGCCGTATTTTCGCTGCTTGGCACACCATCGGCAAGCACCACCGCCATCCGGTAAAGCGCACGGGCATCCGGCGGGATGGAGCAGTCTCTCACGTCTGACAGCCGCGCAGGATGATAATAATATTCCGCAAACAGGCCAGACACCAGCACATAGCGGCGCAAAAGCTCCATGGATCCCTCTGCCCGGCGCCTGATATATTCCTCTTTTAAGAGCTGTTCACAAAGCGCAAGCACCTGCACGGGCGCGTTTGACAAATCCGCTGCAAACGCATAGGCTAACAGCCGTTCCCCGGTTTTTCCGCTCCTGCTGTTTTCTTCCCTGACCCAGCCATACACGGCCGGAACGCTGATGCGGGCAAACAAATCCGGTATGCGGGCAAGCTGCCTGCTGCATAAAATGTCATTTCTAACGCTTTCTGCCCATATCGTGAGTATCTGGCCGCTCCATTCTTCCCATTGCATCGGCGTCAGCCTCTCGCAAAATGCGCCAAATACTTCATCTCCTGCAGACAGGCCGGCTAAAATCGCCTCCTCACGCCGGTTTTTGGCTATATCCAGTGCAAGCTCCGGCAAAAGCGCCAGCGCTTCCTCATTCCTTGCACTCTTTACATACGCGCAAAACGCCGCTGCGTCTGCCTCTGCCACATAACGCACATGCTCTACTTTTGCCAGCCCGGAAAACATCCGCCACCGGCTTGCCCCCGGCTCTTTCCGATATTTCTCTAAATATTTCCTGTACGTATCATAATACGAGAGCACCTGCCCCGCCGGTTTTTTCATCTGGAAAGCGCGGGTCGTCTGCATCCAGGCTATCCCTGCCCGCTGCGCATCCGCCAAATCATACCCTTCCTGTAAAAAATCCGGCCAGGAAAACAGCCGTGGATCGTCCATGGCATACAAACAGTCAATCAGCTTTGCAAGGCCCGTCGTTTCCCCGTAAGATTTTCGCGATTCCTTTGCCCGTGCCATCAGGGACGCAAACAGCGGCAGGGCAATATCATTTCGCCAGATTGCCGAATATTCGTTGGCAAGCTGGAGCAGATAGCGCAAATCATCTGGATACTCGTACACATCATAAAGCAAAATCGGCGTATTGCGCAAAAACTTTTCCTTTTTCCACTCCGGCCTGTCCTCGACAAATCCATAGTGATGGGCATAGTCGCACAGCGCACAGCTTTTGATATTCCCGTCTATGACAAGCGCATCGTGGATACGCCCTTCAAAGTGCAAATCCGGCGTAATCTCTGCCATGCGCACCGCCTGGTAATCCTCATACAGCTGCCCCATACAGTCCGTATAATTGCGCTGGAGATACGATGCCATATTATAATCCCGGTATGTCCCTTTTTTAAAAAACTGCAATATTTCCCCGACATCCTCAAACCATTCGTCATCGTCAATCGACAGATACCATTGCCCTTTTGCATGGTAAATGCCTTCGTTTCGCACGGCAGACATATTATCATGCCACGGGTGCTCAATTACCCGCGCCCCATACGAGCGGCAGACTTCAATCGTGCCGTCCGTGCTCCCCGTATCAATGGCAATCAGTTCCGCATCCAGCCCATCAAGAAGCGGTTTAATATGGGAAAGGCAGCGGTCAATCGTGTCAATCTGATTGCTGACTGGCACGCCAATCGTCAACAGCAGCGGCCTGCCATTATATTTTCCTTTCTTATAAACAGGATTTTTCCGGTAAAGATACTGTCCTTTTTCATCTGCCGTAGGGACAAATTTCCCCAAATCAAGCGGCACTAGCGGCAGGTTATCCGCCGCTGGGACAGCGGCGATGTTCTCCTCTCCTTCCCCGCAAAAGAGCGGCCCCATCTGAATCTGCTCCGGGTAAAGCTCCCACCGGTACGCATACTGCGCTAAGTACGGCTCCAATGCTTTATCTTCCAGGCTTTCTACCATCTGCACCTGCCATGTATTAGAATGCACCGCCTTGTTATCGGTAAAACAGATATAGTCCGCATCCGGCTCCACATACAGCGGCGGATAAGGGAAAGAACGCCCGCTTCCCGGAAATCTTTGGAAAATAAGCTTCTTCCCGTCGCCCGCTGCCAAAGTTCCGGCTTTCTTCCAGTAAACTTCCATATGGTCCCCGTATTCTTTTTCATTCCAAGCCACAGCCTCCTGCTCTAAGGCAGCAAGATCCTGTCTGGAAAAATACCGCACAAAATCCTGCTCATCATACGGAATGCCATGTTCATATAGAAAAGAACGCACAAACTGGCTGCCATTCGAATCATAACGTGTGTTATATATGCGCATGCCGCTTTCTGTTGCAAGCCACGCAAGGCTCTCTTTCGAATGCAAAAACAAGTGGCGCGGCGCATCCAGCTGATACCAATGCGTTTGAAAACGATCAAAAGCGATATTCGGATAAACAGGGATGCTCATGTATAAAATGCCGTCCTCTTTTAACAGGCGCCGGACGCTTTTTAGCACCGCCAGCGGATCCGGCATATGCTCAAAAGAATCTTGCATATGGATAATGTCAAATGTCTTGTCCCCTTCCATCTCGTGGATGCTGCAGTTATAAATCTGCACCCTGTCGCCATAGCGGCGGCCGTTTTCCAAAAACGGGTCACAGCCATAAAGGTTCCCCCAGCCTTCCATTGCTTTCTCCACAAGCCATGCGCCGCTGCCGCATCCAACGTCCAGCACTTTCGTCATTTTTTTCACTGATGTTTCAAACGTCATATCCGGCGACTCTTCCATACGGAATGAATAATAGCCGTCCCGGTAATAATCGGTCAGGTTTTCCGGGATCTTTTCTATTTGTAAGCAGTTGCAGCTGCCGCAGGCAAAATATAAAAATTCCTCCTTCGTCCCCTGCATCATCTCCCGCACCGTATAAGTTTCAAACTCTCCTGATGCACCGCATACTTTGCACACCTGTGGCTTTTTGCCAAGGCTTCTGTTTGCTGTATCTTTCTGTAATGCCCTCATTTTCTTTTCCATCCTGTATCATCCCCCATGCCCAAGCGAAAATCCGCAGAAACGGCATAGCTTCTGCGGATATGGTGTATCATGCTGTCTATTTTATATATCGGAATAATCCCCCAAATACTTTATAGCAGTTTTTAAAAAGGTTACGGCTGCCTGCCGGGAAATTTGCCTCCCGTCAAGTATCTTTTTAGCAAAAATGTGCAAAAATAAGGGAAATTGTAAATGTTTTCATGGTATCCGATATTTTTTGCGCTGAATTTCATTCCGCAATGGATATCCGCATATTTATTGCTGTCAATCAGCGTCCTCATGGATTTTGCCGTTCCACTTTTTGCTTTTACTTCCACGGGAATGAGGCAGTCTTGCGTCCTGACAAAGAAATCCTGTTCGAGGGAAGAATCGCCGCGCTTGTAATAGTATAGTTCGTATCCAGCTTTCACAAGTGCTTCGCCTACTATATTTTCATAGAGGGCGCCTTTGTAAACGCCAAGGTTTTTGTTGGCGCGCAAGTCATTTTGTGCTTCCTCATCCAGCATGCTCACAAGAAGGCCGCTGTCGGCAAAATAAATTTTATACCGGGTATCGTCATAATTCCCCCGCAGCGGCAGCTCTGGAAAATTCAGGCAGTAGCAGATGTTGATGATTCCTGCATCATCAAGCCATTCAATGCATCCACGGTAGTCGCGAAAGCGTGCGCCAGCAGCAGCTTTGGAAATCTGGAATTTTTTATTGTCTTTTGCCAGCTGCACCGGGATATGGTTAAAGACGTTCCATATTCTCGTCTGGTCCATGCCATCCGCATATTTGCGGATATCTTCCTTATAATCGGCAAGCAGCTGTTTTTGTATTTCCAAGGAGCCTTCAAAAGTGCCTTTTGCAATAAATTCACGCACAACTGCAGGCATCCCGCCAAGAATGCAATAGTCAAGAAACAGGGCGCCAATGATGGACATTTCCAGTCCGCTAAACGGCGTAAGGGTTTCCATGTTGTGCAGCATGCCATCCACGAAGCTGCCGTCATAGCCTTTTGCCCAGAGAAATTCCTCAAAATCCAGGGAGCACATCTCATAATCCGATTTGTAGCCAACGCTGTTGCTCTCGATTCTCTGGTAGTTGACCCCCAGCATAGAGCCGCTGCATACTACGTCTAATCTGCCATCGGTCTTAAAAAATTTTAATGATGTCGCGATATCGGGAAATTCCTGCAGTTCATCAAAAAAGAGCAGTGTTTCTCCCGGCAGGAACTGTTTGGACGGGTCTATCCGGGAAATATTCTTTAAAATATCTTCCGCGCTGTAGCCATCCACTGTGATCATTTTATATTTTGGCTCTTCTACGAAATTGATATAGACTATGCTTTTGTAATGATTGCTGCCAAAGCGTCTGATCGATTCCGTCTTTCCTACCTGTCTAGGGCCTTTGACGATCAATGGTTTTCTATCGGGATTGCCTTTCCACGATCGCAAATAATCATCTATTTTTCGTTTTAAGTAAAGCATACATTCACCCGCCTTGTACCTTTATTATAGTACCCAAAAATGTATGAGTCAATCCGGTTCACAAAAAATGAGCGAGTTTTTTACTGTTTTGCACATTTTTAGAGCGAGTTTTTTATATTTTTTCACATTTTCCGAAAAAAGGGGTATTTACCGGCAGTTACTCACGCATTGTTACGAGGCTTTGCCTGCTGTCATAAAGGTAGACTGCCCGCTCTCTTTCCAAGCCGCACCAGGGAGCTTCTTTATTTATCTGTGCCTTAAGCTGTACAATCAGTTCTGTTTCCCTTGTCGCGCTTGTCACAAGCACGGGCGCGTCCATGCCGCGCAGGCGGGAGTGTTCCATTGCCGGGTGGATGCCGATAGGGGTTGTCTGTTTCATGGAGTGCATCTCATAGCGCATGCCGCCTTTATCCATATAGTAAAGGAAGTTATCCAGTGCAAATTCGAGTTCTTCCTGGTATTTGTATGTTGTTTCCTGTAGTTTTCCAACATCTCTGCAGCGGGAGATGCGTTTAATATAGCTGTTTAGGAGCCAGTCGAGTGTATCAATTTCTTTCCGGTATGTTTTCCGAAAAGCAAGGATGTCCGCAAGTGGTGTCGATTTTATGGGGACGGGGAGGACGCGCTGCATGAGGATGTTGATATATAGTATTCTGCTGTCAGCAAGCGGGTCTTGTGCCTCGCCAAAGGGGTAAACGTGGTATGTCAGTTCATCTGTCCCCATGATCATGTAATTATCGTTCAGGTACGCCAGGTATCTTGCCATGATGCCGTAGTAGATCTGTGTCGCCATTTCTTCATCGCTCATCCAGCGTGTACCGTTTTCGTGTTCCATGAGGATTCCGGCAGAAAGCAGCAGTTCTGTCAGGTCTGGCGGCAGTTCATCTTTTTCAAATGGTATCCAGAGTTTTTTTAATGCCGCCGGTGTTTTGCATGCAGCATCAAATCTTTCTTTTCTATGTGTATAGTATTGTTTGGATATGATTCTGCGTTTGCGCATATCTCTGTTTAGGTCTTTGAGAAAAGCGCCGTAGAGCAGTTTGTCCCCAAAGAGCTGGCAGGGGTCTATTGCTTCGTAGATTCCGTTCTCTTTAAAGATGTGTAAGGAGGCTGGAAGTTTCTCGCGCACCGCACGGCATGGCGCAATGGTGGCAATTCCATCAAAATGTAGTGCGCAAGCGCGTATCCATAGGTCCTGCCTTGGATACAGTCTTGGATAGTATAAAATTGTTCTAAAATCCGTGTTCATTCCTTTTACCTTTTGTTCCTTTTTCCTTTTTCTTTTGTTTTTTGCTGCAGGTAGGTTTTGCTATAGGTAGGTTTTGCTGCAGGTAGGTTTTGCTGCAGGTAGGTTTTGCTGATTGTGCAGAATATTCACTCCGCTGCAGACACGCTCTCGCTTCAGCGAAGCCGCAGCGGTACGTAAGGCACGAAAAAACCGTGCCTAAGTACCGGCGGCTTCACAGAGTCTGCATGCGGAGTTGTATATTCTGCACAATCTTATAGGCTGTGAGGCATAAATATCGTGTGTTATTTAATAGTTGCTTGTTACGAAGACAACGCTGCCATCTGCATAGATTGCCGTTGTCTTGCTCGGGTTATGAATATAGAAGCGGTATCTGCCAGCCTCTGTAATTGTAAAAGTATAGTCTACATATCCATAACCGCCTGCATATTTCATAGTCAAATCTGGATAAACCAATCCTGCCTTTATATATAAATCAGCTGGCTCAGACGCTAGCGCAATCGCAACTTTATCCCCTTTGTTTAACTTAATCTCGTCTGTTTTCAAATAGACATCTTTTCCTACATTCCATTTGATTGTCTGTACTTTATTTCTCGCCCACATGTTGAAATCAAGCGGTATTTCTATAACATTTGCATTTTCCGGCATTGTTTCCGACTGTAAGCCTTCGGTAGAGGCTGCAGCCAGAATATCTGTAGAATCTACATTCGAAGATATTTCTTCTTCGCTCAAAGTTGCACGGTATAGTGTTTTCTGTGCCATGACGGTCATGCTGCTAGCCGCAAGTGACAGGCACAGGCCAACCGCCGTAAATGCTGTAAGCAGGGCGATGGATTTCTTTTTGCCATATGCGTTTTCGCTTTTGTAATTTTTCATCTGTCGTATCCTCCTTATGATTTCGCTGTCTTCTTCTGCTGCTGCGGACACAGGGTAGTAATCATTTTTCTCGCGTTCCAGTATTTGTTTTAGGATAACTTCGAAGTATTCTCTTTTGCTGTATCTGCCTTTTAGTTCTTCACAGACTGCAATGTCGCAGGTGACTTCACTCCACCAGTTGACAGCGGATGAAAGCTGTTTCGCTAATGGGTTGAAGCAGTGGGTTACCGCGATTGCCAGGGCGGCGGTTTTAAACCATAGGTCTTTGCGTTTGTAATGGAGCAATTCGTGTGTGAGAATAATTTCCAGTTCTGCGTAGGTGTAGCGCACGCATGGCAGTATGACGACAGGATGGAATATGCCGGTTACGACTGGCACTGTCAGCAAATCGTTTCGCACCAGCATGATTCTTTTGCCGGCTTTTAAGCGTTTGCGGGTTTCCATAAACAGTTCCAGTATTTTAATGTCCTCTTCTGGGATGCTGCCATTTCGTATAGTCCGCCATTGCCGCATGCTGGCAAACTGGAGGACGAGGACAGCCACGCCAAACAGAGAGAATACTATAAGCATAGTTTCCATAACAACAAACAGTACCGGACTAATATCAAACAGCAGAATATTAGAATCCGGTGCAAACAGGTATGCCCTGCCTGTGTCATAGCAGCTCATGATCACCTGTGCCACAGGTAGAAGGTAAGACAGCATTACTATTTTCAGGCAGCTGTATAACAGTTTGGGATCACGGGATTCTAATCTTCTTCCAGCTGTTTTCCAGACCAAGCTAAAGCAGCTTCCGGTCAGGGAAGTAAACAGAAGAACTATAGAAAGCTGTTTAATCCAATTCATCCAGAAGAGTTCTGATCTGGCTGATTTCCTCCGGCCTTAAGTTTCTCCGCTCGCTCAAGGAACACAAAAGGGTGCTGGCATCATTATCGCTCCACATCGTAACGCACTCTTCAATCTTATCAGCGCTGTAATCTTCTTTCTGAATTAGTGGGATGTAAAAAAACGTCCTTCCTTTTCTGTACATGTTCAAATAATTTTTCCGTACTAATCTTGCAAGAAACGTTGATACGGTCTGTGGTTTCCAGTCTTTATGAAACTTATAATTTACCGCCGCTACAATATCGGGAAGCGTCAATTCCTCCTCGCTTTCCCAGATGCATTTCATAACCTGTTCTTCACATAACGTTAAACTGCTTTTTTCCATGATACCCTCCTAACTGTCGGTAAACAGGCTGCCCTGACGCTGTTTACCTTAACAATACTTTATCTTATTTTTTTAATTTCTTCAATCACTTATGGGCATTTGAATACTTGTAGTCCTTACATTTTACGCAATACGTATATGCAGTACCTGATATATTTTCTTTTGATATTTATAGTACGTACTTTACATTATACTATAGGATATAATGTAATACAATACCAACACCAAAGATTCATCGGGAAAGGAACGAAGCATGTACGATTATAATTATGAAGGCGTTTTCTGCAAAAGGCTTGCTGAGCTTCGTATGCAGAAAGGAATTTCTGCCCGCGAGATGAGTCTATCCCTCGGCTTAAGCGACAGCTATATCAACAAAATAGAAAATGGCAAGACGCTTCCGTCCATGGAAGCCTTCTTTGATATCTGCAGTTTTTTGAATGTTTCGCCGCATGATTTTTTTGATGAAGGCTGTGCGTTTCCTGTGCTGATTCAGACAGCGGTGCACGAAATGCAGCATCTAAGCGAAGCGCAGTTAAAGCGCATCATCTCTCTTATGCAGGATATCAATCAAACTTCCAAAAATTGATTTTGCGCAAAATATTCCTGCATTTTCCCGCCAAAATATTCTTCCATGCACAGTGCCTGGCAATGCCGCCTGTATTCTTCTTCCATAATAAAACCGCCCGCTTTTTCAGCATGTCCTCCGCCTGATCCAATCCCCTCTGTCAGGTAAGCCGCAAGGTCGCTCGCCTCAATGGCTTTGCTGCTGCTTCTGACAGAAAGTTTATAGCCATTGTGCGTCTGGCTGTAAACAAGGCATGCCTGTATTTCGTCCACTTGCAGCAGCAAATCGCTAACAAGGCCCAGCAGGGCCGCATCGCACGATTCTATTTTGGCTACGGCATAGTGGTACGCATGGTGGAACATGCAGTCAGTCAGTGCAAGCCCTACAATCTGCAGTTCTTCCAGGGAAAGGTTGGAATGGCACAGCTGCTTGATCATGTCGTAATCGCACGGCACGGTGTTGCGCATTTCCATATCGAGCGGGGTGTACATATCCCAAAATTTGTTCGTATCCGTAAGCAAGCCATAAACAAAAGCAGTGCCAAGCGTCGTTTTTCCTCCAAAATCATACCCTTCTTCCCGCATCATGCTCCATACAAGCGTAGAGCAGCTTCCAAGCTCCGGGTGTATTTCCGCAAATTCCACATCCTTTACTTCAATCTGGTGATGGTCTATGACCGCCACATGTTCTGCTGGAAATTTAACGATATTGCCTGCGCCGTACTGGCAGTCTGCGGTAATCAAAAGTCCCGGGAATGTTTCTTTTGCCTCCGGCACATACTCTATTGGTATGTGCAGTTTTTCCACCAGCATTTTGATATTGCTTCTTTGTATGACAAAGGGGCCGCCATAAATGAGGCGGACGTCTTTGCCTTTTTCCTTGAAATAGCAGTAAAGCCCAAAGCCTGCCCCTATGGCATCTCCGTCAGGCGCGTCGTGGCATTGTATCGTAATCTGAGAAAAGCGTTCCAGCTCTGTCAGTCTCATAAGTATCCCCCTGCGTAAATAGTAACTGCTTTTCTTATTGTAACACAAACAAACCACGGGATTCAATGTTTATTCACCATGTTTTAAAATTAAGCTGATTTTTTTATAAATAAGCAACGTCGTCACAGAAACAAGCACGCCTTTGATCAGGTTTAAGGGAGCCACTGCCCACAGGACAAAGGTAGTAATGTCGTTGATGCGGCTGTTGATTTCATGGCCCATAGATATAATGCTGTCTATCGGTATCTCAAAAAGCACCGCAAATTTGGGCAGGAGGTAGACGGCATTAAAGAATGAGCCAATCCCTGTCATGCATGCTGTTCCTATCACACATCCAATAACAGCTGTTTTTTTACTCTTTTTCAGGCGGTAAATGACTGTTGCAGGGAAAATGAGGCTGCAGCCGACGATGAAGTTGGCAAGTTCCCCAACGAATGCGGTCGTAGTCGGCTTCAAAAACAGTTTGATGATGATTTTCACAAATTCTGTAATGACGCCGGCAAGCGGGCCGAATGCAAAGCCGCAGATAAGCACAGGCAGTTCGCTTAAGTCGATGCAGTAAAATTCCGGCGCAAGAAAGACAAGGCGCATGTCAAGCAGCATCAGGACGCCCGCGATTGCAGAAAACATGCCCATCATGGCAATTTTCTTTGTCGTAAATATTTTCACTTTTGCATCCTGCGCACCCTGTCTGTGCTGTGAAAGTTTTTCTATGGCGTAGGCCATGAGGAAGATGGCGGCCACAATCGCTAAAAATTGTAGTATAAAGATGGCATTGTCGGCAATGGACTGTATGAATTGTGTCATGGTAGTCTCCTTTCTGGCTAAGGGTGAGTTTCTTCAAGGCAGGCAATGTCACCTTCGTAGCATTACATAATCCCCCACTGTCTGGCAGCAATCGAGTAGGGAAGATTTATCTCCCTACCCGCTGCGCGGCCCGTGCGCCGCTTCAACGGCATAATTCCACTGCACGGGCCTATGCATAAAAAATCCCCCGCATATACATCGGGGGACTAGTTTGACAGCGCATCTACACTGCTTCCTGCGATAGGAAACAATTTCATAACGACCGTTATTTCTTCTTTCATCCAGACTTTACTGTTGGTTTTGGATTTTGACCAAATCAGCTGTTTGTTATGTAAACTTCCGACAAACAGGTCGCGGACTCATACCACGCGAAACGCCATGGGCTTCACCGCCAGTAGGGAATTGCACCCGACCCCGAAGAATTTTTCTCTATGCTGTTGTAACACTCTTATCATACACTTAGCTTTCCCGCTTGTCAAGCCTCATCGTAAGCGCAATCCGCTTCTTTGGCGCATCAACGTCCAGCACTTTCACATCGACAATATCTCCTACGCTGACCGCCTCTAACGGATGCTTGATGAAGCGCTCGGTAATCTGGGATATGTGCACAAGCCCGTCCTGGTGCACGCCGATATCCACAAAGACGCCAAAATCAATGACATTGCGCACCGTGCCTTTTAAAATCATGCCGGGTTTTAAGTCCTTCATATCGAGCACATCGCTGCGCAAAATCGGCGCGGGCATATCCTCCCTTGGATCCCTTGCCGGTTTTTCCAGCTCCTGTAAAATATCTAAGAGCGTCGGCTCGCCAATGCCAAGTTCTTCCGCCAGCTTTTTTTTATCTTTTATTCTTTTTTCCAGCGCGGTTATGCCGGTGCGTCCCGCGTCCGCTCTCGCCGGTTTTTCTTCCTGCAGGATGATGCCGCCGACTGCCGCCGCTAGTGCCCTGCCCATCGCCGTATTGGCATTTTTTACCGCTATCTGCTTTTGTGCCGGTTTTGCCGCCTTTTGGGAAGGCGTGCCCGCAGGCGTTTTTAAAGCCGGTGTTTTGGCAAGTGCCGCTTTTTTCTGCGCTTCTTTGACATCGTCCATCGTCATGCCAAGTTTATCTAAAAGCCGCATCACCGCGTCGTAAGATTCCGGGTGCACGCTCGTTGCGTCTAATGGGTTGTCGCCGTCTGTAATCCGCAAAAATCCCGCGCACTGCTCGAATGCCTTTGGCCCAAGCCTGGCGACCTGCAAAAGCTGCTTCCTGTCCGTAAACCTGCCATTTTCCTCCCGGTAATCCACAATATTTTTGGCAATTGCCTTTGTAATGCCGGAAATATAGCCAAGCAGCGGCACGGAAGCCGTATTTAAGTCTACGCCGACCCTGTTGACACTGTCTTCCACAACGCCATGCAGCGATTCCCCAAGTTTCTTCTGATCCATATCATGCTGGTACTGGCCGACGCCGATTGACTTTGGCTCAATCTTGACAAGCTCCGCAAGGGGATCTTGCAATCTTCTGGCAATGGATGCCGCGCTCCTTTGCCCTACGTCAAAATTCGGAAATTCCTCAGTCGCCAGCTTGCTTGCGGAATAGACCGACGCGCCCGCTTCATTGACGATCACATACTGTATGGGGGTATCCAATTCTTTCATCAGTTCGACAATGACCTGCTCCGATTCGCGGGATGCCGTTCCATTTCCTACCGATATGAGGGAAATATGGTATTTCTTGATAAGTTTTTTTAGTTCTTCTTTCGCCTCTTTTACTCTATTTTGCGGTGCTGTCGGATAAATGACTTTCGTATCGAGCACTTTCCCGGTTTCATCCACTACCGCCAGCTTGCACCCGGTACGGAATGCCGGATCCCAGCCAAGCACGACTTTTCCGGCAATCGGAGGCTGCATGAGAAGCTGCTCTAAATTTTTGCCAAATACCGCGATCGCGCCGTCCTGCGCCTTCTCTGTCAGACTGTTTCTAATTTCCCGCTCAATCGCCGGAGCGATCAGGCGGCGGTAGCTGTCTTTTGCCGCTTCCTGCAAAATGGGCGTTGTATACGGATTGTCCCGGTCAATGACTTTCTTTTCCAAATACCGGCAGATCCGCTCTTCCGGTGCATTGACTTTAACAGTCAATATCTTTTCCGCCTCACCCCTGTTTAAGGCAAGGATGCGGTGTCCCGCCACTTTTTTTACTGGCTCTTCATAGGCATAGTACATTTCATAAACGCTCTTTTGCGTTTCATCCTTTGCCGTGCTTGCAATGACGCCTTCTTCCATCGTAGCGTTTCTAATATACAGGCGGTACTCCGCTTCATCTGAAATCATTTCCGCAATGATGTCTTTCGCGCCCTGCAGTGCGTCGGCTGCAGTTGCCACTTCTTTTTCTTGGTTTACATAATTTTCTGCTTCCTGCTCTACCGGTGCCTGTGCGTCCTGTGCAAGAATATACTCCGCCAGGCCATCCAATCCTTTTTCTTTTGCAACGCTCGCCCTTGTTTTCCTTTTCGGCCGGTAAGGGCGGTAAAGGTCTTCTACAACAACGAGCGTTTCTGCCGCAAGTATTTTCTCCCGAAGCTCTTTGGTCAGTTTCCCCTGCTCTTCTATGCTGCCAATCGCCTGTTCTTTCTTTTCTTCCAGATTCCGCAAATATGCCAGCCTATCGTAAAGCGCCCGCAGCGTTTCATCGTTTAACGATCCTGTCGCTTCTTTGCGGTAGCGCGAAATAAATGGAATGGTGTTGCCTTCGTCAATGAGCTTGACGGCGGCCTGCGCCTGCCATTCTGCTATTTTTAGTTCGTCGTGTAATTTTGCAATAATGTCCATCTGCTGCTTCCTTCCTGCCACTGCACTGCCATTTGGCTTTAATGCTGCCACGCCTCTATTATAGCGGACTTTATATGTTTTTTTCAATATTTTTCAAAATGATTTGTCTAATTGTGAAAAAGGTGGTAAAATAAAGAAGATAAGATTTCGTTAAGAAAGGACTCTTGGCACAATGGATTTTCAGCAACAGCCGTCTGGCCCGCTAGGGCAGACACCGTACCCTCCCATGGGGCAGCAGCCATCTCCTGCAAATAACCATGCCCCGCAGGAGATGCCACAGCTTAATGCATTCGCCGTCGTTTCTGCTTTATTCGGCGTATTGGCGTTTTTTACGCTCATTACGATATACCTTCCCTCGTTTTTTGGCAGCCTTGCGATTTTGTTTGCCATCTTATCTAAGGGAAACAAAGCGCGTATGCATGCCGCCGCACGTTCCGGCATCGCTGCCAGCGTGGCCGCACTTATCATTGCAGCGGCGCTTGCTGCTTTTGCTTTGTCCACATTTTTGTACGATGCGCAGTTCCGGCAGGAATTTAATGCTATTTATGAAAATATTTATGGCGAATCTTTTGACGAACAATGGAATGACATTTTAGATTTTTATAAATAACAGTTGTTTTTTTATAAAAATCCTGTACATACACTATGCATTTAGAAAGGATGGTCTGTATGATTGGCAGTATCGGCAGTATCAGTAATATCGGCAATATTAGCAATATCGGTTCCGGCGCGGCCGCCGCAAAAGACGAACAGCATCCTGCTATCGTAAAAAATGCAGGAGAATCCACGGTAAAAGCCCCCGGGCGGAAATCTTCCCCCGCTGAATGCGATACATGCAAAAACCGCAAATACCAGGACGGCTCTAACGAAATGGTTTCTTTTAAGTCTGCTGCCCACATATCCCCGCAGGCTTCCGCCGCACGCGTCAGGGCGCATGAACAGGAGCATGTTTCCAACGCCTACAAAAAAGCGGCCCAAAATAACGGCAAAGTCATTTCCGCCAGCGTAGCCTTAAAGACAGCCATCTGCCCCGAGTGCGGCAGATCTTATGTGGCGGGCGGTACGACGTCTACACAGATCAAATATTATAACGAAGAGAATCCCTACCAGAAAGACTTAAAATTACAGGATTCCTTAAAATACAGCGGCAACAATATTAACGTTGCCTGCTAATTCATACAGGAAAGGTTTTTGAAACATGTATAAATATCAATCTTGCGCACAATTAAAGTCATGCGCCAAAGGGCAGCTGCTTGGAAATTACGCAGCTGCCATCTCCATACTGCTCATCCAGGCTGCACTGACTTTCCTGCTAAATCTAGTGCTCGATGCCGCTACGGATTTTTACAGCCTTCCCGGCATTATCCTGTACTATGCTTTAAATATTGTCATCCTGCTGATCACTTCCTTGTTCCTGCCAGGCGTTCACCGTTTTTATATGAATCTTGCCAACGGCTGGCAGCTGAAAGTTGCTGATGTATTTTATGGTTTCACCCATTATACAGAAAAAACACTTGTTATTATATTAGTAACTTTAGGGCTTTTGCTCCTTTGCGCTTTTCCGGGCGCCCTTCTTGGGGGATTATACGCTTCCACAGGCATGCCGGTATGCCTGATAGCCGCCACGCTGCTTGGCATTATCGGCGCAATATGCATGACTGTCATTTCCCTGCAGCTTTCGCAAGTATTCTTTCTTATGATGGATTTCCCTTCTTATTCTGCCATGACGCTGTTAAAAATGAGCCGGGAATGCATGCAGGGGCAAAAAGGACGCCTGTTCTATATCAAAGTCAGTTTCCTGCCGCTTATCTTGCTCTCCATGTTCTCGTGCGGCCTTGGCCTTTTATGGCTGCATCCCTACATGTACGCGACAGACGCCAACTTCTATTTTGATGTCATTCGCGGGAAACAGGCTGCGTCGCCAAAAGAAACGATCGATGTGGCAGTTTAAAAGGCGGGGCGCAATTCGCCCTAAGCCCTTTCTTTTACTGCCTTCCAACATTCAGCCATTTCAAATAAGCGTTGATAAACGGATCTAGTGCGCCATCCATGACTGCATCCACATTGCCGGATTCCTCATTGGTCCTATGATCTTTGACCATCGTATACGGCTGCATCACATAAGAACGGATCTGGCTGCCCCATCCGATTTCCTTCACTTCCCCGCGGATGCCGGAAAGTTTTTGCGCATTCTCTTCCTGCTTTAACAAATAGAGCTTTGCACGAAGCATCTGCATGGCTTTATCCTTATTTTGGAACTGCGAACGCTCATTCTGGCACTGCACGACTGTTCCGGTCGGTATATGCGTAATGCGGATGGCCGAAGACGTCTTGTTGATATGCTGGCCGCCCGCGCCGCTGCTTCGGTACGTATCAATGCGCAGATCGTCCTCATTGATCTCAACATCCAGGTCGTCCTCAATATCCGGCATAACGTCTAGCGAAACAAAAGAAGTCTGCCTTTTCCCCTGTGCGTTAAATGGAGAAATGCGCACAAGACGGTGCACGCCTTTTTCGGATTTTAAATAACCATAGGCATTTTCTCCATCAATCTGGAAAGTCACGGATTTTATGCCCGCTTCCTCCCCGTCAAGATAATCCAGCACTTCAATATGATACCCTTTCCTTTCAGCCCAGCGCGTGTACATGCGGTAGAGCATGCCTGCCCAGTCGCAGCTTTCCGTTCCGCCTGCTCCTGCATTGAGCTTTAAGATTGCGCTGCATCTGTCATATTCCCCGGACAGCAGCGTCTGGATCCTGATTTCTTCAAAAGTGCGGATAAACGCATCCAGTTCATCCCGGATATCAGGTATGACACTCTCGTCATTTTCTTCCATGCCAATCTCAATGAGCGCCTCAATATCTTCATAAGCCGCTTCCAGCTGCCCATAACGCTCTGTTGTATCTTTTAAGCCCTTCAATTCCTTCATCAGCCCATGCGCCCGGTCAGGATTTTCCCACAGCCCGGGGGCTTCCATCTCCATTTCCAGCTCCCGCATGCGCCTTGCTTTGTTTTCTAAGTCAAAGTGAATCCCTCACTTCCGCTAATGGACTTTGATACGCCTGTAATTCTGCTTTCATCTGTTCTAATGCAACCATTAACTTCACCACCTTTACCGCTGCAGCCGTGCAGCGTTTTTTGATTTAATAACATATGTTTTTTTATTTCTTTCCACAGCATTGCTTGTATTTCCGGCCGCTCCCGCATGGGCAAGGATCATTTGGATATATTTTTGCCGTTTCACGTTTTACGGGAGCCTTAACGGCAGAATCGTCCTTGTTCGTGCCCGTCACTTTTGCCACCTGTTCCCGCTCCACTTTCTGCTCAACTTTTACATGGAAGAGCAGTTTTACCGTATCTTCCCTAATATTATCCGTCATGCCGTCAAACATTTCATAACCGCTTAATTTATATTCTACAAGCGGATCACGCTGCCCATACGCCTGCAGGCCTATCCCCTGGCGCAGCTGATCCATATCGTCGATATGATCCATCCATTTCCTGTCGATGACTTTTAGCAGGATTACGCGCTCTAATTCACGGATTGCCTCTGTTTCAGGAAATTCTGCTTCCTTGCTTTCATACAATTTCACAGATTCTTCCTTCAGCTGATGCTTTAAAGCGTTCCTCTTAGGCTTGCTTACCCTGCCCGGGGAAAGCGGCTGCAAAGGGATGACCGGAAGGAAGAGTGTGTTTAATTCTTTAAAATCCCATTCTTCCATGTCAGCATCTTCTCCAATGCACATATCGACTGTATTTTCCGCAAAATCCGTGATCATCTTATAAATAACATCCCGCATGCTTTCGCCGTCTAAAACGCGCCTTCTTTCCGCATAAATAATTTCCCTTTGCTCATTCATGACTTGATCGTACTCTAACAAGTTTTTACGGATGCCAAAGTTGTTGTTCTCTATTTTTTTCTGTGCCGACTCGATCGCGCTAGTCAGAAGCTTATGCTCGATCTCCTGGTTTTCAGGAATGCCAAGCGCATTAAACATATTGGTCAGGCGCTCCGAGCCAAACAAGCGCATCAGATCGTCTTCTAAGGAAATATAAAATCTGGATTCGCCTGGATCCCCCTGGCGGCCGGAACGTCCGCGCAGCTGGTTGTCAATACGCCTGGATTCATGCCGTTCCGTACCGATAATCTTTAGGCCGCCCGCAGCTTTTGCTTCATCATCAAGCTTAATATCCGTACCGCGCCCCGCCATGTTCGTTGCAATCGTCACAGCGCCGTGAATGCCCGCATCCGCCACAATCTCCGCTTCCATTTCATGGAACTTGGCATTTAATACTTTGTGTACAATGCCGCGCCTTGCCAGCAGCTTGCTTAATTCCTCAGATGCCTCGATCGTAATCGTGCCGACAAGCACTGGCTGTCCTTTCGCATGCGCTTCCTCTACCGCGCCCACAATGGCAGACAGCTTCTCTTTGCGCGTCTTATATACGCTGTCTTGCAAGTCTTTTCTTGCAATCGGCCTGTTTGTCGGAATTTCAATAACGTCCATGCCGTAAATGTCGCGGAACTCCTTCTCCTCTGTCAGTGCCGTGCCGGTCATGCCAGCTTTCTTTTTATACTTATTAAAAAAGTTCTGGAACGTGATCGTGGCAAGCGTCTTGCTCTCCCGCTTTACTTTCACATGCTCTTTTGCCTCTATCGCCTGGTGCAGGCCGTCAGAATAGCGCCGCCCCGGCATGATGCGGCCTGTAAATTCATCTACGATCAGCACCTGTTCGTCTTTGACTACATAATCCTGGTCGCGAAACATCAAATTGTGGGCGCGCAGGGCAAGGATAATGTTGTGCTGGATTTCCAGGTTTTCCGGATCCGCCAGGTTTGCAATCTGGAAAAAGCGTTCTACCTTGCTGATGCCTTCCGCAGTCAAGTTTACGACTTTATCTTTCTCATTGACAATAAAATCGCCTGTTTCCTCCTGCTCAATCCCCATAATGGCATCCATTTTCGACAGATCCGCCATATCATCGCCGCGCCTTAGCTGTCTGGCAAGAATATCGCACGCTTCATACAGCTTTGTGGATTTGCCGCTCTGCCCGGATATGATAAGCGGCGTCCTCGCCTCATCGACCAGAACGGAATCGACCTCGTCAATGATCGCATAATACAGCTCACGCAGCACGAGCTGCTCCTTATAAATGACCATATTGTCCCTTAAATAATCAAAGCCTATCTCATTGTTCGTTACGTACGTAATGTCGCAGGCATACGCTTCCCTGCGCTCTTCCGGCTTCATGCTGTTTAACACGACGCCTACCTGCAGGCCAAGAAACTCATGCACCTGCCCCATCCATTCCGCGTCACGCTTTGCCAGATAGTCATTGACCGTAACAATATGCACGCCTTTGCCTTCCAAAGCATTTAAATAGGCAGGGAGCGTGGCAACAAGCGTCTTGCCTTCCCCCGTCTTCATCTCGGAAATCCTGCCTTGGTGCAGGATAATGCCGCCGATTAGCTGCACCCGGTAGTGCTCCATATTCAGGACACGCCTTGCCGCCTCCCGCACTGTCGCATAAGCCTCCGGCAGAAGGTCATCTAACGTTTCTCCCTGCGCCAGCCGTTTTTTATACTCTTCCGTCTTGTTTTTTAACTGTTCCTCTGTATATGCCTGCATCGTGGGACGTAATGCCTCAATCTTGTCCACCATCGGGATAATCCGCTTAATTTCCCGCTCACTATGCGTTCCTAGCAGTTTTGTTATAATATTCATTGCAATTACTCCTGATTCGTTATGATGATTCCAAACTTACCAAATTATTGTAGCAGATTTATCGCATTTATTCAACTACTCAATCTGACTCTAAAATGAAATTTATATAAATGCAGCAGGCCATCAAAAGCAATCCCTATAAGAAATGTAAGCAATTCCCACTTTTCATCTTGAGTTTTACCATAAGAAATGCTATCATTTGAACAATGGGTATTGTTTTTATTCCCAAATAAAACAGAGCGAAATAGAAAGGAATGCATATCACCATGAAAACATTTGATGACTTAATCGCCAAAGTAAATGAGTGCCCCATGAAAACCGTTTCTGTCGCCGTTGCACAGGATTCGGCCGTATTAGAAGCCGTTTCGGCCGCAAAAAAGCGCAGCATTGCCAACGCCATTTTAGTCGGCCACCAGGACAAGATCAAAGAAGTAGCTGATGCTATCGGCATGGATTTGGAAGGGTTTGAAATTGTCCATGTAGAAGATGATATTGAGGCATCCTTAACTGCTGTCAGGCTGGTGCATGACGGCGTTGCCGATATGTACATGAAAGGGCTCATCGATACGAAAAACTTTTTAAAGAGCGTATTGGACAAAGAAGCCGGCCTTCGGACAGGCAGTGCCTTATCCCACGTATGCGTATTTGATGTAAAAGGCCTTGACCACCTGCTGTTTTTGACAGATGTTGCGTTTATCCCATATCCGACGTTAGAAGATAAGATTGCCATCATCAACAACACGCTGGAAATTACGAAAGCATGCGGCATCGAATGTCCCAAAGTGGCTCCGCTTGCCGCTGTGGAAATCGTAAATCCTAAAATGCCTGTCACGCTCGAAGCAGCAGAACTGACAAAACTATGTGAAGAAGGCAAGATTACAGGCTGCATCGTAGACGGCCCGCTTTCGTTAGACCTTGCGATCGACCCGGAAGCCGCAAAGCACAAGGGCGCTACCGGCAGAAAAATCCAAGGGGATGCCGATATCCTTCTATTCCCTGATATCCATTCCGGCAACCTTGTTTACAAAGCCATGGTACATACGGCAGACATGAGAAACGGCAACATTCTGACCGGAACAAAAGCACCTGTTATTTTAACATCCCGCTCCGACACTTTTGAAGTAAAAGTAAACTCTATCGCCCTTGGCGCTGTTGTTGCCGAGGCGATGAAAGCAAAAAAATAGTATCCGCTAACACAGACGGCAAACCTAAGCAAAGGAGGAAACAATCGCATGTCTTATAAAAGTTTAATTATCAATCCAGGCTCTACTTCCACCAAAATCGGCGTATTCGAAGACGAAACGCTGCTTTTTGAAGAAACGCTCCGGCACACGACAGAGGAAATTGCGCAGTACGCTTCGGTCATTGACCAGAAAGATTTCCGCAAAAACATCATTCTGAATTTGCTGCAAAGCAAAAATTTCGATACAAAATCGCTGGATATGACAGTCGGCAGGGGCGGTTTGTTAAAGCCTATCCCGGGCGGCACATATGCAGTCAGCGATACGCTGCTTGCAGACTTAAAAAATGCCAGACAGGGAGAGCATGCCTCTAACTTAGGCGGCATCCTTGCAAGGGAGATTGGGGATGAGCTTGGCATACCGTCTTACATCGTAGATCCCGTTGTCGTTGACGAGCTTGCGCCTGTCGCAAGATTTTCCGGCGCACCGGCACTCCCAAGAAGGTGTGTTTTCCATGCGTTAAACCAAAAAGCGGTTGCCAAAAGATACGCAAAGGAAAATGGCCTTTCCTATGATGCCATCAGTGTTATCGTTGTCCATATGGGCGGCGGTGTTTCCGTTGGTGCACACAAAAACGGGAAAATCATCGATGTCAACAACATCTTAGACGGCGAAGGCGCATTCTCCCCGGAAAGGGCCGGCACCGTTCCTGCAGGCGACCTTGTCAGGATGTGCTTTTCCGGCAAATATACGCAGGCTGAAATTTATAAGCAGCTCGTAGGCAACGGCGGCTTCAACGCTTACCTTGGCACGAATGACGCCCGCATTGTGGAAAAGAGGGCATTTGAGGAAGGCGATGAACTGGCAGCCGCTGTTTTGGATGCATTCCATTACCAGATTTGCAAAGATATCGGTGCTATGGCAGCCGTGCTTAACGGCAAAGTAGACAGGATCATTTTAACAGGCGGCATCGCTTACTCGAAAAATACCTGTGCCCAGCTGCAAAAGAGGGTCGGCTGGATTGCAGATTTTGCCATCTATCCCGGCGAGGACGAACTGCTTGCGCTTGCACAAGGCGGCCTGCGCGTCATGACAGGAGAAGAACAGGCGAAAGAATATTAAGAATTTGTTATGTGTGGGAAAAGACTCCGGCATAGTTGCAAAATGCGGCTATGCCGGTTTTTCATCTTTTTTGCAAATACTATGAAACAATTGTGTAAGGAACTATCTATATCAGCTGCAACTGGCTAAAACTTGGAAAGATAACGCCAGACAGTATTATAAAAAACTCGGCTTTTTTTAGTTTGGAATATGCTGCTAAATTAAAAGAAAGCATACAGAACGGGAAAAATTCGTCCTTGAAAAGCAACCGGTTCTTATTATACGCCTACAAAAATAGTGCAAATGTTGTACAACAGACTCTTTTGCATGAACGACCCTATCGGAAAAGATATTTTTGACCCGTGCTGCGGAACAGGAAATTTTATTCTTCAACTGCCACCGGAAATTGCATTTGACAATGTATATGGCAATGATATTGACGCTATGAGCGTTTACATTGCACGATTGAATTATGCCTTAAAATACGATATTTGCAATGCAAAAATAGTATATGCACATTGTGCGTCCAGGCTGTACCCATCCACTTGCATCGCTGTGGATACGCGGGTGTAGATATAGCATTTTTTCTGCTTTTTCAACTTACGTCTCCTCCTATGGAAGTTGTAATGTCCCATTTCTCAATAGTTTCTTAACCATAGATTCATATTTCTTTATTCCAAAATCCTCAACGATACTTGTAATTCGCGCTCCTGCATCCTTTGAAGATGCTCCGCACAGAAAAACACGTTCATCCGGTGTTCCATAATCTAACACAATAAATCTGTCATGAAAGACACCATCCG
>QLIP01068878.1_pt1 | contig 24869 bp, 19 predicted proteins | sample 1769771 | NCBI WGS metagenome assembly QLIP01 (sample SAMN09428762, study PRJNA476227) | Gut metagenome, whole genome shotgun sequencing project. | isolation source: cecum | host: Rhizomys sinensis | place: China: Jinsha town of Minqing, Fujian Province | collected 2013-09-23 | reverse complement strand
ACTATTCAGCGAAGTTCTTTTTGTCTTCGCTGGTCGCATCACGACTCTGCTCTCTCCATAGGGGTCGGTCCCTCTCGCACCCTCTATGTGCTTCGCGTTTTAATTGATTAGTATTGCTACATATGAGATTTTTTTACCTTAAATTCTTATTACTTCTTACTCCGTTTTCGGCTTAACCTGCTGCCCTCTTTGACCGTCTTATTCTTTGCTTTTGATGGAGAACTGATACTGCCTGACGGCAGACGCAGAATAAGCAGACTTTCTATGACGCGCAAAAAGTTATAAAAAAATTATAATGATGCTTGGAAGCGCGTCTTCCATGACAAAGCTACCCGCCTTGCTGCTCGCTCATACGCTCCCAGGACTTCATAAGGTTGATTATCGAGACAGCATGGGTAGCGGCGGAGCGGGTAGCCTTGCATGGAGGTTGCGCTTCCAAGCGCGACAACAAAAAAAAAGAACGGGACAGTGTTGCAGAACCCTCTTCTACTTAAGGAATTTACGACAGCAACTCAAAGACAAGACGCGGGGTACCGTCGGCAAGCGTGATGGTGCCTATGGCATCCATGCCCAGATTCGATATGGCCCGAAGCATCGCAACGTTGTCGGGATGTGTATCGATACAAACTCGTGGGCAAATAGATTGCGAATATGCCACCGCCGCCCCCACAACACCGCGCATCTTGCCGTTCGAAGCCACTCGATGCAGCGTGTGATAAGCACCGCTAAGCGGTAATTTTGCGTAGGTTGGCTCGGGCGCTGTCATCATACAAAAGGTGCCCACCACCTCACCATCGCATTCCACCACATAACTCCAACCCTTCGACATGTCGCGTCGCACAGCCTCGGCATCCGGATATGCCCCGGACCACTGCTCCATATTCCCTTGCTGGCGCATATAACGCTTGGCATTTTCAAAAATTTCCAACAGAGATGGGATATCGCCCTCTTGAGTCGGGCGTATCTTAACTTTTCCCAAATTAGTATTTTGCGCTGTCATATTCTTTTATCCATTGAAGTTTATGACAAATTTAACTATTTTTTCCACAAAACTTGCAACTTTGAGGAATAATTAATACTTTTGTTGAAATAGTTTTTCAAACAATAAAATTATCTCATACTTAAAATTATAACAACCTGTATTCATCATGAAAAAGATTTATTCAGCGCTTATCTTTTCCATGGCGGCGGCGGGGGTATTTTCGTATGCGCCCCAGGCGTATGCGGCCAATGCTCCCGGCTCCAAAGTGATAACGGTTTCGGCATCAACCGGAACGTTAACGAAAAAGAATCCGAATTCATCGTTTGCCTATCGTTGGCAATCGAACGAAACAGATCCTTCCGTAACAATTGAATGTGGTAGCACCACGAACAACATGACATTTGTTGGCGAAGATTTGGCATGTTACGTAGGCACGCTTGAAGCGGGCAAAACGTATTCAATCTCTGTTTCGGGCGATTATTACATCTCTAACGTAAAGGCCGACATCGCAAACTGCGCGTCCGGTCAGTCTATCACCCTCAACCTTGGCGGCACATCCTACACCTCGACCGATGCCTCGCAACACATCGAAGCTAACTACATCCAGGGCGCCGACGTTAAGATGGTTTTAGGAGGAGGGAACTACGGCGTCAAGATGCAGAATTTCCAGATAACCGTGTCTCCGACAAGTATGCCCAAAGAGGGAGCGGTACGCCCCACCACCCTTACGGGCTCTGAGTTTGCAGCTTCAACCACATGGTATACGATGCAGATTGGCAACGGTTCGCTGGTGATCGGCGATAATGCCAACGCGGCTTACATCTCGCTCAATCGCTCAATCAGTAAGCTTGAGTCCTCCGACCAATGGTGCTTCGTCGGCAACGACACCGATGGTTACACAATCTATAACCGTGCAGTGGGTGCATCGAAACAGCTTGCTGCTCCCACCGCTATGCTGGGCACTACAGGTGGTGAATCATACCCAATCTTGAAAGCTCCCGGCGACGGTACCTATTTCTACAAGTGGGATATTCTCCCCTCGTCCGACATCACCGGCACCTACTACATTGCCCAACACGGCAATGTGGCCAACGCCATCAACAACCGCAACGGCAAACTGGCGTTCTGGACAACAGGTAAGGATCACGGCTCGAGCGTAGCTCTGATTATGACCGAACAGCTCTTCGACCTCATCCCGACTCGAGGCGTCGTATCGGAAACGGCCAACAGCTGGGCGTCGTGGCAGACACGCCCCCGTTTCACCCTTACAGGCTCGAATCCGGCAAGCGTACGTGTCGACGGCAATGCTTTGATTCTGAAGGGTAACAATACGTTCAACTATGCGCTTGACATCGAAAACGGTTACGTAGAGGCATTTGAATGCGATGCCACCATTCTTTCTGGCAATCCCATCCTCAATCTTATTAGCAATAATTCAAAAAAATCACGCGCCTCGCAGCATATCTCGCTTACCGACCTCACGCTCGAGAATCAACCGGCTTTCGAAATCAAAGGCGATGGAGAGATTGCTTTGACCAACATCCGCGTCAAGATGCGTCGCGGTCTTGACAAACCGAGCGGTGATGTTATCTTCCGCTACGACGGCACTCCGGGGTATACCGTGGTATACCGCATTCCGGCTATTGCCACTGTAAATGCCGGTCCGAATGCCGGACGCGTTATCGCCTTGAACGACTACCGCTATAGCGGTGCCGATATCGGCGCCGGTCGTATCGACCTCTACCAGACCTATTCGGACGACAACGGCAAAACCTGGAGCACTCCCGACCATATGCGTAACGCACAGGGCACCCCGGTTGCGCAAGGTGACAATTCTACAGGCATCACTTGTGGATTCGGCGACGCCGCAATGCTCTCTGACCGCGAAACCGGTAAGTTGCTCGTATTGGCTTGTGCCGGACGAGTTGGTTTCTTCGGTTCGCGTCGTGCAAAACCCCAGCCCACTGTGGCATGGACCAGCGAAGACGGCGGCACAACATGGAGCGAATTTACCGACATGACCGAAACAATCTATTCTCTCTTCGACGGCGAACCTACATATGGCAATATCGACGGCGAATTCGTAGGCTCAGGTCGTATGATGCAGAGCCGCTTCGTAAAAGTGGGTAAATATTACCGAATCTATATGGCTATTGCAAGCCAGAACGCCGGTGGTAACACCCGCAACTGGGTATTATACTCCGACGACTTTGGTAAGACTTGGGACATTTTAGGTGGTAAATATGGTGCTCCAATCGTGGGCGACGGCGACGAATCGAAAGTAGAAGAGCTCCCCGACGGTTCTGTAATAATTGCAGGTCGCAACCGATATGGCAACCGTAACTTTAACATCTACTACTACACCAACGCCCAAACTGCAGCAGGATACTGGGATACGAAAGCCACAACTCAACTTGGTCTTCCCAACGCAATCAACGCCTGCGACGGCGAGATTATGATGGTTCCGGCTCGCAAGATCTCTTCTGGTCAAACGTGCTATATAATGCTCCAGAGCGTACCGTTCGGTCCCGGTCGCTCACGCGTCGGCATCGTTTGGAAAGCTCTTAACAAACCGAGCGATTACAACACACCTGCCAACTTAGTTGCGAACTGGAACGGTAAATTCCAAGTAACCAAAATGAACTCTGCATATTCAACGATGACATGGCAGCTCGATAACACAATCGGTTTCCTATTCGAAGAGTCAACCTTTGGTCGCGACTACTGCGGTGTATATCGCAACCTCGACTTGCAGACCATCACCAACAATGAATATGAATATGTAGCCGATCCGAACAACGATATCGCAAAATCGATTGCCGGTGTCAATGAGATCATCAGCAACGGAAATCGCGAAGTTCGCTGGTTCGACACATTCGGCCGCGAAGTTAAAGACTTCTTGCCCGGACATATCTACATCGGTTCGGATGGTAGCAAGAAGCTTATTCGCAAATAATGAAGTTGTTTAGACTTCAACTCTTGCTCCGAAGTAGAAAGTAACAAGTCTTAAAATTTCAGTCCGCCTGAACATTGATTCTATTGAGTCATGTTCGGGCGGATTTTTTTAAGAAGTTTAAACAACTTCTATTCAAATTCCTTTAAATTTTAGTAAAAAATTTTTAATTTTGCGAAAAATTATCGAGCATGGAGAAAGACTACACAAAAATTATCGAGGAGGAAGCCGGATATGTATTCGATGTGATGGCTCCGCGCGTAAGCCCTCAACAATTGTCGCTGATAAAAGCGGCATTCCGATTTGCCAAAGAGGCCCACAAGGAGCAGAAGCGCAAAGGAGGCGATCCATATATCCTACACCCTATTGCTGTGGCGCGAATTGCCGCCGAAGATATGATGCTTGATGCCAATACTGTAATGGCATGCTTTCTTCACGATGTAGTAGAAGACACGAAATTCACACTCACCGAAATTCGCGAACGCTTTGGCAGCGAAGTCGCAACTCTGGTTAAGATTGTTACGAAGCAGAATCGATATAGCTATGATTTCTCTAAACAGCTTGATAACTACCGCCAACTCCTCAACTCGGTGCAACACGACATCCGCGGCATTCTGATAAAACTCGCCGACCGTCTGCACAACATGCGCACTCTCGTGTCGATGAAGCCCGAGAAACAGATGAAGATTGCCGGCGAAACCGATTACTTCTATGCTCCGCTGGCCAACCGTTTAGGTCTCTACAATATCAAAACGGAACTCGAAAACCTCTCATTCCGTTTCCGATGTCCGGAGGAGTATGATGAAATCTCCAAGATGATCGAACAGCATGTCGAAGCAAACCGAGAAAACCTCGAAACCTTCAGAATGCAGATCGAAAAGACCCTGCAAAGCCACTGCATCAAAGCACGCGTGGCCGTTGACTACCGACGTCCTTTCAGCCTTTGGCGCAAAATGAAGAAATCGGGCGACGACTTTAATCACCTCTCCTATCGCCACTTTATCGATGTTATATTCGACGAAACTCAATCCAGCTTGAGCCAGAAAGCCATGGCAATGCAGATATACTGCATTCTTACCGATCGATTCAAAGAGAAGCATTGCTCAATGAGCAACTATATCGATTCGCCCAAAGAGAATGGATACCAGAGCATACACATCAAGCTCCTTCCCGACTTTGGTCGTTGGCAAGAGGTGCACATCAGCAGCGAAGCCATGATAAGACAATCGCAACTCGGATGCCAAACTGGCCATGCCGAGGAGAATATACAGCGCTGGATAACCAAATTCCGTACCGTTTTGCGCGAAACGATCAATAATAGCGACGGCCGATACATGGAGGATGTTATCACCGCCTTCTATAACGACGATATCCAGGTATTCACCCCACGGGGCGAAAAAATCATCTTGCCGCAAAATTCAACCGCTATCGACTTTGCCTACGAAATAGATTCCAGATTAGGCAACCACGCAAAATATGCTCGCATCAACGGACATCTGGAACCGGTCACCACCTCTCTGCGCCGAGGTGATGTAGTGGAGATCTTTACCGACGATGATACCAATCCCGACAACGATTGGGAACTCTTTGCCCATACCTACAAAGCAAAGAAGGCAATTCGCCGATATCGAATGTCGCAACCAAAACCCAAATATTATCGATGCACCGAATGCAACCCAATCCCGGGCGAGGAGCTAATCGGCATCTCCGACCATACAGACAAGGAGATAATCACAGTTCATAAGCGCGACTGCCGCAAAGCCATCAGTCTTGCATCATCGTATGGCGACGACGTTGAAAAAGTCGCTTTCGAACCCGACGATACGCTATATCCTGTCACACTCTCAGTTCGCGCTGTCGATCGCCATCACCTCTTCATCGACCTCGTTGATAGCATCACAAACACCTTCAATCTCTCGATGGCATCGTTCAACAGCGAAATCAACCGCAACATCGTGATCTGCAATATCAGTTTCAGCGTACACTCCTATTCCGAACTCAAAAAGATAATGGCACACATCTCCACTATCAAAGGCGTGGATGAAGTGATGCGCATCGACCACAAATAAAACTCCGTAAAAGAGATAAAACTCCGTAAAAGTTCAGAAAAAACTGGAGGCAATCGATGATTATTTCAACGATTGCCTCCAGCATTTTTACTACGCGGGTGTGGCTTTATAACCTGCCGCCTCAACAGCACCGATGATGGCATCGGCAGGCACATCGCCCGTTACAACGGCTATGCTCGTTGACAAATCTACCTCTACATTCGTTACGCCGGGAAGTGAATCCAATGCCTGAATCACATGTCCGCGACAATGTCCGCACGACATGCCGTTAATCTTAAATTTCTGTTCCATAATTTATTGACTTTATGAGTTGTCTTAGAAGTTGTTCAAACTTCTTAAATTCGTTTTCTTTTAAGTAGCAGACTATTCGTCACTACACTCACACTACTGAATGCCATCGCTGCCCCGGCTATCATCGGATTCAACAAAAATCCATTAAAGGGATACAACGCCCCGGCGGCTATCGGCACGCCTATTACATTGTAGATGAACGCCCAGAATAGATTCTGACGAATGGTGCGAACTGTGGCCCGCGACAATCGTATCGCCATCGGTATCTTCGTCAAATCGGACGATACAATCGTAACTTTAGCCACATCGATGGCTATATCACTTCCCGTTCCCATTGCAATACTCAAGTCGGCTACTGCCATCGCACCGCTATCATTTATTCCGTCGCCCACCATCGCAACTCGCTTGCCGGCTTGTTGCAATGTTTTTATATACTCCAATTTTTGCTGAGGCAACATCCCGGCATGAAATTCCGCTATGCCACTGCGACGAGCCACAGATTCTGCCGTTTTCCGACCATCGCCCGTCAGCATGTGCACTTCAATGCCCATTTGCTTCATCTCCTCGATTGCCTCGCGCGATCTCTCCTTAATCGGATCCGTAATTGCCATCAATGCCAGTGGGCCATTGGCATCAGCAAACCAAACCACCGTTGCCGCTGCCTCCTCCAAACTTTGAGCTGCCTCTCTAACCGAGTCTGATACAGGTATCCCCTCGCGGTCTATTAACCGTCGGCTACCCACAAAGTAAGTCCGGCCATCTATCTCTCCACGCAATCCGTAACCCGTAAGATTCTCAAATTTCGAAATCTCTCGGGTCGAAGCTGAAGAGAAATACTCGGCTATGGCTCGCGCCAACGGATGATCGGAGCGTTCCTCTAACGACCGCAATATCGATTCGGCATCCGCGCCGTGTTCAAGCCAGACAACCCGTTCAACCGTGGGTCGACCCTCGGTAATAGTTCCCGTTTTGTCCAACACCACAACATTGATTCGCGGTGCAACCTCTAACGATTCCGCATCCTTTATCAATATACCCATCTCGGCACCACGTCCGATGCCAACCATGATAGCCGTCGGCGTTGCCAATCCAAGCGCACACGGGCAGGCAATTATAAGTACAGTCACCGCTGCCAGCAGACCATGAACGAATCCACTATCGCCATCAACCGTGATCCATATCATAAACGCCAATATGGCAATAGCAATGATGACAGGCACAAAAACGGCGGCAATCCTATCCACAAGCTTCTGTACAGGAGGCTTACTGCCTTGTGCCGCACGAACGGTGCGTATGATGTTGGCCAGCAATGTCTCCTCGCCAACCTTCACGGCACGAAACCGAAGACTGCCCGAACCATTCAGCGTTCCGGCATAAACCTTCGCACCGGCTCGCTTCTCGACCGGAATAGGCTCTCCGCTCAACATCGACTCGTCGACATACGATTCCCCATCTATAACTTCTCCATCCACGGCAATCTTCTCGCCGGGTCGAACCAATACAACATCGCCTATCTTCAAATCGCCTATCGGCTTCTCGGTTATATTGCCATCCGACTCAACCACCAACACACTCTTGGGTTGAAGCCCCATAAGCTTTTTGATCGCAGCCGATGTGTTGCCACGCGCCCTCCCCTCCAGCATTCGACCAAGAAGAATAAACGCAATGATCACGGCCGCTGCCTCGAAGTAGAGATGCGGATGAATTCCACGCGACATCCAAAAATGAGGAAACAACAGATTCGATACGCTAAAGAGCCATGCAATCGCTGTGCTGAGTGCTACAAGCGTATCCATATTTGCAGTGCGATGACGCATCTGGCGCCACGCTCCTACAAAAAATTGCCGCCCGAATATAAATACTACTGGCGTCGATAAAAGAAACATTAACCATCCGGCTCCGGGCATATTCATAAAGAACATCCCTATCACCGCCACAGGAATGGATAGACCTATTGCCCACCATGTGCGCCGGCGAAGCTCATCATAACGCTTATGCTCTTCGGCCTCCACATCATCGACCGTGGCCTCTATCATCAAATCATAACCGGCATCTTTCACTGCCTTCTGCAAATCCTGGACCGAGCACTGCGCCGGATCAAATTGAACCTGAGCCGTAGAATCGGCAAAATTCACCGATGCCGACTGCACTCCCTTACATGCACCCAACACACGCTCAACGCGAGCCGCACAGGCGGCGCAACTCATTCCCGACACCGGAAATTCTCCCCGCTTTATATCTTTATCCTTCATGTCCATATAATAAAAACACCCAACCATCGGTGATGGTTGGGTGCAATCAATAACCAATTCTATATCTATAATTTACGCTTAACTCAATTTATGCTTAGGGCTCCATTTGCGCTCAGGGCTCAGTCCCAATAGCTGTGGTTGTGATAGTCGTTGATGTCTACCAATCTGCCATAACGCCAGAGGTGACGATCATCGCGGGCATAGCCGTCGCGGAGAACCTCAAATGTTCCGACACATGCTCCACGCAGTCTCTTGCCAAGAAAATATACATACTTGTGATCGTAGGCATATCCGTCGCGCAGAGGGTGGAAGTGCTTTGCCGATGCTCCGGCTATCAACAAGTTCCCGAAGAATACCTTCAGTCCGTTGATACGATAATCCGAGCTGTGGTAGTGGTTGTCGTTCGGACGATAGCCGTGATTGTCGTTCGGGCGGTAGCCGTGATTGTCTGAATTATATCCAGGGCGACCGTACGAATTGTTGCCGCGATTCGGCTCCCTATTGTCGTTCCATTTATTGTCGTTCCATTTATTGTTGTTGCGGTTATCACCTCTGTCATAACCTCGCTTCTCGTCGCGCTTCTCCTTCTCGTCCCTGTCGCGTTTCTCAGTCCGAGCGTTGCTGCTGCGGTTATCTACTCGATGCTCAAGGTTGAATTCACTTGCCCATCCACTGTTGATGCAAAATGCCATCAAAACTCCCATTAAGATTGCCATTTTTTTCATTTTTGATAGGTTTTAAAAGTTAATTTGCCATTATGACCTACCTTTTCGAAAAACGTTTAACTAAAGAACAAAAAATATTCATCATTTAACAACTTTTTACAATCTTACTCCCCATTTTGCTTTCTTTTTACCATCTATTTTAAGCAAATCACCGGTTCTACACAACTCATAATTTGGGCATTTAGCACAAATTTGTTACCTTTGCTATGAATTTCGACGATGGAAAGTAAAACCCAAAGAGTTATAGCACATCTTTTATTAGCCGTTTTCGCAGTCTTTTTCTGCGGAAACAACTTTTTTGTGCACTCGCACCAACTCGACGAAAATCACCGCATTGTTCACTCACACCCTTACATTCCAGGGTCTGGACACTCTCACTCCTCGGGAGTGATAAATATCATTGCGTCAGCCAATTCCACTCTTAAAGCGACTCTACTCTCCTACTCTTTTACCCTCTCCGTTTTCGAGTCGCTTATCCAGACGTTTGTTGCACCCGACTGCATCGAACTTCCTATACAGAAAATTACACAACATTTCGGTCGCTCACCTCCCTTTGCCATCGCTTCTTTTATTTAGTATCTCTATTATTAAATTTTGCAACGTCACTCCTTTTACAAAAGGGGTGAATCAACATGTGTGTAATTTAAATACTTAAATTTTAGTTGCTTACGCAACTGTATTTCCTATTAATTTCATGACAAAATATATTTTGTCGGCACTTCTTTTTGTGTCGACCCTCTTTGCGCAGGCCCAGGTGGTGGATACCAACCTGTCGGGCCACGTGGTTGATGCCGCTACAGGCGAACACATCCCATTCTTTACAATTACCCTGAAAGGCACCACAATTGGCACCACTACCGATTTGTCGGGACACTACGTGCTGCGAAATCTCAAGCCGGGCAATTATACCGTCGAGGCCTCATGCATCGGATACCTGCCCGAACGCCACAACGTAACCCTCGTGGCCGGTAAAACTTCCGAGCTCAACTTCGAAGTGCATGCCGATGCATTGCAACTCGAACAGATTGTGGTTACAGGCAGCAAAAGCGAACTGAAACGAAAGTATAGTCCGACATTGGTAAACGTCGTGGATAGCAAGCTTTTCGACCTTGTAAATGCATGCTCGCTGGCCGATGGTCTCAGCCTCCAACCCGGCGTTCGTGTCGAAAACGACTGCCAGAACTGTGGCTTTACTCAAGTGCGCATCAATGGTCTGGACGGACACTATTCTCAAATCCTGATGAATTCTCGTCCTGTTTACTCCGCCCTGGCAGGAGTCTACGGTTTGGAACAGATTCCAGCCAATATGATTGAACGTGTCGAGGTGCAACGCGGTGGTGGTTCGGCCCTCTTCGGTTCTTCGGCCATCGGTGGCACAGTTAATATCATCACCAAGGATCCCGTCACAAATTATGCCGAGGTGAATCACGGCATGACATCTTACGGTTTCTCTGGTGCGATGGACAATAACACCACCGTTAACGCATCGGTGGTAGGAAACAATAATGATATAGGCCTGTTCATCTACGGACAAAATCGCCGTCGCGACGGATATGACCACGATGGCGACGGCTTCACCGAAATTCCTATGCTCAACAGTCAGACGCTCGGAGCCCGGGGTAATGCTCGCCTTGCACCGACATCTAAACTGACACTCGAATATCACGCCACTCACGAATATCGCCGTGGCGGCGACCAGCTTGATATCCCCTCTCATCAGGCCATGGTGTCGGAAGAGGTCGATCATCAAATCCAAGGCGGCGAAAGTTCGTTCGATTGGTGGAACACCGACCGCGACAAGCGCCTCAACATCTTTACAGCCGCTCAGCACACAAAACGCAAAAGTTATTACGGTAGCGAACAGGACCCCAATGCCTACGGACGCACAAACGACCTCACATTCGCTTCGGGCGCCCAATGGACTCAGAAGATGGGCAAATTCCTCTTTATGCCGGCGGAGTTCATTGCAGGTGTGGAATATTCTTACAATTTCCTCCACGACGTCACCGTGGGCTACGACCACAACGTGCGTCAAAAAGTAAACATTTATAGCGGATATCTTCAGAACGAATGGCGTAACGAAAAATGGGGATTCCTGATTGGTGGTCGCGTCGACCAACACTCTATGATTCGCCGGCCCATCATCTCGCCGCGTGCCAACATACGTTATACCCCCTCCGACACGGTGAGCTTCCGACTCTCGTACTCTACCGGTTTCCGTTCGCCCCAGGCATACGACGAAGATTTTCACATCGCAATTGTTGGCGGCGAACGTCTCGTTACCATCCTTGCCCCCGGACTCAAACCCGAGAGCAGTCAAAGCATCAGCGGATCGGTAGACTTCTACCAGCGTTTTGGCGACGTCCAGGCCAACTTCATGCTCGAAGGTTTCTACACCGACCTGCGCGACGTGTTCGCCCTTCGACTTCTTGACGGCACCGACGCCTCAGGAAACATTGTCCAGGAACGATTCAACGGTAGCGGCGCACGCGTTGGCGGCATTAACATCGAAGCTAAACTTGCCTGGATGCGATGGTCGATGCAGGCCGGCGGCACATGGCAACAGAGCCGATACAAAGAGCCTCTGCACTGGAGCGAAAATCCTGACGTTGCCCCCGAAACAAAGATGTTCCGCACCCCCGACCTCTATGGCTATCTCACATCCTCATATCGTATCGGTCACGGATTTACAGTCGCAATGTCCGGAACATACACCGGCAAAATGCTTGTGCAACACCTCGCTGGTTCGGGTACTCCGGTCGACGTTGCCGTCACCACACCCCACTTCCTGGATATGAACCTGAAGTTAGACTACGACCTTAAGATTTTCAGCACATCTGAACTCTGTCTCAGCGTCGGCGTGATGAATCTGCTAAACAGCTATCAACGTGACTTCGACCAAGGATACCTGCGCGACAGCGGATACATCTACGGTCCATCAATACCGCGAAGTCTTCACGTTTCGGCTTCAATTAAAATTTAAAAGTCAAGTAATTTTTTATAAAAAATTTGTTTTTACGAATAATATGTCTTAACTTTGCAACCCGTTATGGAATATGATAACGGAACATACACGAAGATGTGCATTGAACCTTGCGTCATTAAAAACGACCAGTTCTGCGGTAAGCTTTTCTCGGTAATCGAGAGAAAGCAACTCGATACCCCCCTTGCCTGCCGCCCGCTCTTCATCACTCTCCCCTCTAAATTCAAAGCAAGCTAAACCTCGCCGCCTCCCGCAGCTACCTGCGGGAGGCGGCTCTTTTTATATACTTTGATACTTAAAAAACACATTATAAACACATATAGGTGAACCGACGTACCGGAACCTTGAACAATTGATTTAACTATGGAAACAAAATTTATTTTCGTCACTGGCGGTGTGGTGTCATCGCTCGGTAAGGGCATTATCTCATCCTCGCTCGCGTGCCTTCTTAAGGCACGCGGCTACCGCGTCACCATCCAGAAATTTGACCCTTATATCAACATCGATCCCGGAACGCTTAACCCTTACGAACACGGCGAATGTTACGTCACCATCGACGGTCACGAAGCCGACCTTGACCTGGGACACTATGAACGTTTCACTGATATCCGCACCACTCGGGCCAACAACGTCACAACCGGGCGCATTTATAAAAGCGTTATCGATAAGGAACGCCGCGGCGACTATCTCGGAAAAACCGTACAGATTGTGCCCCACATCACCGACGAGATCAAACACAGCGTCACCGAGCTGGGCAACACAGGCGAGTATGATTTCATTATCACCGAAATCGGTGGCGTGGTCGGAGACATCGAGTCTCTCCCCTTCCTTGAAGCCGTGCGCCAGTTGCGCTGGGATTTGGGCGATTCTGCTTTATGCGTCCATCTTACATATGTGCCGTACATAGCCGCTGCCAAAGAGTTAAAAACAAAACCGACTCAACATAGCGTAAAGCAACTTCAACAACTCGGAATCCAACCCGACGTGCTTGTGCTTCGCACCGAACATGACATCAACGCCGAGATGCGCCGCAAGATTGCTCAGTTCTGCAACGTCCAGCCCGATTCTGTTGTGCAGTCGCCCGATCTTGATTCTATCTATAAAGTGCCTCTCTGTATGCACGATCAGGATCTCGACGGCATCGTGCTCCGCAAAATGGGCATCACCGTAGCCCCTCAGCCTCACATGGAGCCCTGGAACGAATTCCTGCACCGCATGCAGTCGGCCACTGATTCCGTGCGCATCGCTTTGGTTGGTAAGTATGTCGAACTTCAAGATGCTTACAAATCGATCAACGAGGCTCTGCTTCAGGCCGCAACATACGCCAACCGCAAACTTGAGCTGATCTACATCCACAGCGAACAGCTTAACGACAACAACGTTGCCGAAAAATTGCACAACATCGATGGTGTCATAATCGCCCCAGGCTTCGGACAACGTGGCATCGATGGCAAGTTCGTTGCCCTGAAATGGTGTCGCGAAAATGATGTGCCAACATTCGGCATCTGCCTCGGAATGCAGTGCATGGTAATTGAATTCGCACGCAACGTACTCGGACTTGCCGATGCCAACTCTGTGGAGATGAATCCCGACACAGCCAATAATGTCATTGATATTATGGAGGAGCAGAAGAATATCAGCAATATGGGTGGAACCATGCGTCTTGGCGCATATGAATGCCGCCTGCAACCCGGTTCTCGTGCCGCAGAAGCCTACGGAACCGAACTCGTTAGCGAGCGACACCGACACCGTTATGAATTCAACAACAATTACCGCGCTCAATTCGAAGAGGGCGGCATGGCTTGTGTGGGCGAAAATCCCGCCACAGGTCTTATCGAAGTTGTTGAGATACCGGGCAAACGCTGGTTCATCGGCACTCAATATCACCCCGAATATTCATCGACCGTGCTCCGACCCAACCCTATCTTCAGAAGCTTCATCAATGCGGCCATCGCTTATCGCAACGAACGCTAACCAATCAACATTAAGTATATTTTGCAATAAAAAAACGGGCAAAGTTTTGAACTTTGCCCGTTTTTTTATTTCCATATATTTATTTAGAAATCGGTTTCGATATTGATACTGTCTTCGAAATATTTCTTAATTGGCGTCATCTCATTCCCTCGTATCTTGACATCGCCACACCATTTCAAGATTATGGCATTGTCGCGCTGCAAACTCTTGTTGTTGATAAAGGTCAAGTTTGAGGTTGATTTGGCCCATAACAGCGGACGGTTATCATTATCGAATGTATTACCTTCAATCAGAATACCCTCATGAACCGGTGTTCCTGCCGCACCGACACTGTTCGATGGGTTAATCGAAATTGCCGCACCATAGTTTACCCCCGAGTAGTTGCAGTTGGTAAAGGTATTGTTGCGAATCGTTATATCGCGCACCGGACCACTCTCATACCAACCCTCGGCATCAGCCTCTATCAAGATTGCCGCCATGCCCAAATTGCGAAATTTATTATTCTCGATCACTGCCTTTCGCGGTGTGGTCATCAATATGCCTCGTGTGCTCAGATTGCGGATATCGCAGCCCGAAATATGAACCGTGGGCGTTGCACTCATATTCTCAACACAGACCTGATTGTCGACAACACTGGCGGGTATGGCACTTGAGAAACTTACCTCAACCTCACGATCGTTAAGTCGATTCACCTTTGTCACTGTCGTATAGTCCGTGCGTTGCATCGAATTGGCGGTCACAAACGCCACGGTGTCGCCCTTCGCAAAGGGTGTGAAGCCATACGTCTGATGATGCATGAATCGCAACACCGCCGATTTCGCCCCAGTTTTCTTTATCAAACGCAGATTGGTGCCGTGCACATTAATCGCATCATCCTGAGCTCCCGAATAATTGCAGTCCTTAATCTCGATATGTCCCGAACAGCCGGAGAAGTGCATGAAGTCGGCCGATGACGCCAACACACGTCCCGATTCGGGCGATGGCATACAATTTACGCGCTCCATCGTGATGTCGCGACTGAAATGCGACACAATACCCAATACATGCATATACCGAACATTGACGTCGCGCAATGTTGTGCCCACCGAATGATGATTCAACATACCGGTGTTATATCTAATAATGTCGCGCAGAGTCAACGTCTCTCCTACCGTAGGGCGAAACTTCGAATCCACTTTAAACTCCAGCACACCCGGTTCTATCTCACGCACCTCCGAGCCGGCCAACACCTGCCAATCGTTCGAATAACGCATCTGCTGAGTGAAGGGGGAATATTTGATGCAATGAATACGATTCGATCGCCAACCCTCGCCCACCAGGCGCAAGCGTCCGCCCACAATCTCATAACGCGAATCGCGATGCATGCGCACGCGCACATAGCCCGGCTCTACCTTCGTATAGGTCATCTCAGACCCACCGGGGCGTTCAAAATCTATGGTAAGATTCTTTAATTCTACATTCTGCGAATTGTCAATGCCGACCGTGGTCATATCGCCATGCATCATCAACGTTGCCGATCCGCCATCGAGTGTAATATTACGCACGTTACCGAAATACAATCCAAAGGTCTTTGTCTTATCAGCCGACTCCGTTTCCGATGTCGTATTACTCACAAAAATTGCCTTACGCACTGCCCCCTCGGGCCAGAAGTCGTAGCGACCCGGACGCAGAGATATGACCGAGCCAGGCTTCTGAGCCGCGGTCTGAATCAATTTTTGAAACGCAGGTGTCACGTTTTTATACGTATCGGGCAATATACCATAATCGGCGGCATATAACGTATCGGGAGTTGTTATCCCGGCTGAAGCGGCACTCATCGAGGCAGCCAATGCTAATGAAAGTATCATGATGTCAGATTTAATTATTTCTCCAAAGTTAATAATATTTTTTGAAATTACCAATGCCCCCAGTTGTGCAAAGAGTCAAACCCCTGCAAGGGCGCCGCTTTGAGTTCTGTGGGAGGCGGAACGCCGACTCCGCCTCGGAGTTGTGCAACCGATAAGGAAACCCCATCTCCCGCCTGCCCTAACTTTGCGCTTAAAAAAAGATGACACCAGAGAAAATTATCATTCACTGCTCAGCCACACCCGAAGGGCGTGACTTTTCCGCAGCCGACATCGACCGCTGGCACCGCGACCGCGGCTTCAACAAGATTGGTTATCACTACGTGATCCGGCTCGACGGACGCATTGAGCGCGGACGACGCGAAGATGAAGTCGGCGCTCACTGCCTGGGCGAAAATGCCCGCTCGTTAGGAATCTGCTATATCGGCGGTGTCGCCACCGATAAAAAGACACCCAAAGACACTCGCACTCCGGCTCAGAAAAAGGCCCTTATCGGCCTCATCAACGATATTCGACGACGCCATAATCGTTGGCTCCCGGTCTATGGCCATTACAAATTTGCGCCCAAGGCCTGCCCCTGTTTCAACGTCGAAAAGGAGTTTCCTTCCATCCGCTAATCTACACCTTTGATTATGAAAAAATTTCTGCTTTCTACAACTGTGGCGGCATCATTGGTCTTCGTCGGGTGCACGCGCCACATCTATCTTCCTGTCGAATCTACTTCGACTCGCATCGACAGCATAGCGCTTCGCAGCATGAGCAGCGATTCTGTCATTGATCGCGACACCATCCGCTTCGATTCATGCGGCGACACTGTGCGCATCACAGATATCCATTGGCGATGGAGAACGCGTATCGTTCGCGACACCGTCAATATCTCATCGCGACAAGCCTCGCAAAAAAGCATCCCCCAGCCGACATCGAAGTCGCTGGGGGATACATCCCTGCCGATCTGGCAGATTATTCTTTTAGTCTCTGCAGTCCTTGCATCGATAACGACGCTTCTTACAGCCGTCCGAAAATGGATCTCAACTTTAATTCCATAACACCGAATACGGCCTCGCCAAAGATCGATGAATTCATCTTCGATGTTCCCAAACGGCGATTCACAAATACGATTGGAACCTCGACGATTCGAAATTTCTTGCAGTGCGTCTTGAATTTCATCTCAATCTGAAATGCATATCCCTTAAATCGAATCTTATCAAGTTCGATAGCTTCCAAGACTCGACGGCGGTAACATACAAAACCCGCTGTCGAGTCTCGTAATGTCATACCGGTAATGAGACGCACATATACTGATGCAAAATAGGACATCAACACGCGCCCCATCGGCCAGTTCACCACGTTCACGCCTGTAATATATCGCGAGCCGATGGCCATATCGGCGCCATTGTCGCGACACTCATGATAGAGCTTCGGCAGATCATTGGGGTTATGTGAAAAATCGGCATCCATCTCAATCATATACTCATAGCCGCGAGCCAACGCCCACTTAAAACCATGTATATATGCCGTGCCGAGTCCGAGTTTTCCCGAACGACACTCCATGTGAACTCGCCCGGGATATTCCTGCATCTTGCGCTTCACAGCCTCTTGGGTTCCGTCGGGCGACGCATCGTCGATCACCAACAGGTCAAAACTGTCGGGCAATGCCATCACGGCATCTATGATATTTGAGATATTTTCTATCTCGTTATAGGTTGGTATTATTACTAATGCTTCGCTCATACTTCTTCGTTTTCGAATGAGACTACAAAATTAATCAATTTATTCTGATTTTCAAACCATCGTAGGCCGGTTTAATGGGTTCCGGCAGTCGAGAAGCAAATTCATCATGCAATCCAACCTCATGATTCATGTGCGTCAAATAGACTCGACGCGGCTGCAATTCCTCGACAATCTGCACGGCCTCTGCAATGGTGAGATGCGCAAAATGCGGCTTATCGCGCAGTGCATTCAACACCAACGTATCGAGTCCCTCAAGCTTCTCCATCTCCTCGGGCGCTATGGTTTTGGCATCCGTTACATACGCGAAGTCGCCGATTCGGAATCCATAAATAGGCTTGCTGCCATGCAGCACCTCGATAGGCAATACAGTTAAGCCGTTTATCGAAAATGGCTCGTTGCCAATTACGTTCATCTTAAACGTAGGCACTCCCGGATAGGGCTTGTCATAGAAACAGTAATCTAATCGACGTCGAAGATCGCCATCTACATCCTCACGAACATACATCGGTAAATCGCCGCCACTGCAGAAGGGACGCAAATCGTCGATTCCCCCCACATGGTCGTAATGACTATGCGTAATCAACACAGCGTCGATATCATCGATTGCCTCGCGAAGCGCCTGCTCGCGGAAGTCCGGACTCGGATCGACCAAGATACGCATTCCTGCCGTCTCGATCAATGCCGACGCCCGCAACCGTCGGTCGCGCGGATCGGTCGAGCTGCATACACGGCATCCACACCCCACTTCGGGCACACCCTTCGATGTTCCGCTTCCCAATATGGTTACAGTCATTGAGGTGTCGATAAAGTTTACTTCGGGCTTGAGCGAGACGTAGAATTTGGTACGCACCGCGCGTATCACTCGGTCGGCCAAACGACGCACATCTTCGCCCGTGGCATTATCGCGATTCACCAACACCAATGGTTGGCGCTCGTAGACCTGTGCCCCGCCCTGGCGCACACCCTTCATGCCGGCTTTGTCAATCAACCATGCCGCCGAGAGCTTCATCCCCCCGCCTGCCACTGGCCATGCCGGCATCTCCGGATCAAAGTCGCGACGCAACGCCATACACATACGCTCCGGCACAACAGGATTTTTAAAGAAGCTGCCACCCGAACCAAGCTCGCGCGGATCGGGCAACTTACTGTCGCGTAGACGCACCACCTCGTCGGCCACCTCTCGTATCGTTGGCGCATGTCCCAAACGCTCGCCCAGATCCTTCAACCCGGCATAGCGAAGATTCTCGGCCACATCCGACGGACGCAAACGAAACGACACACGCAACACATAATATCGATTTCGCAACTCATTCTTAAATATAGAATCGCGATAACCAAACCGACACTCCTCATTACTGAAGCGTACCACCTGACGCGTCTGCGAATCAAAACACTCAACTGCGAATATCACATCACAGGCCTCAACACCGTATGCCCCGACATTCTGGATGGCCGAGGCACCAACCTCGCCCGGTATACCGGCAAGATTCTCAACTCCGGCTATGTTGTGATCCACACACCAATCCACAAAGTCAATCCACTTCTCGCCCGCTCCGGCAATTACATAAACCGTATCATCATCCTTGCGATACTCCTTGATCCCTTTCACGGCCGAATGCAATATCATGCCATCGAAATCATGCAGAAATAGCAAATTGCTGCCACCGCCTATGTGCAACACCTCACTGCTGAGATACTCCTCCGAGCGCGACAATTTCAACAATTCGCGCTCCGAAGCATACTCAGCAAAATATTTTGTTTTCACCGGCACTCCAAACGTGGTATATGCCGTTATATCCTTATCCTTCTCTATATTCATCTTTAATATAATATCACCTTATATATAGAAGCCTACTCATCACTCACGAAAATCGACCAGCAATCCATCTTGAAAAGAGAGATACGTTCCGTTAGCATACTGCCAAAGATCTAACGTCGAATCCCAGTTATGACCGGCTCTGACCTCGGCCGGATTGCCCAACGACAATCGGCATTCATCCTTGGTCATACCCTGCTTCACGCGTCCCTGCTGTATCAATCGCCATACCTCGTCCGACGGCTGACGATAATGCTCGCGCGGATCGCGAAGAGCGAATAGGTTTTGGAACGTGCGGCTCTCCAATCCCCCATTGCGCATATTCATATAAAATAGGGCGCGCTCGCCTCGCTCGGTCTCAACCACTATCCCCATCGGAAAGTGAGCGTCGCCGGCACGAACCTCCACAATTGTTACAGGCACGAATTTATCACCCTTATATCGCTCCCCATCCAACTTATACCACAAATGCGTACGAGCCCAAACCTTACGTCCCGACAATAACTGCGACGCCGATTTTATCATATCCAGATCAATCAACATCGGCACATCCATCCCTGTCAAGGTCTTCATTGCCTCCGATGGTGTTCGCCCCGTAGGATAATTATATAGGTGTCCGGAATTCGAAAATTGCAATAGCGCCTCGTCCGACCCCGAAGGCGTACGACGCGTCACTACCCCCTCGTAAACGAACTCACGACCCGCAAGAGATTCTGAATTCATGGCCGACGATTGCAACAAATATGCCGCACGATTATCGACAACTAAAAAACGCTTCCCCTTAGGCCAATCCTTCACAAACGACAAACTGAGCTGCTTCATCAATTGCTCCTCTTCGCTCTCTCGAAGCAGCCTTTTATCCTCTTTGCTATATGTAATCGTTTTTGTGCCCTCAATGCCAGTGGTGCATCCAAAAGAGATAAACGCCAATGCCACAGCCATTTGAACTACTATACGCTTATTCATCAATAATTTTTTTTGAAAATTTGTAACAAAATTAATCAAAATTTTTGGTCAATTCAAAAAAAATACCTAACTTTGCACTCGCAAAACGGAAGTTAATGCAACGACGGCGGGATAGCTCAGTTGGTTAGAGCGTCGGATTCATAACCCGGAGGTCACGAGTTCAATTCTCGTTCCCGCTACGATCAATTAGGCGAACCACAAGGTTCGCCTAATTCTTTTTATATAACCACAACAAGTTATATAACCTCAGTAAGTTAAAACGTTAAAATTTATTTTTACGTTCTACCTACAACACCACCTAATTAACCGATAGATTTACTTACGTATGGCTTCAATGTTCGACACTATTATGAATCTACCCCTTTTTCAAGGAATTACGAGAGAACAACTCTCCCTATTCCTCGAAAAAACTCAACTGTCGTTCCTAAATTACAACGCCACCGACACAATCCTAAAATACGGAGATTCAATCGATCAAGTCTTATGCGTCATCTCGGGCGAAATTAAGGTATGCCATAAACTCACACACGATGGGTCGCTTACCCTATTTCAAACAATTCCGGCTCAAACTGTAATTGCACCGCAACGCCTTTACGGACTTAAGCGTACGGCGGCCGCTTCGGTTACAGCCAACTCCGATTGCTGCATAATGGCCTTCAGCAAACAACAGTATCAATCTCTTCTGCAAAAGCATCCCATTTTTCTTATCAATTACCTTAACTATCTCTCACTCCGCGCCCAGAAAAATGATGCCATTTTGCCCCACTTCCCTGGAGGCAATCTCGCTTCGCACCTTAGCCGAATAATAGCTGCTTATGTCGACCATCAGGCAAATCGTGTAGAATTCACTGCAACCCTCGAGGCTCTCTCGCGCCTCACAAACCTCGACTCAAACACACTCAAGGCGCAAATCATAACACTCCAGGCAGCGGATGCCATTAAGATCAACAACGACTCATTCATAATCAAAGACTACGACGCCTTGCACCGCGTAGCAAACCTATAGCACCCCAAGATTATAAACTCCATTCCTAAATTTTGCACCTCGCAAATAGCGATTGTTTCAAAAAAAAATTGTAACTTCGCATTCTGAATAAAACGGCAATTGTTAACTCAACGCTGTTTTAATCCAATATTCAGAGCAATTTTGCTCATAATTGAATAAGATACAATCTATTAGAATGGCTCAAAAACCCAGCATACCTAAAGGAACTCGCGACTTCTCGCCCATCGAGATGGCGCGACGCAATTATATTTTCGATACTATCCGCAACGCGTTCCGCCTTTTCGGATACCAACAAATCGAAACCCCGGCAGTCGAAAACCTGTCGACCCTTATGGGTAAATATGGCGAAGAGGGCGATAAACTCCTCTTTAAAATCCTCAATTCGGGCGACTTCATGAAGTCCGTAAATCCCGTGGATATCGAAGAGAAAAATCTTCCGCGTCTCACTACAAAAATGTGCGAAAAAGGCTTACGTTACGACCTTACCGTCCCCTTTGCGCGTTTCGTGGTGCAACACCGCAACGAGATTCAACTCCCATTTAAACGCTATCAAATTCAGCCCGTTTGGCGTGCCGACCGTCCACAAAAAGGACGCTACCGCGAGTTCTATCAGTGCGATGCCGACGTTGTCGGTTCAGAATCGCTACTGAATGAAATCGAACTGCTGTCGCTAATCGACACCGTTTTCGAAAATTTAGGTATTAACATCACAATCAAAGTCAACAACCGTAAGATTCTCAGCGGTATAGCTGAAGCTATCGGCGCAGCCGACAAGATTGTAGATATCACCGTGGCAATCGATAAAATTGACAAAATCGGAATCGATAACGTCAATAACGAACTCCGCGAAAAGGGCCTTTCTGAAGAAGCTATCAGCGCTTTGCGCCCTATCCTCGAACTCTCGGGCGATAACAATTCTCGCCTCGATACCATTGCCCAAATGCTCCAAAACTCGGCCGAAGGCTCTAAAGGCGTCGAAGAATTGCGCGAAGTTCTCGCCGGTTTCGACGCACTCGGACACAAAGCAATCCTCGAAGCCGACCTCTCGCTGGCTCGTGGTCTGAACTACTATACCGGTACCATTATCGAGGTGAAAGCCAACGATGTTCAGATAGGTAGCATCACCGGCGGTGGTCGATACGACAACCTTACTGGCGTATTCGGAATGCCCGGACTCTCGGGCGTAGGTATATCATTCGGCGCAGACAGAATCTACGACGTAATGAACCAACTCAACCTTTACCCCGAAGAACTCTCATCATCTGTAAAGGTAATGTTCGTAAATTTCGGACCAACAGAAGCTGCCCGATCTTTGGCATATATTAAGGAGTTGAGACAGGCCGGAATCTCTGCCCAACTATACCCCGATGCCGCAAAACTTAAAAAACAGATGGGTCTTGCCGACTCCGAAAAGATCCCGTTTGTGGCCATCGTAGGTGAATCTGAGCTCGCCGACAATTCTGTAATGTTAAAAAATATGACCACCGGCGAACAACAAAGAATCCCTGCCGACAAGCTCATCGAAGCCCTTTCATAACCTATGGCATGACTCAGTTCTCTCCTGTCAAACCATAGAAGTTGCGTAAACTTCATCGATCAATGAGCCCCATTTTTACTCAAAAATCAACACCTATAAAGGTATAATTTCGGATAAAAACAATCCCGCACTTCATGATTTTTTTCATGAGTGCGGGATTTTTTTAGAAGTTGTGTAAAACACCTCAATAAGAAATAGCAACTTTTTTGTTATTACTATAGAGATGGTGTGCAAAATAGGTTAGACACTTTTTTAAAACCATCTTTGACATATCTTATACACTCAACAAATTCAACAAAATATCAGCACAAACATACAAATGTGCAAATATTTGCACATCTTTAAAAACTGATCAACAAACAAACAACATAGCTATGAAGAAAATTTCAATGCAAGAGTTCCTCGTATGGCAACCCGGCTTCCCCAATCAAAGCACCACCGACATCTATTACGTTGGTGTCGCAAACAAACTCTTAGAGATTATCGATGGCCGTCAGGAACTCAAAGAGATGCCCGAAGCACTTAAACGTCGCCTGGCTCTTTGCCTCACCGGCTACTTCCAGGATATAATCGCCGACGCCGGAATTTGGCGCTCGTTCACAGCCGCCAATTATGAGCTTCACGGCAAACCACTCCCCTTCTTCAAGGTCGACGACAGTTATGTGGACTACGAACTAAATCGCGATGACGTCCGCTTCCTTGTCTGGTACTGCATCGCTATGGTATGGGATAACAAACGCGACCTATACCCCCTGTCACCGCTTGTAAGCTCGACCGCCGACGCCTGCTTCAAACTGCTCGACTTCCTCTACGAAGACGCACCTATGCCCGAAAATTTCGATTTCGCCTACAATCTCGACGCAAACGATCCCGACGACCGCGAAGCTATCTATCACCTCGGACAATGGCTCTACCTGCACTGCTACCTCATGACTCCGGCATTCGCACTCTCCATGAATGAAATTGCGGCCGATTCTGACGTCGCAGACGGCAAAGACATAACCACACTCCACAAACGACTCGAAGAAGCCATGACAGAGCTTCCCACAGGTCCGCTGGCGCTCTACCTACCCGAATGGATTCATCTCATCCTCGAACAGCAGCTACAGCCCCTGCAAACCGACTCAGAGGCGACAGAAACGCACAAATACTATGAACCATTCATAAAATCGACCAACGGCGCGAGAATCACATATTTCAGAACCTACGAGGAGATGAACGAATTTTTCATAACCTCGCTAAATTGGCAAAAAGGAGTCGAACATCTGGCACAGCTAAAGGGGAGTCACGACTACATCGCCATGGTGAACCCCAAACGGGGCTTACTGGTGGCACGCAACGTGGCACGCTGCATAGCCGACCCCAACAATCCGCTCTACGATCAGGCATACGCCCATGAGCACGCATTTGAGATGCTAACAGTGCGAGGCTACTGTCCGGCCGACCTGACCCGCTGGGCATGCGAAAACAAATACCTCCCCGACGCTGTCTTCCCCGGCACCGACGACCGCACCACCGTCGCCACCGACTGGGACTTCATCGCCCGCTGCTACCTTCAGCTCTACTACCGCGACTAACCCGCCGCCCCGTCGGTCTGTAGCCCAGCAAGGCGTGCCCGTCAACCACTTCGCCCCAAACGTCGGCGTTCCGCCTCCCACTAAACTCAAAGACGCGCCCCAGCCGTCCCCAGCCACGCCGCCTCGAGCCCCATCCAGGCGCGCCGCACCGAGGCCCGCCAAG
>QLIP01030399.1_pt1 | contig 24897 bp, 13 predicted proteins | sample 1769771 | NCBI WGS metagenome assembly QLIP01 (sample SAMN09428762, study PRJNA476227) | Gut metagenome, whole genome shotgun sequencing project. | isolation source: cecum | host: Rhizomys sinensis | place: China: Jinsha town of Minqing, Fujian Province | collected 2013-09-23 | reverse complement strand
GTATAAGTGGGAAGAGCAGATGGAGACCGACGGTCTCCGCTGGTTTGACAACTTCGTGAACGCCTTTACCGAACAGCAGGAGAAGGCACCTACCGGCATCAACAACGTATTCCCCATCAACGCCGACTACCGCGACCGCCTCGAGGCATGGAGCAAGGGTGAACTGGTGGACGAAAACGGCAACCTTATCGGCAACGTAGGTCTCAGCCCCGACGGCAAGAAATATGAATACTACGGCAACAACAACTGGTTTGACGCATTCTACAAGAAGGCGGCTCTCGCCACCGAGCACTCAATCAACGTATCGGGCGGTACCGAAAAATGCCGCTACTACGTATCGGGGCGCTACTCGTACGACAACGGTATCTATAAGGTAGGTGACCAGTACTTCAAGAACTACAACACTCGCGCCCGCGGTGAGATACAGATTAGCCCCACCGTCAAGCTCGAAAACAACACCAGCCTCACCATCAACGACTTCAAGGAGCCGATGGTAATCTACGACGACCAGCATCCGCTCCGTATGCTCACCCACCAGGGATTCCCGATGCAGCAGCTCAAGAACCCCGACGGGACATGGTCCGAGTTTGCGGTATATTCGGGTTATGCCGGATTCGTGGAGAACACCGCTTGGCAGAAAAAGAATATCCGCTACGTCCGCAACCAGAGCGCCCTGACATGGGAGCCGGTCAAGGACCAGCTCTTTATCAAGGGTGACTTCACATGGTGGCACAAGACACAGCAGAACCAGAACCGCAACGCCATCATGGAGTTCTCGACAGGACCGAACCTGTACGGCTCGCGCGGCTCATTCTCAAAGAACGACCGTACCGACTACAACACCGAGTACTATTCTGCCAACGCCACTGCCAACTACATCCCCAAGTTCAGCAACGACGACCACTACCTCAACCTACTGGGTGGTTTCAACATCGAGCACCAGAGCTACAACTGGTTCCGCGGCTACCGTCAGGGTAACATGTCGGACAAGTTCACCTCATTCGGCATGATGGACGGTGACATGCTTGCTGCAATCATCGACGAGGATGGCAACGAATGGGCATATGCCGGTGCACTCTTCCGTGCCGACTATACCTACAAGAGCAAGTATCTTGCTGAGTTCAGCGGCCGTTATGACGGTTCGTCCAAATTCCCGAGCAACTCTCAGTGGGGTTTCTTCCCCTCGGGTTCTGCAGCATGGCGCTTCTCGGAAGAGAGCTTCCTTGAGGGCACCCGCAGCTGGCTCACCAACGGTAAGCTCCGTTTCTCGATCGGTTCGCTCGGTAACGGTAACGCCTCCCCCTACAGCTACAAGCAGCTTGTAAACCCGGGTACCACCAGCGCAATCATCAACGGTGCAAAACAGACCTATATCTATGTCCCCGGTCTTATCCCGTCGGGTCTGACCTGGGAACGCTCCACAACCTACAACGTAGGTCTTGACCTTGGTCTCTTTAACGACCGTCTCGCATTCCAGGGTGATGCCTATATCCGCCGCACCACCGACATGTACACCGTAGGTCCCACACTCCCCGCAGTGCTCGGTGCCGGCTCACCCAAGGGTAACTATGCCGACATGGACACCAAGGGTTGGGAACTCTCGCTGACATGGCGCGACAACATTATCGTAGCCAACAAGCCCCTTAACTATAGCGTCAAGGCAATGTTGTGGGACTACTATTCGGACATCACCAAGTTCAATAACGCCACCAAGAGCCTCGGCACATACTACGAAGGGATGCGTCTGGGCGAAATCTGGGGTTACCACATCGAAGGTCTCTACGAAAGCGAAGAGCAGGTGTTGGCACGCACCACAGGTACATCGGTGGACCGCATCGATGCCGAAGGGAACCTGATCAAGACCTACGACTACTCATCGGGTCAAATCAACCAGAGCACGGTTGCCAAGGTTTCGGCAAAGACCAACACCTACAAACCCGGCGACCTTATGTATGCCGACCTCAACGGCGACGGCATTGTGAACAACGGCAACAACACACTCGATAACCCCGGCGACCGCCGAGTAATCGGTAACTCACTCCCACGCTATCAGTTTGGTTTCAACCTCAACGCCAACTGGAACGGAATCGGCGTCAGCGCCTTTATCCAGGGTGTGGGTCAGCAGTACTGGTACCCCACTTCCGAGACCAGCTTCTTCTGGGGTAAATACGGTCGCCCCTACGGGTTCGACCTTCTGGAGCACCGTGCCGAAAACGTATGGTCCGAAACCAACCCCAACGCCTACTGGCCCCGCATGCGCGGCTATGTGGCAAACTCAGGGAACTATGAGCTGACCACTGTCAACGACCGCTACCTCCAGAACATCGGCTACGTGCGCGTCAAGAACGTACAGCTCGACTACACCTTCAACCGCAAGGTTTGCAAGGCAATGGGGATGAGCGACCTCCGCGTGTTCGTACAGGCCGAAAACCTCTGGACATGGTCACCCTTCTTCAAATACTGTAAGACCATCGACCCCGAAGGGACTGCCAACGGTGACGCAGACTTCTCGGATGATGCAAGCCGCGGTGCCGGTACCGGTTACCCCATCATGCGCACCTGGACTATCGGTGTTTCGCTTCAATTCTAAACTGACTTAAGATGAAAAAATTATTTATATATTCAGCCATGGCTCTGAGCCTGGCTTCCTGTTCCGACTTTCTGAATCCGGAACCGGAACACAGATTCAATGCCGACAAGGTGCTCTCTGACGAATCGGAGCTTGAGTACTATGCGCGCGGTCTTATCAATGACAACCTACCCACCATCACATCGGTGGCATTCAATATACAGCGTGTCAACAACGTGGCAAGCTGGGGTGGCGACGAGCACTCCGACCTCGGTTTCGTAAAAAACAAATGGAACGTTCTCGACCCCACCATGTTCGGCACACGCCAGCAGGGTGGTTGGGGTTCGGGCAACTGGGGCACCCTCCGCGCCTGCAACTACTATATCAACAAGATGGTACGTGCCAAGGGTAACGTAGAGCCCAAGGTATACCGCCACTATCAGGGTGTGGGACGCTTCTGGCGCGCCTGGTTCTACTACGATATGGTACAGGAGTTTGAAAATGTGCCATGGTATGACCAGGAAATTGCCCCCGACGACGAGGCTATGCTCTACAAGACTCAAGACAGCCGCGAGTTTGTCATGGAGAAGGTGCTCGAGGATATCAGCTTTGCTGCCGACAGCTGCGCCACCGATGCCAAGTATGTGACAAGTCGCACCACGATAAACCGTTACACCGCGCTTGCACTCAAGGCCCGTATCTGTCTCTACGAGGGTACATACCGCAAGTATCACACCGAGCTTGGACTTAACGACTCGGAGCGCTGGCTGCAGCTGGCTGCCGACGCTGCCAAGGCTCTTATGGACAGCAAGCAGTTCTCGCTCGTGAGCGACTACAAGTCTCTGTTCCAGACATCATCGCTCGAAAACACCGAGGTGATTCTTGGTGTTGCCTACGACGCCACTCTGCGCATGCATGATGCAACATGGCAGATTTTCTCACCCACTGCCGGCTCTTGCTGGTCGATGACACACCCCTTTATCTGCACCTATCTCATGACCGACGGTTCCCGTTATACGGACCAGGCAGGTTATGCCACCAAGCAGTTTGCCGATGTGTTTACCGGTCGCGACAAGCGTCTTGCCGCCACCGTGCTCGGTCCCCAGTATGAAAAGAAGGTGAACGGTGTCATGACACAGATTTCTCCGTTGCTGAACATCACACTCAGCGGCTACCAGATGATTAAGTGGGCGCTGCCGGAAGGTGGCTCGTTCGACAGCCAGGCTATCTCCTACAACTCCGCCCCCATCTTCCGCTACGGTGAGGTACTCCTCACATATGCCGAAGCTATGGCAGAACTAGGCAAGATGGACCAGACCGTATGGAACGCCACTATCGGTCTGCTCCGCACCCGCGCCGGTGTGGCAACCACAATGCCCGCAACTGCAGACCCCTATATGCAGAACTACTTCCTGAACCGCTGCACAGACAAGTATGTGCTCGAGGTGCGCCGCGAACGCGGTTGCGAACTTGCGTGGGAGGGTCTCCGCTATCAGGATATCCTCCGCTGGAAGTGCGGCGAACTCCTTGCCCCCGCTGGCGGCTGGGCCGGTATCTACATCCCGAAACTCGGCACACAGTATGACCTCAACGGCGACGGCACCAAGGATATCTGTGTATACAGCGGCACCAAGCCTTCGGGTCCCAAGACATGTACATTCATCAAGGTTAGCAACAGCATCAAGCTGTCAAACGGCACTTCGGGCTACCTGATGTATGGCGCCGACTACAACCTGAAGTGGAACGACTACATGTATGTGCGCCCTGTACCTGAAACTGCAATCCAGATCAACCCCAACCTCGTGCAGCGAGAGGGTTGGCAGTCGATTTAATTAATCACCATCATAGTGGTGCTTAATTATTCACTTAACACCATCATAGGGAGGCGGGCACACCCCGCCTCCCTTCTCTACCCTCACTCCAAGACCTCGTTCTTAACAAGGAGTTCCGACAACCATCCATAACTTTTTTGCAAACCTACCGATGAGCCTTATAATCAAACCCTTTTTTAAACGTATCACAGCCGCCGCCACATCGGCACTGATTTTGGCAATGATTGTTGCCGCCACCGCTACATGCTGGGGAGCGGAAAATCCCGAGCGCATCAAGATTGACAAAGGTCCGTATCTGCAGGCAGTGGGACCCAACGAATTTACCGTATGCTGGCGCACCAACCTCCCCTCGGTGGGGTGGATTGAGGTGGCACCCGACGACGGCTCGCATTTCTACAAGATTGAACGCCCCAAGCATTTCGATGCCCGCTTCGGACGAAAAAATATCAGCAAATTTCACAAGGTACGAATTTCGGGACTCGAACCTGGCAAGTCATACCGCTACCGTGTGATGCAAAATTCGGTCCTGCTCGACGAGGATTACACCCGCATCATTTATGGCGAGGGGTTTGGCAGCGACATCCTGCACCACTCACCCTTTAGAGTTACTACTCTCGACCCCAACAAGAAGTCGGTGAAGTTTGCCGTGGGTAACGACTTCCACGAAAAAGACTCCCTGATTTGCCAGACATTCGCGAAAGCCCGCGACAAGGGTTACGACTTCGTGATGTTCAACGGTGACATGACCACCCGCATCAAGAACCAAAACTATATCTTTGACCACTATCTTGAGAGTGCCTCCAGACTTTTTGCCTCCGACATACCTCTGTACATGAACCGTGGCAACCACGAAAACCGCGGCTCGTATGCCTACAACTACATAGATGTATTCCCCACCCTTTCCGGTGCCCCCTACTACGGTTTCCGTCAGGGGCCGGTATATTTCCTGGTGCTCGACAGCAGCGAGGACAAGCCGGACAGCGATATCCGCAACCTGTCGATAATGTGCCACGACGAGTTTCGTGAGCAGGAGCTGGAATGGCTCAAGCAGGTGGTAGAGTCTAAGGAATTTAAGGAAGCTCCGGTCAAGATTGTGTTCATGCACATGCCCCCCGACGGCACCCCCGGTGCCTGGTACGGCGTGCAGCAACTCCACGACAAGTTCCTGCCGGTGCTGAATGCTGCCGGCATCAACGTCATGTTCAGCGGACACTACCACTCCTACAAGTATATCCCGGCGGGGACCAAGGGGTATGATGCCAACTTCCCTATCATTATTAACGATGCCGCAGTGCTGCTCGAGGCTGAGGCTGACAAGGAGGGGATGAAAGTGGTGACTTACGACCGCAACCAGAAGCCGTTACACAAGTTAGATTTTAGATTTTAATTCTTAGATTTTAGATTTTAGATTTTAGATTTTAGATATTAATTCTTCGATTTTAGATTTTAATTCTGGATTTTAGATTTTAATTCTGGATTTTAAACCTAACTATATGAGATACGGTATTTTAGCATCCGCTATATTGCTTGCCGCTTCGGTGCAGGGTAAGGATTTACCCCCATATAAGAATCCCGCTCTCCCCACCGAACAGCGTGTGGACGACCTGCTGCGCCGCATGACCCTCGAGGAAAAGATTGCGCAGATGAGCCACATTCACTCTGGTCAGATTCTTAACGGGCAACAACTGGACCGCAATAAACTTGCCGAAAAGTGCGGCAATCTACCCTACGGCTTCTTCGAGGGGTTCCCGCTCACGGCAGAAAACATAAAGAAAAATTATAAGGAGATTCAGCGCTATCTGGTCGAGGAGACCCGCCTCGGGATACCTGGATTCCCCTGCGGGGAGTCGCTGCACGGGGTGGTGCAGGAGGGGTGTACTGTCTACCCGCAGACTATTGCTGTGGGGAGCACCTTTAACCCGGCGCTGGCCCGCGAAATGACCCGCCATATTTCGGGCGAACTCAACACACTCGGCATCAAGCAGGTGTTTGCCCCCTGCATGGATGTGGTGCGCGAAATCCGCTGGGGGCGCACCGAGGAGTCGTTTGGCGAGGACCCCTTCCTCTGCTCGGTCATGTCGCTGGCACAGGTGCAGGGGTATCTGGCAGGTGGCACATCACCCATGCTTAAGCATTACGGCCCTCACGGCAAACCCAACAGCGGGTTGAACCTTGCATCGGTTGAATGTGGCACCCGCGACCTTTTTGACATCTACCTCAAACCATTCGAAACGGTGCTCAAAAACGCCCCCGCCATGGCGGTGATGTCGAGCTACAATTCATGGAACCATATTCCCAACTCGGCGTCACGCTTTCTGCTCACCGACGTCCTTCGTGGCAAGTTCGGTTTCCGAGGGTATGTATATACCGACTGGGGGGTACTCGATATGCTCAAGAATTTCCACCACACGGCAGAGACCGACTTTGACGCTGCCCAACAGGGGCTCATTGCCGGCATCGATGCCGAGGCATCGAGCAATACCTTTGCCTCGCTCCCTGACAACATAGCGGCGGGGAATATAGACATGAGCTATATCGACCAGGCGGTGCGCCGCATTCTGCGCGCCAAGATAGAAACCGGACTTATGGACGACCCCTATCTGGAGCGATGCAATTTCTACCTCCCGCTGCGTAGCGAGCAGGGTGCTCGACTCTCCCGCCAGATTGCCGACGAGTCGGTGGTGCTCCTCAAAAACTCTGGCAAGCTACTCCCCCTGAATCGCGACAAGATTAAGCGTCTTGCCGTGATTGGTCCCAATGCAGCCTGTGTGCAGTTTGGCGACTATACATGGAGCAAGAATCCCGACGACGGTATCACTCCGCTGCAGGGTATCAGGAACCTTGTCGGCGACCGCATCGAGGTCAAATATGCCAAAGGGTGCTCACTGTCGTCGCTCGACACTTCGGAGATTGACGAAGCGGTACGTGTGGCTGCCGAGAGCGATGTGGCGGTGGTGTTCGTGGGGAGTTCGTCGACCGTCTTTGTCCGCGAAAGTGGCCAGAGCACATCGGGGGAAGGTATCGACCTCACCGAAATAGAACTTACCGGAGCACAGGAGGAGCTGCTGCGTCGCGTGGCGGCTACTGGTACCCCGGTGGTGATGGTGCTGGTGTCGGGAAAACCGTTTGCAATACCATGGGAGGCTGAAAACATCCCTGCTATACTTGTGCAATGGTACGGCGGTGAGAAAGAGGGTGACTGCATTGCCGACATCCTCTTTGGCAACGTAAACCCCTCGGGTAAACTCAACTTCTCGTTCCCCCGTTCCACCGGTCAGTTGCCGGTGTATTACAACCACCTCCCCAGCGACAAGGGTTTCTACAAGCGCCCCGGCTCATACTCTAACCCGGGTCGCGACTATGTGTTCTCCTCCCCCTCGGCGCTCTACAACTTCGGGCACGGTCTCAGCTACACCGACTTCAAATATACCGCTGCCTCGACCGACAAGAGTTGCTATGCTCCGTTCGACACCATCCGGGTCAGCGCCACGGTGCAGAATATCGGCGACCGTACCGGGAAAGAGGTGATGCAGGTCTACGTCCGCGACGTTGTGAGCTCGGTTGTTACTCCGGTCAAGCAACTCAAGGGTTTCGACAAACAGGAGATTACGCCGGGTGCCACCGCTACATTCAATGTGGCTGTCCCGGTTACCGAACTCTACCTCACAGATGATGCCGGAAATCGATACCTCGAACCCGGCCGGTTTGAGATTCAGGTCGGCACTGCTTCCGACAATATCAGCTACACAATCCCGGTGTGGGTTGGCAACTCTGCGGCGGCAACTCCCGGGTCAGCCTCCACCTCCTCTGCCGTAGATACACCCTCTGCGACCGATAAGAATGCAAAGCTCGGGAAGCGCGTCAAGATTACCGGGTGTGTGCGCGACATACAGGCCACCCCGGTGGAAGGGGTCGTCATATCTGCTCCCAACATAGGCACCACTACCACTACCGACCGATTGGGGAACTACACCATCCGCATCCCACTCGGCACATCACTGATATTCACTAAAAAGGGTTACTCATCCGTATCCTCACAAGTAAAAACGGGTGGCACCCTCAATATCCAGCTAAACCAACAGTAACATATGAAAAGACTGTCTATTTTTTTAATTGCGCTCGCTGCCATGTTCAGCACCGTTAGCGCTCAGGAGCCGGCTCAGCTTCCGGCCACCATCTCCTCCGGCTTGCAAGGTAAACACCATGTGCAGGGGGTAGTTGTAGACACCCGCGAAAAGTGCGTCTACTTCTCGTTTACAACCAAGCTTATCAAAACCGACCTTGAGGGTAACCTTATCGGTAGCATCGACGGACTTACTGGCCACCTCGGATGCCTCACCGTCAACCCAGCAGATGGACGCATATACGGCTCCATAGAGTATAAGAACGACGAAATAGGTGTCGGCATTGCTGGCGAGGATGCCAAGAAGCGCCCCACCGCTTTCTACATCGCCATCATCGACGGCAAGAAGATAACCCGCCCCGACATGGCACCGTCGGACGACAACGTGATGACCACCGTGTATCTCGGTGATGTCGTAAAGGACTACTATGCCAAAGCCACAAACCAGGGGCGCGAGGTAGAGCACCGCTACGGTTGCTCAGGCATTGACGGTGTAGCTTTTGCACCACAACCGGGCAAACCCCAAAGCAAACCGATGCTCTATGTGGCATACGGTATCTACAGCGACCTCCACCGCACCGACAACGACTACCAGGTCCTGCTCTGCTACAACACCTCGGACTGGAGCAAATATGAACAGCCGCTAACTCAGGAGACACCCCACAACAGCGGTCCCGCCAAACCTGCCGCCCGCTACTTTGTATACACCGGCAACACCAGCTGGGGTATCCAGAACCTGAACTACAACCCCGAAATCAACGCTCTTGTAGCTGCCGTGTATGTAGGCAAAAAGCCCAACTTCCCCAACTACTCAATGTTTGCCATCGACCTTGACAAACCAGCCCGTAAGCAGGTGCTCAAAGGTTTCGACAGCAAGGAGAAAGGGGTTGTGCTCCCTCTCAAGAAGATGGGGCTACATGACGAAGCCACCGACACCTACGGCTGGCGCTTCCCCGACGGCAACACCGGACTCTGCTACATCGGCAACGGCCTCTACTACGTATCCAAGAAGAAATCGAAGCCCGAGCAGAGCTCCCTCCTGACCCTCTACCGCTGGACCGGCGCCCCCTCCGCCCCCTTCGAAAAAGCAAAATAACCAAAGCGTCCGCGCGCAGCTCGTCCCGTTCCTCCCGCTCCTCCGTCCGCGCGGAGCTTGTCCCGTTCCTCCCGCTCCTTCGTCCGCGCGGAGCTTGTCCCGTTCCAGAGCTCAGCTCTGGCAGGGCGCCCGTCGCCCGAAAGAATGGGGCACAGCCCCAGCGAAGACAGCTTCGCGCCGACGCAGCTCTAATGACTAAAAATGTCTGCCGGACTCCGGCCTAACGACTAAATTTATGACTCAGATAGAACAGGCTCTGGAAAGAGCCACCGACACCAAAGGGCTTTTAATAGCCGACGGCGCCATCAACCAGGTTGCCGACATGTTTAAGAAGATGTTCCCCGGCAAGCGCCCAGTCGTAGTTGCCGACACCACCACCTGGCGCCTCGCCGGCGAGCAGGTGCAGGCGCAACTCGTAGCCGCCGACCTCAACCCCGACGCTCCGTTCATCTTCAACCACCCCGAGATGCACGCCGAGTGGAAATATATCGAAGAACTCGACCGTGTTCTCGAAGCCACCGACGCCATAGCCGTGGCAGTAGGCTCCGGCACCATCAACGACCTCACCAAGCTCTCGTCCCACCACTGTGGCAAACGATACATGAACGTATCGACCGCAGCCTCGATGGACGGATACACAGCCTACGGAGCATCCATCACCAAGGATGGCGCCAAGCAGACTTTCAACTGCCCCGCCCCACTTGCAGTGGTTGCCGACACCGCCATAATAGCCGAAGCACCCGCCGAAATGACCGCCAGCGGATATGCCGACCTCTTTGCCAAAATCCCCGCCGGCGCCGACTGGATTATCTCCGACGAACTCGGCATCGAACCCGTGGACCCATTCTCGTGGGGACTCGTGCAGGACAGCCTCAAGGGATCGCTCAGCAACCCCGCCGCCATCAAAGCCGGTGACAAGGATGCCATCCACGCCCTTATCGAAGGTTTGATTATGAGCGGATTTGCAATGCAGGCACACCAGACCAGCCGCCCCGCTTCGGGCGCCGACCACCAGTTCTCGCACCTCTGGAACATGGAAAACCATGTCATGGCCGACGGCACAATGCCCAGCCACGGCTTTCAGGTCAGCATCGGCACTCTGATGAGCACCGCCCTATATGAGCAATTCCTGAAGGAAGATATCGAAAACCTCGACATCGAAGCCTGCGTGGTAGCGTGGCCCGAGCTCGACGAACAGATTGCCGCCTCGCAGGAGATGTTCAAGGACACCGACTTCCCCAACATCGGCGCCACCGAACTCAAGGCAAAATATGTGAACCGGGATGAGCTGCGTCGCGAACTGACCGTGCTCAAAAAGAACTGGCCGACAATCAAAGAGCGTCTTGCCAACCAGATTATCCCCTTTGCGCAGCTTCAGGAATCGCTCAAACTTGTAGGCGCCCCCTACCAACCCGAGCATATCGGCATCAGCAAAGAGCGCCTGTACCAGAGCGCCATCCGCGCCCAGCAGATACGACGCCGTTTCACCATCCTCGACGTCGCCGTCCGCACCAGCAACCTCACCAAGTGGCTCGACGCCGCCATCACCGACTTCTAATACAGATAAGAGATAAAAGATAAGAGATAAAAGATAAGAGATATTTTTTAGATAAAAGATAAGAGATAAGAGATAAGAGATATCTATACCTGAACGGCCGCGCGTACTGCTACGTGCGGCCGTTATCATAATCTGAGCGTGCGGCCGTTATCGTAACAGGAGGATGCAACCGAAGGCTTTTTCGAGTATCAGAAACGATGCCTCACGATCGCCAAGCGGCAACACACCCGTGAACCGCTCATCCCCGCTACCCTGCTGCACGACAATGCGGCACCCGTAGGACCGCTCAAGCTGTGCCACCACATCGGCAAGCGGAGCATCTTGAAAACGTAACTTCCCATCCTTCCACGCAAGGTCATTATCATTGACGGCGATTGGCTCTATTGTATAGCACCGCTTATTATTATCTACCTTGATTCGTTCTCCGGCCTCTACTTCTATCTCCCTGCTTCCCCACTCCGGAGACACCGATACATGCCCCTCTATAAGCGATAGGGCACTCTGTCCTTTCTCCTTATCTACGGCAAGATTGAATTTTGTCCCTTTCACCGTCACTGTTACTCCATGGGTATGAATCTTAAAAGGGGCGCCATCCTTGCGGGCAATATCGAAATACCCCTCCCCCTCGAAGTCCACGCTACGCTCTACCCCCATTAAGGAAGCATCATAGCTTAGCGAAGATTCTCCATTCATCACTACCACGGAATTATCGGGCAGCACAATTCGCGCTTTCTCGTTGCACTGCGTAAACACGGCAGCCAGAGCAGAGCCCTGTGTCTGGCGATTTACCCACAGGTACGCTATCCCTACCGCAAGAAGCGGCACAAGCGCCACAGCTGCCGCACGGATACCGCGCCACAGCCTATGTCGCCAACCATACTTGCGCCGCATGATACTACTAAGGATTTCACCAAACAGGATGCGTTCAAGATCCTCCTCAGCAGGGAAGGAATCGGAATTTGCCTTCATCCAGTCGTCAAGCACCATTTCCGCCAGGCGGTCAGGGTCTCCATCGACAAGTGCCCGTGACTCATACAGCTCATCGAGCGACAAACTGTTTTTTCTGTATTTCTCTATCAATCCCTTGTTCATAACCCTAATAAATCCTTTATAAAAGCCGCGGCAATGAGCAACGGTCCATTTAGATATACTTTGATTTTCTCTCTCAGCACCCGCAGTGCCTGAGTTATCTGATTTTTTACCGTCTGTTCGCTCACATCAAGACGGTCGGCTATTTCACGCACAGTCATGTTTTCGAACCGTGACATTCTCATAACACGTCCCTGTGCCGTAGGCAACGAATCTATCTGCGCTGCTATGATTGCAGAGAACTCCTGATATTCAAGCATCATCAATTCCTGCTCTCCTATCGAATTGCAGTAGTTAAGATAGTCTTCATAGATAGGGGCATTTATCTGCCGGCGATAGGCATCAACAAGCGCATTCTTCGCCATGGAAAACAGTAACCCTTTGGCAGGTTGGTCCGGGCGCAGCTGCCGCCGATAATCCCATAGTTTTACAAACAGATCCTGCACCATATCCTGAGCATCGTGACGCGACTTGGCAAACTGCAGGCAATACCCGTATAATCCTCGGAAATATCGCTTATAGAGCATGGCAAAGGCATGCACATCCCCCTCGCTGACGAGTTTGAGCAATACCTCATCCTCGATTCCATCCATGTCTTTACCAGTCTCTATGTCCAAAGCGCAAAATATTAAATATTTACATCATCAACCACCTCAACGAGGCAGTTACATCAATTCCCAATCCATTCCTAACTTACAAGAATCACTCATGCAACCCCTGCTTACGCAACCACTCGAGCATTATTGCCGGGCGGTCCGTCTGGATCAGAGAAGCACCGCGTTTCAGAATCCATCCCCAGCTCTGGTCATACTCACCGCGTTCTACAGCCCGGTCATCGTTATGACCGCCGCAAAGTTCAGGCCACAACGAGTTAATAAAAATTTTGCAACCCGATTTCTTTACAAGATTGAGCATATTGTAGACCTGCTTATTGTCGTCGGCAAAGTTACACTCATAAAGCACAGGCTTATAATTACGCACATACCCCTCTATATGCTCCTTAGCCTTATCATGAGTCAAGGTCAGCACCGGCATAAACACCATTTTATCAAGCACTTCACCCTTCTCCTCACGTACAGTTTCATAAGGCTTGCCATCCTTTATCACTACCTGGTTCGCTGTGCCGGTTTTTTCAAGAATCGCGCTCACCTGATTGAAATACTCGTAACCTTTGTCAATATTGACAAGAATTTTACCTTTTGCGGCAAGAAGAGCCTCCTCAAGAGTGGGCACCTGATGCTCCGTGCGATGTCCGGCACCGTTGCGAAGCACCATCTTCTTGATTTCCTTAAGCGTGAAATCCTTCGGTTCCCCTTTTCCCGATGTTGTGCGGTTGATAGTGTTATCGTGCATAAGAATCAGCTCACCGTCCTTGGTCATTTTAAGGTCTATCTCCACCATGTCGACCCCCATATCAATACAGTTTTTTATCGCCTGCAGCGAATTCTCGGGTGCATTGCGCCAATCCCCGCGATGCGACACCACAAACACTTTATTGCAATCCGGATCCCTCAACTGCATCATCAGTGTGTCGGCATGAGTCTGCGAAAAAGCAGCCAGCACCGACACCAACCCTGCTGCCAGAGCAAAAATTCTTTTATTCATTATCTTATTTCAAATTTAGTTATTATTATTTCACCCTTTTCAAAAACACACACCCCAATATAGACACCCTTAGCCAGTCCGGTCACTGAAAGTGGACCTTCAGCACCGGTAAGTTTCACCAATCCCCACATATCGTAAACCGAGAGCCTAAGCACCTCATGCTCCCCGATATATTTCAATAATCCTCGTGCTTCATCATATACAAGTTTGCAATCTGCTGAATTCACTGAAATATTATTAACTTCGGAATTTCCGATATATTCCACAGCACCCACACAGGCATCTCCACGCAACGAACGCAGATTGCCAAGCTGGTCCTTTTCGAGATATGAAACCAGTCTGCCATCCAAGTCCAAATCGCACGCGGATGTTTCCATCAACGCTGTTTTGGCAAGGTTATCGATATGCACACCTGAAACCGAAACACCCCGAAGCGGTATGTAAGAAGTCGCTGAGCGGGCATCAAACTTAAGCACAGGCTCTACCAGACTACCATTAATGCCAACATCGAGCAACTTGGGCAAATCAATCCCCATTTTTTCGTACGACTCCCAACACTGATTAGCCGGAGTGAACCGCACATTAGAATAATCCTGGATGCCGAATATATTTCCGGATGCCGACACTGCAGACGTACCTATTTTATAAAGATCTCCATAACCGGATGCTGAATTATTACCCAGCAACATATTATTGAGCAACGATAGATTCCCACTTCTCAACACTACGGCTCCTCCCAAATCCTGACAAACTCCTCCCATAGCATCGCGGGCATCACAGCTGTTACCCACAATCGTATTGTTCATCAGCGTAAAAACCGCCGATGGATCCCCGTAGAGATATATCCCGGCTCCTCCAAGCATAGTTTTACCCAGTCGATGATTCGCAACCTGATTCCTGGCAAAAGTTGAATTAACAACTATAGTTGTCCCCTTATATGACTTATTATATACAGTCAGGGTTCCATAAGTTTCAGATATATTTCCAGAGAACGAAGAGGAGCAAATATACAACGTAGCGGAATTTTTTACAAATATTGCACTTCCCGATTTTGCAACATTATCCTCAAACCTGCAATTTTCAAATCGGTTGACACCTACTCCATCAATATATACTCCCCCTCCATCGCCAGGTGCCGTGTTTCCTATAACCATACACTTCACCATCCACAGGGAGCCGGAGTTATAAACTCCACCACCCAGCACGAATCCTGCACCCTTGTTTGACCGTACGCAAATATCACTACACCACAGATTTCCTTTATTATAGATTCCGGCGCCTCCAACATTTGCCGACTCTACAGCCTCACCTCCACACAATTCGAATCCGGAAATTTCAACATCACAATTCGGTGCCACTTCCACAATATGCGATACCTTCCGGTTACCGTCAAGTATGGTGCGACCAATTCTTCCCGAAAAATCAGAATTATACCCACCGATTACCACACACCGTTTTTCAATGTGCAATATGTTATCTGCTTTTTGAGTGGCTTTATACTCTGAGCCGCATATCAATATCGTATCGCCATCATTCAGACACTCAAACGCATCACCTATATCCGCAAACGGTGCATAACGAGAACCATCGCCGCCTCCGCTTTGCGTTCCGGAGAGATCCAGATATATTTTCCGATTCTTGGTTTCAGCGTACTCCTGAAGATACTCCTTTAGTTCTACGGGGCGGTCAGTCTGAATAATTGAAGCCCCGGCTCTCACACTCCATCCCCAACTGCCGTCAGGGTTACCATCTTCAACAGCAATATCATCATCATGCTCGCCCGAGAGTTCGGGCCACATTGAGTTAAAAAATATTCTGGCACCCCCTGCCCTTATTCTCGCTGCAAGGCTGCTCAAATAAGGGGGCGCTGATTCAAAGTTCAGTTCAAATCCATATATCCTGTTTTCCCCACGCAGATAATCCTCTATAATTTCGACTGCATTCGGAGAGTCAAGACTTACAACCGGAAAGAAAATCATCTTAGATAACAGACCGGGATATGCAGCTTCAACTTCCCCACGTGTTGCCCCGCTCTTTATCACCACCTGGTCCACCACTCCATACCTTTGCAATATAGGGTACAACACTGCAAAATAGTCATAACCCTTGTCTATATTCAGTAGAATTCTCCCCTTTGCCAAGGCAAGCACCTCTTCAAGAATGGGTACAAGATGGCGAGTTTTATGATTGGCCCCGTTTTTCAAGCGATAGCTTCTTATTTCTGATAGGGTAAGATCCTTGACATACCCTTTGCCGGTGGTGGTACGGTCGATGGTTTCATCGTGCATCAGCACAAAATACCCATCCTTGGTGCGCCGGAGATCAATTTCCACCATATCGATACCGGCATCTATACAATTTTTAATACCCTGCAGGGAATTCTCGGGAGCCCGCCGCCAGTCACCGCGATGAGCCGCCACAAGAATCTGATTGCCTAATGGATTTTTAAGCAACTCACCTCCTTTCCATTGCGCCGACAGACACAAGGGAAAAAGCGAAACAATAATAAAAAAAAACTTCTTACCTATATTCATACTAAAGTATCGTGTAACCGAAGCCCCTAAGCTCCGGATACACGATAAGTGTCAAAGATTAAAATGCTATTTTCAATGCAGTGCGGGCGTTATCTCCCTTGAGTGACACCACATAAAATCCGCGACCATATCCCTTAAGGTCAATGATGCTCTCAGCATACCCACTTGTAACCAATGCACCGCTGGCTGTAAACACAGAGTATACAGCAGGTGAAGCAAGCTTGATAACACTACCGTTCACAACTACCTCAAGTTCGTTATGTACATCAGATACAGCCGATGTAAAATCTGGATCCTCCTCATAGGCACCGATAAACGCTGCGCCACTCTGACGTCGCTTGGCACCACGCTGGTCGTATGCGAGCACACCCTTCACTTCCTTGTCGTTGTTAAGGTCAACACCCAGAGTTTCCTCTGTCAACGAAGACACCGGCACTGAAGCTACCGAAAGACCATCAAAATCCATCTTGCCATCAAGCACCTTCACAGTGTTGCTGAAACCTCCGTTGTTTTTGCAATTGGCAGTCACTACGCCATCTGCCACCGAGCAGTCAAGCACCTGCGGGAGCTTTGCATATGCTGCGTTACGGTCCAAACCAGCTACAATGTCATAGCGCTCCGGAGTGATAATAACATTGTCATAGCTTGTATAGAAATTATACTGACGCGAATCAACCTCTCCTGTAGAAATCTTATAAAGGTCGCCATAACCCGAAAGCGAAGTATTACCGGCTATGATATTGTTTGCAATAAGGAGCTTTCCCTGACGGGAATACAGAGCGCCACCGAGGTCGGGCGATGCCGAACCGTCGGCTGTGACGCCATGAACCGAGTTTCCGACAGCTGTGCAGTTAACCACGTTTACCTGCCCCGCGGTTGCGGTGTAGGCATATATAGCCGACCCACCAAGATACTGCTTGCCGTTAACATTACCTGTTACCCGGTTATTGGCAAATGTACTGTTGACCACAGTCACCACCTTTGCGTAGCTCTTATTGTATACAGTGAATGTACCGTAAGTTTCCGACACGTTCCCGGTAAATGAACATCCGGCAAAGAAGCACGACAATGCATTGTTAAAGAACATACCGGCGCCCGATGTAGACTTGTTGTTTTCGAAGCGGCAATTGGTCACAGCCACATCGATATCACCCTTGATAAACATGCCACCACCATCGCCCGAGCCGTAGTTACCCGAAAGCACGCAATTGTTCATTGTAAGATTTCCCTTTACACAAAGGCCTCCACCACCTGCAGAGTTCTTGCAATAGTTACCGGTGACGGTGCAATTTTCCATCACTGTAGGTCCGCCGATGTACATACCACCTCCGGTGTCAAGCTTTGCATCGGTAAGATCGGCATACCCCCCTCTGAGCACAAGGTTCTTAAGCACCACCGACCCAGTGCTTGTCACTGTCATGACGCGTGTGGCATTTTCCTCAAACCCGGAAGTGAGTATTCCGGTAACCGGGTCATACACATCATTACCGTCAAAATCCGCGCTAAGTGTGGAAACACCTGTCACAGCAGAAAAATCAGAATTATAACCTCCAATGATGGTTACTGACTTTTCAGCGATTTTAAATGTGGAATTACGGGGAGCTTCAAGCTTTTCAGGTAGGTATACCCCCTGAGCAAGACGAATCTCATCACCCTCTGCAGCTGCGACAGCAATTGCCGCTGAAAGCGAATTAAACGGTGCCTTGGCCGAGCCGTCTCCGGCCTCGGTGGCCGAGCTGTTGACATAGATTACACCGGCAAAGAGCTGCGAGCAGGCGAAAAGACCTGCAATAAGTGTCAATGTTTTCTTCATGATAGATGTTATTGTTGTTATTTCTTATCATACCCGGGATTCTGATAAAATCCTGGATTATTGATAATTTCGATTTCACTTTTGGGGATTGGAAACAAATAATCGTCCTTTGTGATCTTTAATCCCACCTTTGCCATAGCCTCCTCGGCGGTACCGGTGCGGATAAGGTCGAACCATCGATGCAGTTCCAGCGGGAATTCAAGTCTGCGCTCCAGATAAACGGCCTCGCGGAAGCTTTCCTGATCCCTGAGCGTAGCCGGTGAATAAGAAGGAGCCTTGGCGCGCGTCCTGACAAGATTGAGGTAATAGAATGCGTCACCGCGGGGACTGGGATCGTAGCCCACTTCGTTCAATGCCTCCACATACATGAGCAGCACATCGGCATAACGAAGCACCGGCTGGTCGAACCCCACGGTCTGGGTAACGGGATGGAACGTATCATAGAACTTTACAAACGGCGAATTGTCCGAGTCAACCTTGTTCGATTCGAGCAGTGCTCTGCGCTCGTCCACACTGGGTGAGGTGGCATAAAGTTTACGAAGATTGGCATCCAGGAGCTGTGCACTCTTATAGTAGGTGGGGAAAGAGCGACCTTCATCCACTATCGACTTCTCATAGCGAACCACAAAAATCATCTCCGGGTTCATCTTATTCTCCATGCTGAACACCTTACCAACGGGATTCACCAACGAATGCACATTCTTGAAGTCCGTATTGATAAAGGCTCCTAATTCAGCACAGCATTCACTCCATTTTTTCTGAGTAAGATATACCTTGCCCAGGAGTGCCGAAGCAGCCGCCCCTGTAGCCCGTCCTCGATACTTATCATTGCTATAGCTTTTAGGCAATGACGTCTTTGCAAACTTAAGGTCATCTTCAATTGCCGCATATACCTCTGCCTCCGGATTGCGGACACACTTCACAGCCTCCTCGCTTGTAATGGGGGTGAGAATCACCGGAACCGCACCATACAGGCGCACCAGATTAAAATACATCAATGCGCGGATAAAACGCACCTCACCTTCATACTGTGCTCGCATAGCCTCGTCCTTGACCACGCCAGAGTATTTCAGCACCGTGTTGCATCGCATAATCTCATTGTAAGACGCTTTCCACACATCCTGAAACACTGCATTGTCCGGACCGGCAATAAACTTGTCAATGTTATAATCACGACCGGCATTGCCACCAGGATTCTGGTCCTCAAGATTATCCGAGCGCGTTTCGCAGAGTGTGATGAGATCGGAGCCGTAAAGGTCGCCACTCTGAAGCTTGGCATAACAGGCTATCACGCCATTGTTGATATCGCTCTCCGTTTTATAGAAATTTTCGGTCGAGGCCACCGATTCGGGTGTAATGTCAAGGAAATCCGAACACGATGCGAATGCAACAGTCGACATCATCGCGGAAATCCATATCTTATTGATTTTCATATTTCTGAATATTATTACTGATTAGAAACCAAGATTCACACCCACTGCAAATGTGCGAGCCAGCGGATATGTGCCATAGTCAATACCGGGCATAAGGGGGTTGGTGCTGTTGGATACCTCCGGGTTGTACCCGCTGTAGTTGGAGAACGTAAATAGATTGTGGGCCGAGAAATAGACTCGCAGATTCTTGACTCCAAGTTTTTTACGCCACGTATCCGGTGCTGTCACGCCAAAGGTTACATTCGAAATTCGGAGATATGAACCATCCTCGATATGCCATGTTGAAATCACGCTGTTCTTGCCGGTGGCGCTGCGGTTGGCACGATATGTAAAACCGTCGCCGGGTTCAGATTCCGATTTCCATCTGTTGAGAGCTGAGCGCATTCCATTGCCACCACCCTCCATGTTATCGATATAACGGCGCTGTATACTTGCTATCTCATTGCCGTACACCCCTTGCAGTGTTGCCGACAGGTCGAACCACTTGTACTTCATGTTGCTTGTAAAGCCATAAGTAAAATCAGGCATATAATTGCCGGTAATGGTCTTGTCGTCGTCAGTGATTACACCGTCTCCATTTATATCCTTGAATTTCAAATCACCAGGTTTGGCTCCTGCCACAGTTGCAATCCGCTTATCGTTAGGATCATTGGCAATATCAATCTCTTCCTGATTCATAAATACACCGTCCGTAACGAGTGTGTAGTAATTGCCAATCGGTTCTCCGACTTTAGTGATGAAGTATACCACACTCTGATATACGTCGACCATCTCGGTTGGACCTCCCAGGTCAAGCACCTTATTGCGGTTCATCGAATAGTTCAATGTATTGGTCATTGAGAAATCGCCCCAGGTGTTCATGGCGCTGAGGTTCACTTCAAAACCCTTATTGTTGACCTTGCCCACATTCTTGCGCTTGTAGCTGTAACCCGAAATTTCAGGGGTGCGTACCTTGAGAAGCATATCGCTTGTGGTACTGTCGTAGAAATCGAGTTCCAGACGGAACATATTAAGCAAGCCAAGCTCCATACCGATATCGAACATCGATGTTTTCTCCCATCCAAGCCACGGATTGGCCTCAGACGAGGGGAACAGCCCCACTTCCTTCACACCAATGCCAGCTCCTGTTACATACGTATCGGTAGAAAGGCGGCTGAAATACTCATAGTTACCGATTGAGAAGTTACCCGACTTACCCCAGCTTCCACGAAGTTTAAGATTGTCAAGCCAGTTGATATCCTTCATGAACTCTTCTTCCGACACATACCAGCCTGCAGATGCCGAAGGGAAGTAACCCCAGCGATTGTTCTTGCCGAAACGTGAAGAACCGTCGGCACGGATTGCCGCCGAAGCAAGATAGCGGCCATCGTAGTTATACTGAGCACGGGCAAGCGTTGACATCAGCGACCATGCCTCGCGCGATGAACTCCAATCGGTTGCTATATTAGCGGCATTGAGAGTGTGAATAAGGTCGTTGGGGAAATCGGTTGCAGAAATCGAACTAATATCAAGCGATTCCTTCTGCATACTGAAAGCCCCCACAGCCGTGAGCTGATGCTTATCGGCAAATTTCTTATCGTAGGTCAACGTGTTTTCCCAAATCCAGCTAAAACTATCCTTGGTGCGGGTTGAGCCCGAGGGGATCGACGGCGGTGTCTTATAAACTGTGGTGGGGAGAGTGGATGGGCGGAACACGTTTCGGCGGAATGAGTTCAGGTCCGTAGAAAACTCTGTCTTGAACCGCATCCCCTTCAGAATATCGTATTCCAGATAGGTATTGGTTGTAACCTTATTGCGGGTCATCTTGTCCTCGCGGAGATTGGCCAACGCAACAGGGTTTATAAGCTGAGGCTGTTTGTAGCTCCAGCGGTAATGGCTGAAATCATAGCTGCCGTCCTCGGCATATATCGGCATCACGGGAGCCGCCATTGTGGCTGTTGCTATAATAGTCTCCTTACTGTAGCGGTCCTCGGTGGGCACAAGATCGGAAAGGATGTGCGAAAGACCAACGTTGGTGCCGAAACGAAATTTCTTGTACTGCACCTTCATCTTTGCACGGCCACCGAAGGTGGTCTGGCTCGAACCGAGCACGATACCGTCCTCATCGGCATAATTCCCTGACAGGTAATAACTTACACCTTTCTGACCACCAGTCACCGATACCGAATGCTTCTGCTTGAAAGCTGTTCGCAACACAGCATCCTGCCAGTTATAGTCCGGTAGTCCTTGGACACCATTTATATATGGCATTATCTCTTCCGGTATAAGATAATTCACATTTGTGGTACCTGCCTTGACTCCAAGTATGGCAAGGCGCTCCTCGTTACTATCCGTAGGGCTACCACCCTTGATACCCTTGCTGGCAAGGAGGTCGAGGTAAGCGTTATTATGCGCGTCGTAGCATAGTTCGGCATATTCGTAGGCATTGAGAAGATTAAGCTTCTTGGTCGACTGTGACCACCCGGTATAACCATCGTACGAAACAACGGGCTTTCCCTCCTTTCCCTGCTTGGTGGTAACGATAACCACACCATTTGCACCGCGCGAACCATAAATAGCAGCTGCCGATGCATCCTTCAGCACCTCAATCGATTCAATATCATTCATATTGATGCCACTCAAGGGATTCACTATCACGTCTGTTCCCTTGTTGGCAAGGTCCGACATAGGCACACCGTCTATTACATACAGAGGCTCCGTACCGGCGGTGATACTTCCGGTGCCTCGTACCTTGATATTCATACCGCCGCCGGGGGTACCTTCGGTTTGAGTAATCTGCACACCGGGCAATCTACCTACAAGCGCCTCCTCGATCCCGGTGGTAGCCTGGTCCACAAGTTCCGATGCCTTTATCGATGATATGGCAGTGGTAAGGTCGCGCTTTTTCTGCACACCGTAACCGATTACCACCACCTCGTCGAGATTAAGCGATGATGATTCAAGTTTTATTGAATATTTGTCGGAAGAGTCTATCTTTACGGTTGCCGGCTTATAACCTATGTACGACACGGTGAGCTCTTTCCCGGCTCCATTGTCGGCAATCGTAAAATTTCCGTCAAGATCCGTTACCGCGCCAACACTGGTCCCCTTAATAAGCACTGAAGCTCCCAGCAGCGGTTCCCCTTTCTCATCCACTACATTGCCACTAAGCTTTCTTACCTCCGATACCTTTCCACGGCTTGTTTCTTTCTTTTTAGAAGGCACTGAAATTACCACCACATCATCACTAACAGGGGTGTATTCAAAGCCGGTTTTGGCCGATAGCTGAGCAAGCACCGCCGCGAGGGTTGCGTCGCTAAGCTTAATTGTAACATCTTTTACGGCTGAAATCTTTTTCTCATCGTACGAGAAACTGCACCCTGCCTGCCGCTCTATCTCCCTGAGCACTTTCGACAGCGGGGCTTTCTGCACACTTATGCTGACATTCTTTCCTGCGGCAAGAGCGGGCACCCCTACTGCGGCGGCCGTGAGCACAACCAGTGTAGCTTTTCTAAATCTTTGTAACATGTCGGTTTAGTTAGTTCATATTGGTGCAAACATGTTTCGGCAACACGCGCAGCAACGGAGTTTTCACACTACCATGCTTAGCAAGCCTACACACACGTATACACCCTTAATACGAACAAACTTCCCCGTGGTACTATCTACACATAGCTTTTATCCCCCTTTTTAATAAAAATGTCACATCCCTAACCAAAATCCGTTCCCACTCTCCAATCCGACCCACTGAAGAAAAATCCGAGTCACTGAATCCAAATGACTGAATCAAATAAACGGCACCATATAAAGAGGGACAAACGAAATTCCATTTTCGCTCTTTAGCTCTCCCGGATACGCCACCATTGGGTTGCCGACATAACTTCTGTATTTGGCGATGAATTTTTCCAGTGATTTTATCGAAAACCGCGTAGTAGACTTTACCTCAATCGGAGATATGTTTTTACGGCTTGTTACCGACTTTTCTCTTATCAGGAAATCAATTTCCATCCTGTCAGCGCTGTTGTCCTTTGAATATGAAGAGAAAAAATATAATCTGTTCCCTGATGCACGCAACATCTGCGCCACAAGATTTTCAATCACCATCCCATAGTTTACCTCAAGTTTGCCTGCTATTATCTTTCGATACAAATCCTCTTCACCACCCATGCGGTCCTCGTTTGCCAAGGTAAGCAACAGCCCCGTATCCCCCATATAGCATTTCAATGTGGTTCGATCAAGATTCAGGCGCAGACCTACATTGGGTTCCGTTGAATTATACGCTATGTTGACAACCATCGAATCTGCAAGCCAGAAAAATGCTGAATCATAATCACGCATCCTTGCAGAGCTACTTAAATCTGCAAGTCTAAACTTTTTCTCGTGACGATTCAATTGCGACGGAATCTCCTCGAATATCTCACGCACGCGCAACTCCTGTCCATCGGCATATTTTGAAATATCCGACACATACAAATCGAGTATATTCTTTTTTATCCGATCTATTCTTGTAAATGACTCCCCGTCCACAAAAGCCTGAACCGCCTGAGGCATCCCCCCAATCAACATATACTCGCGCAGTCGCTCCATACTCTTTCTATGCAAGGGTCCCATCCCCTCACTGGCAGAATAACTCTCCCTTATCCTGTCGGCAAGCAATCTATCGCTTACTGCCCATAGAAACTCCTCAAAATCCATGGGATACATGTTGATATGCTCCTCCTCCGAGGGGATAACGATATCCTTTACATTCTTTTTAATCGAAATCAGCGAACCGGTTTCTATATAGTCGTAACTCCCCTCCTCTACAAGGTATTTAATTGCAGCGCGAGCACGTGGATATTGCTGCACTTCATCGAAAACTATTACCGAATTGCGCTTATAAAGTGTAACGCCTTCCAATGCCGAGAGGTAATTGAAAAATTTAGGTAAATCGTGCAGATAGTGTTCAAAGAGTTCGATAACTTCTGGCTTCGGATTATTAAAATCCAAGATAATATGCGACTTATATTCGCGCTTTGCAAACTCTCTGACGATATAGCTTTTGCCAACACGACGCGCTCCATCTATCAGCAACGCCGACTCCCCCTGCGATTGATTTTTCCAGTCTAAAATACTTTGATATATCTTTCTTTCCATCTCTAATTCTTGGCTTAAAGTTGCAATATTAAATGGTTTCTCGCATCTCAGGTGCAAATGTAATAGAAATCATTTAATTAGCCAAGAAAAAAAATTAAATTTTCACGTTTCCAAGGGTAAAAACATACCC
>QLIP01009501.1_pt1 | contig 24986 bp, 18 predicted proteins | sample 1769771 | NCBI WGS metagenome assembly QLIP01 (sample SAMN09428762, study PRJNA476227) | Gut metagenome, whole genome shotgun sequencing project. | isolation source: cecum | host: Rhizomys sinensis | place: China: Jinsha town of Minqing, Fujian Province | collected 2013-09-23 | reverse complement strand
CTAAAATCTTATCACTCTTCGCCGCCTCGGTTGCCCTTGTCTTGCCCATAGCCACCAAGGCTGAAACCTCCTGGTGGGCCGATGTCAAAGCCATTGGCTCGACCGGTGCTTTTGCACCCTACTATTTTATGGCCAACTCCCACGGCACAGTCACCTCTGGCCGCGCCTTATCCACCACCGTGGGTGTTCAGCGCCCACTCGACCTCAATCGTCGTTTCTCGTGGTCATACGTAGTGGAGGGCTATGCCACGGCGGGCAATCGCATTGACTATACCCTCTGGGACTACGACACTCAGAGTTGGGTAAAAACGCCCCTCTCCACCTCGGGTGCGTGGATTAAACAGGCCTGCGCCACCCTCAAATATCGTGCGCTATATTACTCGGCCGGTATCCAGGACTTCCGCCCTTGGCTCGTCAATCCGCGCCTGAGCTCGGGCGGCGTGATTGAGAGCGGCAACGCTCGCGCGCTGCCTGGCGTGCGCGGCGGGTTTGTCGACTTCCGCAGCATCCCATTCACCAACGACTGGGTGCAGGTGAGCGGCGAACTGGCCTACGCTAAATCAACCGACAACAAGTGGAGCGACAGCCACTATAATCACTACGACTATCACATCAACCAGGGCTGGTGGTACAATTACAAGCGCTGGTTTTTCCGCACCAAGCCGTCCATGCCTCTCTCGCTCACCATCGGTCTGGAAGCCGCTGCGCAGTTCTCTGGCTACACCTACTACTACGGCAAAATCCCTGGCCGCGACGGTAAGACTTACTATGGCAAGATAATCAGAACCGAAGGCAACGACATCAAACTGCACGAGTTCATGGATATGATTATCCTCAAGGAGGGCGACGGCTATTGGAAAGGCAACCACGTGGGTGCCTGGGACATTGAGTTCCGCTATCGCCTACCCAACAAGAGCGAAATTAAGGCTTACTGTCAGTGGCTGTGGGAAGATGGCTCTGGCATTGGCAAACTCAACGGCTACGATGGTCTGTGGGGACTGGAATGGAAACCCGCCAAGCAGGACGGACTGGTCAGCGGCGCAGTCCTGGAGTTTCTCACTTTCATGAACCAATCGGGTCCGTTCCACTACGACTACGACGATAACCAAGGCACCGACCTGCGCGCCGACCGCGCCTCGGGCAATGACGCCTACTACAATAACTCATGGTTTAACGGATTTGCCATCTACGGCCAAGCCATCGGTTCCCCTATGTTCCTCTCGCCGCTCTACAACACCGACGGCTCCGTGACCCGCTTCCTCCAAAACCGTTTTTGGGGTTTCCATGGCGCCGTGGAGGGGCATATCACCCCCACCATCGATTATCGACTCATGGCCAACTATCGCGCCTACGAGGGTTCGCTCGCGCGTCCGAACATCGACATTCAGCACTCTGTGAGCGGCCTAATTGAGGCCTCCTGGAGTCCCACCAAGGTCAAAGGTCTCACGCTCAACGCCCAGTGCGCCTTCGACTGCGGTTCGTCCGAGCTGCTCCACCGCAACGTGGGTCTGCTCCTCTCCGCTCGCTACACTGGTCTGCTTTCCTCATCTAAATAACCCCCCTCAGCACCATGCGAAATCCTATCAAACAGCTCTTTCTGCTCGCAATACTGGCCGTTGGTGCCTCCTCCTGCACCCACAACAACGGCGACATCGGTTTTTGGTTTGGCACCTGGCAGGTGGATAAAATCCTCCTCGACGGGCAGCCCGACACAACCTACACTAAACATAATATGTTCTTCCAGTTCCAAACGGCCTACTTCAAAATCGTGCTGTCCGAGCCTCACAACGCCACCACTTCGGGGCTATCCTACTGCGAGGTGCACGACGACCAGCTTTGGGTCAACTTCAACTTCACCTCCGACGCCATCGGCGGTCAATACGACCCGCCGGGTCCCTCCCATCTCCTCCGTGGCTACGACGTGAAGACAGGCGACCCCGTGTGGAACTACTTCACCTATCGCCACAACGGCCGCAAACTCACGCTCACCACTTTCAACCGCCCCGACTCCATCATCACCAAGAAATACTACTCCGTCAACGGCAAGAAACACGAAAAAAGAGACACCGTGGCCGTGCCCTACAAAACCATCGAATTCCAACTCCACAAAAGATAAGATGACCAACGCTCTAATCACTGGCGCCGACGGCTTTATCGGCTCCCACCTCACCCAGCACCTCCTCAACGCAGGCTACAAAGTCACTGCCTTGGCTCAATATAATTCATTCAATAACCTCGGTTGGCTCGAAGGACTCACCCACCCCAACCTCACCGTGGTCACTGGCGATGTGCGCGACCCCAACCTCTGCCGCCAGATAGCCAAAGGTCAAGATATCATTTTCCACCTTGCTGCACTCATAGCTATCCCCTATTCCTACATAGCACCCGACAGCTATGTCGATACCAACATCAAGGGCACGCTCAACATTTGCCAAGCCGCCAAGGACGCTGGCGTGAGTCGCCTCATAGTCACCTCCACCTCGGAGGTGTATGGCACCGCGCGCCAAGTGCCGATCCCCGAAACTCACCCCAAGCAGCCCCAAAGCCCCTACTCCGCCACCAAAATCGGAGCCGATGCCATAGCGCTGAGCTTCTACAATGCGTTCAATCTCCCCGTGGTGGTGGCTCGCCCATTCAACACCTACGGCCCGCGCCAAAGCGCACGCGCTATTATCCCCACCATCATCACTCAGATAGCCTCTGGCATGCGCGAAATCAAGGTGGGCGACCTCTCCCCCACCCGCGACTTCAACTATGTTGACGACACTTGCCGCGGCTTCCTCGCCCTGGCCACCGCCCCCAGCATCGAGGGTCGCGAAATCAACATCGCCACTGGCACCGAAATCTCGATGGCCGACACCCTCTCGCTCATTGCCGACATTATGCAAGCCCCCGTGGAATATGTGGTCGATCCCGAGCGCATCCGTCCCTCGGCATCGGAAGTGCGACGTCTCTGCGGTGATAATTCGGTCATCACCTCCCTCACCTCCTGGCGCCCGCAAGTGGATCTGCGCGAAGGCCTCACCCGCACCATCGAGTGGTTCACTCAGCCGCAAAACCTGCAAGCCTACAAACCCCACATCTACAACAGATGAGATTAACCTTCATTGGCGGAGGCGGCCACTGCCGCTCGTTGCTCTCGCTGCTCCCCGACGGAGTCGAGGCCTCCTATGCCGACCCCACGGAACAGCCCGGGATGCCGATACCGCGCAACCCGTTGCCCGACGACCAAATCGCCGGTCCGCTCCATATATCCTTAGCGCTGGCTCCCGCCAACTCCCTGAGCCGCCGCCGTGCGCTCATCGACTCCCTCCAGAGTCGTGAGTTTGTCACCCTCGTAGCTCCTTCGGCCGTAGTCACTCCGGGCTGCGACATTGCTCCCGGCTGCGCCATATTCCATCGCGCCGTGGTCAATCAGTCGGTTCTTGGCCCCCACTGCATAGTCAACACGGGCGCAATCGTGGAGCACGACTGCCACCTGGCGGAAAACGTATTCCTCGGCCCAGGGGTAATCCTGTGCGGCTCAGTGCATATTGGCCGTGACTGCATTATCGGAGCCGGCGCCATTGTGCTGCAAGGTGTGCATATCGCCCCAGGCACCATAGTCGGCGCTGGAGCCACCGTGGTGCGCGACATCCTCACCCCCACCACCTACATCGGAACCCCTGCCAAACCATTATGAAGACCATCATCATAGCCGAAGCCGGAGTAAATCACAACGGGCAGCTCGATCTGGCTCTCCAACTCATACACGATGCCGCCAAGGCTGGAGCCGACTACGTCAAGTTCCAGACCTTCAAGGCATCGTCGCTCGTGAGCCAAGCCGCCCCCAAGGCGGATTATCAAATGGCCAACGACCCTGACTCGGGCACTTCGCAACTGCAAATGCTCCAAGCCCTCGAGCTCTCCGCCGCCGACTTTCGCCGCCTCCAACAGGAGTGTCAGGCCTGCGGCATCGGTTTTCTTTCCACCCCCTTCGATTTCCCTTCCATTGAGTTTCTCGCCTCGCTCGGCATGGACTACTGGAAAATCCCTTCGGGCGAAATCACCAATCTCCCTTACCTGCGCAAAATTGCCGCCCAACCTCAGCCCGTAATTCTGAGCACAGGCATGGCCACCCTCACTGAAATTGAGCAAGCTGTAGCCGCCCTCGAAGCCGCTGGCAAGCCACGCGAGCAAATCTCCCTGCTCCATTGCACCACCGCCTACCCCACCCCGCCCGATCACGTCAATCTCCGCGCCATGCACTCGCTCAGCACTCTGGGTTGCGCGGCCGTGGGCTATAGCGACCACACTCAGGGCATAGCCATACCCACAGCAGCTGTGGCTATGGGTGCCTCAATCATCGAGAAGCACTTCACCTTGTCGCGCTCGCTGCCTGGGCCAGACCATCAGGCATCGCTCACGCCCGACGAACTCGCGGCCATGGTGCAGGCCATTCGCCAGGTGGAGGCCGCTCTGGGTTCAGCCGATAAGTGTCCCACCCCCGCCGAGCAGGCCAATATCAGTGTGGCTCGCCGCGCTATAGTGGCCGCTAAGCCTATCGCGGCAGGTGAACTCCTGACGTCCGACAATCTCACCACCAAACGCCCTGCCAACGGGCTGTCGCCCATGCTCTGGGACTCGGTAATCGGCACCGTGGCCTCGCGCGATTATCTCCCCGACGAGCCTATCCTCCCCTGCTAACTACATTTCTATTCACACACTCCCTATGGTTTCTCCCAAACTAATCATCCTCCTGCTCGCTTTCACCTTCACCATCGCTTGGGCTTGCTCTCCTGCCCCCTCGGCACAAGATCAAACCTACGACATAACTGCTGCAATCACTCGCAACGACCTGACCACCGCACGACGCATCACCGACAAACTTATCGCAACCCCCGAGGCAATCGACACTATGCGCATTGAGCCGCTCTGCCAATTGGCTGTGGCTGCCGCCCAACTCGGTGAGGCCGACGATGATGCGCAGCAGTATACCGCGTTCGCGCTCAAGTGCTACGAAACAGCCCTGCAACGCGACTCCGCCCTCACCCAGGAATATGTGGCGCAACTCCCTTCGGAGCAGTTCTGCGTCATAGCCACTCTGAATCAGCTCAAGCGTTCCACCGACCTCCGCCAACAGGGTCTGGAATTTATCAACGAACAGGAGGAAATCATCCAATGAACATGAAGAATAACTGGCAAGATGCACTCGGCTCGCTTCTGCAATCGGCCGACCTACCCATAGCCCCTGAGGATAACACTCCCGAGCCTGCCGCGGAGAATACCCCCAAGCAGGTGGGTAAACTGGTCATATCCTACGAGCGCAAAGGGCGCGGCGGCAAGGAGGTGACCATCATTTCGGGCTTCACCATATCCCACGACCAACTCACGTCCGTGGCCTCCACCCTGAAGCAACGCCTCGGCTGCGGCGGCTCTGCACGCGGCTCGGAAATCCTCCTCCAAGGCGACCGACGCGCCAAACTCCCCGCTCTACTCAAAGAACTCAATCTCTCCAAATGAACAACCGTCCGCTGACAATATATAAGGCCTCCGCAGGCTCGGGTAAGACTTTCCAACTGGCCCTCACCTATATCCGTCTCCTCCTCGACAACGGCTCGCAACTCGCGCCGCTGAGCCATCGCAATCGCCACCGCAACACTCTGGCCGTGACCTTCACCAATAAGGCCACCGAGGAGATGAAGCAGCGCATCATCTCCGAACTCCAGGCCTTGGCCAACCCTCAGGCAGCCTCCGACTTCCGCCCTATCCTTGTCAAGCATTTCAACACGTCGGCCGAGGTGCTGGCGCAGCACGCTGCCGCAGCCCTCAACGATATCCTGTTCGATTATGGCAACTTTGCCATCTCTACCATCGACGCGTTCTTCCAACGCATACTCCGCTCCTTTGCCTACGAGGCCGAACTTGCTGGCAACTACGACCTCGAACTCGACACGCAGCGTATTCTCCGCCTCTCGGTCAACGAAACCCTCTCGTCGGCTCTCGATGCCGACTCGCTCGTGCAAAATCCCCTGCTGATGAACTGGCTCAATGAGTTCATGAGGACTCTCTTCAAGGAGCAAAAGTCGTTCACCATATTCGAGTCGGGCAATTCGGCTCAGACCGACCTTCAAAAATTTGTCAGTAATCTCACCAACGAGAAGTTCAAGCAGCAGCGCGAAGAAATCCTTTCGTTCTGCTCCGACCTCCAAAACATCGTCACCCTCTCAACCAATCTCCAGCTCCGCCTCCAGTTCCTCACCGACGAAATCCACGAGATAATCAATCTGTTCGGCTCCTACCCTAAGTATTTCAGCAAACCAATCAAAGGGTTCACCACCATTGAAAATTTCATATTAAAATCGACCGTCACTCAGAGGGCTATCGTCAACAATGAACTTCCTAAATTCTTTAACAAGCCCTTCTTTGAAGACCATGCCAAGGGCAAAGGACCCGCAGATCTGAGTGTGTCGCAAGCTGAGACTATGGCCGAGCAACTCATTGATGATTGCCGCGACTATCTCACCATACAAACCATTCTCAAAAACATCTTCTCCTACGGTCTGTTCGCGTTCATCCTCCAAACAGCCGATGCCATAAAACGCGAAAACAACCTCATTCTCCTTGAAGACACCAACTCGCTGTTGGCGCAGATCATCAACGGCGACAATGAGCCTTTCATCTACGAGAAAATAGGTCAGAAAATCACCCACTTCCTCATTGATGAGTTTCAGGACACCTCCCAAATGCAGTGGGATAACTTCAAGCCGCTTATTCTTGAGGCGTTGAGCCAAAACAACGAGAACCTCATCATCGGCGACGTCAAGCAGAGTATCTATCGCTTCCGCAACTCCGACTCCAAGCTCCTCGACTATCAAATACAGAGCGACCCTCTCCTGACGGCCAAAATCACGGCTCAAATCTCCGATAGCAACTATCGCTCCGCTCCCACCATAGTCAATTTCAACAACAAACTCTTTACCGACCTCGCTGCGCTGCTCGGTCGCACTGCCACATACACTGGCGTGGAGCAAATCCCTCAGCGCACCCAACTTGCTGGCTACGTGGCAATCAACAACAACGAAGTTGACCCGATGGAGTTCCTCATAGACAATATCGAGCGCCAACTCGCTGCTGGCTATCAGCCGAAAGACATCGTGGTGCTGACCGACAGCAACGCCAACGCCACCAAGGTGGTTGAAGCTCTCATCGCAGCGTCTAAACAGTCCACTGGGCTGCTCAGCACTGCGCCAATACTCTCCGACGAGGCCCTCAAAGTAAACTCAGCCTTATCCGTGCGCTATGTCATCGACCAATTGAAGGACCTCCTCACACCCCCCACCGCCCCCAAGGATCCTGAGAGGCACCGCAACCTCACCCCGGCCCAAATGCGTCTATTCACCGAAACCCTCGCGCAGCTACGCCACCAAAACCCCGACCTTGACGACGCCGAAGCTCTCGAACAAGCCAATCGCGCCTTCCGCGCCCAGCTGCAAACCGAGCAAAACGCGCCCGCGGTTGCATCGCTGTGCACCACGTCGCTCCACGACCTGGTGGAAAATCTTATCCAAAACCTCCCAGACCCCACCTGGCGCACCACCGAAGCTATCTATCTCGCCGAGCTTCAGGATGTAGTCCTCAAATTCTCCGCCATAGGTGCCCCCACACTCCACGACTTCCTCGAATACTGGGACAATGAGTGTCAGGATTCAAGTAATCCAGATTCAACAGTCAGTCTCGCATCCAATGCCAACGCCATTCGCGTCATGACTATCCACAAGTCAAAAGGACTCGAATTCCCCTGCGTCCACCTCCCCTATCTCCCACAAGAAATATCCAAGGAAAAGGACGACCGCTGGTATGAGGCCGACAAAGTGCTCACGCAACTTCAAATCCCAGAGCCACACCCTTCCCACCTCCCAATCAAAGGCAAAGAAGAGCTCCAATACACCCATTTCGCCGCGCAATACAACGCCCTGATCGAGGAGAGTACGCTCGACAACCTCAACAAACTCTACGTGGCCTTCACCCGCCCCATCAACGAACTCTGCGTGTCGCTCCCTCACAAGGCAAACGGCCCCTATCACGTGGCCGACTTAATATCGCAAGCCCTCGGACGCGATGCCAAAGAGCCATACATCATCACCATTGACCAGCCTACCGAAGGCAAGCCACGCCCCGAAAATGACGACGACAACCCCCTCGTCATACCCTCCTACGACACCCCCAACCGCTCCAACCACTGGGAATACACGCAGATCGACCCAACAAATCCCCTCGAAAATTTGTAAACACCAAAAAAAATCCTTAACTTTGCACAACGCAAAGACGCGCCCGTAGTTCAATGGATAGAATTTCGGATTCCGGTTCCGACGATTGGGGTTCGACCCCCCACGGGCGTACCCTCCCCCATCCCCCCGCTCAAATTATACCCACATAATTTGAGCGTATTTATTTTGCGCACTCCTATAAGGCCTATAAGCCATATAGGGCCTATGGGCAGACCTGAAAGGGGGGGGATTAGGGGCGGACGCGGACTTGGGTGGCGCCGAAGCCGTATTCGAGGAAGGAGGCGTCGCGGGCTTCGGAGCGGGGCCAGCGGCGACGGAGATGGTCGAGGAGGGCTTTGCGGAGCACGCCTTCTCCTTTGCCGTGAATGAAGATTAGTTCGGTGCCAGGGTGACGCGCGGCTTCGGTCATCTTGCGTTCGATGGTGTCGATTTGGTAGGCGAGGATTTCGGCGGGAGCCATGCCAGAGTGGGAGTCGAGCAGCGCGTCTATGTGCAGGTCAATCACTTCGGGGCCTTTGGGGGCTTGTTTGGCGGGTCGCTGCGGCGTCTTGGATTCGGCCTTGGGTGTGACACCTTGGCTATCGACCAGTTCGGCGAAGTTAGTGGGTCCGACCACACGACCATTGCTGACTATGGGTACTGTCACCACTGGAGTGGAGGAATAGGCCGTAGTGGCAAAGCAGTGGAGCTTGGCCAGACGCGTCACGTCGAAACGCGTTTCAAACCCGATGGGAGCACGCAGCTCGAAGGTGCCCTGACGCTGGAAGTATTGCAACTGCACGGCTATGTGTTCCAACTGATTTAGCTCGCCCTGCATCAGTTCGCAGAGGAATGCTTGTTCGCCTGGGGCACATTCGCCCGCATCGAGCAGGTGCCATTCACCGTCAAGGCGGTCGTGGCACATCACGGCAAATTGCAGGCAGAGAGCTGAGTCATTGACCAGATAGAGGTCGAAGGTGGTTTGGCTCAATCGCTTGATTTCCTGCGGCTCAAAGAGGAGAGTGGCCGAGGGAAGGGCGGGCAGATTTTGCGGTGCGGTGGGCTTAGCGGGCGCAGGCGCTGGTTTGGGTTTCACTTCGGCTTTGGCAGCTTTGGCCACTTCGGCAGCCGTGGGTGTGGGAGCTGAAGGCACCACCACGCAGCGGGTCATCAGAGCGGGAGTGTCAAAACCGTCGGCATCGGTAACATAGACCGTTTTGCCGTCAATGCGGGAAATTATGCCGCCACCAACGTCGTCGAGGAAGCGGACTGTATCGCCTATTTTCATATCAGAATATGGGAGGTTCTAAAAATTGAGATGAGTTGATTTTGAGGTAAAAAATAGGAATATTTTCTTACTTGAAAAGGGAGTTTAGCGAGCTAAACGACCGATGAAAGGATGAAAAGATGCCATTTTTTAACCAAAAGCAGCTCATCAGCCGTAGGCGATCAATTTATAGAAACTCCCAATTTAAAGGGAATGGGGAGCCGTCGGGGCGGACTATGCGTTGATTGCTACTGCCGCGGAAGGGGAGGTTGGCGCGCTTGGCAGCAATATATGGACCGTCGACAATGGCTTCGAATTTGGGTAACAGAGAAGCGAGATGAGGGAGGGTGTGGAGCTGCTCAATGGTGTAGCCAGTGTAGCACCACACGGCGAGACCGCGCTGGGAGAGGAGGTCGACAAATTGCTCCACGGCCTGGAGGTCGGAGTGCTGAAGCGGGTCGCCGCCAGTGAGGGTCACGGGGAAACCGTGAGCCGCCACCACCTCGGCTAAGGCCTCGGGGGTGTATTCCTCGCCGCCGAGGAAGTCCCACGACACTGGATTGTGGCACTCAGGACAATGATGCGAACACCCGGCCAGATAGACGGATGTTCGCAAACCCAGACCGTCCACAGAGGTGCCTGGAACGATTTGTAGCACTCGTATCATTCTTACTTGTGCACTACGCGGTCATGCAGTTCGGCGAGTTTGGCTGAGTTCCAGCGGTCGGTGGTGCCCACGAGATAGCCAGTGATACGCTGCAAGCGGTCGATATTCTTGCCGTGGCAGTAGGGGCACTCCTGAAGGTCGGTGGAGGCATCCTCGTAGCCGCAGTCCATGCAGCGGTTGCGATTGTGGTTGACGGAGCAGTAGCCGATATTGTTTTGGTCCATCAGGTCCACGATGTTGCTGATAGCCATGGGGTTGTGGGTGGCATCGCCGTCAATCTCCACGTAGAAGATATGTCCGCCGCGAGTCAGCTCGTGATAGGGAGCCTCAATGGCAGCCTTGTGGGCGGGCGAGCAATGGTAGTAGACGGGCACGTGGTTGGAGTTGGTGTAATAGTCCTTGTCGGTGATACCGGGGAGAATGCCAAATGTCTTGCGGTCGTTGCGGGTGAAGCGTCCGCTAAGGCCCTCGGCGGGAGTGGCGAGCACGGAGTAGTTGTGGCCATACTGCTCGGCAAATTCGTTGGCGCGTGAGCGCATATGGCTCACGATGCGCAGACCGAGCGCTTGGCTTTCGGGCGATTCGCCGTGGTGCTTGCCCGTGAGAGCCACCAGACACTCAGCCAGGCCGATGAAGCCGATGCCGAGGGTGCCTTGGTTGATTACCGGCTCAATGGAGTCGTTGGGCGCAAGAGTGTCGCCGCCTGTCCAGAGGCGACTCATGAGCAAGGGAAACTGCTTGGCAAGGGCCGTCTTTTGGAATTGGAAACGTTCGTTGAGCTGGCGAGCGGTGACATCCATGAGATGGTCGAGCGCCTTGAAGAAGCGGTCGATGCGCTCCTCTTGGTCCTGGATACCCATTTGCTCAATGGCCAGGCGCACAATGTTGATGGTGGAGAACGAGAGGTTGCCGCGGCCGATTGAGGTCTTTTCGCCGTAGCGGTTTTCAAACACACGGGTGCGGCAGCCCATGGTAGCCACCTCATAGCGATAGCGCTTGGGGTCGTTGGCGTCCCACTTCTCGTGGTGGTTGAATGTGGCGTCGAGGTTAACGAAGTTGGGGAAGAAGCGGCGGGCTGTTACCTTGCAGGCGAGTTTATAGAGGTCGTAGTTGCGGTCGGTGGGGAGGTAGCTCACGCCGCGTTTTTTCTTCCAGATTTGTATGGGGAAGATGGCGGTGGCACCGTTGCCCACACCCTCGTAGGTGCTATTGAGCAGCTCGCGAATGATGCAGCGACCTTCGGCCGAAGTGTCGGTGCCGTAGTTGATTGAGCTGAACACCACCTGGTTGCCGCCGCGCGAGTGGATAGTGTTCATGTTGTGGATAAACGCCTCCATCGACTGGTGCACGCGACCCACGGTGCGGTTGATTGCGTGTTGCAGATGGCGGGCATCGCCTTCGAGACCATCGAGCGGTTTCTTGACGAAGTCGTCCACCTCAATATTATATAGGTGCTTCAAATTCAGACCAGTGTAGTCCTCGATAGTCTTCACCTCCTCAATGAACGAGCTGCGCACGAACGGAGCCAGATAGAAGTCGAAGGCTGGAATGGCTTGACCGCCGTGCATCTCGTTTTGGGCGGTTTCGAGCGATATGCAGGCAATGACCGAGGCGGTTTCGATACGCTTGGCAGGGCGCGACTCGCCATGGCCAGCCACGAAGCCGTGCTGGAGGATATTTTCCAGAGGGTGCTGCACACAGGTGAGCGACTTGGTGGGATAGTAGTCCTTGTCGTGGACGTGGAGCAGATTGTAGCGCACGGCATCACGCACCTCGTCGCTCAGAAGGTAGTCGTCAACGAACGGCTTGGTGGTTTCAGACGCGAACTTCATCATCATGCCCGCCGGTGAGTCGGTGTTCATGTTGGCGTTTTCGCGGGTGATGTCGTTGTTCTTAGCCTCAATGATTTCGAGGAATAGCTCGCGAGTCTTGGCTCGTCGGGCAATGGAACGCTGATTGCGGTAGGCAATATATACTCGTGCCACCTCCTTGCGGTCGGAGGCCATGAGTTCTTCCTCCACGCGGTCCTGAATTTGCTCCACGGTCATTTGTTCCTGACCAGTCATACCTATGCGGTCGGCAATGCGCTGAATGAGGGTTTCGTCCTCGCCCCTGGGGGTGCGAATCATCGCTTTGCGGATGGCCGCTTTGATTTTTTCTTCGTTGTAGCCGGCTATACGGCCATCGCGTTTTACTATTGTCTGTATCATGCTGCAAAGTTACATTAAATATTTCAAAAGAGCAAGAAAATTTACAAAATTTTTTTTAACAAATTTTCATTTTGGTCAACTTTCACATAATAACAAAAGCGTCAATCTATTTAAAATCAACGCTTTGGCTATTTATTTTGGAAAACTTTGCGAAAAACGCGCTCGTAAATCTGAAAAAATTAGAGCATCGGGAGCAAACGGTGCAGAGCAGCAAGGAATAGGTCCACCTCCTCGCGGGTGTTGTAGATTGCGAAGCCCACGCGAATCGTGCCCTCAATGCCAAGGGATTGCATCAGGGGCTGGGCGCAGTGATGGCCAGTGCGCACTTCGATGCCTTGCTTATCGAGCAGCAAACCGATGTCGAAGTGGTGGTGAGGATTAATTAGGAAACTAATCACTGGGGCCTTGTCGGGCGTGGTGCCGTAGATTTGAATGCCAGGGATTTCATCTACGAGGCGCTGGGTGCAGTAGCGGAGCAATTCGTGTTCGTGAGCCGCGATTTTATCAATGCCTATGCCTGCGATGAAGTCGAGGGTGGCGGGAATGGCTCCGATGCCCACAAAGTCGGGCGTGCCAGCCTCAAACTTATAGGGTAGTTCAGCGAAAGTGGTGCCATCGAAACTCACGTGACCAATCATTTCGCCGCCGCCCTGATATGGGGGCATCTGCTCGAGGAGTGCTTCGCGTCCATAGAGCACGCCGATGCCTGTGGGGCCATACATTTTATGGAAAGAGAACGCGTAGAAGTCGGCGCCCAGTGCCTGCACGTCGGGCTGCATATGCGCCACGGCTTGCGCCCCGTCGATGAGGCAGAGTGCTCCATGGGCATGTGCCATAGAGATGATTTCGGCTATGGGGTTGACCGTGCCGAGTACGTTGCTCACGTGGGCCACGGCCACCATGCGCGTGCTGGGCGAGAAGAGCTGCTCGAGGGCGTTGAGGTTGAGCGCACCATCGGGGAGCAGAGGGCAGTGTTTAATCACGGCACCCGTGCGGGCGGCTATCAGCTGCCAGGGCACAATGTTGGCGTGGTGCTCCATGTCGGTGAGGATAATCTCGTCGCCTGGACGGAGCGATTGACCCCAAGAGGCAGCCACGAGGTTGATTGCCTCAGTGGTGCCGCGCGTGAACACTATCTCGGCCGTTGAGCGAGCGTTGAGCCAGAGCTGCACGCGGCGGCGAGCCTCCTCTTGCAGCGCGGTGGCTTCCTGCGACAGGGTGTGCACTCCGCGGTGCACATTGGCCTTGGCGTTATAGTAGCCCGACTGAATGGCCTCCACCACTTGGCGCGGCGTTTGCGAGGTGGCCACGTTGTCGAGATAAACCATCGGGCGGCGGTAGAGCTGTCGGGCCAGTGCGGGAAATTCATCGCGGATTGCATCCATGGGGGTATCGAAGGGGAAAAATGGGTCGGATTATTGGGGGAGTTGGCAGTCGGTGCAGTTGTGCAGACCGCAAAAGCGGCGTTCAACGAGGAAGCGCAGGCGGTCGCGCAGGGAGTCAACGCCCACTTGGTCGATTACATCAACGAGGAAGGCCTCCATGAGCATCTGGCGAGCCTCCTCTTCGGGTATGCCGCGTTGCTGCATATAGAATATGGCGGAGGGGTCGAGCTGACCAGTGGTGGCACCGTGGGAGCACTTCACCTCGTCGCAGTAGATTTCCAGAGCTGGCTCGCCGTGCATACGCGCTTGGGGCGAGGCGAGAATATTGTGGTTGGTTTGGTAAGCCTCGGTAAATTCGGCACCTGGTTTCACCACTATCAGACCTTGGAAAGTGCATTGGCTGGCACCGTCGGCCACATACTTGAAGAGCTGGTGCGAGGTGGTGTGGTGTGCGCCATGGTTGAGGCGAGTGATGAAGGCTGGGCGCTGCTGAGCGGAGGCGATGACCATGCCGTTGACTATGGCAGTGGCACCAGGGGCGTTGAGATCCACGTTGATATTGCAACGGGAGTCGCCGCAATTGAGTGCAGCAGCAGTGGAGCGCAGGGTGGCATCGGCACCGAGCGAGGCGTTGAGCACGGAGCGGCGCTGAGTGCGGGCTGAGGATTCCTCAATACGGTCGAGAGTGAGCTGTGCACCGTTGTGGAGCGTCACCTCAATGAGTTCGTTGACAAGGTAGTTGCGCTCGGAGTCCTGCGTGTGATCGCAGAGCAGAATTTGGGCTTGGGCGTTGGTTTCGACCACAATCACGAGGCGACGCAAGGAGAGCAGGTCGATGGGCGCGGCGAGGATGTTGACCAGTTGTAAGGGTTTGGCGAGCTGGCAGTTGCGATGCACGCGAATAAGCACACCGTTGCTCCAAAGGAGGTCGTTGAGGGCGGTGTCGGCGTTGTGCAGTCCGCCTTCGGGACGCGGGGGGATGAGTTCGGGGCAGGACTTGGCGGCTTGGGCGAGCGACATCATGGTGACCCCCTCGGGGAGCGACTTGGAGGGCTGGAAGTAATCGTTGACGCTCAGCGCCGGGGCAGCCGACACGGCAGGCACAGCACAGCGGAACGACTGCGCGGCATCCACCTGCATTGGCAGACCTTGGAGGTTCACACCATAGGAGTCGGGGGCATATATTTCCTCCAAGGGGTGACTTTGGAGGGCGGTCAGCGCCTCAGGACGGTCGCCCAGGAGCGAGCGATTTTCCTCATAGAGGCGGATATATTGTTCGCTGATGGGGTTCATGCTTGCTGCGCGTCAATTTCGTTTTTAATCCAGTCGTAGCCGCGTTCTTCGAGTTCGAGGGCGAGTTCGGGACCAGCCGAGCGCACGATGCGGCCCTTGTAGAGCACATGGACGAAGTCGGGCTTGATGTAGTCGAGCAGACGTTGGTAGTGGGTGATGACTATGGTGGCGTTGTGGGGGGTGCGAAGCTTGTTCACGCCTTCGGCCACCACGCGCAGAGCGTCGATGTCGAGACCAGAGTCGGTTTCGTCGAGGATGCTCAGCTTGGGTTCGAGCATAGCCATTTGGAAAATCTCGTTGCGCTTTTTTTCGCCGCCCGAGAAACCTTCGTTCACGGCGCGCGAGGCGAGTTTGGAGTCGAGTTCCACCACGGAGCGCTTCTCCTTCATCAGTTTGAGAAATTCGGCGGCAGGCATCGGGTCGAGGCCTTGGGCTTTGCGCTTGGCGTTGATTGCGGCCTTCATGAAGTTGGCCATCGACACACCGGGGATTTCCACGGGGTATTGGAACGAGAGGAAGAGGCCTGCGTGGGAGCGGGCTTCGGGCGAGAGTTCGAGGAGGTTCACGCCGTTGAGGAGTGCTTCGCCGCCGAGCACTTCGAAGGCGGGGTCGCCAGCAAGCACTTCGGAAAAGGTGGATTTGCCCGCACCGTTAGGACCCATGATGGCATGGACTTCGCCAGGGCGGATTTGCAGGTTGAGGCCTTTGAGTATTTCTTTGCCTTCAATTGATGCGCGGAGGTTGCGCACGTCGAGGAGCAGTTCGTTGTTCATATATTATATATATTGTGAGGTTAATACCAGTCCAAGCCAGCGGCGTAGGACGAGCGTTTGTCATATTTAAGGTCGCTCAGCATCGAGGCATTTACGCCGATGTGAACGTTGTAGCTCTTGTAGGGGCCTATGGGGACGAACGAGGCGGTGAGACTCCAGCAGTGGAGATCGCGGGTGACGTTGCAGTTCATATAGGCTATTTTTTTGAGGTCGAAGTTGTAGGAGGCAGAGAAGGCCAAGTTCCAGTTGGAGGTGGGTTTGATGGAGCCGCTAAAACTGAGATTTTGGGTGAGTTTGCCTTTATATTCGAGTTTTTTATAGTCAAAGGCGCCGTAGCCATAGCTCACGGAGTAGTTGAATGAGAGGTTCCAGGGGACGCTCCATTCCAGATAGCCCTCGGGGCTGAATTGGTTGCTGTCGCTTTGACTTTTCTTGCTTTTCTTTGATTTGGATTTTGCTTGCTCATTGCTTTTGCCGTCAGCGTCGTCGTCACTTTCAGGCTTGGATTGGAATATGGCGAGGAGTTTGGAGAAGGTGGAGTTGTTAATGCTGTAGGAGAAGGAGGTGCCAGTGGAACTGAGGCGGCCGAGTCCCTTGCCTGCTTCGAGTCGGGTGACGTTGCAGCGGACGGGGGTGCCGTAGGAGTTCAGTTTGTAGGTGTAAACGTCCCACACGGCCGAAAGGTTCAGGTTGAGGCTCTTGGTGAGTCGCAGCAGAATGGAGGAGTTGATGTTGCTCCAACGCAGGGAGTCGGCGGCGAGGTTGTAGCTCTGGGAGAGGGAGAGATTTTCAATCAGAGAGATTTTGCGTTCGCCAGTGGAGTCGTTATCGCTCTTCACCTTCATTTCGAGGTTGTTGGCCAGCGAGAAGGAGACTATGCCGCTCTTGCCTCGGCCGGGGGTGCCATAGAGGGAGTTGGCATAGTAGGAATACTCCTTGGTGAGGCGTTGGCCGCGGGCATCGGTGTAGTCGTAGGAGCCGTAGTAGCCCCAGAAGGGGGTGCCGAAGTCGGGCGAGGCGGAGAAGCTCACCGAGGGGGAGAGCACGTGGCGTATCATCTTGATTTTCTTACCGATAAGTGGTTGCCAGAAGCCGTAGAGTTTGGTCGACATCGACATGGAGGCGTTAAAGTCGATGAGGTTGTGGAAACCATAGGTGGTGTCGCACACCTCGGCGGCGGCGTTGGGGTCCCAGGAGCGGGTCACCTTGGAGGTGTACATGCGGTCGTTGATTGAGAGCGAGGGAGTGACGTTGATGTACTTGAGGAGCTGGAAGGTGGCATTGATGGGCAGGGAGTGGCGCATACCGTTACGCCAGTCCTTGATGAGCGACTTGTGGAGAAACTCGTTCTGCTTGGCAGTCAGTGAGTTGGAGAATTGGCCAGAGTAGGAAATCTTAATTTTCTCATACCAGCGTTCGGCACCTACGGCCTTTTTGCGCTTGAATGGGGCGGTTTGGCTCATGCTCCAGTTGAGCGAGGGAAGCGACATGGAGAGGGTTTCGTCGGAGCTGCGTTGGTTGATGTTCATGGCAGCGTCGAAACGCCATTTGCTGTTGGGGAAGCGATAGGAGAGGTTGACCGTTGAACTCTTGGTGTTCTCCGTAAAGTTGTTGCTATAGTAGGAGTTGACGTTGGAGCGCGAGTAGCCGCTGGTGGCGAAGTTTACCGAGGCGGCGAGTGTGAGGTTGGGATTATATTTGGAGTCCTGCTGGTGGCTCCAAGTCACTTGGAAGTTGGAGCCGGTGGCATAGTCGGGCGAGCCTTTTTCGCCGTCGATGGTGCGGAGGAAGGAGGCTTGGAGATTGCCGGCATACTTATAGCGCACGGAGTAGTTGGAGCCAGTCGATACGCCCCACGAGCCACGCGAGTAGAGTTGGCCAGTGATGGTTGCGTCCACATAGTCGTTAATGGCAAAGTAGTAGCCGCCATGGTCCAGGTAAAAGCCGCGGCGGTAGTCATCGCCCACGGTGGGGAGGATGATGCCCGAGGAGTATTTCTTGGTGAAGGGGAAGTAGCCGAATGGGAGGGCCACTGGGAGCGGCAACCCAGCCACAACCATATAGGCTGGTCCAGTGACAATATTGCTGCCTGGCTTCACTTTGCCTTTGGTGATTTGGAGGTGGAAGTGGGGGTGCTCCTGATTGTCGCAGGTGGTGTATTTGCCGTCCTGAATGTAGAACTCGCCGTTTTCGAGGCGCTTGCTTTTGCCGCCAGAGAGGTAGCCTTCGCCCTGCTGGGTCACCACGTTGGTGATGTAGCCGCGCTCAGTCTTGAAGTTGTAGGTCATCTCCTCGGAGGCGTAGGAGTCGGAGCCTTGCGAAAATACGGGTGTGCCCTTGCGGTTGCCCACGGAGTCGAGCACGCCAGCGGCCGCCACGAGGTTGGTTTGCAGGTCCATTTCTATCACCTGCGCAGAGAGGTTGATATTGCCATAGTTCACCTTGCCGTTGCCATACATCCAGGCTATGTTGCGCCCAATGAGGATTGTAGAGTCGGTGGAGGTGAAGTCAACGGGATTTTCGAGGTCGACTTTCGTGCGCACTATTCGGCTCTTGGGTGCTGACGCAACGACGCTATCGGTCTCTTCGGCCTTCGCGCCAAAGAAACTGACTATAAGCGTAATAAGAAGTATATGTATGCGCTGAGCCAAAATAAGCAGTCGTTAAAAACAGTGCAAATTTACGGAAATTTTCTCAATTCCGCAAATCCACACCCCCACCCAGGAATTATGAATTATGAATTATAAATTATAAATTATGAATTATGAATTGGAGTGGTTGCCCATAAGAGCATCTGTTGCCCCACCCATTACTCCCATTACTCCCATTGCTCCCAATCTCAGGGTTAGCGGCGGAAGTGGGTTAGGAGGCCGTCGGTGAAGTCGAGGTAGATGCCGTTTTCGTAGATCCAGCGCTCGAGGAGGGCAGCGTAGGAGGTGCCGCGCTCCACTTCTTTTGGGGAACCGAGGGCGAGGCGACATTCTGCGAGGGTCATGCCTTCGGTCACTTCGCCGCGGCAGATCAATTCCCAGTGCTGATCGGTGATGTTTTTGTGGCGCAGGCGGGGGTTGGTGAGGGTGATTAGCAGGTCAAGGCGGTGGGGCGAGAGGCGGTTGGGGTTGAGGGAAACAAGCAGCGCAGAGAGTTGGCCTTGGTCGTTTTGGAGCAGGAGGCGGAGGGGCAATTGCTCATTGCCAGGGGCAACGTCGATGATGGTGAGGTGCTCGTAGCGGCGACCAGAGGAGAGGGAGCCGTCAGGCGTGTGGCGCTGAAGTGTGGTGGTCCACACCTCCTTGTGGAGCAGGAGGCGGCGGAGAGCTTGCACCTGGTCGAGGTCGATGAGAAAGGGGAGGTCGAGCGACGAGAGCGCTTGCAGGCGCTTGGGCGAGAGATCGAGTCGATGGGTGACCACCGAGCCAGAGGGGAGGCGGAAGCGGAGGTCGGTGACGGAGGCGCCGGCAATGGTTTCGGAAGGGGTGGCTTCGAGGAAGGTGAGTACGGTGCCGGGGGCGATTTGGGAGGCTACGGAGGCGGGCGCGAAGGCCACATTGAGGCGTCCAGAAGTGGCCACAAACTGCTTGCCCGCCTGCCATTGCGCTGGGGGCTGAGGGGCGGCTTGGCTCAGGAGGGTTTGTTCGGGCGTGGTCACTTCGGCCGAGCGGGAGCGGTCGGCCTTGATGGTCTGCGTGCCCTCCACTCCCGTGAAGCAGGATTGGAGGGCAAGCAGGGAGAGCAGTAGGAGGTTAGAAACGCGGAGCGACACCTAAGTTGTAGAATATGAATGAGTAAACGTCGGCATACTCGTCGAGGGTCTTGCTGAGCGGTTTGCCCGAGCCATGGCCTGCGTTGCTCTCAATGCGTATGAGTTTGGGGGCGGGGCCAGTGGGTGTGGCTTGGAGCGTGGCGGCATACTTAAAGGAGTGGGCTGGCACAACGCGGTCGTCGTGGTCGGCCGTGGTGATGAGTATAGCGGGATAGTTGTCGGGGCCAGTCTTGATGTTGTGGATGGGCGAGTAGTTGAGCAGATACTGCGCCATTTCGGGCGAGTCGGCCGAGGTGCCGTAGTCGCTGGCCCAGTTCCAGCCTATGGTGAAGCGGTGATAGCGCATCATGTCCATCACGCCCACTTGCGGAATGGCCACGCGGAAGAGGTAGGGACACATATTGACCACCGCGCCGATGAGCAAACCGCCGTTGGAGCCGCCCATAGCTGCCATGAGTTCGGTGTTGGTCCAGTGGTGTTCCACGAGGTATTCGGCGGCGGCGATGAAGTCGTCAAACACGTTGAGCTTCTGCATCTTGGTGCCTGCCTGGTGCCATTCCTCGCCATACTCGCTGCCGCCGCGGAGGTTGACGGTGACGTATACTCCGCCCTGCTCGAGCCAAGCCAGACGCATGGCGCTGAAGGAGGGGGTGAGCGAGATGCCGAAACCGCCGTAGCCATAGAGCAACACGGGATTTTGGCCATTGAGCTTCACGCCCTTGCGGCAGGTGATGAACATCGGCACCTTGGTGCCATCTTTGGAGGTGACGAAAATCTGGCGAGTTTCGTAGTCGGCGGGGTTGAAGTCGTTCACCTTGGTTTCCTTCACGAGGGTTGAGCGGCCCGAGGCAAGGTCGTAGGAATAGATGGCCGAGGGGGAGGTGAAGGAGGTGAGCGCATAGAGCACTTCGGGGGTGTCGTCGTTGGCCGAGATGGCGAGCGAACCGAGTGTGGGGAGCTTGATTTCGCGCACGAGGCGGCCAGTGGGGGTGTAGACAAAGGCGCGATTGGTGGCATCCTGCTCGTAGGTGAAGATAAACTTATCGCCCGCGCGCTGGGCACCCACGAGCACACCTTTCTGCTCTGGCACAAGTTCACGCCAGTGCTCGCGCTGGGGATGATCAATGGTGGCCATCATGATGCGACCGCGAGGTGCGCCCCAGGTGGTTTCGATATAGAGCGTATCGCCCTCCACGTCGAACACCGACATCTCCTGGTCCTGACTTTCTTCCATGGTCACCCACGGCGAGTTTGGTTTGCGCAAATCTTTGATTTTCATGCCGTTGCCTGCGCCATTGCCAGCCATGTAGAGCATGAGAGCCGTTTGCTTGGAGTCGATTTGAGCCGAGTGGAAATAGAGCGGATGTGCGGTGTCCTCATAGGCTATCTGGTCGGCCGACTGAGGGGTGCCCAAGCGGTGGAAATATACGCGCTGGGTTTCGTTGGCGTCCGACAGCTCGCCGCCAGCCTCTGGGGCGGGGTAAGCACTGTAATAGAAGCCATCGCCATGCCACGCCACGGGAGTGAACTTAGCCCACTGGATATGGTCGGCAAGCGGCTTGAGGGTTTTGAGGTCGAGCACATATATCTCGGTCCAGTCGGAGCCGTTGCGGTTGATGGTGTAGGCCATGTAGCGCATATCGGGCGAGAGATATGTGTCGTTGAGTGCCACGGTGCCGTCCTTACTCAGGGTGTTGGGGTCGAGAATTACCTGCGGATTGCTCCCATCGGGAGTCTTCGACGCATAGAGCACCGACTGATTTTGCGAACCAGTATTCGCATAGAAGTAATATCGGCCATCCTTCTCGCGCGAGGGCAGCCCCTGCTTGGGATAATTGGCCAACGCGCCCAGACGCTCGCGCAGGGCGTTACGAAACGGAATAGCGTTGATATAGGCATCCGTGATTGCGTTTTGGGCCTTTATCCACTCCAGCGTAGCAGCGGCAGTATCATTCTCCAGCGGACGATAAGGGTCGGCCACCTTCACACCAAAATAATCATCTACGACCGACGAATCCATCGGCGCGGCGGGATATTTATCGGGAGCGCTTGGCCCATTAGAGCAAGCGGTCACCCCAGCAACAAGAGACATCAAAGCAATTTTTTTCATTAGGTCAAAACAATTAACGACTGCAAAGTTACAAAAAATCCACGACTTATGAATTATGAATTATAAATTATGAATTATAAATTATGAATTATGAATTTTTGCGGGGGGTATAGGGCTTATGGGGCTTATAGGGCCTATGGGGCTTATTTATTAGCGTATTAGCGGCGGTAGATGGTGTGGTTGCGGAGGGATTGGTGGTAGAGGGTGTCGCGGAGGCGGGAGTCGAGGGCGGCGGCACGCTGGCGGTCGAGGAGGTCGCGGATGCGGGCGGCGGCGGCTTCGCGGGGGAGACGGTCGCCTTTGTTGATGCGGTCGGTGAGGTTGAGGAGGTAGATGGTGCCTTCGTGCTGGAGTTCGAGGTTGCGGGGTTCGGCGGGGGCGTCGGGGATGTTGCGTGTGACGTCGGACCAGGGTATCCAGCGGTTGCGGAAGTATTCGTAGCGCATGGCTTCGGTGAGGCCTACTTTTTCGAGTCGTTCAATGTCGGCGGCTTTGTTGGAGCGATACCAGCGTTTGACGTTGGGGAGGGCGGGCGAAGTGGCGGGCATGGCTATGAATATGCCTTTAACCATTGGTTCGTCGCTACGCATTTCGGAGCCGTGGGCGGCGTAGTAGGCATCGATGTCGGCTTCGGTGATGGCGAGGGCGGTGTCCTGTGCCACTTTGAGTCGGCGGTATTCCCACATGATGAGTTGGCGGCGGTATTCTTCGGTGAGGCGGTCAATCTCGCGAAGGTCGTGGAGGTTTTTGATGGCTACTTCGGTGATGAGGTTGTCGGCTATCCAGTTGTCGATGAATGCGTTGACGCGCTGGAGGGAGTCGTCGGGGGCGAGGTGGGGAGGTATGGCGGCGCGAATGTCGGCTTCGGTGAGGGTGCGTGAGCCTACGCGGGCCACTACGTCGGGGGCTTCGTTCTGCTTGGCGCAGGAACATAATGCGGCCATTGCTCCGAGAGCAACGGCCGCATTCATTAGGAGTTTGTGGGTCATTTCACCTTTTTAACTTCTTTCCAGTTGATGTTGACGGGATATTGGGCTTTGAGGTCGTTCACCCATACTTTTTCGAGTTCGTCGATCCAGTCGGCTGACACGCGTCCGCGCACGTCGGCAGCTTCTTCGGGGGAGGTGATGAGGCGGCCTTGGTAGGGCATGTAGTAGCGCATGCGGATGTTTTCGCTGAGTTGGGGTGCGGGGGCACCGAATGCGATGTGGTCAACGATGCTGTTGTTGTGTTGGGGGAGGATTACGCGTTCAATGCGGATTTCGCGGGGGAAGCGTTCTTTGAGTGAGGCACCGATTGCTTCACCTTCGGGCTTGGTTTCATCGAGGAACTTACCCACTTCCTGAAGGAGTGAGTCGGAGGTGGCGTAGATGATGTAGCCTTTCCAGCGGGGTGCGGTCCAGTCGTTGTAGTTGGCGCGGTGTTCCTGGAAGTATTTTTCGAGGCCAACGGGGTCAGTTTCGGGAGTTTTCCAGATGTTCTTTTCGCTGGCGGCAAATACGAGGAGACCTTCGCGATATTCGCGGTCGACATTGCGGAAGTCGGGGTGCTTTTCGGCCAGGTGTTGGTTTTCGTAGTCGAGCACCATTTGGTCGAGCATGCGGGGGAGAAGCTCCTTGACTTGGGCGAGGGTGTCCACTCGGGGGTTGAGGCGATGGGGCTGTGCGGCGTAATCGCCGAGGGTCATCACGGAGTCAGCCACGGTGAGCAGAGGTGTTTTGTTGCCTGCAAGGTTGGCCATAGCCTTGGCCATGCCGTTGGCACTCACTTCGCTGATGAGTTGTTCTTGGGCTTTGGGGTTGATGGCGTGGCTGTATTGCTTTTTGAGCTTTTCAACCATTGCGAGGCGGGGACGCATGGCGCGGCTGTCGCGGGTCATTTGGGCCTTGATGCGCTCCATGGCGTCGTACTTGGAGGGCATGCGGGAGTCGGTGCGCTTGATGATGTGCCAGCCGAAGCGGGTTTGCACGGGTTCGGACACTTGGCCGTCCTTGAGGTCGAAGGCAGCCTTGTCAAACTCGCCCACCATTTGTCCGCGGCCAAACCATTCGAGGTCGCCACCTTGCTGAGATGAGGGGCAGGTGCTGTTGGCACGAGCCAGTTCGGCAAAGTCGGCACCGCCCTTGATGAGGGTCAGGAGGGAGTCGGCTGCGGTCTGAGTGGGCACGAGGATGTGGCTGGCGCGAATTTCGCCAGAGGCATAGCGTGAGTTGAGCACCTTGACGAGGTGGTAGCCATAGGGGGTTTCAATCACTTTGGATACTTCTCCCACGGGGGTGTTCCATGCCACTTCTTCAAACTCGTAGGGGTAGGAGCCAGCGGTGCTCCAGCCGTAGTAGCCGCCGTTGCTCTTGAGCGAGGGGTCGGTGGAGTGCTTTTGAGCCACTTCGCGGAAGTCGGCACCGGCCACGATGGCGGCGCGAAGCGAGTCGGCCAGTGAGCGCTGTCCGAGCGACACCATGAGGTGTTCGAGTTCAACGTCCTTGAGAGTGTTTTGGTAGCTTTGCTCGAGAATCGACTTCATCACGGTGGTGTCCTTGAGGAAAGGCTCGGCGAGTTCGCGGCGATACTTGGCATACTCGGCGCGGAAATCGGGCAGAGTGTCCATACGTTCGCGCAGGGCGGAGGCGATTTTGAGTTTGTAGGCCACAATGCGGTGGGTGAAGTCTTCGAGCGATTCGGGTTCGAGTTCCTGGCCGTCGTTTTTGTGGCGGAGGTACTCAAACTCGCTGCGGAGAACGGGGCGACCGTCGACGGTCATCACCACGGGGTCCTTGGCCGAGGAGCAGGAGGCGAAAGCCACTGCTGCGAAGGCGGCCATGAGGATGAGATGCTTCTTCATTATTATTGGAGGATTGATTTATTAAGCGTGAGTGGAATAGTTGGGAGCTTCGGAGGTGATGGCCACGTCGTGGGGGTGACTTTCGGCCACGCCAGCGTTGGTGATGCGGGTGAATTTGGCTTGGTGGAGTGCGTCGATGTTGGCTGCGCCGCAGTAGCCCATACCAGAGCGGAGACCGCCAATCATTTGGTAGACCACTTCGAAGAGCGAGCCTTTGTAGGGGACGCGAGCGGCGATGCCTTCGGGCACGAGCTTCTTGGCATCGGTGACATTGCCTTGGAAGTAGCGGTCCTTGGAGCCTTTTTCCATGGCTTCGAGGGAGCCCATGCCGCGGTAGGCTTTGTATTTACGGCCGTTGTAGATAATGGTGTCGCCAGGGGTTTCGTCCACACCAGCGAGCATGCCGCCGAGCATCACGGAATAGGCG
>QLIP01068708.1_pt1 | contig 25000 bp, 19 predicted proteins | sample 1769771 | NCBI WGS metagenome assembly QLIP01 (sample SAMN09428762, study PRJNA476227) | Gut metagenome, whole genome shotgun sequencing project. | isolation source: cecum | host: Rhizomys sinensis | place: China: Jinsha town of Minqing, Fujian Province | collected 2013-09-23 | reverse complement strand
AATAACTTCGTTTTATTTGTTCATTAATTTTTGTGAGCTACTTTATTTATAACGCTAAAAAACGCTAAATATTGACTTCCCTAAAAGTTGTAATTTTGTTAATATAGCAGAAAAGTTTAACTTTGTGAATTACTTAAGAATAACAGATTTACTTAAGAATAACAATTGAATGGAGAAATATATTGTAGGAATGGGCGAGGCACTTTGGGATGTGTTGCCCGATGGAAGAAAAATCGGTGGAGCGCCGGCTAATTTTGCTTATCATGTGTCGCAGTTCGGTTTGCCGGGGTGTGTTGTGAGTGCGGTGGGCGATGATGAGTTGGGTCGCGAAATTCGAGAGTGTTTCGACGCAGTCGGTCTGAATTATAAGGTGGCAACTGTCCCCTATCCCACTGGTGTTGTGTTGGTTTCGCTCGATGAGCGCGGCATTCCGCAGTATGAGATTAAGCAGGATGTGGCATGGGATAATATTCCGTTCACGGCCGAGCTCGAGGAGTTGGCACGCAATACGAGAGCCTTCTGTTTCGGGTCGTTGGCACAACGCAACACGGTGTCGCGTCACACCATCGGACGCTTTATCGATCTGATGCCTCATGGCGATGGAGAGTTGGTGGTGTTTGATATCAATTTGCGACAGAATTTTTATAGTCCGGAGTTGCTGGCGGACTCGATTGAGCGATGCAATATATTGAAAATCAATGATGAGGAATTGGATATATTGAGCAATATGTGGGGTCTCCCCTCTTCCGATTTTGAGTCTGCGTGCCGCGAGCTGATTGCTCGCTTCGATCTGAAGATGTTGATTCTGACTTGCGGTGTGAATGGCAGTTATATATTCACGCCCGACGGAGTGTCGTATCAGCCCACACCCGTGGTGGAGGTAGCTGATACGGTTGGCGCCGGTGATAGTTTTACAGGCTCCTTTATCGCTTCGTTGTTGCGCGGACGTACGGTGGCAGAGGCCCACAAAACGGCCGTTGAGACATCGGCGTTTGTTTGCAGTCGCCATGGTGCAATGCCACCACTCCCCTCCTCACTTACAGAGTTTTAGAGGTTATACAGATTCTTTTTTTTGTGCCGTTCGGTTGGCTATTTATGCAGATTATTTGAATAAGTGACGTTAATTTTTGTGAGCTACTTAAAAATTTCTTAAATTTGCTTCATAATTTAAGAAGCAGATTATGAAGAGGAATATATTGACCGTGGCGGCGCTCACCCCGATGGTGTGCGTGCCGGCTTTTGCCGGGGCCAAGGGTGGCAAGTTGAAGACCGACAGCCGTCCGAATGTGATTATTATTCTGGCCGATGATTTGGGCTATGGCGATTTGGAGTGTTATGGTGCCAAGAATGTTAAGACGCCGAATGTGAATCGTTTGGCGGCCGAGGGTGTGCGGTTTACGAATACGCATGCAGTGGCTGCGACATCGACGCCGTCGCGTTATTCGTTGCTGACGGGCGAGTATGCCTGGCGCCGTCCGGGAACGGATGTAGCTCCGGGCAATGCCGGTATGATTATTCGTCCCGAGCAATTTACCATGGCCGATATGTTTCGCAATTCTGGATATCGTACTGCCGCAATCGGAAAGTGGCATTTAGGTTTGGGCGATAAGACCGGCGAACAGGATTGAAATAGTCGCGTAACGCCTAATCTTGAGGATATAGGTTTTGATTATCATTGTATTATGGCTGCAACGGCCGACCGTGTACCATGTGTCTTTATCGAAAACGGCAAGGTGAGCAACTGGGATGCGTCGCATCCAATCGAGGTGAGCTATCGGCAGAACTTTCCCGGCGAACCTACGGGGCGCGATAATCCGGAGTTGCTATATAATATGAAGTCGTCGCATGGCCATGATATGTCGATAGTGAATGGTATCGGTCGCATTGGCTATATGAAGGGTGGTGGCGAAGCGTTGTGGAAGGATGAGAATATTGCCGATTCAATTGCGTCGCATGCCGTAGACTTTATTCGCAAGAATGCAGATGCACCTTTCTTTATGTATTTGGGTACGAACGATGTACATGTTCCACGCTTTCCGCACGAACGTTTCCGCGGGCAGACCAATATGGGAGTTCGCGGCGATGCCATAGTGCAGTTCGACTGGACCGTAGGCGAGGTGATGCGCACCTTGCGTGAACTGGGCATCGATGATAATACGATGATAATTCTTACCAGCGACAACGGTCCGATTGTAGATGACGGATATGACGACCAGGCAGAGGAGTTATTGAACGGACATTCGCCCGCCGGACCATATCGCGGCCACAAATACAGTGCCTTTGAAGGTGGCACAATGGTGCCGGCAATTGTGAAGTGGGGTAAAGGTATCAAGGGCGGACGTGAGTCGGATGCTTTGATGTCGCAAGTTGATTGGGTGGCATCGTTGGGCGAACTCATCGGCGCCGAGATACCGGAGGGCGCGGCTGCCGACAGTCGCCGACAGTTGGCAACAATGACTGGGCGCGACCGCAAGGGAGCTCCGTGGGTGATGGAATACGCTGCAAATCATAATATTAGTGTGCGTACTCCGGAATGGAAATATATTCATCCGAATGCCGGACCGAAGATGATTCAGTGGGGACCGAAAGTTGAGACCGGCAATGACACGACGCCTCAGTTATATAACATCAAGAAGGATATAGGTGAGACGCGGAATGTTGCGGGCAACTATCCGAAAATTCTGAAACAACTTCAGGAGATACATGCGAAACACAAGTGAATTTGAAAGGTGTCAAACACAAGGAGTTATGGAGATGACAGAGAATGGGCGAGAGGAGCGTGTGTTGAGCTTTCTTCGCGATAATGAGATAGAGTTCAGTAATTATAATCATCCGGAGGGGAAGACTATCGAGGAGGCAAAGCAGTGGTGGCGCCAGGATGGGAGTGTGCATTGCAAAAATCTTTTCTTCCGAAATCATAAGGGTAATAAGCATTATTTGGTGTGCTTTCATTGCGATCATGATTTGAATATCCATGATTTGGAGGCGCGTTTAAAGACGGCCTTGACTTCGAAGGGATTGCCATCGTGTGGTAAGCTGTCGTTTGCGTCGCCCGAACGGATGATGAAGTATCTCGGGTTGGAGCCGGGCAGTGTATCGCCCTTCGGCTTGATAAACGATGCGGAACACCATGTGCATCTTTTCCTTGACGAGAATCTGCAACGAGCTGAGAGTCTGTCGTTTCATCCGAACGACTGTCGAGGCACGGTGGTGATATCGCGTCCGGAGTTTGAACGCTATCTCGAAATAGTTGGTAACACCTACGAATATCTGCCGCTATATTAGTGAGGTTGTTCAAATAACTTCAGTGTTACATTTTCATTAAACTTCCCGACGGGTGTTTGCGGAAAATGGATTTTGGCTTAAATTTGCAATATGGAAACAAACGGCAAATACAGAATCTTGGTTGTCGACGACGAAGCATCGTTGTGCGACACTCTGAAATTTAATCTGGAGCTTGAGGGATATGATGTTGATACGGCTTATAGTGCCGAGGAGGCATTGACGCTCGATTTGAGTCGCTATTCGCTCTTGTTGCTCGATGTGATGATGGGAGAGATTAGTGGTTTTCAGTTGGCGAAGATAATGAAGAGTACACCGACATTGTCGCATATCCCGATAATCTTCTGCACGGCGAAGGATACGGAGGAGGATATGATTCGCGGTCTCGACTTGGGAGGTGATGATTATATTGCGAAGCCGTATTCGATACGCCATATCACGGCGCGAATTCGCAGTGTATTGCGCCGAAGCGGGCAGATGGCGGCAGAGTCTGATGAGCTGACATACAAAGGGTTGGTGGTGGATTCGATACAGAAACGCTGCACGATTGATGGCGAGGAGGTGAAGCTGCCACGCAAGGAATTCGAGATTCTGTGGATGTTGCTGTCGAATCCCGGCAAAATCTTTAGTCGTGATGAGATACTGAATCGCGTATGGCCCGATGATGTGGTGGTGTTGAATCGAGTTGTGGATGTGAATGTGACTCGTCTCCGTTCCAAGATAGGTATTTATGGTCAGAATATCGTGACCCGTTCGGGTTATGGCTATGGATTTCGGATATAGAAGTTGTTAAAACAACTTCAAAATTAGCTAATTATGACTTATCAGAAGCGATTGTTCTTTATGTTGCTGACATTCTCGTGGGTGTTGGTGGCTTGTTTCATAACATTTCAGTACAATAGAGAGAAGCAGTATAAGATAGATAAGCTCGATGGTCAGTTACAGCTATACAATCGCTATTTGATAGATGCGTTGACCAATGACTCGATCGACTTTCTGGCGCTGGAGAATCGTTTGCCAATCGACGGAATGCGTGTGTCGGTTATTACCACCGACGGGCGGTTGATATTCGATAATACGCTCGACTCGCTGCCGGGCGAGAATCATCTTTCGCGCCATGAGATTGCCGAGGCGATGCGCGTGGGGCATGGCTATACGGTGCGCCGGCATTCAACAAGTACTCACAATAATTACTTCTATTCGGCAACACGTCGCGGCGACACGATTGTACGCTCGGCAGTGCCATATTCAGTGACGCTTCAGGAGATTCTGGACGCCGACCGAACATTTTTATGGTTTATGGTTGGTGTTACACTGATTATCAGTGTGATAGGATATTTTGCTACGCGTCGCATAGGGCGCACCATAATTCGACTTAACCGATTTGCCGAACGCGCCGAGAAGGGGGAGCGGATATACGACGAAGAGGCCTTCCCGCGCGATGAGTTGGGGAGCATATCGAATCATATAATTCGTCTCTATGTGCGACTCCAAAACACTATGACCGAGCGCGACCGCGAGCATAATCGTGTGCTGCATGAACAGCAGGAGAAGACCCGAATCAAGAAGCAACTCACCAATAATATCAATCATGAGTTGAAGACACCGGTGGCATCGATAAAGCTCTCGCTCGAGACAATCCTGGAGCATCCCAATCTGTCGAATGAGAAGCGTATGCATTTCATAAAGCAATGTTTTGTGCAGACACAGCGTCTTACGAATCTATTGAACGACATCTCGTCGATAACGCGAATGGACGATGGCGCAACGAAGATAGAGATGGAACGTGTAGATTTGCGCGACGTTATCAATGAGGTGGTTGCAACGGCGGCCCCGGCGCTTGAGCGAGCCCAAATGCGAGTGGAGGTGAAACTTCAGCAGGACCTTGTGATAGAGGGTAATAGAATATACTTGACCTCGATATTCCGCAATCTGGTCGACAATGCCATAGCCTATAGCGGCGGCACATTGATACGCATTACGACGGAGCGAGAAAGCGAAGGCAAACTACGATTCTCAGTGTCGGACAATGGGTGTGGTATACCAGAGGAGCATCTGGAGCGCATCTTTGAGCGCTTCTATCGCATCGACAAAGGGCGTTCGCGTCTGCTTGGCGGCACGGGACTTGGACTATCGATCGTACGCAACGCAGTGCAATTACACGGAGGCACGATCGAAGCAACCAGCCGTCTGGGCGAAGGTGTCAAATTCCGCTTCAGTCTGAGCCGCAAATGAGTCAAAAAGGGGAGTGGTTGAGCAGAAAGAACTGAAATATCGAACAAAATCAGTTTTTGATTAGAGTTAATTTGCGTATTAGGGGGATTTCCGTTAACTTTGTAGCAAAATTCCTAACGCGATGCAAGAATCAAAGAAAGCCATTCTTACACTTGAAGATGGTTCCACGTTTGAGGGTTTCTCTTTCGGTTACGAGAAGCCCTGTGCCGGTGAGGTTGTTTTCAACACCGCGATGACCGGTTATCCGGAAAGCTTGACCGACCCTTCATACGAAGGTCAGTTATTAGTAACAACTTATCCTATCCTTGGAAACTATGGCGTACCATCGGCCGAAGAGTCAACCGAGGCCAATGTCAGCGATTATTTCGAATCGAGCCGCATTCATTGCGAGGCTATAATCTGTCAGGATTACAGCTGGACCCCCAGCCACTGGCAGGCCACACGTTCATTGTCCGACTGGTTGAAGGATGAAAAGATCCCCGGCATTTATGGTATTGACACACGCGAGTTGACAAAATTGCTCCGTGACAAGGGTTCGATGTTGGGTAAAATTACCTTCCCTGATAGCGACGAAGATATCGATTTCCGCGATCCGAATGAGGAGAATCTTATAGCCAAGGTCAGCACTAAGGAGGTGATGGAGTTTGGTGAAGGCGAGAAGAGGGTAGTGCTTGTAGACTGCGGCACAAAATATAACATTATTCGTTGCTTGGTGCGTCGTGGCGTGCGTGTCACTCTGGTGCCTTGGGACTATGACTTTACGCAGATTCCTTACGACGGTTTGTTTATCAGCAACGGTCCGGGTAGCCCGGAGTTTGCCGAAGTAACAGTCGAGAACATCCGCAAGGCATTTGAGATTGGCAAGCCCATCTGCGGTATCTGTATGGGTAATCAATTGCTTAGCAAGGCCGCAGGTGCCAAGATCTATAAGCTGAAATACGGACACCGTAGCCACAATCAGCCCGTGCGTCTTCAGGGCACAGAGCGCTGTTTCATCACGTCGCAGAATCATGGATTTGCAGTAGATAATGAAACGATTCCCGCCGATTGGGAGCCTCATTTCATTAATATGAACGACGGTACCAACGAGGGTATCCGTCATCGCAGCAAGCCCTTCTTTTCGGCACAGTTCCATCCCGAGGCCAGCAGCGGACCGAAGGATACGGAGTTTATTTTCGACGATTTTATTGCATTATTATAAATACGAACATCAAGAACTCATTTTGGAAATTTCTGAGATGAGTTCTTCCAATAATATTACATCATGGAAACAACGAAGCTTCCGAAACAGATGAAGAAGGTACTTTTCCTTGGCTCCGGTGCTCTTAAGATCGGTGAGGCCGGCGAGTTCGACTATAGCGGTTCGCAGGCGCTCAAGGCTATGAAGGAGGAGAATATCGAGACAGTTCTCATTAATCCCAATATTGCAACCGTTCAGACATCTGACGGCTTTGCCGATCAGATCTACTTTCTGCCCGTTACCCCCTATTTCGTAGAGAAGGTAATCGAGAAGGAGCGTCCCGATGGTATCTTCCTGGCTTTTGGCGGACAGACAGCGCTTAACTGCGGTGTAAAGCTTTATGAGTCAGGCGTGTTGGAGAAGTATGACGTACAGGTGCTCGGTACGCCGGTGCGCGCCATTATGGATACGGAGGACCGCGAACTCTTTGTGCATAAGCTTGACGAGATTGATGTTAAGACCATCAAGAGTGAGGCCGTGTCATCGATCGAGGATGCTATGGCAGCTGCCGATCGCTTGGGCTATCCGGTAATTATCCGCGCAGCATACGCGCTTGGCGGTTTGGGTTCAGGCTTCTGCGACAATCGCGAGGAGCTTATTGAACTCTGCGAGCAGGCTCTTTCATTCTCGCCCCAGGTATTGGTCGAGAAGTCGCTTAAGGGTTGGAAAGAGGTTGAGTATGAGGTGGTTCGTGACCGTTACGATAACTGTATCACGGTTTGTAACATGGAGAACTTCGACCCGCTGGGTATCCATACGGGCGAAAGTATCGTAGTTGCACCGTCGCAGACGCTGTCGAACGAGGACTATCATATGCTTCGTAAGTTGGCCATCAAGATTATTCGTCACATTGGCATCGTGGGTGAGTGTAACGTGCAGTATGCGTTCGATCCGCAGTCGATGGATTATCGCGTAATCGAGGTAAATGCGCGCTTGTCGCGAAGCTCGGCGTTGGCATCGAAAGCAACAGGTTATCCGTTGGCATTCGTGGCCGCAAAGCTTGGTTTGGGGTATGGTCTGTTTGATTTGAAGAACTCAGTGACTCGCTCAACTTCAGCATTCTTTGAGCCGGCACTCGATTATATAGTATGTAAGATTCCGCGTTGGGACTTGGGTAAATTCCACGGCGTAAGACGCGAAATCGGTAGTTCGATGAAGTCTGTTGGTGAGGTAATGGCTATTGGTCGTACGTTCGAGGAGGTAATCCAGAAGGGTCTCCGTATGATTGGCCAGGGCATGCACGGCTTCGTAGAGAATAAGAGCCTGAATATTGTGGATATCGACAAGTCGTTGAGCGAGCCTACAGATAAGCGTATCTTCGTGATCGAGGAGGCTTTGCGTCGCGGTTATTCGGTGGAGCGTATTCATGAATTGACAAAAATCGATCGTTGGTTCCTCGAAAAACTGATGATCATCCACAATACATGTAAGGAATTGGAGAGCTATAGTTCGCTCGAGGAGGTAAGCGACGATCTGATGCGTCGTGCCAAGGAGCAGGGCTTCTCTGACTTCCAGATTGGCCGTGCGCTTTGGGGCAGTGAGATGAATAGCAATGCCGAGGTGCGCTCAAACGAGGTTCGCGAGAACCGCTTGGCGCGTGGCATTCGTCCTGTAGTGAAGCAGATCGACACTTTGGCGGCTGAGTATCCGGCACAGACCAACTATCTTTATCTGACCTATAACGGACGTCAGAACGATGTGACATACCTGGGCGACAAGCGTTCGGTTGTGGTGCTCGGTTCGGGTGCATATCGCATCGGAAGTTCGGTCGAGTTCGACTGGTGTGGTGTAAATGCGTTGATGACAGTGGCCGAAGAGGGTTATCGTCCGGTAATGATTAACTATAACCCGGAGACCGTATCAACCGACTACGATATGTGTGAGCGACTCTATTTCGATGAGTTGACCTACGAGCGAGTAATGGATATTCTGGAGCTTGAATCGCCGCACGGTGTAATCCTTTCGACCGGTGGTCAGATTCCGAATAACCTTGCAATGCGTCTTGATGCAGCGAAAGTTAATATTCTTGGAACACAGGCTAAGGATATCGATAACGCAGAGGATCGCAATAAATTCTCGTCGCTTTGCGACTCGATCGGCGTGGATCAGCCCCGCTGGCGCGAGCTGACTTCGATGGATGATATCGATCAGTTTGTTGAGGAGGTTGGTTTCCCGGTATTGGTTCGTCCGTCGTATGTGCTTTCGGGTGCGGCGATGAACGTTTGCTCGAACCAGGATGAGCTGCAGCGATTCTTGAAGCTTGCCGCCAACGTATCGAAGCAGCATCCGGTTGTGGTGTCGGAATTTATTCAGGGCGCCAAGGAGATTGAGCTCGATGCCGTGGCTCAAAACGGTGAGATTAAGCTCTATGCCATCTCTGAGCATATCGAGTTTGCCGGTGTACACTCGGGCGATGCTACAATTCAGTTCCCGCCTCAGAAGCTTTATGTAGAGACGATGCGTCGCATCAAGAAGATTTCTGGCAAGATTGCAGCCGCACTTCATATCTCGGGTCCGTTCAACATTCAGTTCCTTGCAAAGGATAATGATATCAAGGTGATTGAGTGTAACTTGCGAGCTTCACGTTCATTCCCGTTCGTATCGAAGGTGTCGAAGCAGAACTTTATCGATGTTGCAACCCGCGTAATGCTTGGCTTGGAGGTTGAGAAGCCGTCGAAATCGGCGTTCGATCTTGATTATGTCGGCATTAAGGCATCGCAATTCTCATTCTCGCGTCTGCAGGGTGCCGACCCGGTATTGGGCGTAGATATGAGCTCGACAGGCGAGGTTGGATGTATTGGCGACGACACATCGGAGGCCATCCTGAAGGCGATGCTCTCTGTTGGTTACACGATTCCGAAGAAGACAGTGTTGATTAGCTCAGGTACGGCTCGTCAGAAGGTAGAATTGCTCGAACCGGCGCGAATGTTGCATAGCAAGGGCTACGTAATCTATGCTACGGAGGGCACACAGCGCTTCTTGGCAGAGAACGGCGTGCCGGCAATATGTGTATACTTCCCGAGCGATAATCGCCATCCACAGGCGCTTGAAATGCTTCACAACAAGGAGATCGACTTGGTGGTTAATATACCGAAGAATTTGACCGCCAAGGAGCTTAGCAACGGCTATAAAGTGCGTCGTGCGGCTATCGATTTGAATATACCATTGCTGACTAATGCACGTTTGGCATCGGCGTTTATACGCGCGTTCTGCGAGATGAGCATCGATGAGATTAAGATTAAGAGTTGGCAGGAATATAAGTGATTTCTCTGAAATAATACAACATATTCAAAGAGAAAAGGAGTTGCGGTTCGCCGCAACTCCTTTTTGAGTTTTGAGGGGGGATGTTTTTGAGGGGACAGGGGACACGGCGGCGCATAAATGCGCTTACACTCGACACAAAGAGGCGCGCCTGCCTGGCCCTCGCTTTGCAATTCAAAGCCTTATTGGCGCGCCTGTAGGGCCCTATAGGCGCCTTTGCTTGGCCATATGGGTGGGCTTGCTGGCCGTTTAGGGGGACGGGGGAGACCGGGGCGCATAAATGCGCTTACACTCGACACAAAGAGGCGCGCCTGTTTGGCCCTCGCATTGCAATTCAAAGCCCTATTGGCGCGCCTGCTTGGCCTTCGCATTGCAATTCAAAGCGCCATGGGCGCGCCTGTAGGGCCTATTGGCGCCTTTGCTTGGCCCTTTGCAAGGGCGGTCTTTGCAAAGGGCGAGGTTAGCGGCTTTCGGTCTTGCCTTCGTAGTAGTTGATGAAGGCTTTGTTGACGAGGCGGTTGCCGCCCGGTGTGGGGTAGTTGCCGGTGAAGTACCAGTCGCCGGGATGATGCGGTATGGCTACATGCATTTCATCGACCGTCTGGTAAACGATGCGTATCTCGGCACGGATGCCTTCGGGCGTGAGGAGTTCGGCTATCTTGGCCGATATTTCGTCGTCGGTGAAGGGTGCGTATATCTCTTTTACATAGTTCTGGATTTGCTCTTTTGGAAGCGAATCCTGGGCCTTGCATTTGCGATATACACCGTCGGCAACATATCGCATTCCGCGCTCTTCGAGAAGCGCCATGGCGGCTTTAAATGCGATGAATTCGCCCATGCGCGACATGTCGATGCCGTAGCAGTCGGGATATCGTACCTGTGGCGAGCTCGATACAATTACCATGCGACTCGGGTTTAGGCGGTCGAGGATGCGAATGATTGACTGTCGCAGTGTTGTGCCTCGAACTATACTGTCGTCGATTACGACCAGGTTATCGCCCGGATCGATCGATCCGTAGGTGATGTCGTAGACGTGGGCGGCGAGGTCGTTGCGCGTCGAACCTTCGGCTATAAATGTGCGGAGTTTTATATCTTTCAGGGCCACTTTCTCCTTGCGGACGCGGCGTTTTAGTACGCGTTCAATGTTTTCGTCGGTGAGGTTGCCTGCGGCCGAGAGACGTTGGATGTCGGCAATTTTGCTCGAGATAAGGTGGTTTTCAATGCCCTCAACGAGTCCGAAGAATGCAACTTCGGCGGTGTTGGGAATGAATGAAAAGACCGTGTGGTCGATGTCGTCGTTGACTGCTTTGAGCACTTGCGGCACTAATCGCTGGCCGAGTTCTTTGCGTTCGCGATAGATGTCGTGGTCGGATCCGCGCGAAAAATAGATGCGTTCGAAGCTGCATTTTGAGTTGCTGCGTTGGGGCAATATATTGTCTATTCGAACAGATCCGTCGCGGTCCACGATGAGTGCATCGCCCGGTTGAAGCTCTTTTACCTGGTCAAGTTGGAGGTTGAATGTGGTTTGAATCACGGGGCGTTCGCTGGCTACAACCACGATTTCGTCATCCTTATAATAGAATGCGGGGCGAATGCCGTTGGGGTCGCGCATGGCCCACATATCGCCGTTGCCGACAATGCCACAAATCACGTAGCCGCCGTCCCAACTGGGTGCACAGCGGGTCAAAATATTTGTTACATTAAGATCGCGCGCGATGCCGAATGATAGGTCGAGACCTGTTGCGCCTGCGTTTTTATGTATGTCGAAGAGGCGTTCATTTTCGCGGTCAAGGGCGTGTCCGAGCTGTTCGAGCAATAGGAATGTGTCGGAGTAGAGTCGTGGATGCTGACCTGTTGAGATGATTGATTCGAAGATTTCGTCGACGTTGGTCATGTTGAAGTTGCCGCAGAGTAGAAGGTTGCGCGAACTCCAGTTGTTGCGTCGCATAAAGGGGTGAACGTAGTTCATGCCCGAGCGTCCGGTGGTGCTGTATCGAAGGTGTCCCATATAGACTTCGCCAACAAATGGGAGTTGCGAAATGGGTAGTTTTTCAGCCTTTGCTTCGTCGATTTGGTGATGTGCGGCATCGAATATTTTGGTAATCGCATCCGAGCCTTGGGCGCGCTCGCGGAAGATATATTCTTCGCCGGGTGGAAGGTTTAGTTTTACACATCCGATTCCGGCAGCTTCCTGTCCGCGGTTGTGTTCCTTCTCCATAAGGAGGTAAAGTTTGCCAAGCCCGTAGAGCTCTGAGCCATACTTCTCTTTGTAGTAGGACAGGGGCTTGAGCAGGCGGATCATTGCGACTCCGCACTCGTGTTTTATAAGTTCCATAGTGTTCAGATTAGAAAAAGCAAAGTTACTAAAAGTAATTCAGCCGTGCAATAGAACCACAGAAGTTGTTTAAACAACTTCATAAATTACGACTAAAAAATTGCACTCCGAAAGTCGCGTTTTAGCTTTCGGAGTGCATTTATTAAAGAAGAGTGTTGTCTTATTCTGTGGCTTGAGGCTTGGTGTTCGGCGCGAAAAAGCGGTTAATTATTATAGCAATCGAGCCGTCGCCCGTGACGTTGCAGGCAGTTCCGAAGCTATCCATTGCAATGTATAGTGCAATCATCAGTGCGTTGTCGGCTTCGCTGAATCCGAGCATGCTTGAAAGAATACCCAGAGCCGCCATAATGGCACCACCCGGTACGCCAGGCGCTGCTACCATCGTAACGCCGAGCATGGCGATGAAGCCTGCATACATCGCAAAGCCGTGGGGATGTCCTTGTGCAATGAGTAGAGCCAGCGAGCAAGCCACAATTTTTAGTGTACTTCCAGAGAGGTGAATCGTTGCACAAAGCGGAATTACAAATCCCGCAATATCCTCATTTACACCCATTTTCTGTGCTTGACGCAGTGTGACTGGGATTGTTGCTGCCGACGACTGTGTGCCCAGTGCGGTGAAGTAGGCCGGAAGCATTGTCTTTAATAATTTTAGCGGATTGTGCGATATATCGCCCTTTGCAAAAAGAGATGCGATGGCGTATTGCAGTATCAAAAGAATGATGTGAAGAGCAAAAATGACGGCGATAATTCTAAGGAATGTAGACAGAATCGGACCAACTTGACCCGATACAGTCATGTTCAGAAATATTCCGAATATATATATAGGAAGGAGAGGGATGATGGCGTGTTGAATCACCATTGAGATAATGTCGCGGAGATCGCTAAGCCAGTTGCGCATTGTTGTGCTGGTTAATGATGCAGTCCCGAGACCGAGCACGAAGGCAAGTACGAGGGCTGTCATTACCGACATCAGAGCCGGAATCTCGATGGTGAAGTAGGGTTGCAACTCATGCGCCGGGGCTTGAAGCGCTTGGGTAATGTATGAGTCGGCGCCTATCATGCGCGGGAAGAAGATTTCGCCGGTGAAGTAGGAGAGGAGTCCGGCGCATATTGTAGCACCGTAAGCAATGAGGGCAGTAACGAGCAACATCTTGCCCGCCTTGTTTCCGATGTCGGCAATTGCTGGCGCCACGAATCCGACAATGATTAGCGGGATTGTGAAATTAAGAAATTGACTAAAGATGCTGTTGAAGGTGATGAAGCATCGTGTTGCCCAATCGGGCATAATGTATCCGGCTCCGATACCAAGCAGGATGGCGAGCAGGATTTTGGTGAGAAGTCCGGGTTTGAATTTTTTCATAATTTCTATGTGGAATTTTATGTATAACAAATTTGCCTTAAATTTGTGTAAAGATAATAATGCGCAATTGAATACGCAAATTAATTTTTTTGCGAATTTACGTGTGAATTGAAGCGGTTAGGGTTAGTTTTTTTATGTGTAGATGTGCTATTTTTCTATTTTATTCTATTCTCACGGGCTTATTATGGGTTGTTTTTAGGCTTATATGATTGAAACCTAATAAGTTATGAGTGTTATCTACAGCTTTGAAATTTTGTTTCATTTAGAGTAGAATCTTGCACCTTTATAGTCTAACTGTCAAATTTTGTCAAAGTTACGATTAGCTATTGCAAAAAATCACATTTTTTGTTATTTTTGTAAGTTTTGTAGGAAGGTCATCTCTTTAAAGGACAATGGACCGAGATGCGAGTTGTGGTCATTAGCATGAGATGAGAGTCCAATTAAATAATTGAGAATTATGATTAATTTTATTGTTGAAGGGGTAGGGATGCCGGATTTGGACTTCGAGCAGTTGCGTGTTTGGATCGCCGCTGTGGCTGAGTCGCATCAGATGGTGGTTGGATCGCTGAACTATTGTTTTTGTGATGATGAATATATTCTGAAAGCGAACAATGAGTTTTTGGGTCATGATTACTATACAGATATCATTACCTTCGACAACACTCGTGGCAACCGGATTTCGGGCGATATGTTGATATCGCTTGACACAGTTGCATCGAATGCCGAACTTGTCGGAGCGACTTACGACCGAGAATTGCTACGCGTTGTGATTCACGGTGTGTTGCATCTCTGCGGCATCGACGACAAGGGTCCGGGCGAGCGGGAAATTATGGAAGCAGCCGAAGATAAGGCTTTAAATCTCTGGGAATCAACTAAATAAATAATATAATGCAGTTTGATTTTGATGTGATAGTTATTGGAGCGGGTCATGCCGGTTGTGAGGCTGCCGTAGCAGCGGCACGATTGGGATGTGCTACGTTACTGATTACCAAGGATATGAATCGCGTGGCACAGATGTCGTGCAATCCCGCTGTGGGCGGTGTGGCAAAGGGACAGATAGTGCGCGAGATTGATGCATTGGGCGGCATGATGGGCATCGTTGCCGACCGCACAGCGGTGCAGTTTCGTATGCTGAATCGCTCGAAGGGTCCTGCGGTGTGGTCGCCGCGAGTGCAGTCAGACCGTACTGCTTATATTGATGAGTGGCGACGCATTTTGGATTCAGTTCCTAATCTCCGAATCTTTCAGGACACGGTTCAAGAACTCATAATCGAGAAAGGGGATGAGGATCGCTATTCGGTTAAGGGGGTGAAAACCTCTTTAGGTCTTGAGTTCAGAGCAAATCAGGTGGTGCTTACTGCCGGTACGTTTCTGAACGGGTTGATGCATTTTGGTCGCACTCAGATTGAGGGTGGTCGAATAGCAGAGGACGCATCGAAGGGTTTGACCGAGCAGTTGGTTGAGTTGGGATTTCGTGCAGACAGAATGAAGACAGGTACGCCGGCGCGTATTGATGGTCGTACCATCGATTTTTCGCTCGCCGAGGAGCAGAAGGGTGATATAGGAGATTTTCATAAATTCTCGTTCCTTCCGGAGGTGAAGCGCGTGTTGAAAGATCGCTCATGCTGGATTGTTCATACAAATAAAGAGAGTCACAAAATCCTTCAGGATAATCTTGCTGACTCGCCACTTTATAACGGACAAATTCAGAGCATCGGACCGCGTTATTGTCCAAGCATCGAGACTAAGATAGTAACGTTTGCCGACAAGGAGAGTCATCAGCTCTTTTTAGAGCCGGAGGGGGAGACTACAGAAGAATATTACATAAACGGATTCTCAAGCTCTCTGCCATGGCAGGTGCAGATTGATTCATTGCGTCAGGTGCCGGCGCTACGAGATGTGCAGTTTTATCGCCCAGGTTATGCAATAGAGTATGATTTCTTCGATCCGACTCAATTAGGACATGACTTGCAAACGCATCTTGTCGCGGGGCTGTATTTCGCTGGTCAGGTGAATGGCACAACCGGCTATGAAGAGGCCGGAGCACAGGGACTGATGGCAGGCATTAATGCGGCACGCAGGGCGAAGGGTGCAGAGCCCGTGGTGCTGGGTCGAGACCAAGCATATATCGGAGTATTGATCGATGACCTCGTTATGAAGGGGGTTGATGAACCATACAGAATGTTTACGTCGCGCGCCGAGTACCGTATACTATTACGACAGGATGATGCAGATATGCGATTGACTCCGCTTGGGTATGAGATCGGACTTGCGGACCAGCATCGCTATGATGCGATGGAAACGAAGCGCGAACAGCGCGATGCATTGATACAATTCTGTCGCGACTATTTGGTGAAGGCAACTACGCAGATGAATGAATTTCTGGTAGGGGCGGGTACAACACCGTTGTCGACATCGATAAGATTGATAGAGTTGGTGAAGCGTCCTCAATTATCGTTGATGCAACTAAGCGAAGCACTCGGCGCATTGTCGAAGCAAATAACCAAGATAGAGGATGAGCGTCGCGAGGAGATTGTAGAGTCGGCCGAGATTTTGATAAAGTATGACGGTTACATAAACCGCGAACGAGAATTGGCAGAGAAGCAGACTCGTTTGGAGTATGTAAAGATACCGGAGCAAATGAACTTCGAGGATATACAGTCGCTCTCGATCGAGGCTCGCCAGAAGCTGACGGCTCGGCGTCCAACCACCATCGGACAGGCCTCTCGTATCCCTGGAGTTTCGCCTTCGGATATCAATGTTCTGCTACTATTGCTGAACCGTTGAAAAACGGGGAACCTTGATGAATAAAGGGATTGGAAAGGTTTTGTTCCACGTGGAACAAAGTTAACCGATAAGGTTGTAATTCAAAACGATAGGGAAGAAGTTTCGAGTACTACTTTAGGTAAAACAGGAGTGGTGGCGAGTGTGGAACAGAGGGTTGAGAATGGAGTGGGAAATAGAATTGAAATACATTAATCAACTTAATAAAACATTATGGAAATTGAAGAATTGAAGAAGGTGATTCGCGATGTGCCTGACTTTCCGTCGAAGGGTATCTTGTTTCGCGATTTGACAACATTGATCAAGGATGGCGAGGCATTGCACACGATGGGCAAAGCGATTGCAGATATGTATCGCGACAAGGGTGTGACAAAGATTGTAGGTATTGAATCTCGCGGTTTCATCGGTGGTTCGATCATGGCTTATGAGCTTGGTTGCGGTTTTGTGCCTGCGCGCAAGCCTGGCAAATTGCCCGCCGTGACAATCAAGAAATCGTATGCAAAAGAATACGGTGTTGATATGATTGAGCTCCACAGCGATGCGATTACATCGGACGATGTTGTGGTTTTGCACGATGATTTGTTGGCAACCGGTGGTACGATGCGTGCTTGTTACGACCTCGTAATGTCGATGAATCCGAAGAAAGTTTACATCAACTTTGTCGTAGAGCTTACAGATCTTGACGGACGTAAGAATCTTCCGGAGGATTGCGAAGTAACATCATTGTTGAAATACTAAAAAAAGATACGATGGATATGGGAATTGATGATGAGATGGGACTCGTTCCCATTGGCAGTGTAGAAGGAAACCTCGATGATATCGGGGTTTCCTCATATAATGACGAAGAGGAAATGTCCGAGTTGGAGGATTTGGAAGAGGCGTCAGTGGAGCCCGAGAAGAGCAAGAAGTGTTTCCCGACCAAGGAGCGCGTGCGCGAACTATTGGCAGGAACGGGAAGGAGTATCGATGAATTCGGAGGTTTTGAGCTTGAAATACGAAGTGATCGTACGGCCGAGGATCTACGAGAGAATCGTCCCGGGGCGCAGTTGCGTGAAAAGATATTGAATCTGCCGGAATCGCCGGGAGTCTATATGTATCTCGATCGGAACGGAACGGTGATTTATGTCGGTAAGGCGAAGCGATTGAAGCGACGAGTCTCTTCGTACTTTAATCGAAGGCATGACACGGTGCGAACAAATCTGCTGGTGCGCAATATCCGTGATCTGCGATTCATCGTTGTGGCAACGGAGGAGGATGCGCTGCATTTAGAGAATGCGATGATCAAAGAGTATCAGCCTCGCTACAATGTCTTGCTTAAGGATGGGAAATCGTATCCGTGGATAGCCGTGACCAAGGAATTGTATCCACGTGTGTTCATGACACGCGACAAGCAATTGGGGGCGCGTTATTACGGACCCTATTCGAATCAGCAGTCGGCGCGTGTGGTTTTGGAGTTGATTCGCGAAATCTATCCGTTGCGAAGTTGCAGGCATGCGCTCGATGAGCGAGGGATAGCGCGCAACAAATATTCGCTCTGTCTCGATTATCATATCAAGAAATGCGGCGGAGCGTGTCGCGGATTAATCTCGCCCGAAAAGTATGGCGAATATATTCAGCGGGTGCGTCAGATACTGAATGGAGAGACGGTGGAGCTTGAGCGCGTGTTGCTCGAGGAGATGTCGAAACTTAGCGAGGAATGGAAATTTGAGGAGGCTCAGGTTGTAAAGGAGAAATATGAGGCTGTGAAGCGCTATAATGCAAAGAGTGTAATCGGGTCGCCCGATGCGCCGTCGGCCGATATGTTTGCCTATGTTGAGAGCGAAGATAGGGCATATGTCAACTTTATGCACTTGAATCGAGGTGCTGTGACGCAGAGTTTGAATTTGGAATTTCGTCGACATCATAATGAGTCGACACCAGAGGAGATACTGTCGTTGGCCATAGCAGAAATTATGCGTCGCTTTGATTGCGAATTTAACGAAGTTTTGGTTCCGTTTCTACCCGATGTTGAGTTTAAGGGGGTGACATTTGTGATACCCAAGCGCGGCGAGAAGAGGAAGGTTTTGGATGTAGGTTTAAAGAATGCCCGACAGTTTATGCAAGACACAGAGAAGGCTGCCGAGGCCTTGAATCCGGAGCGTGGGGTAGAGAAGCTGATGGAGCGAATGAAGTCAGACTTCCGCTTGAGTGTCGAGCCACGTCATATTGAGTGTTTCGATAACTCCAATATTCAAGGCACGAATCCAGTGTCGAGTTGTGTGGTGTTTCGCAATGGCAAACCGGCCCGTCGCGACTATCGACACTTTAATATCAAGACGGTGGTTGGGGCGAACGACTTCGCTTCGATGAAGGAGGTATTGCATCGCCGTTATACTCGTATGATAGCAGAGGGGGAGCCGTTGCCGCAATTGGTAGTGGTGGATGGAGGTAAAGGTCAGCTAAGTGCCGCGGTCGAGGCTTTCGACGAAATGGGTATTCGAGGCGAGGTTGCATTGATTGGTATAGCAAAGAGGCTTGAAGAGATCTATTTCCCGGGCGACAGTCTGCCGTTGTATATCGATAAACTGTCGCCGAGCTTGCGAGTGATACAGGCCTTGCGCGACGAAGCGCACCGTTTCGGAATAACGCATCATCGCAATCGGCGATCAAAATCGCAAGTGGTGAGTGAGCTTGATTCCATATCAGGAGTAGGTCCGGCAACGTCGGCGGCGTTGATGAAGGAATTTAAGAGTTTGAAACGCGTAAAGGAGGCTACGCAAGAGGAGATTGCGCAGGTAACTGGCAAAGCGAAAGCTGTGGCGATTTATAAGCATTTCCATCCAGAAATAGATGAAAATCCTACTTAATAAAAGTAATAATTGGTTTGATATTGATTATCAACAATTTACAAAGCATGTGATTGGTGTTGAAGGTTGGATAGTATCGACAGGTAAACCTAATTACTTGAAATATATCTATATTGGCGGATGTAAAAATGCAGAAAATAGCGATAAAAAGGGGATGTGTGGATGCGTAATAGTAGATAATTTTGTAATTTTGCAGAAAAATTAGCAAAGAAGTTGTTTAAACAACTTCAAAAAAAGAATTAAGGCGGTTTTAGGATGCGGAACACCATCATAGAGATGTTCGAAAAGCGAAAGAACCGCGATTAATCCGATAGAAAAAGAAATTAACCTAAGCATATGAAAATTTTCGAGAAGCCGGATTTTCATCCGGCGTTGGTGGCAAGCCTGAAAGGGTATAATGCCGCAAAATTTCGCAGCGATTTAGTGGCAGGAATCGTTGTAGGTATTGTTGCGTTGCCATTGGCAATTGCATTTGCTATCGCCAGCGGAGTGACCCCGACAGTGGGTTTGATGACAGCCGTTATTGGTGGTTTTATTGTGTCGGCATTGGGTGGCAACACCGTGCAGATTGGTGGACCGACCGGAGCCTTTATCGTAATCGTTTATAACATTATTCAGCTCTACGGACTTTCGGGTTTGGCGATTGCAACCTTTATGGCAGGATGCATATTGTTGCTGATGGGATTTTTTAAACTGGGAACGGTTATTAAATTTATCCCATATCCAATTGTGGTTGGATTTACGGCGGGTATTGCGATTACAATCTTTTCGACTCAGATGCCCGACTTTTTCGGATTGAAGATTACGGAGGCCGTGCCAGGCGATTTCATCGGTAAATGGGGGGTGTACATCCGCAATTTCAATACGATTGATCCGGCCACGCTGATAGTGGGAGCGGTGTCGTTGTTGATAATCATCTTCACGCCGAAGATAGCTAAAAATTTGCCAGGGGCATTGACAGCGATTGTGCTCGTAACGTTGGGCGTATGGGTGATGCGTGAGTTTTTCGGATTGACAGGGGTGCAGACCATTGGCGATCGCTTTGGCAATCTTGAGGCGACATTGCCGCGCCCTTCGATGTTAGGCATCAATATGGAGTCGATCAATCTTCTGTTGCCGTCGGCGTTTACAATTGCCATGTTGGGAGCAATTGAATCACTGCTGTCGGCAACGGTGGCCGATGGTCGTACGGGCGACCGTACCAATTGTAACACTGAGTTGATAGGACAGGGCTTGGCGAATGTTGTCGTACCGATCTTCGGTGGTATTCCGGTGACGGGAGCAATAGCCCGCACCATGACCAATATTACCAATGGCGGAAAGACTCCGGTTGCGGGTATTATCCATGCGTTGGTTTTGTTGGTGGTGTTCCTGTTTGCGATGCCGTTGATTAATCTGGTTCCGATGTCATGCTTGGCTGCGGTGTTGATAATGGTGAGCTACAACATGAGCGGATGGCGCACGGTGGTTGGTCTTGCCAACAGTCCGAAGGGCGATATCTGGGTATTGGTTGTGACCTTCCTGTTGACTGTGATTTTCAACCTTACGATTGCAATTGAGATTGGTTTGTTGCTGGCAGTGGTTCTCTTCTTGCGTCGTGTAATGGAGAATACAACGGTGCGCGTTTATGGCGAGCAGTTGGATGCGGCCGAGGGTACAGATATGACCCAGCATGAGGTGTTGGATCTCGAGCCGGGTGTGTCGGTATATGAGATTGAGGGACCCTTCTTCTTTGGTGCGGCAACGAAGTTTGACGAGATGATGCGAGTATCGCTCAAGAGTAGACCGAAGGTTCGAATCATACGAATGCGCAAAGTGCCCTTTATTGATTCGACAGGCGAACACAACTTGCAGATACTAATTGAATCGTCGCATCGAGAAGGTATCCAGGTTGTGCTCTCGGGAGTCAATGAGGCGGTGCGCCAGGATTTGCAAAAATCAGGCATCGAGAAATTGGTAGGCGAGCATAATATCTGTGATCACATTTCGAAAGCCGTAGAGGTTGCGAATAAGATTGCAGTAGATAAAAACTAAACTGACGCGGAAACGTTAAATAGATAGGGGCGGCTCATTCTCACACGAAGCGGTGAGTGGGTCGCCTATGTCTGATGAAGCTGTGAGTTGTTCGCAGATTTGTTAACGATAAAGCGTCAAAAAGGCTACGAAAATATGAAGACTAAAAAGATTAAATCAGATACGACCGGAACGACCCGTATGCGCAAGAAGGAATTGCGTCAGAAGGTAATGGAATTTTTGCAGAAGTCGGATCGGAAGGCATTCAACTATAAACAGATTGCACATGCCATCGAGGCTAACCATCCGTGCAGTCGAGGGGATATTGTGAATCTTCTCGATGAGTTGGTGGCTATCGATGAGTTGCAGGAGGTGGGTCTTGGACGTTACAAGATACCTGCCAATCGCGGCACGGAGGGTATCGGCATCTTTGTGCGACGCTCGAATGGCAAGAATGCCGTTACGATCGACGATGAGCAGATTCAGGTTGCTGAGCGCAACTCTATGCACGCTCTCAATGGCGACAAGGTGCGCGTGATGGTTTCGGCGGCCCGAAAGGGTCAGGAGGCCGAAGCGCAGGTTATCGAGATTCTGGAGGCCAAGGATCAAGTATTCATCGGCACGCTTCATGTTGAGGGCAATTATGCCGCTCTCGTGACGGATTCAAAATTCCTTGCGGCGGATATAATTCTGCATAAAGGGAAGCTGAAGGGTGGTCAGGACGGCGACAAGGCCGTGGTGCGCATCACGCAGTGGCGCGATGATGAGATGAACCCGCGCGGCGAGGTGGTGGATATTTTGGGAAAGAAAGGTGAGAATACGGCCGAGATGCATGCCATTTTGGCTGAGTATGGTTTGCCCTATAAATATCCGGAGAATGTGGAGCAGGCCGCTGAGAAGATAGATGCGGGCATCACCCCCGACGAAGTAGCGAAGCGTGAAGACTTCCGTCAGATCACAACCTTTACTATCGACCCTCGCGATGCGAAGGACTTCGACGATGCGCTGTCTATTCGTCAACTTGCCAACGGCAACTGGGAGGTGGGTGTGCATATCGCCGATGTGACGCATTATGTACGCCCGAACACTATCATTGATCGCGAGGCAAAGAAGCGCGCCACGAGCGTCTATCTTGTGGATCGTACTATTCCGATGTTGCCCGAGCGATTGTCGAACGGCATCTGTTCGTTGCGTCCAAATGAGGAGAAACTTACCTATTCTGCCATCTTTGAGATGGACGAGAAGGGGACTGTGATAAACAGCCGTATTGGACGCACTGTGATATGCAGTGATCGCCGATTCACATACGAGGAGGCACAGGAGATACTTGAAACCGGCAAGGGCGACTATGCGCGCGAATTGACGGTTTTGAATGAGATGGCAAAGCGTTTGCGTCGTCGTCGTTTTGACGGAGGAGCACTTGAATTCGATCGTGCTGAGGTACGTTTTGAGATTGATGAGAACGGAAAGCCGATCAGTGTCTATTTCAAGCAGTCGAAAGATGCCAATAAACTAATCGAAGAGTTTATGTTGCTGGCTAATCTTACGGTTGCAGAATCGATAGGTAAGGTTGATAAAAAGCGGAAGCCGAAATCGTTTGTATATCGTATTCACGACAATCCGGATCCGGAGCGTATGAGTAATCTGGCGTTGATAGCATCTCGATTCGGATATAAGCTTCACACCGAAGGCAAGGCCAAGGAGGTAAACAAGAGCGTGAATCGACTTCTGTCGGATATCAAAGGCAAAGGAGAGGAGAATATGCTGTCGATATTGGCAATTCGTTCAATGGCCAAGGCGACATATACGACCGAGAATGTGGGTCACTACGGACTCGCTATGGACTATTATACGCACTTTACGTCGCCTATACGACGTTATCCCGATATGATGGTTCATCGACTATTGGCTAAGTATGCAGAGGGAGGCAGAAGCGTGGATCACAACAAGCTCGAAGATGAATGTCGCCATTCGTCGGATATGGAGCAGTTGGCAGCGAATGCCGAGCGCGCATCGATTCGTTACAAGCAGGTGGAATTCTTGAAAGATCGCCTGGGAGAGGTTTACGAAGGTGTAATTTCGGGCGTAACAGAGTGGGGATTGTATGTCGAAATCGAGGAGAATATGTGCGAGGGCTTGGTTCCTGTTCGTGATTTGGCCGACGACTACTATGACTACGATGAGAAGAACTACCGTCTTGTGGGCCGTAGTCACGGCAATCGTTATACGCTTGGAGATCGTGTCAAGATTCAGGTTGCACGCTGCGATTTAGACCGCAAGCAGGTAGATTTTGCTCTTGTCAGTGATAAGGATGGTCGTCGTCCGTTGGAGAACAAAAAGGCCGGCAAGCGTCATTATGCTAAAAGCAACAAGCGTCGCAGAAAAAAATAAAAAAATAAAATATTGATTAATAATGAATTGCAGAAAAAGTTTGAAAAATATTTTGCAGATTCAAAAATAATTACTAATTTTGCACTCGGGTGAGTCCTTCACGACATGCTCCCCGCGAATTCCCCCAGGTCTTGACCGAAGCAAGGGTAGTGGGTTGAGCGGTGCGATGGAGTAAGCTCATCCGCCTGCCTCTTTAGCTCAGTTGGCCAGAGCACGTGATTTGTAATCTCGGGGTCGTTGGTTCGAATCCGACAAGAGGCTCAAAAAAATCATGTTTTTCATAATTTTGTTTTGGCGGTGTGTTGTTTCTAACACGCCGTTTTTTTTATTCAAAATGTGAAAATATTTGAATTTACAAAGGGAGAAAAATTATGCTGATACAGAATGTGACATTTATGGTGGAACCGCGAAATAGCGGCGAGTTTGAGGCGTGGATTAGGCATGAATTAGGTGACGCTATGGGGCGACTGTCGGTGATGCGCGAAGTTGGCGGTGCTCCGGCATCGGCCGATGAGGCTGCATCATATGCTTATCAGGAGGAATTCGATACTATTGAAGCGGCCCGCGAGCGATATGAAACCGTGATTGAGCCATTGGCTGAGTCATTCTTGCGTCGGTTTGCGCCGCATGCAATATTCTTTACATCTATATTCGAGACCATCTGATGGAGGAATGCATAAAGGGATATGATAGGATAATCATGGGAATTGACCCTGGCACGAACGTTATGGGTTATGGTATTCTTGGTGTGAAGGGGAAGAAGCCTGAATTAATCGTTATGGGCGTCATACAGCTCAATAAATTCGAGAGTCATTATAAACGTCTACATCGCATCTTTGAACGCGTCACGGGGCTTGTAGAGCAGTATCTGCCCGATGAATTGGCTATCGAAGCACCCTTCTTTGGCAAAAACGTGCAATCAATGCTGAAATTGGGGCGCGCGCAAGGGGTGGCAATGGCCGCAGCGCTGAGTCGTGATATACCGATTGCCGAGTATGCACCGCTATCGATAAAACAGGCTGTGACGGGGTCGGGAAACGCTACCAAGGAGCGTGTGGCTGAGATGTTGAAACGGCTGCTGAATATACATTCCGACGATATGCCACGTTTGCTTGATGCCACAGATGCGTTGGCTGCGGCTTTGACCCACTATTACGAAACTGGAAAGCCGCAGGTGGCTAAAGGTCCGAAATCATGGGCGGAATTCCTATCGAAAAATCCAGATCGAGTGGCGCCGAGATTGAAGAAATAAA